>Ga0209692_10000078_pt1 | contig 345446 bp, 289 predicted proteins | sample tdDd472_FD_187129 | JGI IMG/M metagenome (GOLD analysis project Ga0209692, IMG submission 187129) | Marine sediment microbial communities from the Atlantic coast under amendment with organic carbon and nitrate - tdDd47.2 (SPAdes)... | ecosystem: Environmental > Aquatic > Marine > Coastal >... | reverse complement strand
CGCCTAGACTTGCGTCGAAACATCGCCTAGACTTGCGTCGAAACATCGCCTAGACTTGCGTCGAAACATCGCCTAGACTTGCGTCGAAACATCGCCTAGACTTGCGTCGAAACATCGCCTAGACTTGTGACGCGAGTCAACTTACCTTGCGACGCGAGTCAACTTACCTTGCGACGCGAGTCAACTTACCTTGCGACGCGAGTCAACTTACCTTGTGACGCGAGTCGACTTATCTTGTGACGCGAGTCAACTTACCTTGTGTCGCGAGTCAACTTACCTTGTGACGCGAGTCAACTTACCTTGTGGCACGAGTCAACTTACCTTGTGACGCGAGTCAACTTACCTTGTGGCACGAGTCAACTTGCCCTGGATAACTCAATGGCTAATATAACAACAAAATACCCCTGTCAAAAAGGCAGGGGTTTCTGAAATTTCATGAAATAAATTATCTAAATAAGGTAAAAAAAGGAGCTCTGTTACGCAGCAGTAAAGGTGGCATTAAAGCGGTCAGATCTAAGGTCAGCACCATCAAAAACCCTTGTGCGAACTTCGAGGTAATAGCTTTCTTCAGCAATAATGGTATTTGGAACAGAAAAAACCAGTTCTTTGGGCATATTCCTGAAGATATGACTGATGCGCACCTCTGAGTTATCTGAAGTTCTGATAAAATAAATGCCCTCATCAGTAGAATCACCATTAAATTTTAGGCGGTTTCCCCTGATAGAACAGATGCCACCGGTAGTAATGGGTCCGTTAATTTCATCAGACTCAAAGTCAAAGACCTGATAAATGTTGGGTTCAGGCAATATGGATTCTTGCTGTTTAACTTTTCCCTTTTGCTGCAGAGCCTTACGAACTCTGGCTCCCGGTGTTGTTCCAACATCTAACTTATGGCGTGAGTTGTTATATGAATCAAGAGGGCCTGTAAACTTGCCTTTAATCTTGGGGTATAGCTGAACCAGGCCGCCGAAATTAACCCGAAAGCCGTCTAGAAGTAAACTCTCTGTAGCTTTAATAGCCTCTTCAATAACAGCAAAGGTGTCTGCCTTTGTTATGGTTGATCCCTGCTCTATCATCCGGTCAATTATTCTGTCAATATCTACGGATGAATTTAAAGAAACTCGTGCAAAATAATCATCAGGTGTTGTTGACAACCGTGATTGTTGAATGTTATATGAAATAGTCATTCTATATTCTCCTATAAATATAATATATGATCTGGCCATGATCATTTATCTTTAAAGATAATTTATATATATAGCTATGTCATTGTGAAGGGCAAGGTGTTAGGTGGTTTTTTGTTGTGGTTAGAAAAAATTTTTTGCAATTATCGTCTAAAAAAAGATCTTATAACAATAGTTTTAAGCAATAACACTAAGAGCTCAAAGGATCTTCAAAAAAATAACTTACATCCCAACCATGTTATTTTTTTATTTATTTCCACTAAAACTGCATCAATATTTTCAAATGGCAATACTTTTATATTCATTTCATTCAGATAAGCATCTCTATTGAAATCATATTCTAAGCTACATTGAGTGAAATGAGCTGCTCAATCTAATTCTACTTCGGTTTTTGCGGGGCAGCAATCCCTGAAGTAAAAGCTTATTTCTTTAGTTCGAGTAAATTCTAAATATGATATTTTTTGAGCATCAGGTTTTCATTTTTAAAACAAAAATATATTAGGCTAACTATGAAACCTCACCGGTAACATCTAACACCACAATTGTTAAATCATCTTCATATTCACTAGAAGTACCTATCCATTCATTAAGAGTCTCCTGAACAGCATCAACAAACTCCTGTGGACTTTTTTCACTGGTATTTGTAATTAATTCAAAAAAACGGTCAAGGCCAAACATTTCATTATTAATATCATCTTCACGTAAGGCTTCTGTAACACAGTCAGTATAAAGAATGATACGATCACCCTCTTCAATATCAATTTCGATTTCCTTATATTCCTTTTCTAGAAAATATCCAATAACAGCTCCCTTTGGCAGATACTGTTGGATCTTTTTTGTATATTTATTAAAAATCAAGAGAGGTTCATGACCTGCCCTTGCTAAGGATAATGTTCTTTTTTCCAGATTTATATATGCATATGCAGCTGTGATAAACTGTTTCTCAATATTTCCCGTTAGCATGTGCTTCATTTCATGAACTAAATCTGCAGGTTTATTATAAAGGTCTTTGAGTAGATTGAAAACAATTTTCACCATAGAGGTTATCATTGCAGCGGGCACCCCATGACCAGAAACATCAGAGATGAAAAGACCAATGTTTTTCTCATCTATATGATGAAAGTTATAGTAGTCTCCTCCTACTCTGTCAGTTGGTACATAACAGGCCCCCAACTCAAAAAAAGGTGATACTGGCAGTTCACCTGGAATAGATGACATCTGTATATTCCTTGCAAAATTGAGTTGTTGTTCGTACATCAAAACCATTTGACTCTCTTTGACAGTCTTTTTCAATGTTAGCAAAGTCTGAACTCTGGCCAGAAGTTCTGTACGGTCAAAGGGCTTCGGAAGATAATCATTGGCTCCTGCTTCAAATCCCTCTACCATATCAGAAATTCTGGTTTTTGCTGTAAGCATGAGTATTGGCATCTCAAAAAGTGAAAACTTCTCCCTTACAATATGTGAAACCTCATAACCAGACATTCCTGGCATCATGATATCCAAAAGAATAAGATCCGGTATATTGGTTTCAATCATATCCAGGGCCTGTTTTCCATTACTTGCTTTTAAAATAGTATAGTTCTCCAATGATAAAATGTTTTCTAATACCTGGAGGTTGATGTTATCATCATCTACTATGAGTACTGATGGTTTATCACTACTGAACTTATTCTTTTCTATCGAAGATAAAGGAATGTGAGGTGCATGTACCTTTGACACAGCAGCCTGAATACTTGCTTTAGAAATTTCAGCAGTATCTTCTTCAGACATAGCATCAGTCTTATACAAAGGAATAGTAAATGAAAAACCAGATCCCTGGTCAACCAAAGACCTCACATTCATTGTACCGCTATGAAGCTCTACCAAATATCTTGTAATAGTTAAACCGATTCCTGTTCCACCATAAAGACGAGAAATGGTCCCATCTGCCTGTTCAAAGGGATTGAATATTTTTGAAAGCTTATCTTCATCTATACCAATACCGGTATCTGAAACCGTTATATGAGCAATATTATTTTTAATTTCAGCTGATACTTCGATTATTCCCTCTGAAGTGAATTTAATGGCATTGCCCACAAGGTTATAAAGAATCTGCTGTATACGATTTTCATCACCACGTAAGGGGGGGAAATTTTCTGGAACAGAATTGATAAGTTTCAGATCTCTATCTCCAGTGAGATGCTGTGTTACAGTAATAACTATTTCTGCTATCCCATGTATATCAACAGGACGCATTTGCAGTTTAATATCTTTATTCTTTAATAGAGAAAAGTCAAGAATATCATTTACCAGGTTTGAAAGACGCTTACCACTTGCTGTTACAATCTCCAGGTCCCGCATTGCTGCATCTGGCAATGGCCCACGTAACCCACCAATAAGTGATTCTGTCATGCCAATTATTCCATTTAATGGGGTTTGAAGCTCATGAGATGTATTTGAGAGAAATTCGTCTTTTAATTTGTCTGCTTTCTTTAGGTTTTCAAAAGCTTCAGTTTGTGCATCTGCTTTTTCTTTTTTAATTATATTTATTCTATCTGCAAGTGCAATAGAAAATAAAAAGACCATAAAAAGACCAGCTAAATCCATAATTTTATATTTCACTAAGTCATTTATATTAAATGGTGCCCATTCTGCATAGCTAATGGGATATAAAAAACCAGTGATTATTATAGAAGATGTTGCTACTATAAAATATTTTGCAGGGTGATATTTATTTTTCAAGGAGATTATAGCTAATACTAAAATTGAAATAAATATTGCTAAATAAGGTAAATTTATAAGGATTTCTGCAATGTTTAATTCTACTATACTAAAAATAACCGTCAAAAATAGAATTGTTATTACATTCACATTTATAATTTTATGTAATCGTGGGGTATATTGTTTTGAACTTAATAGATTTGTAGAAAATAATCCAAAGGTAACTACAGTTAGTGACCTTATATACCAAAAAGAATCATATTGAGCATTGATCATAGGAAAGAATTCAAAAAATATGCCATTGAGCATTGTTTGAAGTAAACAAAAAGAAAAGATGAATGCTATATAATATATATAGCTTGTATCTCTAAAAGTAATAAACAGAAAAAAGTTATAAAATGCCATAATAATGACAACCCCAATAAAGAGTCCATAAAAGAGATACCTACTTTTATTGTGTTTAATATATGTTATTGTTGAAAATATATCAAAGTCTATCTTATAACCAAATGATTTACACTTAAAATAGTATGTTTTCGAATCATTAAAAGGAATCCTTAAAATAAAAGCCTTATTAATACCATTAATAGATTTCAATTTTACCCAGTTTTGCTGATTTTTAGAATATAATTCGATTTTTCTTCCCATTTGCGTGGCATTATCCAACAAAATAAATTTGGATGAAATCTTTGATTTATTCTGAATAGTAAGTTTTCCCCAAAAATTAATAAATTCATTTTGAGTTTCTTTAAATAATTTGCCAGCTTTTTTATGATCTATAAAATGATTAGAAAATCGCTCAGATGCTGCAGCATTTATTGAAACTATATCATCTTTTTTAGATAATACAGAGATTCGTTCTAAAACAATATCACGACTGGTTGTTTTATAAATAGTATCTTTTTTAGAGATTTTTGAATTAGCATATGTTGATATTGTAGAGATGAAAATCAATGCAACTAAGCATGTTATTTTTAAAATATGTTTTTTTTGTTTATGAAGCATGATATGCCTTTTGATAATAAAATATTCAAAGTGAAATTAGTTATACAAGAGCATCGTTGAATGAAAAAGTCAAGATTAAATTATCAACAAAATAATTTAACAAAACATTCATATAAATAATATTTGACTTTCAATCTTCAAATCATATTATATATTATAATGATATTCAAGTAATATCAAAAAAAACACTAGTATTTTAAAAAAATTAATAAGGGGTAGTAATATGGGGTTACATTTTTTACAGACTCTTGAACACAAAATTATGGATGATTTAAGTTCCGATAAATCATTAAAAGAAGATTTCGCCAACGATCCAAAGAAAGTATTAAAGGAAAAGTATAATGTATCGGTGCCCGATGACATTACAATCAAAGTACATAAGGATACTGCAAATACATTAAATGTAGTTCTTCCCCATGATGAGAGTGATGCTCCAGTTGGATGCTGGTAGAAGATGCAGCTTATCTGCACTTTAACTTTTACAAATAATTTATCTTAATGGATGTTCTTATGATATTTCCTCCCTTTATGACGGGAGGAAAACCTTCAATTACCTTAAGTACATTAAAAGCTATTCTTAAAAAAAATGATATCAATTCAGAGATATTATATGCTAATTTATTACTTAAGCGTAAAATTGACCCTTATTTATATGAAGAATTCTCATATTTATTTAATCATCACAATATTGTTGAATTTATTTTTTCTTTATATGCATTTCCATCTTTAACAAATAAACATAACGAATATATTTCATTATTAAAAAAAAGAGATATTAATTTATTCAACAAAATCATTTCAATTCAAGAAGTTTTGGATGACTACCTTGCAGATGTACGTGATATAATTATTGAGAAATCTCCCAGGATAGTCTGGCTTCACTCATTCATCAATCAGGTAACGGCATCTATTGCAATTGCCAATGTAATAAAGAATGATTGCAAGGACTGTATCATTACAATTGGAGGCCATAGCTCCCTGTCTCCAATGGGTGATGAGCTTTTAAAGATAGCTCCATCTATTGATTACGTATTTTCAGGAGAACCAGAGGAAGAATATCCAAAATTCTGTATATCAAAATTAATGAATACAAAGAACATCAGAGAAGCAGGATTAAAGGATAAAGACAAAGAAAAATATCCTAAAATAATACAATGCCCTCCAGTGAGTGACATCAATAAATTTCCTTTTCCTGACTTCTCAGATTATAAAGATCAGACATCAAAACTATGGTTTTTTAATAATGCCATAGATTTTGAAGGAAGCAGAGGCTGCTGGCATGGTGTTCAATCTCATTGTCTTTTTTGTGGACAGAATAATCAATATATTAAATATAGAAAGAAACAGCCAGACAGAGCACTAAAGGAATTGGAGTATTTAATAAAGACATATGATCCTGAGTATATATATACTAATGATTCTATCATGCCTATGGATTATCCTCAAAAACTTTTTAATCAGTTTAAAAAACCAAAGAAGCTAAAGAATATTTTTTATGAAGTCAGTCCACAATTAAGCTTCAAGGATCTATCAATTTTAAAAAACAATGGAATGAACTCATGCCAGCCAGGAATAGAGAGTTTTAATGATTCACTCTTAGATATGTTAAAGAAAAAAACAAATACCAGTAACAATATTAGGTTTCTAAGGGATTGCCGCACTTTGCAGATAGAACCATTTTGGAACCTTCTCTATGGAATACCGGGAGAAGATGAAATTAATTATTTTGAAATGCTGAAGATAATACCATATCTTTATCATTTGAAGCCTCCTGTCAACATCAGAAAACTGGTTATCCAGCGATTCAGCCCAATGTATGAACAAAGTGAAAGATATAATATAAAAAACCTTGAACCTTTAGAAACCTATAATTATATCTTTCCTGACAATGCAAACCTTGAGAAGTTATCCCTATATTTCACAGGAACATATAAAACAGCATTTGAGAACGACATCTTAAAGAAAGATTTTTTTTCTTGCATAAATAAATGGCAGAGTTCTTGGAAACATTCATGCAAACCAAAACTGGAGATTGCATTAAAGAATAATACTTATATTATTATTGATTCAAGAGGAGAAGATCAAAAAGAATCAATTGTTACAGCAGATCACTATAGACTTTTAAATTATCTTCCTGTTCCTATAAATGAAAAGAAAATAGAATCATTTGTTCAATTAAATAATATAAAAAAAGAATTCATTGAGTTATTGAAGAATAATTATATTTTAAAGGTTAAAAATAATTATATATCACTAGTTGTTGACAAAACAATTTCCAGCGTTTAGAAATGGATGAAAGATAAAACTGAATAATAAAGGAGAAAGAGTTCTTGAACACTTTAGACTATCAGATTAAAGGTTATACGAATCATATACCTGAAACCATTCTTTCAAGAAAATGGCAAGAGAAGTTACTTTCTGTCTCTAATATATGTTCACCCTTTAATAGCTCAAACTACATTTTTGAGACACATCTACATTCACCAAAACCTTCTATTGATTTTGCATTTACAATTGAAAAAAAAGACATAGCAAACATTATAACAAATCTTCAATCTTCTGAGATGTTAAAATCTTCTGTGTGGAAAAACATCTGGAATTTTTTTAGCAATTGGAAAGAAGAAAACTCGAAGGCACATAGATATATAGATTATATCTGGTTTGAATTTGATATAATGGAAAACATGCCTGATATTCCAGAGCCAGTAATATTTATTCATTTTAAAAAAGATATCTATCAAAATAATAAAATAGATTACAAATGGATTTTTGATATCTTATCTGTTATAAGCGGTAATACTATTGAAGAAAAAATTCTATATAATATTGAAACCTGTTTTTTGAAGTTATTTGCTTCTGGCAAGATCAATTACATAGGATATATGCCCTCGAGAAAAGAAAATGCATTACGTGTTTCAATTGTTGATTTTTCAAAAGATGAAATATTTCAGTATCTTAAAAAAATTGAATTAAATCACCATAGTAATGATTTAAAAAAGTCTTTACAGAATTTCACAGGAGGGGCTGATTCATTAAGACTTCTGCTGGATGTTGATGAAATAATTGAATCAAAGATTGGAATTGAAATTCATTTTAATAATATATATAAAAGACAACAGGAGTGGAACTCCATACTGCAGAACCTTCTTAACTGCAGTCATCTTGATGAAAAAAAAATTAAATCATTGATTGCATGGACAGAAGAAACAAGAAACATTGATATTCCAGAAGACAGTACATTTAAAACCTATAGCTTTTTAAATCATCTCAAAGCCGTGTATCACCCCAATGTGCCTCTAGAGGTGAAGGCATATGCCGGCTTTTTCAATGTTCAAAAAAACATTTCATGAGTGATAATGAATAAATGAAAAACAATATTAAATTTTCAATAGGTTATAATCTTGACTTTAAACTATTAGACCTTATTGCTAAAAACAAAAACCATATCAGCTCCATGTATTTCCCTGTCCCAAATTCAATTTCTGGTAGTGGCCGTATAGAAAAACACCATGACGATTACATCAAAAGTATCGGAAAAATTATATCTTTCTGTAATGACTCTAATATCAAATCAATATTATTGCTAAATGCAACCTGTGATGGAATAGGTATAGCAGATAATTATTATATAAAAGATGTTGTTGACTATGTTCACAACATGCATAAAGAAGGATTAAAAGCTGTTTCCATAGTTAATCACCTGTATACACCTTTGCTCAAAGATAGATGCCCAAATTTAGAAATCATTGCATCTATCAATTGCTATGTTAAAACAGTTGAACATGCTATGCATCTGAAAAATTCAGGAGTTGATGTTATTACTATTGACCGTGATATCAATTATGACCTGGAAACTATAAAAAATATTAAATCCTCAACAGGTCTAAAGATACAGCTACTTTTAAACGAGGGATGTCTTGACAACTGTCCCTTTAGACAGATGCATTTTAATCTTAACTCTCATAAGGTTTCAATTGAAGAGGCTCAGTATTTTATTCAAAATGCATGTTTAAAAAGCTTTGAAACAAATCCTGACCTGATCCTTTCTTCTCCTGTCATCCGGCCAGAAGATATTCATAACTATTTTGAAATAGCTGATTATTTCAAGATTAGTTCAAGAAATTATAAACTAGAAGAGATCAAAACTGTACTTGATGCTTATATAGACAGAGAATACAGGGGCAATTTTTTAGATTTAGTCTCTAGCAGAAACCTTAAGAATATGATGTATCTTGATAATACTAAGCTTGAAGGATTGTTTGAAAAAAAAATAAAATGTCTATATAAAAAAAGGGTCTATGGCTGCAGCAATTGTACAACGTGCAGTAATTATTTTCATGATGCAGTTGTAAAATCCAGCTCAAGAAAAACATATAATAATCTAGGTAACTTACTGAAAATCAGTGATATTTCAAAAACTACCGATTAAAGGATAATAACTAATGCCTGAAGTTTTATTTATAGTTCCACCATTTGTAACTGACGTATGTCCTTCTACGGGCCTTAGTCTGCTAAAATCAATATTATTAAACAAAAATATATCATCAGAAGTTTTATACGCGAACTTAATCTTTAGAAACAGCATATCCTATAGTCTATACGACAAGATGACTGTAGTATATAGTGACTACCTTCTTGGAGAGTATATTTTTTCTTCACATGCTTTTCCTAATGATAGTGAGAAACAGATAGGGTATTATGATAAATATAAGAATCATCAATTTAAAACCTCATATCCAGGTGTTTTCATTGAGATGAAAGAAGTACTTACTTTAAAAGAGAAAGCTGGAGAGTATCTCAACTATTTAACTAAAATCATTTTAAAGAAAAAACCCAAAATTGTAGCTTTTCAGTCAAACTTTAACCAGGTCTGTGTATCAACAGCCCTGGGCAACCTCATAAAAAAGTATGATAATTCAATAACAACAATAATGGGGGGATACAACTGCCAAGAGCCCATGGGAAGCTCAATTCTTGATATTGCTTCTTCAATTGATTATATCTTTTCTGGTGAAGCCGACATGGAGCTTCCAAAATTTTCCATGAATGCTTTAAATGGAATATTTCCAGAAAATAGACTAATTACATGCAAACCTACAGAAGATCTAAATTCCCTCCCCTATCCAGATTTTTCAGATTTTTTTGAACAATCCAAAGATTTGTTTTTCAGTAGAAAAACACGTCTTGCATTTGAAAGTGGTCGGGGTTGCTGGTGGGGAGAGAAATCTCATTGTATCTTCTGTGGTGCCAATGGTGCAAGCATTATGCACCGTCAAAAAAGTCCTGAAAGAATAAACAAAGAAATAAATTATTTAGTAGAAAAATATCAGCTCAATACTGTTTATCCTACTGACAATATAATTCCTAAAGATAGTCCAATAAAATTATCAGAGACATCAAGTGAACTTGTAAAAAACGTTTACTATGAAGTAAGACCAACTACACTATTTAAAGAATTATATATGCTAAAGAAGCATAAATATACTCTTTGCCAGCCTGGCATTGAGACTTTAAACGATAGACTTCTTTCCCTTATGAAAAAAGGTACGACAGCTTTAAATAATATAAGATTTTTACGTGACTGTAAATCATTAAGAATTTATCCCATGTGGAGTCTGTTACATGATATTCCTGGGGAAGAAAAAAAAGATTATTTGGAAATGATAAAGATTATCCCTTATATATTTCATCTTGTTCCGCCAACAAAAATCAATCCAATAGCCCTTCAACGATATAGCCCAATATTTAATAGCCCTGAAAACTTTGGAATTAGTGATGTTAAACCACTGGACAACTACTATCATCTATTTCCAGACAAAACCGTCTTTACTGATATGGCTGTATATTACAAAGGGACCTATGAGAAAGCACTTGATGACACAGACTTAAATGATATATTTTTTTCATTACTAAAAAAATGGCATGAATCCAAATCAATCTTACACCTTGTTAAACTTACTGTAAACTATTTTCTTGTTATAGATACACGGAATTTATTTCTTAAGGATGAATCTTCATCTATTACAAATTTACCGAATCCTTTAGGGAAGTATAAGAAAAGAATAACACTTCTTGATAAAGAAGACTATTCAATTCTAAAGCATCTTTACACTCCAGTGCATAAAAATGCATTATCATCAATCATGAAATCTAAAATTGCAAATGACAAGATACAATTTTTATTAAAAAAGGGCTATATCATTGAAAACAATGATAAATACGTAACAGTAGTTACTGAATCAATTCGAGAGCTTGAGATTAAAAAATGCAGTGATATAAATTCTATCGAGGAAGACTATAACTCATCACAGGTAATCAAAGAACAATTAATCCATGATTTCAATAATGATGACAATCTACTTGCAGAGCTGAAAAAGAATCCAGCTGATATATTAAAAAAATATAATCTATTTATAACAAGTGAAGAATCAGAATCAATATCATTTCAACTAACTAATATATTTGTATAATCTACTTATATAAATTTTAAGAAAAATTAAAAAACACTAAATCCTATGGTTCCATATAAATTTCAGAAAAGCCTTCAATAGCTGTCATGTTTTGGTCAATGCCGCATTGACCGTATCCAATATAAAAATATCCATCCATCCCCCAATGTTCACTCCAGCTGTTCTTACAGAGCCATGCCTTTTTTTATCAATAATTCATAAAAACTGTGCACATCAAGACTATTCACTTGACATGCATACGCTTGTATAGTATCGTACGCTGGAAAATAAATCTCACAGAATGAGTAATAATATTGGTTGAAACAATCGGAATTTTTTATAGATGACCAAAGGAGATTCATGTATGAAAGCTACAATCAATGCTAATGGTAGAAAAATAACTGTTATTTCAAAGGGGTCGAATTCGACTCCTTTATCAATGAATCAGGCTCTAACACATTTACTCTATCTCCCAAAAAATGGATTATAAATACTAATGCCATTGGTATAATTTCAAGATCTGGTAAAAATGGAGGCAGTTTTGCACATAAGGATATTGCATTTGAATTTGCTTCATGGGTATCTGCTGAATTCAAACTTTATATTATTAAGGATTATCAGCGGCTTAAAAATGATGAAAATAGCAGAATCTCTCTTGATTGGAATGTAAACCGTGCTATCTCCAAAATTAATTATAAAATTCACACAGATGCCATTAAAGAAAATTTGATTCCAGATCTAATTTCACCAGGACAGCAAACCTTAACTTATGCCACGGAAGCAGACCTTCTGAATATTGCTCTTTTTGGTAAAACAGCTAAAGAATGGAGAGATCAGAATCCTAATATAAAAGGCAATATGCGTGATGAAGCTACTATTCAACAATTAATTGTCCTTTCAAATCTCGAAAGTATGAATGCTGAACTCATTAAGCAGGGACTGCTTCAGGATCAGAGATTGATCATGCTCAACAAAATGGCTATAGATCAGATGACCAGTATTTTAGACAGTTCTTCGATAAAGCAAATTGATAAATTATAGTATAGATTAAATAAGCCTTCACCCTTTCATATAAATTTCAGAAAAGCCATCAATAGCTGTCATGCTTTGATCAATTCCGCATTGACCGTATCCAATATAAAAATATCCATCCATCCCCCAATGTTCACTCCAGCTGTTCTTACAGAGCCATGCCTTTTTTTTATCATCATATCCGATACAGGCAATACAGTGGCCCCCTATTTTTTTATTCCAGAATTCAGCTCCCTTTTTATACACACCATCTCGATAAAACATAAAATCCAGATAAACATTCATTGTTGCTATAAGGGGGCCTTTCTCAGAGATCCATTCTTTCATTTCCTTTGGTTCATAGATATTATGATATGAAGATATTTTTGTAATCTTGTTTTGCCATCCTGTTTTGAGGTCGCATTTTTGTTCATCATAGTCCCAGGGGGGCTGATAATTCCAGGGGAAATACTCATAAGGTGCAACACCATTATTCATACAATATTTTACAGCCTCTGATACGTACCAGCCTATTTTAGATTTTTCACCTTCACTGCAGAAAAACAGCTGAGCCTCTGATAAATATGGCAAAGATTTAGCCAGAGCACTGTTTTCAGAAATATTCTTTTCAATGCGGGCAGCTGCCTCCATAACAGCAATAGTACCAAATGCTGTACATGATGAACACATTCCCTGCCATTCAACTCTTTTGCTAATATAATTATCCTGATTTTCTCCAACACAACGCCAGTCAAAAGAAGAAGGATAAAGAGCTTCTTTCTTTTTAACAGCATGTTTCTTTAAAAGCTTTTTTAACTCTTCTACAGGCTCATCAATTGTACCTGCAAACATATCAAGCTTTCCCTCTTCACGAAACCAGAAAGGGTCTTCAAACATTCCCTCGATGAACTCTTCAAATTCATTTCTAAGAAATAGCAAAAAGGAATTATCTATATCTATTCCTTTGATAACGTTAAATTTTTTACGAACCCATGGTAAAAGATTAAATATATTCACAACAACATAACCTTAAAAATTTTTTTAAATTGTTACATATAATGTAAATTGAATGCAAGTATTATTTATGAGCTTATAAATTAATAAAATCTCCATAAAAGTCTTCTCTTTCAATTAAATAAGAATACTAAAACATTAATTATCTGAGAAAAAATATTACAAAACATCAAATCAATTAAAGAGATTGCCACGTCGCCTGTCAGGCTCCTCGCAATGAAAAATTTTCTAAATTCCACATCACTCAGAGGTTCCAAGGGATGGAGCATTGCACTCTTTGGCCTGAGGGTCGCTGAAAATCCTTTTTATAGACTCACAATAACTCCTTGACACATAGACAATATTGCTCAATTATAACGTCTTAAAAAAAAACGTGATGAATTAAGGGAAAATCCTGAAATGACTTCAAAGAAGAGATGGGGAATTAACCTTGAAGGTCGCACGATGTGGTATGAGCCATGGCCTTCAGATGATTTTAATAATTATAGAAAACCAACTTCAGATGAAATTGAAGATATATATTGTATATCAGGTGAAGCTGTCAAAGAAACAACACTTTACTTTGAAGAATGTGGTGGAAAAACAACAGATCTCATCGAACTCCTTAATAATCACATAATTGATAAAAGATTTATTGTTACCAGAGAAGTTCTTCTCGATGAGTCCCTGTGGTATACCAATGAATATTATTTTTATTTTATCATGTTTACCAAAAGGGTCATAGGGAGATATGATTTTCACTTTGGAGAAGACAGTGATGAGCAACTAAGTCTTTACCATAAAATATACGAAAAAGGATTTATTGATAATAAACCCTGGGGTAAGGATGATAATGGAGAAGAGATTCAGGAATACGCTATAACACTTAACCATTTACCTTTAGCTTATATTGAAGATACACTTAATCTTAATTCTGATGATTTCATATCATTTATCAACTCAGTTTTGCCTGAAGGATTTATTGTATCAAGAGAATTTTATAATAATGAAACAATATGGGTAACAGCAGAGTTGATTCAATATGGTTATATCTTATTACAAATTATATCAAATTCAATTTTCACATTAAAATGGGGCCTATTTCAAGATACATTCAATAAACTACGACTAACTCGAATTACTCTGGCCATTCCAAAGAAAACTGCATTTATAGGAATCAAAAACGCAACATTGAAGATAAGTAACTTTTACGATTTCAATTTCATCAAATTTATAGATGGCAAGCTCGATCTGGAAGTTCGCATAAAAAATAAATATCGAAATTACTTCACTAAATATACTACATCCTGTTTATCAAACAGTTCAATGACAAGTGTAGGAGCATATGCGGCATCCATCAAATATATTTTTAAAATAGATTACTTTCCAGACTATGATATTTCCCTGGATTACAATAATGATTACGGTTACAAGATTCAATATAAGTGGAAGGCTAAAAGAAACATCCAGTTCAAGATGATTATATTTATAGCATTATCTTTTTTAACTTCTCTATTTTTAATCTATATGACTCTTACTTACAATAAAGCCAGTACACTTTTTTTATATAGTATAATATTCTTTATATTAGCAACATTTCTTATCCGTTATAAATTAAAAAATAATGAATTGAATGACAGATTTAATGAGATCCAAAATGCTACAACAGAACAGCTGGAAGAACTGGAAAGAGCATCTTTTGATCTATTGAAAGAACGCAACAGTCTGGAAATAAAGGTTGAAGAACGCACTAATGAATTAGCCAAAGCTAACGAACAACTCAAGGAACTGGATACAGCTAAAACAAACTTCTTCGCAAATATCTCTCATGAACTGAGAACTCCCCTTACACTGATTTTATCTCCTGTACAGTCTGCATTGCAGGGTGATTACAAAAACAAGATAGACCATACATTCTTACAAAATCTCCATAGAAATGCTATTAAACTACTTACTCTGGTGAACAACCTCCTGGACTTTTCAAAACTGGAAGCCGGACGCATGACTCTTAACGTTTCTTTCATGGACATATCTTCATTTATAAAAAAATTCAAAGAAAACCTGCAGCTTGCTGCTGAATCTAAAAAAATCACTCTATCCTTCAATGACTTGCTATCAGAGCCTGTTGCCTTATATTTTGATGCTGAAATAATGGATAAGGTAATAATGAATCTTGCATCCAATGCATTGAAATTCACCAATGAAGGAGGCTCAATAGATATTACTATATCTGATAATGACCAGAGCATTATTATAACATTCAAAGATACGGGAGTCGGCATACCCCCAAATAAAATAGATACCATATTCGACCGCTTCAGTCAGGCAGACACCTCTTCTTCTCGAAGCTATGAAGGCTCTGGCATTGGTCTGGCCCTGGTACAGGAATTTGTAACTCTTCACGGTGGTGATGTATCAGTTAACAGTAAATATATAGATGATTATAATGATGACCATGGTAGTACATTTACAATTACCATACCAAAAGGTAAAGATCACCTTGAAAACAAAGAGCTTATCACCTTCATCGAAGACAGTCATTTTGAAAAAAATGTAAATGACATCATGAATTTTGATCTCCTAATAAACCAAAAAGGACAACAATTTGAGGTATATACTGAATCAGGAGAAAAATCTGGTTATAGAGTTCTCATTGTTGAAGACAATACTGACATGCGTGACTTTCTTTCTTTTCTCTTAAGAGATCACTATATGATTGAAACTGCCATCAATGGAGAAGATGGATTAGATAAAGCTCGCAAATACAGACCTGATGCTATAATTACAGATGTCATGATGCCCGTAAAGGATGGATTTGAGATGACATTGGCCATTAAGAGTGATCCCTCACTTCGCCATATCCCTGTTTTAATGCTAACAGCCAAGGCCGAATTGTCTCACAAACTTGAAGCCCTTGAGTTAGGTGCTGATGATTACCTGATTAAACCCTTTAACTCAAAGGAACTTCTTACTCGAATCAAATCGCTCCTTAAATCTTCTGAATATGAAAAACAACTGACATTACGAAACGAAGAAATTGAATCTGAACTGGAAATTGCACGTCTTATACAGGATAAACTTCTACCTTCTGAGATTCCAGCAGTTTCAGGATACAAAGCATATGGTACATTCATCCCCTTCAACAAGGTTGGAGGCGACTTCTATGACTATAAGGTAAAGGACAACCTGATATATTTATTTATTGCAGATTCATCAGGCCACGGCCTTGCAAGTTCATATCTTTCACTCATAGCGAGGATATCCCTCGACAGTATTGAAAATTATACTTCTGCAGATAAAGTTCTTTATTTTATAAATGATTATATCTGCCGGTCTACAGTTAATAATAATTTTGTAACATCCTTTTCCGGAGTGATAGATATTAAATCTAATGTTTTAAAATATTGCAGTGCAAGCCATGAGCCATTGATCCTTTATCGTAGAAAGACAGATGATATTATCCCCCTCAACACAAAGGGAAATCGTCTTGGCTGGTTTCCTGATATTAAACTTGAAGAGAAGGAAATTCAGTTAGAATCCGGTGATCGTCTAGTACTCTATACTGATGGAATTATTGAAACACAGGGAAACAGTGATGAGCTTTATGGTCCAGATCGGTTCTATGATTTCATAAGAGAAAAGAAAGAACTTTCTCCAAAACAATTTTCTGATGAACTGATGAATACACTAAGAGAGTATTCCGGAATAGAATCTTTTGAGGATGATGTTACATTACTGGTCTGTGATGTTTCGTAGCACCCACAAATACTGAGATGTTCTGATAAAGATAAAGAAAGAAAATTAACAAAGTTAACAGCACACTGAAGGCATAAAAAAACCCTCATCTCTGAGAGTTTTTTTATCATGGGTGGATGACGGGATTTGAACCCGCGACAACTGGAATCACAATCCAGGGCTCTACCGCTGAACTACACCCACCATAAATGGTACGCCAGACAGGATTCGAACCTGTGACCTACGGCTTAGAAGGCCGTTGCTCTATCCAGCTGAGCTACTGGCGCATATTCGGGGTGAAAGGATTCGAACCTTCGACAACTCGGTCCCAAACCGAGGACTCTACCGGACTGAGCTACACCCCGTTAACGAATGACAAATTAATTCTCTGACAGAAATGTGTCAACCGATTTCTAAATTAAATTTTATTTTTATTTAAGCTTTTAGGTTTTTTTGTGGCAGCTGAGGGGAATGCATGCTCATCTCATCATAGAGCATCTTTGCAAGACCCAGATTTGATTTTTGAGAAACCTTAAGTGCATACTTATCATAAAGCATATCCTCAAAAACATCCTGTGCAAAACCACCGTGAAGCATATCAGTTTTATTGAGGGTTTTTCTCATCGCTTTAAACATTCGTGCAACAAAGAGAGATTCCATTTCCTGGCACACGGCGAGTAATTTTTTATCAACAGGTCTTTTAGTTGATGATTTATCTAAAAATACAGTTTCTTTGACATGAGGATCAAATCTTTTATTGTATTGCTTTAATTTGTTTTCAGCACCATTTACTTTTTGTGATAATGTATTATCTAATGTATTTTTTGTATTTATCATAAGATCCTCATTTTACTTAATAATGAGCTCTCCATGGAGAGCTCCGGCATCCTTCAGTGCCTTTAATATTGAAATTATATCAACTGCAGATGCATTTACCGCATTTAAAGCATCTACCAGATCTTTCACTGAGCTGCTTTCCTTTAGATATGATACATTCTTTTTCTGATTGCTATCTTCTATCTCAATAGTTATTCCCTGTCTACTCACCAGGGCAGGAGAAAGCTTAACATCACCACCTGCAACTATGGTTCCATCCCTTTCATGAATAACCACTCGAGCAGGTGTTGGAGCCTTTACCTCAAGTTGCTGTATAGTTGATATGAATTTGCTTAATTCAACCTTTGGAGGAATAGCAATTGATATTTTTCCACTGTTATCGAGGGCAGTTTTTATGTTTGGATACTTCTTTTTAATTTTATTCTTTATCTCTAGGGCTACTGAATAATCAAAATCATGTAATATTAAGGATATACTGTTTCTATTTATAATCTTTGGAGTAATGGTTGCCTCTATGAGCCCTCCCCTTTTGATTAGAGCAACAGTATTAACTTTTTTGTTTTGAGCGGTACCACGGGGAACATAGAGTGAACCCTGAGCAACAACGTAGGTTTTATTATCAGCACCTTTCAGTGGTGATTGAATCAAAATTCCACCTGCCAGTGATTTAGCATCACCAATAGAAGAAACTGTTACATCAATTCTATCTCCCACTCTTACAAAGGGAGGAAGTTTTGCAGTAATAATAACTGCAGCAATATTTTTTGAATCAAGAGCTTTGCCTTCAAGACCAAAGAGTTTCAATACATTTTTCAGTGAGGATTGTGACAGTTTTGATCGAGTGTCACCAGTACCCTGAAGTCCTACAACAACACCGTATCCTAAGACCTGATTCATTCTGAGGCCGTCAATAGTAGTAATGTCTCTTACCTTAACAGTAACCTCAGAAAACAGTTGTGAAGAACTAAAAACAAGCAAGAAAGCTAAAATTATGTGTTTTGCGTATTTCATTATCGAGTTAACTCTCCAACCATTTTTTGAAGATAATCTATAATTATTTTTTGTTTTTCTTCTTCTGTAAGCTTTGTATCCGCTTTATCTTCCTTCTTCAAAGGATCTCTTTTAATTGGAAATGTTTCTTTTGTTCCACGAATTTCCATTCTAAAATTTGCAATAGTATTAGAAAGTATTCTTCTTCCATCAAGTAAAGCCGGGTCAACAGTACCTGAAACAGTCAGTCTATGAATTACACCATTTACAGCATATGTTCGAATGCCCACAACACGATATTTACCACCACGCTGTAAGGCAGTGACACGTGCTGCCACAGTGAATGTCATTGATGTTTTAGATGAAAAATCTGTTTTATCATTTGCAGATAAACTTTTTGAACCACTTACCTTAGGCAAAAATGCAGTAATAGTAACATCAGGATTTGTTGTTACAGTGCTGTTGGAGTTATTCTTCAGATCAAGGGCAAACTGCATGGATCCCACATCATTGATATACACTATAATTATGTCTCCTACAGCGAGGCGATTAGATGAGGAATATATATTTCTTTCCTTCCATATTGAAGCTGAAGAGAAAACAAAAACAGCTAAAAGAATTACAACTAAGAATATTTTTTGTCTCATTGAAGAATCTCTCCTCTGGATGAAGAAATTATTTTAACCTTTATAATTTTGTTATTACGTATTTTAACGGGGATAATTTGATTCTTATATGAAGATTTCATTGCTTTGCCGGTAAATTCTATTTTAATTCTACCTCTTCTCATAACAAGGACAATAGAATCATTCTTCTTAACTATAATCTTTCTTTCTATAGCAATATCTTCGGTTTTTTTATTCTCTATGATTCTTGTCGCAGTTCCATAGACCACGGGAACTACTCCTGAAAGTTTCTTTAAAAAAAATCTAATTTCACTTTGATCAATAAATCCGTCTTTATATAGACTTTCTGGCACGTAGGTTTCTAAAAGTTCCTTTGTGATGCTTGATCCCTCAATGAGTCCCAGGGATTTAACCTTGATTTTACCACTATAGTTGATTCGGGGATTTAAATAGATGGACAAATCCCCATAGATATTACTGGAAATGAATACAAGACACAAAGAAAATATTAGAATCTTAAACTTCATATTATCTCTTTAGCCCTATTGCAGTTGCAAGCATTGAATCAGATGTTTGAATGGCCTTTGAATTAACCTCATATGCTCTTTGAGCAACAATCATATTAACCATCTCTTCAACAACTTTAACATTAGACATCTCAAGAAAGCCCTGAACAGTTTGAGCCATTCCGTTTAAGCCAGGCTGACCGGCAATTTCTTCACCTGAAGCAGGTGTTGTCTGATAAAGATTGCCACCAACATTCTTAAGGCCTGCTGGATTAACAAATCTATAAATTTCCAGTCTACCAACCTCAACTGGATCATTTGAGCCATTGACTTTTACGGTAATTCGGCCTTGCTTTGAGATTGCTACTGTATCTTTTTGAAAGTTTTCAGGAAAAGTAATATTTGGCTGCATGAGATATCCAGCAGAATTAACCATTCTTCTTTGAGAATCAACCTTCCAGGTACCATCTCTGGTATAAGCTACAGTACCATCATAGAGTTGAACCTTAAAAAAACCATCTCCTGCCAAAGCTAAATCTGTTTTCTGCTCTGTACTTTGAAGACTACCCTGTTGAAACATCTTCTGAGTAGCCGCAACCTTTACACCATGTCCCACTTGAATCCCTGTTGGCACCTCAGTAGTCTCTGTAGCTGGTGTACCTGCAAGTAATTGTGTCTGATAGAGTAAATCTTCAAACTCAGGTCGAAGTTTTTTAAAACCGGTAGTGTTAACGTTAGCTAGATTATTGGAGATTGTATCAATATTAAATTGCTGTCCAACCATTCCAGATGCTGCTGTCCAAAGAGATCTCATCATATCATTTAACCCTGAATTCTTTTTATTACACTCTAAATAAAAATTATTGACGGATAGAGCTTATATAATTATTTTCGGTTAAATCAACTATAAACTAAACAAAAAGATTAAGGAGCAATCCATAGATGCAAATAAAAATGCCTTATGTCACTTTAATGATTATACTTTTCTCTTTATCATGTGAAACCGTAAAGGGAAATCTACATAAAGACAATGACTCTCATGGAAAAACCACAGATATCACCACTGAAATTAAAAAATCTACAAAAACTAAATCAAATATAACTTTAGAAGATTTCAAAGACCTCAAATACCAAGAAAAGAACGGACAAGGGATTGCTTATTGGGGAAATAAATCCATTAAAGCAAAAGGACCTTCTAAAAAAATGATTAAAAATGGCTATTGGACTCTCTATTATCCTGGGAAAAAGATCAAATTTGGTGAAGGTCAATACAAAAACAATAAACTTCAGGGTTACTGGAAGTTTTATTACAGTAATGGAAAAATGATGGCAAGTGCCAATTATTACAGTGGATTGCTCTATGGACGCTGTTTCTCCTATAGACAGAATGGAATTCCATTGAAAATTGCTTATTATAAAAATGGATTAAAGCATGGCAGAGAATCCATTTTTCGAGCAAATGGTAACCCAAAAAAGATTACATCCTTTAAAGATGGTCAGCGAAATGGCCAAATAAATGTTTGGAATAAATCTGGAAAAAGAATTATCATTGGAAACTACAAAAACAACAAAAAACACGGCAAATGGATATACTATACTGCTGAACATAAATGGCTTAAATCCGGCTTCTATTCTAATGGAAAAAAAGTCGGCACCTGGGTCTATTACAAAGACGGTCTTGTAGACAAAAAAATCAACCATGGAAATTAAGCGTTTAGCTCTTATTGGTCCTCCTGCATGTGGAAAAGGCACCCAGGCAGACCATTTAATAGAAAAATTCAACCTTAAACACGTCTCTTCAGGGGCAATATTGCGTGAAGAGGTCAAAAAGCAGAGTGATTTCGGCCTCATGATTAAACCATATATGGACAGAGGTGAAATAGGCCCTCAAGAGCTTATTACGGAGATAGTAATGTCTTTTCTATCAAAAATAGAAGATAGGAAATTCCTCCTCGATGGTTTTCCCAGAACACTTTACCAGGCAAAAGAATTATCGAAAAACAATGAGATAGATGTGGCAATAAGCATTGAAGTTGAGGATGCTAGTGTGATCGAGAGAATTACCGGTCGCCAAACCTGTTCAACATGTAACAGAATCTTCCATAAATCTTTTAATCCTTCAAAAATTGAAAATATCTGTGATTCATGCAATGGACCACTTATTACACGTGAGGATGACACCATTGAAACAGTCAAAACACGACTAAATGTATTTCATTCTCAAACAGCTGAGGTTATTGATTATTACAAAACAAAGGGACTCCTTAGATCGGTTAATGGTGACCAGTCACCTGACTTAGTAACAAAAGAAATCAAAAGCATACTACATATTGACTAAAGAAGATTGATTGCTTAAATCAATCTTCTTTGAAAACTTTTTCTACAAATACATTTCATCAATCAATGATTTGTATTTGTCTTCAACAACCCTTCTTTTGACACTCTGCTTCGGGGTTAATTCACCTGAATCCTGGGTCCATTCTGCATCTAATAATTTAAATCTCTTAACCTTCTCTACTCTGGAAAAATGTTCTGTATTTTTTTCAACTTCCTCAGTAATTAAATCCATCACACCAACATTACCAATGAGATCATCATTACTGGAAAAGGCTATATTATTGCGTTGAGCCCAGTTTTTCACCTCTTCAAAGGCGGGCACGATCAAGGCAGATAAATATTTTCGCTTGTCACCAATAATCCCAATCTGCTCAATATATTGCGATGCCTTTATACTATTTTCAATATTTTGTGGAGAAATATTCTTTCCTCCTGCAGTTACAATTATATCTTTAATTCTTCCTGTAATTGTTAAATGATTTTCGTCATCAATGATACCAATATCCCCTGTTTTAAAATAACCATCCTTAGTGAATACCTCAGCTGTCCCCTTCTTATTATTATAATAACCCTTCATCACCTGAGGTCCCTTAATGAGAATCTCTCCCTCATCTGAAATTTTGACCTCAGTTTGTGGAATAGGAGTGCCCACAGTACCTGGATTAATATCTCCAGGTAAATTATAATGAGTTATAGGGGTTGTTTCAGTTAAGCCAAAACCTTCTAATATCTCTACGCCCATTCCAATAAAAAATTCTGCATCTGCTATAGACAAAGGGCCTCCACCTGAAATCGCATATCTGAGCCTGTTCATTCCCAGGGCCTCTTTTAGCTTTGAAAAGACCAGTTTATCTGCAAGTTTAATCCTTAGACCTGTCAATCCCTTTGGTTCAATTTCTTTACATACGTAAGGTAGATTTTTTTTAGCTGAACTGATGGCAAAACCAAATATCATTTTTTTGATAAATGATGCACCTGCAACCTTACCCAATATTGTGGATCTGATTTTTTCATAAATGCGGGGCACAGAAATGATAATGCTTGGCTGAACAGTCATTAAATCTTCAAGTAATGTAGAAAAGTCTCTGGCAAAAGACACCTTTGCACCTACAGACATAGGAAGATAATAACCTGCGGTTCTTTCTAAGGAATGAGAAAGGGGCAAAAAGGATAGAAAAGAATCATCTGGTCTAACGAGATCTATTACTGCTTCAAGTGTATTGTTGACATTAGAGACAAAATTATTTTGAGTTAACATGACTCCCTTTGGATTTCCCGTAGTTCCAGAGGTATAGATTAATGTTGCCAAATCATCTGACTTTATTGCTTTAATTCTTTTATCAATCTCTTTATCTTTTGGTTTTTTCTCTCCTGCATCACATGCATCCTTAAGAGTGATAACCTTTTTATTATCACATTCAACATCTTCAATAACAATAATTCGCTTTATTTTTCTTACTTTAGATAAGGCCTTTAAGGTTTTATCTAATAAATCCTGATTAGAAGTTATGCAGGCAATTGATTTTGAATTTTCTAGGATATATTGAGTTTCTTCTGCAGTATTGGTAGCATATATTGGAACATCTACCGCTCCGATAGACAAGATTGCCTGATCAGCTATCCACCACTCATATCTATTTTCTGAAAAAAGGCCAACCTTGTCTCCAGACTTGATTCCAATGGAAATTAAATATGAAGCAAGTTGCCTGATCTTAAGATTCATCTCATTCCATGTTACATCAATAAATACACCATTTTGCCAAAATGCAACACATGGCTTGTCTCCAAGACTTATAACCTGGTTTTGAAATATACCCGGTATTGAAGTTTCATTAAAAATTGCCATCATATCCCCCTTTTGAAATTCATATATAGTTATATTTAAAATTTCAAAAATGTCAACAATCTAAAAGTCTCTATGAGCACAAAAAAAAGAGCAACTAAAGGTTGCTCTTTCATAAGATCAATTTTGGAAATTATTTTTATTCCTGATACATGCCCTCAATTTCTTTGGCATATTTTTCACCAATAACCCCTCTCTTAACCTTCAAAGAAGGAGTTAATTCACCAGTTTCCTGGCTCCATTCCCCTGCTAGAAGTTTAAATTGACGAATCTGCTCAACACGTGCAAAATTTTTGGTATACTTATCAATTTCACCTCTTAGAAGCAGATCAACCTTATCATCATTATTGAGATCATCATAGGATTCATATTTAACTTCATTCTTTCTTGCCCATTTTTCAAGCTCTTCATATGCTGGAACAACCAAAGCAGATAAATACTTTCTCTTGTCTCCAATTATTGCAACCTGTTCAATATATCGTGATCCCTTCAAGCTATTCTCAATGTTTTGTGGTGAAATGTTTTTTCCACCAGCTGTTACAATAATATCCTTAATTCTTCCGGTTATTGACAGATATCCATCCTCATCTATAACCCCAATATCTCCAGTTCTAAAATAACCATCTTTTGTAAATACCTCTTTTGTAGCCTTGGCATTTTTATAATAGCCTTTCATTACCTGTGGGCCTTTTATTTGAATTTCACCCTCATCAGAGATTCTTACCTTTGTATTCTTTAAAGCAGGACCAACGGTTCCAGGTTTAATTAAATTTGGAACATTTACGTTGGTTACCGGTGTTGTTTCAGTTAGACCAAATCCTTCATATATCTTAAAACCCATACCAATAAAAAATTCAGCATCAGATACTGACAATGGTCCACCACCGGAGATAGCAAGCTTAAGTTTATTTAAACCAATTGTTTCTTTAAGTTTAGAAAAAACAAGTTTATCTGCCAGATTATACTTTTTAGCAAACAATCCTGATTTAACTTTGTTCTGACAGTTGTATGGTATATTTTTTCGAGCCTGCTTTTGAGCCCAGTTAAAAATTGCCTTTTTAATTCCACTGGCATCTGCAACATTTGACAGAACCCTTCCATGTACCTTTTCAAAAATTCGCGGTACACTAATTAGTATTGTTGGCCTTACCAATTGAAAATCCTCTAGAAGTGTGACTGTACTTTCAGCAAAAGCAACCTTTGAGCCTTGATTTATTGGCAGGTAAAAACCGATTGTTCTCTCTAGAGAATGAGACAATGGCAGAAAAGATAGAAAGGTATCTTCATCTGTAACCAATTCATTGAAATCTTCGGTGCTCTGCTGCACATTTGAATAAAAATTATCATGAGTTAACATTACACCCTTAGGGTTTCCTGTAGTGCCCGATGTATAAATATACGTAGCAACATCATCTGATTTTATTGCAGCCATTTTTTTGTCAAAATCTGATGGCTTCTTATATTCACTTCCCTTTTGCAAAACCTCTTCAAAGGAAACAACTCCCTTCTTTTTCTTAGACAATTCATCAAAGATTACTATTGTTTCAAGCTTTGGGCATTTCTTCTTAACCTTTAAAACACGGTCTAAATGATCTTCTGAAGACACAAAGCATACTTTACTATCAGAATTCTCTAAGATATACTGAGCTTCATCTGATGAATTTGTTGCATAGACTGGTACATCAATTGCATTAATAGATAATGATGCTAAATCTGCTACCCACCATTCGAATCTATTTTCACCAAAAATAGCAACCTTATCGCCTTTTTTAATTCCCTGACTAAGGAGATATGACCCAACATTTCTAACCATACTATTCATATCATTCCATGATATGTCTACGTATGCACCATCTTTTTTATATGCAACACAAGCTTTATCTCCATATTTTGCACATTGATCCTGAAAGACTGAAGGCATTGTTTTTTTGTTAATCTTTCCCATTGATTCCCCCTGATCACATTCACTGGCTTAACTTTTGTCAGCCAAAAAACTTTTAAAAATTATTATATTTATTAGACTCATACTATTCAGATAAATTTAAATATATAAAATATAATGTCAACTAAGTTATTTTTAAAGTTTTATTATAATTGAAAAGACTTGACAGTTAAATGATTATTCATATTTAGTAAAATAAAAAAAAAGGGTTATATCTTTTGGCTAAGAAAAATAATTCAGAAATTACTGAACTAACAACAAAAACCAATAAACAGAAAAACACTGCTTCTAAAAAAACTACAGCAAAGAAAAAGGCTTCTGTCAAAAAGAAGGTTTCTCAGAAAAAAGCTGTTTCGAAGAAAACAGCTGCCAAAAAAGCTGTAAAGAAAACTTCAAAAAAGAACACCCCTAAAACACAGAAGAAAGAGTTAAACAAACAAGAAAATTTTCTAGAGAAAACCTCAGATGCTGATGTTGATTTAAGAGGTGACAACCCCATGACAGTGGTTGAGCATCTTGATGAATTCAGATCACGTATTTTATACATTCTTATTTTTCTAATAGCTATAACAGTTGGGGCTCTGTACTTCTCAGATATAATACTTGAACAACTGAATGCCCCATTTAAAGAAACAGTTGGAAAATTAAATATATTTTCTATTGCTGAACCTTTCATGTTAAAGCTTAAGGCTGCTGGTATAGTTGGTTTGATGCTCACATTACCGGTTATTCTCTTTCAAGTGTGGCGTTTTATTTCACCTGCTGTTGGCAAAGAAGATAGATGGTTTGGCAGAATATCCTTTGTATTTGCTTTGCTTCTTTTTTACATTGGTGTATCAGTTGTGTATTTTGGTTTACTGCCTATGGTTATCAAGGTACTACAGAGTATGGTCACTGAAAACATGCAACAGGTTCAAGGGGCCAGCAACTATCTGAGTTTTCTATTCATGTTTAGTTTTGCCATGGGAGTCCTTTTTGAGTTACCAATTATCGCTACTATTCTCACAAAAATTGGGATTTTAACTCCTCAATTCCTCATAGTAAAGAGAAAGTATGCTATCGTAGCCATTTGGATCATTGCTGCAATTATTACACCTGCTGATCCACTTTCACAGGTCCTTGTGGCTATACCTCTTATGTTTCTATATGAATTATCAATACTCTTATCTAAAGCAATAATATATCGAAAACGAAAAAAGGGTTTGATTGATTGAAATCGCCTTGACAATTAATCTCAATAAAGACATTTGTCGCATATAAATATAATTTTAAGATAAAATCACAATGAGGTGCCTAAATGACTATTAAATACATAGATCAAATTGAATTAGACAATAAAAGCGTTTTGATTCGTGTTGATTACAATGTTCCCTATGACAGTGAACTCAATATCACTGATGATACCAGAATAAAAGCTACACTTCCTACAATTGAACATTGCTTAAAGAATAATGCTAAGATAATTCTTGTTTCCCATCTCGGCCGTCCAAAGGGCAAGAGAGTTCCAGAAATGACCCTAGCTCCAGTTGCAAAAAGACTTGGTGAAATTCTATCTAAAGAAGTAACATTTATTGCAGATGAACTTGGACCAGATGTTAAAGAACAAATAAATTCTATGAATAATGGCGACATCATACTTTTAGAAAATATTAGATATTATAGTGGTGAAACAAAGAATGATGAGGATCTGGGCAAAACACTGGCTTCCTTTGCTGATGTTTACATCAATGATGCCTTTGCCACAGCACATAGAGCTCATTCTTCAAATGCCTCTGTTACCAATCATGTAAAAGAATGTGGAGCAGGCTTTCTATTAAAAAATGAAATCGAATACTTCAATAAAGCCATGGGAAATCCTGAAAGACCATTTGGTGCCATCATAGGAGGAGCAAAGGTATCTTCAAAGCTCGATGCACTAGAAAACATTTTAAACAAAGTTGATTTCATCATCATTGGCGGCGGAATGGCCTTTACTTTTCTTAAGGCCCAGGGATATGAAACAGGAAAATCACTCCTTGAAGAAGATCTTGTTGATACAGCCAAGACAATTCTTAGTAAAGCTAAGGAAAAAGGTGTTGAAATCTATCTTCCTGTTGACATTACCACTGCAAAGGAATTTGACAATAACTCTCCAAAGCAAACAGTTTCAATGGAAAGCATTCCCAATGATGAAATGGGACTTGATATAGGGGCCAAATCGATAAAGCTTTTTGAAGACAAGGTGAAAGCAGCAAAAACGATTATCTGGAATGGTCCAATGGGTGCATTTGAGATGTCTAATTTTGCCGATGGCACTAATAGTATTGCAGAAACACTGGCTCAATCAGATTGCTTAAGTATTGTTGGTGGTGGAGACAGTGTCACAGCAATAAATCAGGCTGGTGTTGCTGACAAGGTTTCATATATTTCTACTGGTGGTGGTGCTTTTCTTGAACTTCTTGAAGGGAAAACATTGCCGGGATTTTCAGCCCTAGACAAATAATCATGACATTATTTGATCATAAAAAAAACGCGGTTTAAACAAACCGCGTTTTTTATGTTTAAAAATAAATTACTTATTTATTCTTCTTCTTTTTCCATCTTTTCAATATTGATCTGTGACACACCAAGCTTTGCAAGTGGAATTGCATAAGGTGAACATGAAACATAGTTCAAGCCAGCATCCATACAGAACCGAATATTATCTGGATTTGCTCCATGCTCTCCACAGAGACCAATTTTAATATTTGGTCTTGTTAATCTTCCTCTTAATGCAGCTATTGATATGAGCTCTTTAACCTCATCTCCAAGAAACTTAAATGGGTTATGCTTCATTAAGTCATAAAGTGAATAGTCTGGAAAAAATGTATTTGAATCATCTCTTGAAAGACCATAGGTTGTTTGAGTCAAATCATTGGTTCCAAAACTGAAAAATTCTGCTGACTGTGCAATTTTTCCTGCACCCAAAGCAGCTGCTGGAAGCTCAATCATAGAACCAATCTTATATTCCATATCATCGATACCATATTCTTCAAGTACCTCTTCTTTGATATGACGAATACCTTTAATCTCAGTACCCTCTATTTTCTTGCCGTTTTTAAAGAATTTCAATTCCTCTTCGCTCATGACAATAGGTATCATAATTTCAGGTTTAACGTCAACACCCTCTTTCTTTAACATGCAGGCTGCTTCGAAGATAGCTCTACACTGCATCTCATAAATTTCAGGATATGTAATTCCAACTCGACATCCTCTATGACCAAGCATTGGATTCATTTCTTCGAGTTCTTCACATCTCATTTTAATTTCAGATATTTTCATCTTTTTATTTTTACCCTGCATATACTTGATGAAAATAGCCATACTCTCATCATTGCGAGGTAAAAATTCATGAAGAGGTGCATCAAGAAGTCTTATGGTAACCTCTTTTCCTTCCATTATCTTGAAAAGCTCATAAAAATCTGCTCGCTGCATTGGCTTTAAGGCAACAAGAGCTTTTAAACGATCTTTATCTGATTCAGCAATAATCATTTCACGAAATTTCATAATTCTTTTTTCATTAAAAAACATATGCTCTGTTCTACAAAGACCGATTCCAACAGCATTAAAACTCTTTGCAACTATAGCATCTCTAGCCTGATCAGCATTAGCTCTCACATCAAAATCTTCAATAAATTCTTCAACAATTTTGAGAAATTCGAGAAGACCATTCTTTTCAAAATTTGGTTCAATTAAATCTACTTTTCCAAGATACATAGAAGGAGCTTCGTAATAAGGAACGTTAATAGAAACATAATCCCCTTCTTTAACTGTTTTTCCGCCTAAGGTAAATGATTTTCCTTTAATATGCATGTCAGGTTGAACCATAGCGACCTTTCCAAGGCTTCTTGCAACAACAGGAGCATGTGAAGAAAATCCTCCCTCAGTAGAGATAACACCAGTTGCAACCTCTATTGCCTTAACATCTTCCGCATAGGTAGATGTCATAACAAGAATAAGATTTGTATCTTCACCGTGCATATAAGCTCGCTTGTATTCTTCGATGAGCTTTGGTGTTGAGAAGAAAACTCTTCCTATTGCAGCTCCAGTTGATCCTGCAATACCGCCTTGAATAGATTTCATAGATTTGATTGAACTTTTATCAATAACCGGGTGAAGTAATTCATTAAGTTGATTTGGTTTTATCATCTTTACGAGATAATCTTTTGATATTACCTTTTTAGAAGCTAACTCTAGAAGAGTCCTAATTTGTGCCTGTGTTGATTTTTCATCAACCTCGCGCTGCTCTACAAGCCAAACATTACCTTCTTCAATAGTAAATTTAATATTGCGTATTTCAAGGGATGCTTTTTCAACCTTATTGGCTATATCAACAAAGGTATCATAATATTTTTTGTCAATCTTGCTGATATCTTTGATCTTACCTTTGCCAAAATCAAATTCATTTTGTAAGAAATCTCCCTGTATTTCAGGGACACCCGTTATAATATTTCTGGTATAATAACTACCTGAATATGAATCTTTGCCACAGTTTCCATAAACCATCGCCTGAACCATTATAGATAAGGAATTATCAACATCTATTTCGGAATCACTGTACTGAGTTGAAGCTGCTTTCAATAATATACTTAATTGATCATATACATCTTCTGAAAATTCATCACTGTACTCTTTTTTAAATGCATCAATTGTTTTTATTGTAGCTTCTTTTGAAAACTTAGCAGTTTTCTTGCCTTCAATCTCAGCTATATCTTCTGGAGTATAACCGAGAAGCTTTAAACCTACATTTTTTACCAGAAATAGATATTCTCCATATGAAAAATCAATAGAAGTAATTTCTCCAAAACCATCTGCTGTATCAAAGTTCATACCAACATTGTGGATAGACGGAAAATGTGGCACATTAAGATCTGAACTAATTACTATCTTCAGCATCAAAGGCTTGGTAGGATCTCCAAATTTCTTTTTTGTATCTTTTTCTATTTTTGATATATAGGTTTTTAAAATTTCTTTCAAATTAACTTGTGGTAATTTGGTAGTTAATTCTGAATCTATAATAAATCCTGGAGCAATAGGCAATCCCATTGCTGCTAAATCAACTGCCCTTCTTCCTCTAATTCCAAGCTTAGTTTTAACATTTTCATCTAATTCTTTTAAATCTTTACTAAAATATATTATATTATCCATCATTTATCTCTCCTCGTAATGTATTAGAATAAGTTAAGAACTTTACCAACACCAATCTTAAGAAACTGCTCGTATCTATGACTTGCACCTTCAAACAGATATTTTTGAAGTTTTGATACACCCTTGATATCTTCACCACCTACCTGGAAAAAGATTGAGTCTCCATGTTTCACTTTTCCCCATTTGAATAATGAATTTATATCATTGATGAATTCACCTTTAAAAATAATACTTACCTCTAAATCAGGATATTTTGCATTATAACTTTCAATAATTTTTTTCCATGCTTCAACATTACCATTATGAAATAATTCATTAGATACCTGAATAGCATATCGAGGAGTAACATTTCTTTTTTGACTCTTATTGGCTACTGCCTTAGGAGCGGGTTTTTTAGGAACAACGGTTTGATCAATAAAATCTTTGTTAACAAATATATCTTTTCCAATAAGTAATTCTTCAATTGCTTCAATGGCTTCTTTTTCAATTTTCTTATTATCTTCTTTAACACATTTAACATAGATTACAACCAGGTAATCTTTTGTTAGTTCACGAGCCCTTTCCCAGTGATTAATATTCTTAGGATTGATTAAAAAAACCTGATCAGCTGGATTATGATATGCTAAAACAATATCGAGAGCAGACCATTTACTTGTTTCATTGCAAATTTGTTCAAAGTCATTACTCGTATGCTCAAGATTATGTGAATCATAACTATAATTGAACTTATCTTTAATTACAGCACCAACCATAGGAAGAATTTGATCATGGTGTAATTCTTTTTCATCTAACAGCTCATTAACTGCATCAGCAAGATTTGTCTTTGTTTCAACTTCACCTACAACTTCTGTAACACTAAAAAAATGTCTTAATGCTTTATTAAAATTTTCTTTTGATGCTAATGAATAGTATGTTGTCTCCATATATATTTCTCCTTCTAAAATATTTGGAAAATTTAAAACGTATTACATATTGATTAATATCAGCTATTAAAAATATATCAAGTAAAATGTGGGTTTGAATAGAAAAAAAAGAGGATGTTTACCATCCTCTTTTTTCATAAGTTTCTATTTAATTGTTTCTAGAGTTCTTTTAAACCAGAACTCTTTTTTCTTGATTTCTTTGGTGATAAATCTACTGAACCTTTAACTTCACTGCCTTCTGAGTCATTTGCACCCATATATGCAGCTTCGAAAAGATCTTCACCAGTTACTTCTTCGCCATAGGACTGATCAATATCTTCTCTTACCGTAGATCTTCTTCTAGAGTAAGTTGCAAAAGCAGAGTCAGCAAAACCTTTAGAGATACTGTAAAGGAATTCGTTGAGTACATTTGCCATACCTTTAAGCATGTACTGCTTACGCTTAATAGTAGTGATATCAATATCAAGAACTAAACCTGGCTGAATGTGATGAGGATTAACAAGGTAAGTAAATTCATTGAATCTTTTTTCGATAAAACTGATTCTTTCATCGAGTATAACTCTTTCTACTGGGTTTTGATAGCCGTGCATCTTCTTAAGCATATTTGCAAGATAAACCAATTTATTCTTAAGATTCTGGATTCTATCTTCATATGTTCTGTTATTCTTTTCGACGAATGTATCTTCTGTGTACATTTCACCAATTTCATTCCAAGGAACATAGTTTGCATTATCTTTTCTTGCTTTCATCAAGTTACGATCAGATTTTTTAGGGATAACTCGATCTAAAAGATCATCGAAATCCACAAGAGATCTAAATCGCTTCTTTGAATCATAATATGCATGTAAAACATCCCAGAGTTCTCTTACTTCATCAGTAAAAGCCTGCATCTGCTTGTCATACTCTTTCTTTTCTTCTTTTAATTGATTTTGATCATAATATGCTAAACGCATTTTATATCTTTCATCAGGAAGAATAGTTGCATCAGTTTCTTCATACTCACTGATTCTACAGATACGAGCATTTTTCATATTATTACAAACTTGATATCCAAGTTTACTTGTATCAAGAATTGAAGTAATTGAGTTAACACATGTATTATAACCACGGTTACGTATATTTTCTTCATCAATGATGAATTTGATATTTTCTCTCATATTTAGAGGATCAAAATCTTCAACATCTATTTCAGCTCTAAGTCCTTCAATCTTATCAAGGAATTTCTTAGCTAAAATAGTATATCTCTTAGATTTTTCATCTTCTTTTTCATCATCAGTAAAATTATCTATTCTCTTAACTTTTTCAAACATTTTTTCACTGGCTGAAAGTTCAAATTTCCCCTGATCTACCAGTTCATCATTAAACTGCTGAACCTGACGATCAATAAGATCTTGAATATGCTTCTGAATAGCATCTTTCATGAGTGATTCTACTGTAACCTGATAGTGATACATAGGACTTATAAGCTCACTATTAAGTACATTTATTGATAATTTGACATCATAAACATATTTTGGTCTATATTCATTATCTTTAAATACACACTTCAATATTGCATATGCATTTTCACCACGAACAAAGGCTCCAACATCAGTTTTCTGACGAAGAATTGCATTTGTTTCAACTTCAAGATCATTGACACCACGCTGAATATGTCCCTGAAGGTGACCATACATGTTTACAATGGATTTTTCAATTTCACCTGTGTGAAATTTGTCTGCTCCACCAACTTTATCCAAAATCTCTACAATTTCTTTTGGTGTATATCGAGCTAGACCTTTAGATTCTTCTTTATCAACAAAATCTCTTACTTTCTTGATAAATTCATCTTCCATAGTAACAGTATAACGATTGAACATGTTAACATATGTCTGGTTAATGTAATTATAAAGTTTTTCTTTCAATCCACCCATTACATCGAGCTTTTCTAGAACTTCAGAAGGAAGTTTGCTCTCTAAACTGTTCAGTACCTTGTCTGTTGTTTCATCAAGGATCAATTTACTTTCGCTTACTTTATTTCGCCCTTCCTGAACAATTGATTCTCTGGAACCAACAGCACTTGGCATTGTAGGATGAACTTTATTTGGACTTTTAGGGAATTGTGACAGTGACATTAAGAATCCTCCTTATTTTTAAAAACAAATACTACAATTTAATATTATTTACACATCAATTATTTTGTTTTAATTTTATCATTGTGACATATTCTGTCAACATTAATACTAAAGATAATGATATTTTTATTTATATATCGGTTGTTTTTATAAAAAAATTACTAAGAAAGCCTATAAACTGATATATTTAAAGCTATAATTTCCATATAAGAAAATATCACCATTCTCGAGATAATTACCCTCTCCTCTGTTTTTAAATGAAATTGCCTCGCCATCACCTGTCTGTAACTTGGTTTTTAAAACACCGTCAACAGTTTCAGAGGTAAAAACCAGGTTTGATGAAGCCACAAGGTCTCTAATAGCAACAACATTCTGAATATTATTACCTATAGTAATCTCTTTTCTCACTAAACTGGTAAAATCAATGGTTTCAACAAGTGGACTCAGTACATCATTACTCCAATACTCCAGAGATCCTGAGACTTCGTGGGATGATCTTCGCTTCAAAAATGCACCAATTGCAAGGCCTATTAAAACTGCAGCAAAAATAATGAAGATAATTACTAAGGTCGTTTGAGTGCTATTAGATTCATCATCTTTTATGCCCTTTTTGACATCCTTCAATGCATTCTTGGTGTCTGAACCTGCATTGACAATCTTAAGGTTTCCCTTAGAACTACCAGCTTTTTTATCTACAGCAGCCTTAAATGCGCCAAAATTAACGTAATAAACATAGGCTTTTGGATTTTTAACAAGACCCTTTAGTAATTCTTTTATTGAGAGCCTCTTTCCTTTCTTTCCTGGGGGAGGATCATCTAAGTTATCTGTCAGAATAATGACAAATAACTTTCTTCCATCAGCTGTTTTTTCTAACTCCTTTGATTTTTCAATCACCTTATCAACCATAAGCTGTGTATGTGTCCAAAGCCCTTTTGGTTCAACTCTGAGAAGAAATTTGCTGGCTATATTGCGGTCATTTTCATCATCTATCTTTATAGTTGCATACTCAACCACTTTACTGTCAAAGGTCATAAAGGTTAAGCGATCTCCATCCTTTATATCTTCATAAATGAATTTTTTAATTTCACTTTTAACAGCTGCCATGATGTTCTTTCCGCTACGGCCCTGTCCTACCATACTTAAAGAAGTATCAAGAACCATAATTACATCTTTTTGTCCCCCAAACAATGAAAAGGAGAATAGAAGGGATGTAATTATAATTAACATTTTTTTATTGAATTTATTATTCTTCATCAACACCCTACCTGAAAATTTTTTTATATTTTATCAAAAAAACATGTTCTGTCAAGAAATATAATCAATATTGAGGGTAAGCAATATCCTTTTTTATGTATTTTCTGAAATCGATAGCATTATCTCTTTCCATATCAAGATATTCATTCATCAGGATAAAAAACCACATCATGGTGTCATCCTCTGTTTCAAAGGCAATATAACTTCTTTTTTCTCGCCAGTTTTTAACAATAAGTCCTTTATTGATAACCATCATAATATCAAATTCATATTCATGATTTACAGATTTTGCCATATAGTAGTTTATTACATCATTTTTCACGTCCATAAGACTTCCCTGTGAATCATTGACAATTATAAATGAGGGCACAGGAATTGACTCTTCTGGCTCTTCATCTGTTGTTTCCTCTTCACCCATCACAAATCTGTTTAGTTTTTTTGCAGCTGCCACCTTGGAAAGTGTATCAGCGAGTTCTTTTTTATCAAGTTTTTCAACGAGGTAAACCAAACCATAGAGCAATTCATAGGGTACATATCCATCCATAATATCTATGATTGAATTACAGTATTTTTTGTATATACAAAGATCTACACCTTCAGGAGCAAATCCTCCTGAATCTATAGGCTTTCCTGCATCTAAAGATAGACTTGAAGGAATTATGTTGTTGAGGGCTTCAATTATCTGTTTTAAATCAAGTTTTGAAGAAACAACTGCACTTTTGGCTGAGGCTTTCTTCTTTGCTGTCTTTCCTGATGTTTTACCAGATGTTTTTTTCGCTGCAGCCTTCTTTTTGCTCTTTTTTAGCAATTTATCATCAAAGGTTTTAAAGTAACTTGTAAGCATGTCTATACTCCAGATTATTTTACTATAATTTATTCGAAATATACTTGTACGTCATATACTTATGGCCTGTCAATATAAAAAATTCTTGCTTCTCACAGGGCATTTTCTTACATTGTAATTGCCTGCATTGTTCGTGCTTAGGTATACACATTTTTGAGCCAATGTTGAATAATAGGGATTTCAATATCCGGAAGCCATGGAAAAGCCCCTTCGGGGGACTTCTTGACCTCTCCGTGCGGAAACCCACCTGGTATAACAGGTTCAAAAATCATACTTACACGGCAAAGGCGGGTTTTAAAAAAAGGGCTTTCATTCGAAAGCCCTTTTTTCTTTTATATTTCTAGATTTTTACTCCTGTGAAGCAAGGCGTTTGTATCCCTTGTATCTCCACAGTGCATTTTCTTCTGCTGCTTTAAAAAGCTCTTCAGCTTGATCAGGAAATGATTTTTGTAATGAAGAATAACGAACCTCACCCTTGATAAAATCCTGAAACTTGCTCCAATCGGGCTCTTTAGAATCAAGAATAAAAGGATTCTTTCCTTCAGCTTCAAGAAGAGGATTAAATCTCCAGTTGTGCCAGTATCCACATTCAACTGCCAGCTTTGATTCTTCCTGAGATTTACCCATGCCAGCTCGAAGACCATGGTTTATACATGGAGAGTAAGCAATAATTAGTGATGGACCAGGAAATGCTTCAGCCTCAGTGAGGGCTTTCATGTATTGCATCTGATTTGATCCCATTGCAACCTGAGCTACGTATACGTAACCATAGCTTGCTGCCATCATTCCAAGATCTTTTTTTCGGATCTTTTTACCTGATGCTGCAAACTTTGCAACAGCTGCTACTGGAGTTGCCTTAGATGACTGACCACCTGTATTGGAATATACTTCTGTATCCATTACGAGAATATTAACATCATCGCCAGATGCAATTACGTGGTCAAGACCACCATATCCAATATCATAGGCCCATCCGTCACCACCGAAAATCCAGACTGATTTCTTAACAATGTATTGCTCAAGTTTTAAAATCTCTTTTGCTTCTTTTGAAGATTCCTTTTTAAGAGAAGCAACAAGATCATCTTTTATTTCCTTAGTCTTTTCACCATCATTTCTGTTTTCAAGCCACTGGGTTAACAATGATTTTGTTTCTGCGGAAACTGAAGATAAACATGATTGAGCAAGATTGGTAATTCTATCTCTCATTTGCTCAACACCAATATTCATTCCAAAACCATATTCAGCATTGTCTTCAAATAATGAGCTTGCCCATGCTGGACCACAGCCATTTTCATTTGTACAATATGGAGTAGAAGGAGCTGATCCACCATAGATAGAAGAACATCCAGTTGCATTTGCCACAAGCATTCTGTCTCCATAGAGCTGAGTAGCAAGTTTAATATATGGTGTTTCACCACAACCAGCACATGCTCCTGAGAATTCAAAGAGTGGCTGGGCAAACTGAGATCCTTTAATAGTAGTCTTCTTCATCAAAGTATCTTTATATGATACTGAGCTGCTCATATAATCCCAGCGAGGAGCTTCATTCATCTGACTATCAAGGGGCTTCATAACAAGAGATTTAACTTTTGACGGACAAACATCTTCGCAGTTTCCACATCCAGTACAATCCAATGGACTGATTTGAATCTTGAACTTCAGGTTTTCCAATCCTTTGCCCTTTGCTTCAAGAAGGGTTGTTCCTTCTGGAACTCCTGCAGCTTCTTTTTCATTTAACAAGAATGGTCTAATAACTGCATGAGGACAAACATATGCACACTGATTACATTGAATACAATTCTCTGACTGCCACTCAGGCACATTTACTGCAATGCCACGCTTTTCATACTGTGTTGTTCCTGGAGGAAATGTTCCATCAGCTCTGTCGAGAAACGTACTTACAGGAAGACTGTCTCCCTCGAGACTATTTATAACATCGGCAACATTACGAACAAAATCAGGTACATCATTTCTTTTGGTATCTGTCTCAGAAACTAATTGAGACCAATCAGCTGCAACATCAACCTTAACAAGACCTTCATCACCCTTGTCAACAGCCTGATAGTTCATCTCTACAATTTTGTCACCCTTTTTGCCGTAGGTTTTCTTAATTGCTTCTTTCATGAGTTTTTCTGCTTCAGTATATGGAATAACATTTGCTACTTTAAAAAATGCTGCCTGCATAATTGTATTGGTTCTTGTGCCTAGACCAATCTCTTCAGCCAGGTCAGTAGCATTGATGATATAGAATTTTATATCATTGTCTGCCATGTACTTCTTCATGGAATTAGGTATCTTTTCAATTGTTTCATCTGCACTCAAGATACTATTAAGCAAAAAGGTTCCACCTTTTTTGAGGCCCTTCAGCATATCATATTTATCAACGTATGATGGCACGTGACAGGCAACAAAATCAGCGTGGTTAATAAGATAAGTAGATCTTATGGGCTTCTCGCCAAATCGAAGGTGAGAAACTGTAATTCCACCTGATTTTTTTGAGTCATAGGCAAAGTATGCCTGGGCATACATGTCAGTATTATCACCAATGATTTTAATTGAGTTTTTGTTCGCCCCAACTGTTCCATCAGAACCGAGGCCAAAAAACTTCGCTGAGAATGTGCCCGCAGGAACAGTATCAATGGCATCTGGAATAGGAAGTGACTTAAAGGTTACATCATCAACAATACCTACGGTGAATCCATTTTTAGGTTCACTGAGTTTCAGGTTATCAAAAACACCGACAAGATGATTTGGGAGAACGTCCTTTGAGCTCAGTCCGTATCGACCACCAACAATCAAAGGTGCATTTTCTTTGCCATAGAACAACTCACATATATCCAGATAAAGAGGCTCGCCATTTGCACCAGGTTCTTTAGTTCTGTCAAGAACAGAGATTCTTTTTACAGACTTTGGAAAAACCTTCATGAAATACTTTTCTGAGAAAGGTCTATAAAGATGAACTGATATCATCCCAACCTTTTCACCATTCTTCATCATGTAGTCAATGGTCTCTTTTAAAGTATCTGTTACTGAACCCATTGCAACTACAATATGTTCAGCCTCAGGATCACCGTAATAGGTAAAAGGATGATATTCTCGACCAGTGATCTTGGATATCTCCTGCATGTATTCTTCAACCTGGTCAGGTATCTTGTCATAATATGAGTTAGAAGCTTCTCTTGCCTGGAAATATATATCAGGATTCTCAGCTGTACCTCTGGTTACAGGATGCTCAGGATTCAGTGCATTATCACGGAATTCCTGAATTTTATCATAATCAATCAATCCATCCAGATCTTCATAATCAATTACTTCAATCTTTTGAATCTCATGTGAAGTTCTAAATCCATCAAAGAAATGAAGAAAAGGAATTCTAGTTTTTATTGAGGTCAAGTGAGCAATACTACCCAAATCCATAACCTCTTGAACGCTTCCACTGGCAAGCATTGCAAAACCGGTCTGTCTTGTTGAATAAACATCTGAATGATCACCGAATATTGAAAGAGCCTGTGCTGATAGACTTCGGGCACTTACATGAAAAACTCCGGGCAATAATTCTCCTGAAATTTTATACATATTGGGAATCATAAGTAAAAGTCCCTGTGAAGCAGTAAAGGTAGTTGATAAAGCACCTGACTGAAGTGAGCCATGTAATGCCCCAGCTGCACCAGCTTCAGATTGCATTTCAACAACTTTAACAACGTCACCAAATATATTCTTCTTTCCGAATGCTGCCCATTCGTCAAGATGTTCAGCCATATTTGAAGAAGGTGTTATTGGATAAATTGCTGCAACCTCAGTGAATGCATATGCCACGTGAGCAGCAGCCATGTTTCCGTCCATTGATTTCATGTTTTTCTTGGTCATGTATACCTCTCTATTTATATAATTGAAAACCGATCATAAGATCGGTGAAAATATAATGAATCCTGATCAGTATTTCAGGATTTTAGTCATTTATTGATAACACTTGAAGACTAATGATTTTGTCAAATATTTTAACAATTCTTCTTTAAAATTATATAATTATTTAAATATTAAATCAAAGATGTTCACTTAATGCAAGAGTTTTTTAATCATTTTTTTTAAAGAAGAATGAAGTTCTATCGAGAGAAATATAACACAAAAGCTATTATATATGAAGAGAAAAGAGTTTTTCAAGGTCCACTACTCAAGAAAAAAAATGACAACGCACATTTTCACATTTTTCTATAACCAATGGACCTCATATAAAAAGAATGAAGGGGAATACTCTAAAACAAAGTGTTTTAGTTTACTGCTCTATAATTGATTCTTCAACTGCCATACCAAAATGCCTTCCACCCTTTTCAACTGATCCTAAAACCTTGTCACCCTGCTTCAGCTTAACGACACTGAGGGGCTCTCCCTTGGGAGATGTCAAACGTATTGTTTCAGCATTTTGAAGGACGACTGAGTGCTTCTTTCCATCTTTATCCTTTGCATAGATAACCAGCATAGGACGTTTTTCAATCTTTGATCTTCCTAAATAGGATGTATATGTTTTCCCATTAAAATCTGATATTGTAACAGGATCACCAGTAGCAAGTTCACCAAGATATCTGGTCTTATCTCCAGGAACCTTGACGTAGGAATGAACAGCTCCAGCATTTATTCGAAATGGTCGTGGTGCCACGTAGGGATTTTCAATATTTTCTGCATGAACCAGAAACATTCCTGAACTGGAATTTCCAATAAGAACACCCTCACCCATAGCTAGATTAGAACAGGTATCAAGACACACTCGGTCACCGATTCCTATTGTCTTTACATCCTCAATCTCAAATTCAACAAGATCGTAAACCTCTTGATCTATCTCCTTAACAATATTGACAACTCTGCCAATCTCAAAGGGATCTTCTGTTTCCAGAACAACACCGCCGACTCCCTTTTCCATAATGCCAACTGCAAGCCTTGCATCATCAATGTTTCTTACAAAGGTATAGAGATTTTCTTCACCAAGGGGAATAAGATTTTCTATGGGAATGATATCCCAGTCTGTTGTTCTCACAACGGCAATCTTTGCTTTCAATGCCTTTGCAACCTGATTTTCAACCTCTTTGTTTGTTATGACGAAAAGTTCAACATCTCCGGGGATAGAGAGGTCTCCTCCCTTTTCTGAGATTGTATTAATTATTCCCAAATCTTTGATATCATTGACGTATTGGCTATCACAGATTATCGCATCAATTCCTGCTTCAATAGATTCTGTTACCAGGTCTTTATTCCATTCTTTTAAGTATAACCAGCACTGTTTCATATTATTTATGCCCCACACTCATTTTCACCATGGAGAATAACAGCTATTTTTCTAACAATATCTTCGGGATCCTTATGTTGAAAGATATTTCTACCAATAGATACACCTGCTCCACCAGCTTCAATTGACCCCTTAACCATATCAAGAAGTTCTGCTTCTGTTTCTGTTTTTTCACCACCGGCAATGACAACAGGGACGGGACATCCATTAACTACCTCCTTGAATGTTTCTGGTGAACCAGTATAATTCACCTTAACAAGGTCCGCACCCAATTCAGCCCCTACACGAGCAGCATGTTTGACTACTTCAACATCGTATTCATTCTCTATCTTATCACCACGGGTATACATCATTGCAATAAGAGGCATTCCCCATTCCATACATGATCGGGATATCTTGCCCATTGTTTGAAGCATATCTGATTCTGTATTTGCTCCAATATTAACGTGTATTGAAACTCCGTCAGCTCCAAGACGAACAGCCTCTTCAACTGAACAGACCAGTGTTTTTGCATTTGAATCTGGTGCAAGAACCGTACTGGCTGAAAGGTGAATAATGAGGCCAATATCCTTTCCTGAGTTTCGGTGACCACTGGTGACCATTCCTTTATGTTCAAGAATTGCATTTGCACCACCTGCAGCAACCTTATCAATTGTTTGAGCAAGATCAATGATTCCGTCAATTGGTCCTACGGTTACTCCATGATCGAGAGGTACTATTATAGTTTTTCTGCTATTTCTGTTTATCAATCGCTCTAATCTTATTTTCTTTCCAATCATCTGTGACTCCTTCTACTGAGAAATAAAAGCAAGGTTTAAAATTATTTATTGCAAAGTCAAGTAAAAGAATTTAAAGTATCCTAATATTGAAAATAGAATGGTACAATTAAAATGACCCATAAAAAATCATTTCAAAGCGACAACCCCCTTGAGCATTATACTGAATTCTGGAGTGAGGCTCTTCAAAGGATAGATGCCATTCAAAATCTTCTTTATTCTGAGTTTGCTGACCTCGAAGTAAAATACAAAGATTTTGAGGATAAATACTATACCATCAATAACCTAACAAAAGAGATGGTTTCTCTCTATTCTGGATTTAATACATTAAATGGTCACGAAGACCTCATGCGTCTTAAGACTATTGTTGAACGATATGAAGAAAACTATACTCGCAAGGGTATTGATTTCAAGATTATACATCACCTTCTAGACAAGGTATTGCAGATGAGGAGTGAAAGTTTTGATAATTTCCCTGCCGTTGAACATCTTGAGAAGATTGAGGTCTCTTTAATTGAAGAAGAGAATCATGTACAACAGAATGAGACCTCTTATTTCAACAGACCATACAAGTGGATATCTTTTTCTAGAAACAACTCATTCTTCATGACACCCTTTGATACTTTTACATTAATATCCAACAACAACATGAACATTGAGAATCTTCCTCAATTAAACTGGCACAGGGCATATGATGATGACAACAATGATTTTCAATTTCGAGAGCTCATGACTCTCCAGGACACCTACATTGAGCCCACTCTCTTTATCTGCATAGATAATAGATTCTATTATCCTGCTGACAAATTAATGAAGAAAATATTTTCTCATAATGATATTATATCTGATAAAATTGAAGATTTTGATAGTGAACATGACAAACCATTTATTGGAAGAGTAAAGATTTTTGGAAAAAATCATATTTATTTAAAAGAAGAAGATACTATTGATAGTGATGAATAATCATCTTTTCTATTGTATTGATACAGAATTCACCGCCAAGACGCAAAGGACGCAGAGAAAGGTTTGTAATAGTTTCAGATTTTAACTTTAATGGATTCAATAATTCTTGTTGATATTTTATATTTTGTTTTTAATATTTATCAACATAAGAAAACTGCACCAATAACATCAATTACACTTTTATGAGATTTAAAAAACCAACCAAATCCCAATCCGTGGCAATCCGTAAAAATCAGTGCAATCAGTGGCAAAAATAATTATATAAAATAATAGTAACTGAAAAGACCATGTAGTGTATAATTTACCTGTTACAAATAAAACCTCCATGCCCCCTGTGACTCTGAGGTAAGCCTTAATATATTTTTTTATATAAATACTACTTTTAATCAAAGTAATTACATAAGGCAAGAGAGGGCGATGAGCATCTGTGCAGGTCCGTAGGTAGCCCAGGTATAGACAGTACTGTGAGGAATCTTATTTACAAATTCGTTTGTGGCCAAGATGCTGTCAGAAACAGCAAAGAGAAGAGCTCCAGCTGCAATAAGAATATTCTTCGATGAAACCTCAGCCCCAACAGAAGATACCGCGAGAAAGACCATTGTTGAAAGAATAGTCATATAGATCAGAACAGGTATCTTTAAGGATCCAACCTTATCCTTAATTCTTTTATAAAAGAATATGAGATATAGACCCAATGCTCCAGCTATAAGAATATTCCACCAGTTAAATACGTATATCTGTGAAAATGCAGCAACATAGAGAACATGTGTTAAGAGAAAAAAGACCAGTCCATAGGGCAGCAAAGATACCTCTATTACCATGAGTAAAGTATCTGCTATAAGAGCAAAGAGAAGAGCCAATAATATCAGAGCACTATATAGATGTGGCCCCTGGGCAAAAAAGCTATAAACAACCATAGATGCAATTGAAAAGGTAATCATTGGTGTTAAAAAATACTTAGCTGTTTTATTTTCTTTATACACAAGAATTTCACGAAGAAGCAAAATCACCACGAATGAAATAAGAATAAGTAATCCATAAAAAGAGGATATGTTATTCATTACTTTTTGTCCTTCTTAAAAAAATCTGACAAAGATCTGAGATCTTCAGGTTTAAAATCTGATTTACTTGCATCAATATTTGCATTTTTTATTTCAACATAGATTTCTTTTCTATGAACTGACACTGATCGAGGAGCTCTGATGCCAACCTTTACCTGGTCACCCTTTATATCAATAACAACAACCTCGACATCGTCACCAATCATAATACTTTCATTTAATTTTCTTGCTAAAACCAGCATTACTTTGCCTCCCTCTGATCACTGGCCTGCATCAAGTCTACAATTCTTTCACGTACAGTGTATTTATCACTGAGAGAGATGGCCTGTTTTCCTTTCTTTTTTTCAAGATTGATTATTATGGGCCCCTGAAGATTTGCTGTCATTTCATTGGGGTCAGCAGGAATTGTTACTATTGCCATAACCACAATATCATCGCCTTTTGTAGAATCAATAGATTCATAATCTAAAGAAGGTACTACCAGTTCATAGTTATTCATGATTTCATCAGTGCGAATAACCACGAATGCCAGTTCAGATACATCTATTGCCTGAAGCCATTTCAGAGGAGATGATGAATCATCAGTATCAATAAGAGCAAATCTCTTCACGTAATCAAAGCCCAGTATTCCGTCTGAAAAATCTATGATCTGCTTTTCATCTATTTCTATTTCACCATAAGCCTTAGTTTTAATTGTCACACCCACTTAAAGAGCTCCTTGCTTAAATTTTTTATCTGAGAAAATCCATCAAAGTCGGCTTAATTGATTTAGCACCAACAGCAAGAGCATATTGATGTACACTTTCAAGCCACTTGAAATTCATGATTGTTTCGGCCATATCTATTCCCTCTGTTTTTGAAAGCAACTCCAAAACATTGGTTTTTTCGTGTTCACTCTTTTTTGAAAGTTGTTCTACTCTGTTTTGCACAGCACCGGTTTTAGCAAGATTTCTCAATACATTTTCCAGAGCCATGTCAAGAAGCTTCAGGTCATCGCCACCAATAAGTTCCTTGTCACCTCTGACCAGATCATTTCTCAACTTTATAACAACATCAAAGACAGACATGCCACCCTTGGTTACTGTTTGATCAATATTATTTGGCGGTTGAGAGAAGGTGCCATCAATAAGTCCAAGATCTTTCAACACAGTTCCGCTACCTACATCTTCAAGCCAAATCTCATGGGGAGTGGTTGATTCAAGAATCAAATTATCACTACCACCCTTCTTTGCCTTAACACTGAGGCCAGCATGATTAATTTTATCTATAATTAGATCAAGATTATCGCCTGCTGATATACTGATTTCTTTGCCATCAATTTTGATGGATTGATTGGATGTCACATTAAAGGTAGATGCATTTTTACTCGATGTCAGTATCTGATTTGATCCCCAGAATGCAGTATTACCTGGAATATTAACCTGAAGATATTCTCCTTTAGATACCTCACGCATTATCTTCCCGGTATTTCCCCGGTATTCTACTCTGATCATTGCATCACCCTGATTACCTGCAGTCAAGGTTTGATAAACAGGAACAAAGGGATTTGGTAGTGTTTGAGTACCAGTCTGATAACCACCGAATATAGGTCTTCCATTAGCTCCCTTTGTATTGGCAATTTGAACAATCTGTTCTAAAAGCTGATTGATCTCAGTTGCATTGGCTTCTTTGAGTTCAAAAGAACTATATGTTCCATTGGCACCCTGAACTGCAAGCTGTCTAAGACGCTGAAATATTTTCGTTGTCTGTTGTAGAGCAGTATCAATCTCTGTAAGCTTAGATTTTGACTCATCAAGATTTTTTATATATTGATGTATCTCAGTTAATCTGGTTTTATAGAGCATCTGATTTGTCGTTGAGATAGGATTATCTCTGGGCATATTAACCTTCTTGCCCGTAGCAAGTTGATTTTGAATTTTATCCATTTCACCCTTGTGACGCTGAAGATTAAAATTCATTGTAGTGTTGATCATTCTATTAGTGATGCGGTTCATTGTTTACACCCCCATCCTCATTATAATTGTTTCGAGCATTTTATCCATTGTACTTATTACTCGTGCTGCTGCATTATATCCGTGCTGAAAGGCAACCATATTAGACATCTCTTCATCAAGATTTATGCCTGACACAGACTGCCTGAGATTACTCAAATTCTTCATCAGGGTTTCCTGATTCTTTACTCTATCCTTTGCTTCTTGTCCCTGAGTACCGGCCTTTGATATCAAAGAGGTAAGAAAGTCACTAAATGATGTATTCTTGTCAACCATTGCCCTTTGATTTAAAACCTTTGCCAATCTCAATGAATTGGTTCCATCACCAACACTATTTGATGTGTTAAAATCTCCGGTTCCACCAACATCCTTGCCCTGGGCAGCTGCGATCTTATCCACGTCATAGTCTATTGCCTTTGAAATAGACATATGTGAAGCAGGATTATGCTTTGGCGTAATGGTAATATGTTCACGTGTTGCGAGAAATTTCTTTATATCATTAATTCTTCTGTAATCAAAGGATCCCTGTGGACCAGTCTGTTTCAAAACACCCGTAAGACCAACAAGAAACTGACCGCTATCTTCAACGTAACGCATCATGAAGTTCTTCTTATCATTATCCTTTGCAACAACAGCCTTAAAGGTTAATTTATTGTTATGATTCAAGTAAGCAACAACACCTACATCAGCATCATTAATTTTTTTAATAACAGAATTAACTGAATCAGAGGCCTTATAATCGATCTCTACAATTGAATTAAGCTCATCAGCTTTTCCAAGTCGCAAAGTCCCGGTAACACCAATAGCAGCTGAAGCATCTACCTTATTGTTTCCAGATACCTTGAATATTGCGGTAACATCCTTTGTATCAATAATGCCATCGGTGTTAAGATCATAGTTACCATCATTGTTATCACTAATATTCATATGCTTGAAGAAATTTACATTTGTTTCGCCCTTTCGGCCAAAACCATCTCTATGAACCTCATTGGTAACATCTACAAGATTGACTGCAAAGGCATTTATATTATTTATATTTTCTTTTAATATCTTATCTCTCACTTCTAAAAGGGCCTCAAGCTTGCCCCCTTGAGCATTTATCTTTTTACCGTCATGCTTCCATACCACATCATGGAATCCCTTATTATCAGGATTTCTCTTTGCCTCAATTGGTCGAATTATCTCACCCTGAACAAAGTTCTGTGAACCTATATATACAATAACTTCATCCTTATCTGTTCTTCCCACAGTGACTTTAACTATTTCTGAAAGTTTTTCTATTATTGCATCTCTTCTATCTTTAAGGTCATTTGGTTGATCTCCAACAGCCTCTGCTTTCAATATTCTCTCATTAAGGTCACGAATATCTCTACCATACATATTGATTTCATTGACACGAAAAGAGACCTGCTTATTTACATTGTTTTGCAGATCAGCAAGCTGAGTGTATACTTTATTTACTTCATTACTTAAGGTTATTGCACTCTGCTTTACGACCTCTCGTGTAGCACGATTTTCTGGATATTTTGACAATTCCTGAAAAGACTTCCAGAGCTTATCCATTTTACCCTTTATAGAATCACCATTTGGTTCATTATAAATAGCCTCTATGCGATAGATAAAGTCACTCTTGGATTTCCAGTACCCCATCATATTGGTTTCAGTTTGAATTCTATCATCGAGAAATGAGTTTCTGATTCGCTCAACTATAGATACAACAGATCCCTGTCCAATCTGACCAGGTGTCATCGCTCTATTTAACGAAGGATCATAGAGAGGGTCAGCAGATGTAATGACGACCCTCTGACGAGAATATTCTTTATTTTCTGCATTTGATATATTGTGACCAGTAGTGTGAAGAGCCTGCTGATGAGCCATAAGGCCTCTCTTGCCGATCTCTAATCCCATAAATGTTGAACCCATAGTTCTCTCCCTTAAGCTGTTTGATTGAAGAGTAAAGGATTAGCAGCCTTTTGGCCCTCATCCTCTCTACCATCACTGCCGTAAGATGAATCAAGCTTTGAACTCTTCTTCAAACCAGACAGTAGTATATTATAAAATTCCATATTATCATTGAGCATCTTGTCATTGGCATCTTTCAAACCCTGAAGTTCAATCAACTGTGTTTTCAATTCAATAGCAATTCTCATCAAATGCCTTGAAGAGTCTTCATCCATAGAATAAAGTATCTCTTTTAGTGTTATATTTTTACCCAAATCATCAAGGTGATTATTTTCAACATATTCACCAACAAGTATCTCTCTTGCTTTTTCAAGGTCATCTATTTTTTTGAGAAGCTCTTCCTGATCTAGTGAGTATTCCTGAAGAAGATCACCATTTTGCTTCGATATGGCATCGCCTTTAACTTTTTCAATTTCAAGAATTCGTCCATATAAAGACTTTTCTTCATTCAATATAAATTCCATTTTTGTTACTGAATTATGCATAAAGCCCTCCAAGGCATAGATAATCTCATTATTCTATTCGACAAAAAAAGAAAATCACATTAGCATTTTATGTCATATTATGTTTCTCCCAAGCAATTAAAACATTGTTTTTCTTGACACTTGACCGGCATACGTTTACCTATCCTAAAAATATATATATTTCGTATATCGAGATATGAAGTTAATCAAGGAGTTCTGATATGCTTCAAAAATTTTCAGATATTGAAAAAAAGCTTTCAAAGCGTAGTCAAAAGAGAAGACTTGTTGCTGCTGCAGTTCAAGACAGCAATATTATCAATGCTGTTATGGCAGCAAGAGACAACGACGTGGTTGATATTACACTCATAGGCAATGAAAAAAAAATTCATGCACTATCTGAAGAATTAAGTCATGATTTATCAGATATCAATATCATCAATGAAGAGGATGACTATAAAGCCGGTCACCAGGCAGTTGGCCTTATAAATACTGGTGAAGCTCACATTCTCATGAATGGGCAGGAAAACTATCACGGAGCTGCAGTTATAGGAAGAGCAGTCATTGACAAAAAAACGGGAATCAGAAAAGGCAAACTTATCTCACACCTTGCTCTCTGTGAGATAGAAGGTTATCCTAAACTCATTGGCATTACAGACCCTGTAATGCATATACATCCCAGCCTCAAAGAAAAAGCAGGTATAATAAGCAATGCCGTTTTTTTCATGAGAATACTTGGTGTTGAAAAGCCAAAGGTTGCTGTTCTTGCTGCAATAGAAACAGTTAATGAAGCCATGGGTGCAACAACTGATGCTGCCATGCTTGCAAAGATGTCTCAAAGAGGTCAGCTCAAGAACTGTATTATAGAAGGACCTCTTGCCTTTGACAATGCAATATCAAGAGAACATGCTCAACACAAGGGAATAATAGATGAGGTATCTGGCGATCCTGACATTTTGCTCGCCCCGGATATTGAAACTGCTGGAGTTCTCTATCAATCACTGGTATTTTTTGCAAAAGCCAAGGTAGCATCAGTAGCTATTGGTGCATCATGCCCAATTGTACTTACCGCGGGTATTGACTCCCGGGAAACACGATTAAACAGCATTAAGCTTGCCGCAAGCCTTTACGACTGATCTTAATGGAGAAAAATATGATTACCTCAATAAATGATCTATATAACATTGTTGAAAAACAAGAAACCAAGAAGAGACTCGTTGTATCTGCAGCTCAGGACCAACACGTCCTTGAGGCTGTTGCAGAGGCCTCAGAAAAAAATCTCATAAAAAATCCTATTCTCGTTGGCAACAAGAAACTGATTGAGAAAATTATTACTGAAAACAACCTTTCAATAGACAATCCAGAAATTGTTCACGAAGAGGATATGACAATTGCAGCTCAAAAAGCTGTAGAAATTATAAAAGTTGGGGATGGTGACATTCTCATCAAAGGCCTCGTAGACTCTACAAATTTTCTTCGCCCTGTAATGAAACGGGGAACTGGCCTGAGAATAGGTGATACTGTCTCACATATGGGCCTCTATGACCTACCCCATTATCATAAATTATTTTTATTTACTGATGGAGCCCTTAATATTGCTCCTGACCTGGAACTAAAGATATCTCTTATCAAAAATGCAGTTTTCTTTATGAGAACCCTCGGTATTGACAAACCCAAGGTTGCTGCTCTTGCAGCCTTTGAACTTGTTCACCGTAAGATGGAGGCAACACTTGATGCAGCTCTGCTTTCAAAGATGGCACAGAGAGGACAGATAAGAAACTGCTTCATCGAAGGTCCCTTGTCTTTTGACAATGCTATATCTCAAGAGAGTGCTAAGCTCAAAGGTCTTGACAGTGATGTTGCTGGTGATGCAGACATTCTTCTTTCACCAAATATTGAAGCAGCTAATGTGCTCTATAAATCAATAAACTTTTTTACCGGAGCATCTCCTGCATGCATTATTCTTGGTGCATCTGTTCCGGTAATTTTAACTTCACGGTCAGATACTATGGAAGTGAAGTTAAACAGCATAACCCTTGGAGCCAGCGTTGATTTCAATGGTTGACAGACAATAATCTCGCTCCTGATATATTAATTATAATTGACATATCATTGTTTTTCAGGTATATCAATTATATTCAAAACGTGGAGGATTGAAATGCAAAAAATTTCATTTCTATTTATTGTACTTTTATTATCATTTATTTTGGCCTGTGAAACTGGTGGAAATAAAAAACCAAAGGGACCCAAAATAACTGATACCATGATGGAAACCTATCATCCCAATGGTAGTGTTAAAAGCAGGGGCGAAATTAAAAAAATTAAATCATCTATAATAAAACATGGAAAGTGGATTTATTTTTATAACAATAGCAAGAAACAGAAAGAGGGTTTATATACTAATAACAAGAAATCCGGCACATGGTCAATCTACTTTAAAAATGGCGCTCTAGGTCAAAAAGGTCCATTTCTTGATGACAATCGTCATGGTCAGTGGATTGTTTTCTATGAAGGAGGTCAAAAAGGCCGCCAAGGTTCATATGAGAAGGGAAAAATGACTGGTACCTGGAAAGAGTATTTCAAATCTGGTCAACTACGTATGGAATCTTCATACAAAAATAATAAAAAACATGGCCCCTTAAAGACCTACAATAAAAATGGAAGACTAACCTCTTCTCAATATTATATCGAAGGGAAAATCGGGGGAACCAAAAAAGAGTATTATCCTAATGGACAACTTGGTATGATTACCGAATACAGAAATGGCAAAAAAAATGGCGAACAGATAACATACTGGAAAACAGGAAAGCTTAAAGAAAAAGCATATTATAATGACAATGAACTTAAGGGGAAATGGTCTAATTATTATAAAAACGGCAATAAAAAGATGGTTGGCCAATACATCCCTGTTCCTCAATCCGATAAGGCTTCACTAAAAAAAAAGATTCTTGGCTATAGAACTGGTTTTTGGAGATTCTATCATCCCAATGGTCTCGTTGCAGCAAAGGGTTTATTTAAAAAGAATCAAATGACAGGTGTATGGATTAAGTACAATGCCAATGGACAAAAAAATTCTCAGGGCCCCTTTTCAAAAGGAAGCCCCAATGGCATCTGGACCTATTACAGCAAAAGTGGTGCAATAAGCAAAAAACTTACACTTGTTGGTGGTATTGCAAATGGTACAGGATGGCTTTACAAAAATGGATATGTTTTCTTTAAAGGGAAATTTACCGGTCTGGCCCACAATGCGAGAAAAAATGGTATTGGCGAAGAACTCTACTCCAATGGAAAGGTCCGATCTAGGGGAATATATATGATGAACAGAAAGAATGGTTCTTTCAAGGAATATTATACCAATGGAGCTCTCAGAGCAATTGGAGAATATATGAATAACAAAAGAAATGGTTCATGGAAATTCTATACTAAAGATGGCTCAAAGGATTCTGAGAAGTCCGGTTATTACATGATGGGACGCCTCAATAAGAGACTATCAATTCAGTAATATGATAAAAGTAAAGAATTATGGCAAAGAACTTTTTTGAAATAGATTCATGGACTGCAATTGCTGGAGTAATAGCCACTGTAATAATCAGTGGCTTTCTTGCTCAGTTTGGAAGAAAATTTGCAGAATTCATCATTGATAAGATTAAAGAAAAAAGAAATGGTTCATTATCAAAAAATAAAAGCAATGAACAATCTCTTCAGAGGAAAGTACAAAAAAATCCAGAAAAAGATAATGCTAAAATTATAAAAAAACAGGAAAAAGCTCAATTAAAAAAATCAAAGAAAAGATGATGCTTTATAAACCTATTTTATTCAAATATTCATCATAATTCTTCTGACTATGTTCATCCATATCAGAAAACTGACAACCAACCTTTATGATTTGATTTTCAAGAAAATCTATATTTCTCACAATTGCATTTATAAAAATTTTTTTTTGCGTAGGAAGCATTAAGTCACAATGGATACGGCTGCCTTCTTTGAATATTCTTATATATTTTCGATCCTTAAAAACTATACCAAGCCCCCCTCTTGAGATATTACCTATGAGGAGTTTTTCCTGAAGGGGTGCAAAAATATTATTCTTAATACAAAGCTCATCTACGAGAATTGCAATTCTTTTTACAACCTCCAGAAGACCATCTGACATACCCTTAGAATTATTAACCTGAATATATCCATACATAATGGAATTTTTAAACTTCAATGGTGCTGTAGCTTCAGAAACATACTTGTTCTGCCTTGAAATCTGTACATCCTTTTTATATATAGTTTCTATATAATTTTCAACAAAATCATTGAGATTTTCATCATGAGAGTCATTGAGGTTATTTATAATGAAGGCTTCTGGTTTATCCAGGAGATACTTCATTCTGGCATCAAGTTTCTTTCTGTTTAAAAATATAATCTTAACATGTTCAAAGCGTTTTTCCAATTCAAAAATAGCAGTTTCAACGATCTGTTCAACCTTTTTGATAGAATGCTCAATAAACCGTTCAATAACAAAATCAGAAATCAGATTAGATACGTAGAGAACCTGCTTGCTTTCAGAAGAACCAAAATCTTTTCTATCTTCTTTTCTTGAAGCAGCTATTATCTGAATCTTTTCTGGAATTGTGGTAAAGGTATCTTCATGATTTTCATATCTTTTCAATGCTGCATAGATGGTATTGGGCTCTTTATGTGTGAATATAATGATTCGCTCTGGTATATTTTTAACCATTGGTATACGTACAGCTACATTGCCATCATTGAAACCAAGAAATTGTATTTTCACATTGCCTGAGCTTGTTTTAATGAAAACATCACCACTGGTGAAATGTTTTGTAAAAGCATCTCGAAAACCATCTACATCGGTAATAGTTGTTATTTGATCTGCCATTTATATAAAAAACCTCTTTACCAGTAATAAGCTATAATATTTATATATTGATATTATAAAAGATATTTTTAATAATATCAATATATAAATATTAAAAAAAATACTATTTTGCGAAGATACCATATGAAAAAAGGATCTACAGCCTACATTTTGTCAATCTTGAGTGAAAACTCACTCAATCATGTTATGGATAATTTTTCTGAAGAAGAATTACAGAAAATAAATACAACAGCCTTTGAACAGGATACATTCACACAAAAAGAAAAGACAACAATTATTCAAACATTCATAGAAATCTTAAACAATAAAATTTCTCATGAAAAAAATATATTAGGCGTTTCATATGGTGTTGCTTTTTTAATATTATCATTAGTTATCATGACATCATTCATCATAAGCAACAGTTTGTATTTTTCAACTGATGTTAAAATTTCTTTTATTGAATCAATTCTTAATGGAGGAGGATTCCATCTAGCCCTGGCATCAATAATCCTGGGCTATTTTTATCTTGATGACAAGAGTTTTAGTTTTTTTAAAAACATATCAATAGTTGATGTTCCAATTGCAGTCATTACTGGACTCTTGTCAGCATCAATAATAATTTTCTTCACGGGTTCAGTACATTCGAAATTATCAATTTTTACATTAATTACGTCAATTACCGCTGTTCCCTTTGTTGAGGAGGTTTTTTTTCGATATTTTATTTTCATCAAAGGGGGAAAAAAATACAGCTACATTTTCACTGCACTTGTGTCATCATCTCTTTTTGCTGTTATTCATCTCCCTGGTTCTTTTGAATACTTTTTAAGTTTTTTCATTATATCATTGATTCAGTGTATACTAATAATCTGGAGAAAAAACATAGTGATAGTAATTCTTTCTCATGGCATTGCTAATTTGATACTTCAGATTCTTTAATGCCAGTATCACTGATCCTTCCATCAATTAGTGAAATTGTTCGTTCTGTTTGAGATGCTATACCCTTATCATGGGTTACAATGACTATAGTTGTATTCATTTCCTTTCCAAGTTGCAGAAGGATCTGTGTTAAATTATGTGAGTTCTCTGAATCAAGACTTCCTGTAGGCTCATCGGCCAGAATTAAATCAGGTTTTCCAACAATTGATCGGGCCACAGCTATGCGCTGACATTCTCCACCAGAGAGCTCTGAAGGTTTATGATCAAATCTATCTGTAAGATTGAATCGCTCAAGCATTTCCATTGCTGAATCTTTTGCTTTTTTCCGGGGAACACGTCTAATAAGAAGAGGCATCATAATATTTTCAAGGGCATTAAACTCAAGAAGCAGGTTATGCATCTGAAATATAAAACCTATATGATTATTTCTAAATGAAGATAAATCTTCTACAGTCATATTTGAGATATCTGTTCCCAGGATCTCCAATGAGCCTTTTTGAAAGGTATCAATACAACCAATGCAGTTCAAAAGGGTTGATTTACCTGCTCCAGAGGGACCCATGATTGAGACTATCTCTCCGCGATTTACCGTTAAATCAACACCCTTTAAAACCTTCAGTGTTGCATGGCCCATACCATATATCTTTTCTAATGCCTGAGCATCTATTATTTTTTCAGTCATATTTATGCCTACTCATATCTAATTGTATCAACTGGCTTTTGTCTTGAGGCCTGCCATGCAGGAAATATTGCAGCAACAGTTGCAATGAAAACTGCTATTACAGAAATCAGAACAACAAATTCTGGTTCTACCTGTGTTGGAATTGTATCTATATAATATACATTATCGGGAACCAATTTAACGGCATTGAATCCTGTTATACCCAATTGCTTAAAGAGCCATGTGCTGTAAAGCCAGGTGCCACCATCATTTATGGTCTTTTCAATCCACTTAATTATGGCTTCAAGATTTAAGGTTGCAGCTAAACCAAGAACAACCCCGGTGATGGTTCCAATTAAGCCGATGAGAAAACCCTCTAATACAAAGATTGTCATAATTGCATTTGGTTTAGCACCCATTGACTTCAATATTCCAATGGCCTTTCTTTTTTCCATTACCACCATAACCAATGTACCCATTATAGTAAAACCAGCGGATATGATAACAAGAAAGAGAATAATTGTCATGATGAGCTTTTCAAGTTGTAATGCATGAAAAAGGTTTTGATTTTTATCCTTAGCTGATGTTACATCAAAATCATTTCCATAGGTTATTGACAGCTGCTTCTTTATTTTATCAAGTTGCCATACGTCATTAACCTTTAAGGCAAGCCCCATGGATACATTGCCCAGGGCAAATAGTCTTTGTGCATCTTTCAGAGACATGATAACCAATGAAGTATCATATTCATAATAACCGGTCTTAAAATGACCCAGCACAGGAAATTTACCTATTCCCGGAGTCATTCCCATCTTGGCTGAAACATTCCCTTTGGGAACAATGAGATCAACCCAGCTTACATTGTACCAGAAAAGCTGAGTTCTCATTTGACTCCCAACGTAAATACCACGTTTTTTGGTGTAGAGCTCTTTACCTGATTTTAAAAATTTTGTTACATTCTGAGGCTTGCTTTCAGGGGTACCGATGCCCATAATCATTGCAGGTACAATATTTCCTGAATATCTGAAAAGAGCCTGACCCTGTATATAGGGATGAGCAGAAACAATCTCTTTGCGCTTATTTAGCTGAGCCACAATCTTTTCATAGTTATAGATTGGTTTCTTCTTTCTATGCTCTAGAGTAATATGAGCATTGACATCAAGAATTTTATCTTTAATCTGTGATTGAAATCCATTCATTACAGATATAACTACTATAAGAATAAAAACACCGAGAAACACTATTATCATTGATAACAGTGTATTGAAAGAGATAAAACTCTGACTCTTCTTTGACTTGAGGTATCGAAAGCCTATAAAAAATTCAAAAAATCCCATTGATTAATCCTTGAACTCCAAATGATTCATACTTCATAATAATGACCCAATTTACAGTCAAGCATTATACAAAGAACTTAAAAGTAGAACTGATTTACTGTAAACTATTTCTTTTTAAAAAAAATAGTAATATGTGACATGACCCATCCTTTTTTTGCAAGATCATCATCAATATATTTTCTCATTTCAACATCTCCTCTTACTAATGTCTTGGCTTTGTGAGTGCTTCTGAGATATTGAGCTCCTTCAAAAAATACTTTTTTTAAAATATATTTTTTTCCCATATGATCTTTCTTTATATCTTCTTTATCTACCTTTCCGATGCCAAGAACCATGACGTCCTGATAATAATAATTCTGAAATTTTTCTTTAAACGAAAGATTTGGCAAAGGATATGCCTTACAACTTTTATAGGTTCTATAGTTTAAGTCCTTTGTTGATGTAGCCCACTTTGCCATAATATAGGCTGGCTCAAGATCCTTTTTCTTTTCTTTACAGCCCATGAAAGCTATTATTAAAACTAAAAGAAATGCTATTTTTTTCATATTATCATACCTGTTTTTTTTACCACAGAGACAAGGAGGCACAGAGGAAGGCTTTATAGTGAGTTTCTATGCTTTCTTAATTTGTGGATACTTAAATTTAATTATTTGTATTTTGTTTTATTATATTTCAATATTAAAATTCTAATTTCTTTTGCATATACTTCACCAACTACGCCAAAGAATTATCACATAAAATCTCTGTGCCTCAGTGCCTCTGTGGTGAGAGCCATTAAGAGATCTTCATTTAATTTATTTAAATTAAATTCAACTCTATCTCTGAGAACACCTGTGCTGAAAATGTTTCAATTTTTGTTTCAGGATCCTTCCATGCATTTGCTGGAAGTCCTGCCTTGTAGCAGGTATGCTCAATGAATGTATCTCTGTCCCATCCCTGCTCCACTGGAACCTGAGGTAAAAGAAGACCAGACTGAAAACCCCTTGTTATAATGAGACCATCTCTCCCCACTTTCACATCCTCAATATTTTCTAAAACAACAATGGGGGTTAATATTGAGATTTCAATATCGATCACTTCGTATTCATCTTTGGTTAAAGATATAAATCGGGGATCTTTAAATGCAGCTGAGAGAGCCATGTCTTCAATGGTCTCCTTCATTGGTTTTACACCCTTGATATATCCGATACAGCCCCGGAGTGATTCTCTCATATGTATGGTTACAAAGGCACCCCGTTTTTCTTGAAAGATTTCATCGCTAAATGAATCATCCTTGAAATCAACATCAATATTGAGTTTATCTGCTATGGTTTTTCGCGCCAATCTCAAGAGAGATATTTGCTGATCTTTGTTGAGTTCCATATACTCCTCCCTTCATATTATGGCTGCAGAAAGATATCCCACAACCTGAGATTTATCTCCACCAGTATCACCTGATGTACTATAGTTTAAAATTTCAATTTTATGTGCTCCCAGCATCTTTGAAAGAATCATTCCCAGAAGAACCGGCCCTTCTCCACAGGCCTCAGCAGTACCCTTCTTGCACACAGATGAAACCTTTTTAACATCAAAACTCTCAACTGCTTTTATAAAAACATTATCTATAGCATGAGCAGCTTTATAAGAATGATAGTGGGAAAGATCTGTAGATATAACAATAGTAATCTTGCGTGTATCATTGATTATTGCATCTTTTATGGTCTCAGCAATATTATTGAGTTTAACAAGATCATGGGTGCCAACAATAATGGGCACCAATGTGAAATCACCGAGGATGTGTTGCAAAAAGGGAACCTGAACCTCCAATGAATGCTCTGCTTCATGGACCTCAGGAATAAATGCGAAATTATTTTTTGACTCCAAGGTTTTGCCCATAGTTTCGTCTATCTCTACTGCTCCCAGAGGAGTTTCATATTCTCCTGAAGGAATTATGCTTGCACCATCAAATCTGGCTCTATGGGAAGGAGCCAGAACAATGACAACCTCAGGCTGAATTTTTTTTATCAGAGAATAACTGTAGGCAGCAACAGGGCCAGAATAGACGTACCCTGCATGGGGAACAATAAGACCATATGCATCATCAACATCTGAATCAACAGCCTCACCTAAATATTTCTCAATGTCATCATGGAGCCTCTTTGAATCTCCAGGATAAAATGATCCTGCAACAACTGGTTTTCTCTTATAGGTCATGTCACACTCCTGTACGTAAGGTATTCAGTAGTATTATAGGTAAACTATAGCATCAGCCTCTCTGAGAATCTCAATAGCTGTATCTTCTTTACTTAATAGGGGCAGATCCTTTCGAGTTCCATCCTTCTTAAAAATGGTGATACAGTTTGTATCAGATCCAAAGCCTGCATCCTTTCTTGAAACATCATTGAGACAGATCATATCAAGATTTTTATCCTTCAGCTTTTTCAGTGCGTAATCTTCAATATTGGTTGTTTCTGCTGCAAAACCAACAACCGTTATAATATTATAGTTTTCTCTCATTTGTGCAACTGTTTTTAATATATCGGGAGTTCTTTTTAATTGCAACAACAGATCATCACCCTTTTTCTTCATTTTAATATCACTGTAATGAGCCGGTGTATAATCTGCTGGTGCAGCTGCCATTATGAGAAGACAGTTTTCACATAATGAATCTATAACAGCATCACAGAGATTTTGAGTAGTTTCAATGGCAATATTTTTTGATATTAAGGGGGATAAATTGCTGTCATCTATGGGACCGTGAATAAAATAAACCTCTTCACAGATTTCAACACCCTTATTTGCCAGAGCTATGCCCATTTTCCCTGAAGAGGGATTTGACAAGAATCGTACAGGATCAAGCCATTCCCGTGTTGGCCCTCCGGTGACAATTATTCGACTATACATCGATTATATCCAGAGCACTTTTAAAGATAGTTTCAATATCAGCCAGTTTTCCCTGACCCACATCTCCACAAGCAACGGTTCCAGTATCTGGCTCAACAAAGAGAAAATCCCAGGACTTGAGCTTTTCAATATTACTCTGCACTGCTACGTGATTCCACATATTAGGATTCATTGCCGGGGCAAAGAGTACCGGGCAGGTTACTGATAAGAAGGTGGTACTCAGGAGATCATCGGCTATGCCATTGGCACATTTTCCTAAAACATTGGCTGTTGCTGGAGCAACGAGAAAAAGATCAGCATCTTCTTTCAGTTCAATATGGCCCATTTCTTTTCTCTGTCTAGAAAATGATTCGCAATAGACGGGATTTCCTGTTAATGTTTCAAATGTGAGGGATGACACCAGATGAAGTGCATTTTCTGTGCAGACTACGAAAACATCATCGCCATTCTTCACAAAGAGTCGTGCAAGATCATAGGCCTTATAGGCTGATATGGAGGATGAAACTCCTAATATAATTTTTTTGTTCATTGTCTTTTAAACATCCTTTCTAATTCATCTTTTGTTAATATAAAAACAAAGGGGCGACCATGGGGACACCGCTGTTCTGTATCTTCATCAAGTGCTTTCTGTGCAAGTAGAGTCATCTCATTATGAGACAAAACATCTCCTGCCCGTCGGGCACTATGACAGGCAATTGAGGCTGCAAGGGCATGATCTAAATCTGGTAGTTCCTGATCATTTTTGAGATTTTCTAAGAAGAGTTCAATGACATCCTTCACTGCTTTTTTACCAATATTATGGGGAATCGTTCGAACCGTAATGCTATTGTCGGCAAAGTCATCAATCTCAAAACCCATTGTTAAAAAGAGATCTCCGTTTTCAAGAACCAGATGATAATCTTCAGTTGGCAATTCTATTATCTCAGGAAACATGAGCTCTTGAACATCTTCTTTGACCTTTTTTTCTAGAAGCTCATCAAAGAGTATTCGCTCATGGGCTGCATGGAAATCTAAAAGATAAAGGGTTTCTTTTTCTTCAAGGAGGATATAGGTGCCGAAGAGTTGACCAATTATTCTACGTGAATCATTGAGATTGCTGTAGAGCTCTTGTCCCTCACTGATCATTTCCTGTAATTGAAATTTCTCATTCTTTAATGTTTCACTATAAGACTTTCTCTCTTCACCTAAATTACTATTAGAAAAGTTCAGATGATTCTGCTTCTCTGATGATTCTTCAGCAGATAAGGATTCCCTTGTGTCATAAATCTCCTGGGAACTCTCGGTTACAGAGGAATCTCTGTGTGGGTTCTCATCCTCAATATTTATCTTTTTATCTATGACACTGGCCAATGAATGGCTTCTATTTAATGCCTTTTCTGCCAGGTGAAATATCAGACTGTCTATGTATCTTTGATCAAAGAGTTTGACCTCTCGTTTAGCCGGGTGAATATTAACATCAACCAAAGTTGGATCTATCTCAAGATATATCAATGCTGCTGGATATTTGCCCCTTTGAGCAATGGCCTCATAGGCCCGTTGAAGATGGTATCCCAGGAATTTCTGATCTACCGGTCTTCCATTGATGAAAAGATGCTGCATGAGACGTGATGAACGCATATAATGGGGTTTTGATAAAAAACCCGATATGCGCACCTTTATATCATTGAGCTCTTCAAAGATCAATTCAGATGCCACTGTGGCTCCGTAGACCTGCTTTACCCTTTCTTCAAGATTATCAACGCCCTGAAAGGTAAATTGCCTTTTGCCATCGGTCTCAAAAGAGATCGTTACCTCTGGATTTGCAAGAGCCATTTTTAAGAGTGTCTCTCTAATTTTTCTCTGTTCACTGCGTTGACCCTTGAGAAACTTCTTTCTGGCAGGTACATTATAAAATATATTTTCTACTATAATCTTTGTTCCTGATGCACCTGCATAGTCTCCAGTTGAGTATTCTCCATCCTTAACATCTAATCGTGCACCAATCTCTTCATCACGGTGTCGTGTTAAAATTGTCATATTTGAAACTGATGAAATACTGGACAGGGCTTCGCCACGGAATCCATAGGTGCCAATTGTTTCAATGTCATGAACATCTTCTATCTTACTTGTTGCATGTTCCATGATTGTGAGGTCAATATCTTCAGAGAAAATACCTGATCCATTATCTGTTATTATTATTTTTTTCAAACCACTGTCAAAGACCTCAACAGAGACATCTGTTGCACCGGCATCTATGGAGTTTTCTACCAACTCTTTGACCACAGAAAAAGGGCCCTCTACCACCTCACCTGCTGCAATCTTTCGCTTCACAGCATCTGGTAATATCTTTATGTGATTTATTTGTTTCATTATTTTTCTTCTATGATATCTAAAAGCTGAGGCATTATCTCTGCGGCCTTTCCCTGGAGAGAAAGATCACAAAGTGAAGTAAGATCTGTTTCTTCAAGATTGATCTCTATTAAGGTTGAACCATTTCTTTTTGCTGTAACAGGAATTGATGCAGCAGGATATATTATAGCTGAGGTTCCTATGACCAAAACAACATCTGCCTTATCTGTAAGTTCAGTTGCATCAACGAGAGCCTGTGGAGGAATCATCTCCCCAAAAAAAATTACAGAGGGCTTCAATATAGCTCTACAGTTAAGACAATGGGGAATCTCATTATTTTCAACCTGAAAATGATCGGTGTTGTAGCTATTATTACATTTCAAGCAGATAAGATGAGCAGTATTGCCATGAAAATCAATAACCTGTGAGCTCCCTGCTCTTTGATGAAGATTATCAATATTCTGGGTAACGATTGCCTTTAAAATTCCTATTTTTTCAAGTCTTGCAAGAGAAATATGAGCTTCATTGGGTTGGGCACTGACTATGACGTCAATCATTTCAAAGATCATATCCCATACCATTTCAGGATCTTTTATAAAGGAATCTATATTAGCATAAATTGAAGGATCGTACTTACTCCAGAGGCCACCTGCTCCTCTAAAATCGGGAATGCCACTCTCCACTGAGATTCCAGCACCAGTTAAGGCGAAGCAATTTTTTGATGACTTTATTATATTCGCAGCTTTTATTAAATTTTCTTTCATAGTGAAAAAAAACTACTATTTATGATCTCTGTCAAGAAATAAAAAAGATATCATTAAATACTCTTTTTAAAAGATTAGAATAATAATTTAATAAATCAAACAATTAATTTTATAGTCACTCTTGGTCATCAAACTCTTATATACTCAGAAAAAGACTTGAATAATCATTAATTAAGAGCTAAGATTTTATGAAGTCAGAGAAGTTGTTATTGATGGAGATGATACTAAGCAATGACAAAATTAAACAATAGTACTGCTATAGATGAAAGCATTATTCAGCAGCAGTATAAACAGATGCATTCATGGTTAAAGGTTTTGACCCTGGTCACTGCTTTTCTGGTTCCCCTTTTTTTGATCTTGGATTACTTTACCTGTCCCAAGGAATTATTTGGACGATTTGCACTCTATCGCTTTATTGCAACAGGGATAGTTATCGGTATCCAGATTACATTGCGAGTTACCAAACCCAGTAAATTTTCCATGATTTATGGATACATGATATCCATTGTTGTTGGTCTCGCCATAATTCTCATGACACGAGATCTTGGGGGGTTTGACTCATCCTATTATGCAGGATTAAACCTCGTTATTATTGCAATAAATCTCTTCATACCATGGAAACCTATAAATTCTCTGTTTTCCAGTATCATTGTTGTTGTCATGTATATATCGATTAATTTTGCTTCAGGATTAAACTTTAACATCAACAACCTCATAAACAATCTTTACTTCATGTCCTCTTCAATTTTCATTACCATTATTGCAAGTTATCTACGCTACAATCAGGCTCAAAAAGAATTTATTTTAAGAAATGAACTTGAACATGCTCAAATAGGTGAAATCAAGGAGCTCGCTACAGCAGCTGAGGTTATTGCCTCTGGTGATCTGACAATAAAAATAGAGAAAAAATCCGATGACATTGCCGGTATTCTAGAAGTCAGCTTCAACATAATGATCAACAACATGAGAGACGCTCTATCTCAAATAATAAATGTATCTCAATCTCTCAGCGATTACGGCAATGCTATTGAAAAAAACACAGATCACATTGCTCAGGGTGCCAACAAACAGCTTGAGGTAACATCTGAATCAGTAGATGTTATAAACAGTATGACTGGCAAGATAATAGAAAATGCTCAAAAAGCTACAGATACCAATGCAATGGCTGACAAAGCCATAGAGACTGCTGACCAGAGCAGCATCTATGTAAATGCTGCTGTTGAAGGAATGAACAAAATAGCTTCTGTGGTTAAAGAATCTGCGAAAAAGGTCTTATCATTGAGTCAATCCAGCGAAAGAATCAATGAGATTGTTCAGGTGATCAATGATATTGCTGATCAGACAAACCTTCTTGCCCTCAATGCCGCAATAGAGGCAGCCAGAGCCGGAGATCATGGAAAGGGATTTGCCATTGTTGCAGAAGAGGTTGGCAAGCTCTCTGAAAAAACCTCAGGGGCTACTAAAGAAATCACTGACATGATAAAGAATGTTATCAGCGACATAGAGATTACCGTCAAATCCATTGACACCGCCAATAGTGAAGTTGATGTTGCAATCAATCATGTTAAGCAAATGCATCAGTCCATGGAAGAAATAATTTCAATATCTAAGAATCTTCAGGAAATGATGAGACTTCTTACCCTAGATAATGATTCACAGGCTGAGGCTGCAGGAAAGATCAATACCCACATTGAAAGCATAAACAATATCTCAAATCAATTAACTGATTCAGTAGATGGTATTATTGAAACAGCTAATGGGATGAATACTCTGACGAGTTTACTGGAGATGACGGTAAATAGATTTAAGGTTTAAAAAAAATGAAACATCAATGAAGAATTCTTGACATGATATAACATTTTTCCATTAATATATTAAGGTTATATTTTATGGAAGAAATCTTCGGAACAATTTGTCTAGCTGGTGCAATTCAGGCTCTTTTACTTGTCTTTGTTTTAATTATTAAGAAAAAAAATCGTAGAGCAAACCTTTTCCTTTCACTCTTCTTAGTTTTTGGCATACTTGATCTATTTGAGCTGTATCTTGGAACAAAGGGAATTACAGCATCTACAGGATCCTATCAACTCAGCATAATACCATATTCTCTAATATTCGGCCCATCCATTTTTTTATATATAGCTCTTCTCACTGCAGAGATCTATAACTTTACGAAAAAATTATTATTATTATATCTGCCATTTATTGCTGCCCTTTTGGTCAATCTCTGCTTATATTTCACATATAATCTATCTGAGATGCCAGCATATGTTAAATATATTAATGTAATCATCAATGGTGGTGGAGTAATTTTTGAATTAACACTTTATATCATTTCACTGATCATACTTCAGAGATATATAAAACGGTTGAAAGAATATTTTTCTGACATAGATTCTTTAAAACTCTCTCTCTTCAGAATAGTCATAGTAATAATGATTATAACTGTTTTTATAATTTACATTCCATTCTCTCAGGAAAGTCATGTGAGACATGATCACAGTATCCTTGATATTATACCAGTAATTGGAGGTCTCAGCCTTATTTTTGGATTAACCATTGCAGCACTTCTGCAACCTGAAACCTTCAACAAGGTTCGTCTCATGGAAAATGCTGTAGCACATGAAGAGACAGAAACCTTACCTCAGTATAAAAAGCTCAGACTTTCTGCTTCAGAAGAAGAATTATATGTAAAAAAACTCATAGATTACATGTCAAAGGAGAAACCCTATCTCAATGAAGAGTTAACCCTTCAGGATATTGCTGATGAGATATCAATATCTTCTCATCATCTTTCCATGATACTAAACATTCACCTTAAACAAAATTTTTATACCTTTATTAATTATTATCGTATTGAAGATGTGAAAGAAAAATTAGCTGATAGTCTCTATAAAAGTCAGACAATACTTTCAATAGCATATAGTGCTGGATTTAATTCTAAATCAACCTTTAATACTATGTTTAAAAAGTTTACTGAAAAAACACCAAAGGAGTATCGTTCAGAAATTTTAATATAAAATAACAATAAATAAGTCTGAGTTCAGTAACACAAGCGACTCAAGAACCATAATGATGTATCTTTTGTGAAAAGGAACCGACAGATCATAGTCAGTTTAATAAACACGGAGGATACCAAATGATATTTCAATCATTCAAAAATCTAATTACTTCATAAAACCTAAAAGCTCAACTGAAAATCTTTCAAATCATGAGGCATGAAGCATCACTAATATTTTATCATTGTGCCATTGAAATGGGTTTATTGAAAATTCTTAAAAAACCCTCAAGTCTTGAGAATATTGCAATTCAACTAAAGATTTCAAACAGACAATTACTATTATCATTTCTTGAACTTGGATGTACTCTCAAAGAGATTTCTGTAAAAAAAGGAAAATACACATTAAAAGGATCAATGGCCAAAGCTCTTGTCAATAATACTGCTCTCGAAGCATTGATCAAGGAAACAGTGCAATACCATGGAGATATAGCCAGAAATCTGGATACCTATCTTATTGAGAATCAAAGGGGTGATTTTCTTAAAGCCTTTGGAGGTATCATTGCTGAATCATCACGAATATCAGAATCTTTAATAAAGGCCTTTATTTATCATTCCCTTGAGAATAAATCATCATTGGAGATTCTTGAAATTGGTTGCGGTTCCAGTCAATATCTTAAATACTACGTTGATATAAATAATAAAAACAGAGGCATGGCAATTGATATTGATGCCTCTGCAGTAGAGATTGCACAATCCAATGTAAGAAAAAACAATATAGATAATAATTTTATTGTTCTACAGGATAATATTACTAAGCCAGAACATTTAAAGGTTAAAAACTTTGATCTCATTACATCCTATTCAAATGTATATTATTTCTCTGATGACAATCGAAAACAAATCTTTGAAAGAATTCGTCATATGCTTAAGAAAAATGGCAGATTCATGATGACAACAATGCTCAACAGTACCAAGCTCACATCGTCATATTATGATCTCATTTTCTCTGCAACTGAGGACCTTTATCCCCTTCCATTTATTGATGATATTGTTAAGGATCTAAAGAATGCAGGCTTTAGTAAAGTTAAGATTGTCAATCTTTTAGATGCATCATTTAAAGGATTTGTGGCATATAAATAAAAACTTATTAAGACTATATCAGGTTGGTTATTTTTTTCAAAAACAGCCATATTGACAATTCTATTTATAAATTTCAGAAGACTATATCCCTCTGGTAATTTAGATTTCAATATATTTTTCTATAACTACATTACTCGAGCAACTCCCATAAAAAGGAGCGCAGTTTAATTTTGGGGGTAATAATTTTAATAAGCCGTTGTTTTATTAGCTAAAAGGCATATCAAAGGGGCTTTGGGGAACTCGAATCCCGATACAAATTCAAAGGAATAAATGAATCGGAAAAGACTCAAAGAGTCCTTAAGCCTTGCTTAACACCCCTTTTAGCTCAATTTACACTTCATAAACTTAATATAGGGTTGTAATCCTTTAATAGTCCCCCAAAACAAAACTGCTCCCCATAAAGAGCCAATACTGAATCAAAAATAAATCTTGACAACTTTATCAATGAATCATCATGTACAGCAATCAAACAATCTATTGTGAGGATTAACATGGAATGTGAATGCGGTGGAGCTCTCATTGACGGAAAGAGTTCATATAGAGTAAGTAGAAAAGATTTTACCTTTATTCTTGATAATATTCCTGCCTTTAAATGTACACGATGTGACAAGGTTCTTTTTGAAGAGGAACGCATTGAAAAGATTCAAAAACTTGTTAACAGAATTGAACGTGACAGCAAAGAGGTTCTCACAGGCAAGGTTTCAACCAATCTCTATGACTATTAATTCAGGAGCTATATATGCGAGTAAGATTTGCCCCAAGCCCAACAGGTTTTTTACATTTAGGAAATGCCAGAACAGCAGTAATTAATTTCTGTATTTCCAGAAAAGAGAATGCTCCCTTTGTATTAAGAATAGAAGATACAGACCAGGAGCGAAGCTCCCTTGAATCTGAAGAATCAATATATAAAGATCTCAAATGGCTTGGCCTTGACTGGGATGAAGGCCCCAGTGCTGGAGGAGACAAGGGTCCCTATCGACAGAGTGAACGATATGACCTCTATCAAAAATATGCACAGAATCTTATAAATTCTGGACATGCATATAAATGCTATTGCACAAAGGAAGAACTCGACGACCTCAGAGCAAAGGATGGATCTTTCACCTATCCTGGGACCTGTCGTGATCTCACTTTTGAAGAACAAAATGCCCGAGAGTCTGAAGGAAGAACTCACGTCATCAGATTTCGTGTTCCTGAAAATGAGAACATTATTATAAAAGATTCTATAAAAGGTGATATTGAATTTGGAAGCGACAATATAGGAGGAGACTTCATTGTTATCAGAACTGATGGATCCCCTATTTATAATTTCATTGTAACCATAGATGATTATCTCATGGGAATCACCCACGTCATTAGAGGTGAAGATCATCTTTCAAATACACCGAAACAGACACTCGTTGCACGGGCATTAAATCTTCCGGAGCCCATATATGCTCATCTGCCCTTAATATTGGGAGCTGACAGATCAAAACTCTCTAAGCGTCATGGAATGACCTCTGTTGAGCTCTACAGGTCAGGAGGATATCTGCCAGAGGCTCTCTTTAATTATATTGCAATGCTGGGCTGGGCAACAGAATCCGGTGACGAAATTCTTTCTCAGGAAGAGATTATCAATAACATCTCAATTGATAAAATGGCAAAGAGTTCAGCTGTTTTCGATTTCCAGAAATTAAAGTGGGTAAACAGTCAATATATCAGACAGTATCCCCTTGATACTATAACTGACCTGTTTCTTCCTCACATAATAGAGGCAGGATATGATAACCTTGATAGAAATAATCTCGAGGGAATCATTGATCTTATCAGAGGAAACTGCGAGGTACTTCCTGATATAAAAAATCTTGTACCAATTTTTCTGGATGACCTCTGTATTCCTGATGAAGATGCAGACAAAATGCTCAAAGAGGATTACAGTGCTGATGTTATAAAAACAGCTTATGAGGTTTTAGAAAAAAATCCTCCAATGGAAGAGCTTCTGGGTGAAATAAAATCCTCTGCTAATCAAAAGGGTAAAAAACTCTTCATGCCTCTACGGGCAATGATTACAGGGAGACTAAAGGGACCAGATCTTGATAAAGCCCTGCCCCTAATTGGATATGAAAATATAAAAAAACGGATTCAATACTGTTATAAAACATACTGCTGATTATGACTCAATTTAAAGAAAGAGATCTCATAAAACATTTACGATATACCTTGCCCAATGACAAGAAGGTATCCATTGGTGATGACTGTGCTGTTCATGAGATCTCTGAAAACAGATGGGGACTCTTTACCACTGATATAGCAGTTGAAAAGGTTCACTTTGATCTAACTTACTCTTCACCCTATTCTATCGGCATTAAAACCATGGAGTCAAACCTTTCAGATATAGCTGCAATGGGTGGACAACCCAAATATGCATTTGTTTCTATTGTCATACCTCATTACTGTAATAAGTCATTTATTGATGAACTCTATCGAGGATTTAATGATTCTGCTTTACCCAAGAAAACATATATTGCCGGAGGAGATCTCAGCAAGGGAACAAATCTCATAATCAATATTTGTCTCTACGGTGAAACAGAACTTCCTCCTGTACTTCGTTCAGGAGCACAAGAAGATGACAACATATATCTCACAGGTTTCACTGGACTTTCAAGTGCTGGCTTAGAATTATTACAAAAGAAAAATATCGGTGATTATCCTGCACTGACTCAAAAACACAATGAACCAAAAGCTCGACTGGATATCATTGACATAATAATGAGTTATAAACCTACAGCCATGATTGATATTTCAGACAGTCTAGGTTCAGAGATTAATCATATTTGTGATGAGAGTAACTGCGGCTGTATTATAAAGACTGAAAACATTCCTAGACACGACGAACTATTAAAATATTGTGATACATTTCATAAAGATATTACACCATACCTTTTTTCAAGTGGTGAAGAATATGAGTTGCTCTTTACCTCTTCATCCTCTATTATTCATGAAGATATTACCTGCATTGGACAGATTACAAAAAAAGATCGAATTTTATATAAAAATGGTGAAGCCAGCACCTTGCCATCAGAGGGCTTTCAGCATTTCTTTGGGAGTTAATATGAATAAACTATATAGCCTATTATTAGTCATTATTCTTTCATCATGTACTGCGGTGATTCCCCCGAAGGAACTTCCCCTTGGAGCATGGAAATACCGTCTGTATATCAATGGAATCAAAAGCGGCACTGCATCCATGAGTATCGCTCAAAAGGATAATACCTATGTGAGCACGTTGACACTTGCTTTAAAGCAAGGCTTTAAAAAGTACCATTCTCATCAGATTGTTATTGAAAACCTTGATGGTAGCCCCGTTTATCTCGAGATAGATAATATCAATGAAGACAAGAATAAAAAATTCAGGCTACGAACCAAAACATATTTCAGGGGTAATTCAGTAAGGGTAATTACAGAAAAAAATAATGCTACAGTTGAATTAAGAAAGCAGCCCCATATAGATGGAGTCTTCTTTATGCTCAATCTCATCAAAAGAGATTTCAAAATTGGAACAGAGATTAAAACAAATCTCTATGATCCTACTGTTGAGGTAGAAGAAACCATACCTGCAAGCATGAAGGTCATTGGCTTTGACAGACACCGAATACGAGGCTCACTGAGAAAACTGATTCATCTACGGATGAATATTGATGGAATAAGAAGCACTGATATTTTCATCAATGAAAAGGGTATAAGGGATCTCATCATAATAAAAATGCTTAATAATACCATAAATCTTGTAAGGCAATAAATCATTAGTTTCCTATGAAAAAACTATATTTTTTAATATTAACCATGATACTGTTGAGCTGTTCATCAAAGGATCCCCTTAATTACGGTGTCTTAATATATAAATGCCCGGACACATTCAATAACAATAGTTCAATTAAATATAAAGTCTCATCCAATGATAATCATTTCTCTCTTCCATCGTCATCCTTTCAACAAATCATAAAAAAAGATATTTCAAGGAATAGAGTTACTATCACAGTATTGATATCTAACAATTCAATAAATAATGAAAAACTTATACCAATGAGTTTTAAAGAAACCCGCTTCATTACCTTAAAAAACAAAGAGATTATTAAGATTGCTCAAAAGATAATGAAAAAACACTCATCTGTTTCTCAAAGAATTAGAGCTGTAGAAAATTTTGTATATAATCATATAAAAAACAAAGAAGCAGGCATATCATTGATCCCTGCTGACATGGTTTTTACTGGTCAATCAGGAGATTGTACTGAGCATACGGTTTTAACTATCACCCTTTTGCATATAATGAAGATTCCTTCAAAGGCAAAAATTGGATTGATCTTAAAAAAAGGAAAACAAAATTGCGGCTCTATGATCTTTCATATGTGGGCTCAGGCATGGAACGGAAAGAAATGGCAATATGTTGATTCCTCAATACCTTCACAATCATCATTGCCTTCACGATATATAGTGTTGGGAAATCATAGTTTAAAAACAGAAATGCCCTTATCATACCTTAAGACCATTAGTGCAATAAAACATCTTCAGATTTCAATTATTGAGTAATTCAATATCAGTTGACATTCTTTCCATTTATTATAAAATCAATTAATCATTTTTCAAAATAAAACTATGACATTTAGATTAGTGAGGATAATTCTATGGGTTTATTCAAGGTCTTTCAAAATCCCCTTAAGAGTTCAGATCCCCTTGAACGCATAAAGGCAATTAAAGAAATTAGAGAAGTTAATATTCTTAAAAAATTATTTATTACTGATAATGACAGTACAGTGTGCTATGAGGTTTTAAAAAGACTTTCATCCACTAAAGAGGTTTATCCTCTTCTCTTGTCTGTTAAAGGCTCTGAGAATATGAAGAAAGATATATCAAGTCAAATCAATGGTGCTCTTCAATTTCTCAAAGAAAACAATTTGTCTGAGAATTTTTTTACTGAAAATCATAACAAGAAAAATCTTGAAATCTATTGCGGCCTTTTTTCAAATGAGGATAAAATCCTCTCTCTATTAAGGCTTACTACCTTTAATGATAAAATAATTGAAATCCTTCGCAATAATATCACCTCAGAGAAAGGTTTAAAGGAATTAATTACAATTTCCACTGATAAAAAAACTATTCAATGGGCAATTGATTCCCTAAAAAATCTGCATATTGACACTGAAGACCTTATCAAGGCAATAGTGAAAATCAAAAAGGTAAAAGTTATACGTCAAATCTGCAGTGAATTAAATGATCAGGAAAACCTCATTCATATTGCAAATCACGTAAAGGATAGTAAAACATATAAATCAGCTATCTCCCGAATAAAAGATGAAAAAATAATTATTGAAATAGTAAAAAATAGAAAAAGAGATTTCCCAGGACTTAAGTTTAATAATAAACTGGACAACCTTGTTCCAGACTTCTATGAATATAAGGCAAAAAAGGATTGTGATAAATGCGGTCACCCCATTATAATAAATGGTCCGATTTTACAGATACATTGTCCCACCTGTGGTAATATTAATAAAAATTCAAAAAGTTTCTGGAAAAATATTTTTTCTCTTTCTGAAACTGGTGGTGTTTTTATCTCTGGTCAAAGAGTGGGCCTTAAGCCTGGAATTATGAAAAACCCCAGATGCAACAAATGTGACAGTAAACTTCCAATACATTTAATTGATGTTGAAAAGATTGACAATGATTCATCAATAACCTGTTCTAAATGTAACCAAAATCATACTCTTTATAAAACCCCAGGGTGGATGAAGAAGATGAGAAAAAACCAAAAGAATCCAGTTTTAGTAATAGGAGGAATCAGAGAGAATTACAATCCACAGGATGAGATTATATCATCAAAACCAGTTGTTTTTAATTGTGTCAGCTGCAGTAGTCCACTTGAATTTAATGTTGAAACACCACGAGTAATGGAATGTAAGTACTGCAGCACCAGTCAATATCTCCCTGATGCTCTGTGGCATGCAATACACCCGGTTATCACTCACAAACCCTGGTATATAATGTATCAATAATTACTTTTTCTTTTTCTTTAATTCATCAAGATATTGAGCTCTTTTTTGCACTGCCTTAAATAATCCAGGGAGAGTATCTTTAAGAAGACTTTTTATTATTGAATCTGGAATTAATGGATGGGCAACTATGCCATGGTAATAGGTTACACAATTACCATCTTTTTGGGGAATAAGTTTCCAGTATCCCTTATTAATCTTCAATGGTCCTTTTATCTGTTTCCATGACATGAAGTATTCTGCATCATTATATTCATTGATAAAAATAAACTCAACGGTAAAGATGCCAACCTTTAACTTTTGTTTGGTTTTCATATAGTATTTATTCTTTTCAAGAAGAGTCACCTTAACAATGCTTGGCATGTATTTATGGTGATTATTGAAATCATTGAGAACAGCCCACACTGATTCAACAGAGGCCTTCATATAGGCATTGGCATATACCATTGACTGTTTTTTGGTAATCTTAGTTTTATAATTTAACCATTTGTTTTTTTTTGTTGATAGAGAGAATGGTACTATCATTGCTATAAATATAATTACTGCAATAGCTATGATTGTATTCTTATTGAAAATCTTCACTCTCTTGTTCACTTTTATCCCTGATTCTTCTCTATCTTTTTCCAGCTGTCCTTTAGGGCTACTGTTCTATTAAATACCATTGTATCGGATGTTGAATCTTTATCAACACAGAAATATCCTGTTCTTTCAAACTGACATCTGTACTGTTCCTTCATGTCCTTCAGTGAAGGCTCTACAAGTGCTTTTTTATTAATTATTAATGAATCCGGATCAAGGAGATCTTTATAATCCTTATCTTTCACTCCATCGGGATTTTCTACAGTAAAAAGATGACGATAGAGTCTCACCTCTGCAGGAACAGCATGTTCAATGCTGAGCCAGTGAATGGTTCCCTTGACCTTGCGACCATCCTCTGTCCATCCTCCTCTGGAATCAGGATCATAGGTACAATGTAGCTCAATGATCTCACCATTGTCATCTTTCATAACCTCATTACAGGTAATATAATAGGCAAACTTAAAGCGAACCTCTTTTCCAGGAGCAAGTCTAAAAAACTTTTTTGGAGCGTCTTCCATGAAGTCACTTCGTTCTATATAGAGCTCTCGACTAAAGGGAATCTTTCTCTTACCCTTTGATTCATCCTCTGGGTTATTTACTGCATCAAATTCTTCAACCTGACCTTCAGGATAATTGGTAATAATCACCTTTAATGGATCAAGAACAGCAATTCGTCTGTCTGCACTTTGATTGAGCTCTTCACGAATACAGTGTTCCAGCATTGCGATCTCTACCATATTATTCGCCTTGGCAACACCAATTCTATTGGCAAATTCTCTAATGGATGAAGCAGTATATCCACGTCTTCGAAGTCCAGATATTGTGGGCATTCGTGGATCATCCCATCCCTTTACAATGTCACTCTGAACAAGTTCCAGTAATTTTCGTTTGCTCATTACAGTATAGGTAAGATTGAGTCGTGCAAATTCAATCTGCTGTGGATGATGAGGCATCTCACAAAGATCAACAACCCAGTCATAGAGTGGTCTATTATTTTCAAACTCCAGTGTACATATAGAATGAGTGATACCTTCTATAGAATCTGACAAACAGTGGGTAAAATCATACATTGGATAAATGCACCACTTATCTCCGGTTTTTTGATGATGAACCTTTCTAATTCGATAAAGAGCAGGATCACGCATAACTATATTGCCTGATTCCATATCAATCTTGGCTCTAAGGATATGTTCTCCCTCTTCAAATTCCCCTGCTCTCATCTTTTCAAAGAGTTCAAGATTTTCTTCAACTGATCTGTTTCTATAGGGACTATCCTTTCCTGGTTCCTTTAGGGTTCCACGATATTTTCTGATTTCTTCAGCACTGAGACTATCTACGTAGGCAACACCCTTTTTTATTAAAAAGACAGCTCGTTCATAGAGTTTATCAAAATAATTTGATGCAAAGTAGAGATCTTCACCCCAGTCAAAGCCCAGCCATTTGACATCTTCTTCTATAGATTGAATAAACTCATCATCTTCCTTAATAGGATTTGTATCATCAAAACGAAGATGACAGCGCCCCTTGAATTTTTCAGCCATTCCGAAGTTGAGGCAGATGGATTTGGCATGTCCAATATGAAGATAGCCATTTGGTTCAGGTGGAAATCGAACCACAACCTCAGATCTTTTGCCACTCTCCAGATCTTTATTGATTATATCTTCAATGAAATTGGTTGATTTCTTTTCAGTACTTTCTACGTCTTCTATATTTTCTGATGTCATGTTTATATTCCTTTATTTCTTATTATATTGTATAAAAAAATTAACGCTAAAAGGTTAACTTTTTAGATTCATTTTATTCTTCATTCAGAATATTCATATGTCTTTTTAAGATATAATGAATTATGGATATTGAATATTTAAAGTTCTCTCTGTCAATTATAATCAATATGTTTATTCTAAGTATTATAAAATAAATATATTGATATGCAATGAAAATATTGAAACCAATTTCAATAAAACTACACCTAAAAAAGAGTTGATCTCATGCTTATTATCAATATTATGGTTATGTACAGTTATTTTATATATTTAAATAAGATTTATATCAAATTTTCTAATTAAAAAACCTTAGGATTATACATGTTTAAAACTTTTTCAATGATCATAATAGTATTAATAATTGCTTTCAACAGCTCCTGTGATAGAGAGGATCTTTTTCAAGTATCAACAGATCTTCAACAGGCATCTTCTGACAGCTATAAAACATTAATTGCGTATTGGAAATTTGATGGCAATTTTAACGATTTTACGGAAAAAAACAATGCATCACCAATGGGTTCCTCTTCCTATTCCTTTGGTAAAGATGGAAATGCAGCCAATTTTGACTGGACCAATTGGGCTGAAGTGTCAAATCCAGTTGGTATGAACAAAGATGTCTATACTATAACAGCATGGATAAAGAGATATGCCCATAATACTGCGCCTTATATTAGACTAAATGGTTTGGCACATATAATTACCGATGATAATGGTTTCTGGAAATTGAGGACCGAGGGAAATATAGATGATGTAGATTTCTCCAAAGAATTATTTACATTTAAATGGTATCACCTCACAGTTGTTCTTGATAGAACCAATCATGAGGTAGTTTCTTATGTTGATGGTGTTCACAATAAAACAATAGCCCTCGCTAATGTTTGGCTTACAGATCCCACTGGAATAAAGATAGGAGAGCATTCTTCTTCTTTTCGGTGGAATGGCTGTATCGATGATATGAGAATCTATAATATAAGGTTAACTGACACTCAGGTCCTGGATCTCTATAATTCTTATTCTACCGGCACAGTAGAGCCTTCACCTGCTGCTCCCTCTGGACTGACAACTGCTCCAATGAGTGATAATAGCATTCAACTTACCTGGACAGATAATGCAAATAATGAACATGGTTTTAAAATTTATAGATCTCAAATTGGTGCTGCTGGTCCTTATACTTATATTGACACAACCCTGCCAAACATACAATCCTATACAGATAACACCCTAAATCCAAGCACTCCATACTATTACCAGGTTCGAGCTTTTAATGAAAATCCAACTGAATCAAGTAGTAACAGTGCATCTTCGACCACTTATACAGTTGGAACTCTTCCTGAAAAACTTGCACACTGGACTTTTGATGGCAGTAATTTAAATGATTTAACAACAAAAAACAGTGCAATTGAGGATGGACCTAGTGGTAGCGTACCTCTGACATATGATACAGGTATAACTGGTTTTGCCTGTCAGTTTTTTGGTGAAGGTTCTAACTATGGAATTGTAAACTCACCCTCAGCTGGTTTCACCAGTGATATATACACTATAATGGCCTGGGTAAATAGAACAACTAATCTAGATCCTCTACCTAAAACAACACCTTATCTTCGCTTAACTGGCATAGGTCATTTTGTTGCTGATGTTTCTGGCAAATGGATTTTTAAGGGAGAGAATGGCTGTACCGATTCTGTTGATACAGGAGAAACCTTAAATGTAGGTACATGGTATCATGTAACAACTGTCATCAATCGAAGTGCTGGCACTATCAAATTTTATTTAAATGGCTCTCCTGCTGCCACCCCTAGTGCTTCAATAACCCCATGGCAGGGAAATGTTTCAAATATTATGATTGGCAGATTCGATAATAGCTTTATATGGCATGGCTATATCGATGAAATGATCATCTATGGTGGAGAATTGACAGCTATAGAGATAAATAATCTATACACTGCTTATCCACCACCTCCATGATGAAAAGAACTATACCGTTAACTGATAAAAACTGAGAGTTGTATTTCCATAGACCTTTTGATTAATCATCTCAAGGTCTTTTATTTGTTCTTGTAGCACATTATGAGATGAATGCTGAAAAATCAATATTCCATCTTTATCTAAAACATCTGCATTGAGAATATCTCTGGCAATGACTCCGTAAATGGGAGCAGGTCCCTTGCCCTTCACGTAAGGAGGATCACAGTAGATATAATCAAAGTGCAATTCATTATCTGTGAGATGATGAAGAAAGCTCTTATAGTTCATCTTAAAAAGATAAAGTTCATCTTTTATGTCAAATTCTTCTATAAGCTCTTTGAGTAAATGAGCTCTTCGTGACTCTTTTTCACAGGCGTAAACAGGTTTTGCTCCTCTGCTCAATGCCTCAAGAGCTATTTGACCAGAACAGGAAAAAAGATCAAGAAAAGATGATTGAGCAATATCTTCACTGAGTATTGAAAAAAGTGCCTCTTTCACTCTATCGGGTGTAACATCAGCATGAAGTTTTTTCACATTAAAAGGAATCTGTCGGCCCTTGAAAGAGCCACTAATTACACGAAGCCCAGTGCTCATTTTTCTTCTATAGCAGCAGATAATTCTTCCATAAAAGCCTTAAGATCAAGACCATTATTGACAGCAACCTTATCAAGGGTTTCATCCTGAGAGCCCTTGCACCCAAGACAATCCAGATTATATTTTTTAAATACCTGTGAGGCATTCTTTGACATCTTTAATACCTCAGGAACTGTTGTTTTTTCTGTAATCTTCATTAAGACCTCTATATTTATTTTATTTATACTTATCACTGAAGTTTATATTCATCTTTTTGGCAAGAAAAAATTAAATCAAAATATGAACAAACTCTTTAAAAATGTCTTGCAATATTATTATAGAAAACTAAATTTTACAAAACATAACAATGTTATATTTATAAGGGGGAAAAATTAATGACTCAGTATATCAATGAATCAACACATAATTGGGATGAAGCTCTGGAAGAGTATCTCAATGAAAATAAGACTCTTGCACAAATGATGCTCAAAAATGCTGAAAAATTTGGCAACAAAACAGCTCTACGATTTAAGAAAAAAGATAAATGGGATTCAATTACCTGGAAAAAATTTGGTGATGATGCAAAGGCCGTTGCCAAGGCACTTCTCGAATTGCAAATATTAAAGCCAGGAGAAATGGCTTCAATATTTGCTCAAAACTGTGCTGAATGGGCAATCACAGATATGGGAATTCTTTCTGTTCGAGGAGTTTCTGTTCCAATATATGCAACCAACTCAAAGGATGAAGCTGAATACATCATCAACAACGCTGAGGTTTCTATTGTTTTTACCGGAGATCAAGACCAATATGACCGTGCAAAGGAAATTATTAAAAAAAATAAATACCTCAAAAAGATTGTAGCCTTTGAAAATGATACTAAAATTGATGGAGATGATAGCATCTACTTTGATGATCTACTAAAGATTGGATATGAATCAACAAAGGACCAGGAGCTCGACGATCTTCTTAATGCTGTTGAACCTGATGATACATTAACTTTGATTTACACCTCTGGCACCACTGGAAATCCGAAGGGTGCAATTCATACACACAGAAGTTTTTTAAACGGCATATTCCCAACTGGTCAAAGGTTTGCACCAGATGTGAATAATGATACTATTTCACTGGCAATACTTCCATTAAGTCATGTATTTGAAAGGATGTGGTCATATGGATGTATGTCCCTCGGTGTACAGATTGCATACTGCCCTGATCCAAAAGAATTCATCGATGTTATGGCTGAAATAAAACCTCACTGTATGACCAGTGTACCTCGTATCTGGGAAAAGGTCTATGGAACTATATATGATGGTTTAAAAACTGCTTCACCCCTAAAGGTTAAACTTTTTAACTGGACTGCTGCAGTTGCCATGGAAAAGTATAAAAACAAGCTCGCAGGCAAAAAGTCAGATGTAAAACTCAATATTAAACATGCAATTGCCAACGCCCTCATCATAAAAAAGGTTCAGGCGAAACTGGGCACAGATAGAAACATGGTTTATCACGTTGGAGGCGCAGCCTTTGCAACAGAGATCAATGAATTTTTCTCATCCTTTGGAATAAACCTCATTCAGGGATACGGCCTCACAGAATTTTTTCCTGTATGTGTTGGTTTTGCCGATCACGGAGTACCGGGAGGCTGTGGTCCTTTAGTACCAATGTGTGATATGAGAATCTCTGAAGAAGGAGAGATTCAACTAAAGGGTGGAATGTGCATGTCAGGATATTATAAAAATGATGAGGCCACTGAGGACTGTTTTACCAAAGATGGATGGTTTAAGACACAGGATGTTGGAGAACTAACAACTAATGATAATAATGGGGATCCCCTAACCTATGTGAAAATCACCGATAGAATTAAGGATCTCATCATCACTGCCGGGGGAAAAAACATCTCACCACAACAGATAGAGATGCTTCTTGGCGAAGAACTTCTGGTTGAACAGTTTGTAGCCATTGGTGAAGGAAGAAAATTTATTTCCGCACTTGTTGTTCCAAACTTTGATATATTAGATCAATATTGTAAAAACAATGGAATAACCTACAAATCAAAAGATGACCTCATTAGAAAGAAAGAGATTCTTGATCTTTATAGAGAACGAATTGATGCAAGAACACAATCCCTTGGTAGAGTTGAGCAAATTAAAAAATTCACTCTCATAACCAACGAATTAACACAGGAAGGTGGTGAATTAACTCCAACTATGAAGTTAAAGAGAAAGGTTATTACTGAAAAGTACAAAAATGATATTGAAAGAATGTACATTTAAGAGTTAATTTAAAATAAGAAGTAAGCAAACATAAAAAAGCCCGGTATTTACCGGGCTTTTTTTATATTTACATGTAATATTAAAATCATAAATATAAGTAGGTTTCAAATTACTTTCAACTTACTTATACATGTTGTTAATAGCATCAGCATAGGTATCAAGAATTACTCTTTTCTTGGTTTTCTGTGTTGGAGTCAATTGACCATTATCTTCTGAAAATCTTTCTGTTAAAACAGTGAACTGCTTCACTCTTTCAAATCCTTCAAGTTTTTCATTACCACGCTTAACATCTTCATCAACCATGGCCTGAAGAACAGGTTGATTAACAAAATCTTCACCAACAGCCATACAGATATTTGCACCAGAAGCATTTGACCATACTAGAGCATCTTTATCATATTCAATACCATTCTTTTCAAAGTAATCAATAAAATATGCATAACTTGGTACAATAAGAGCTGAAATAAAGTTTCGCTCATCACCTATTAAAAATATCTGCTCAACAATTGTACTTGTTGAAAATTGATTTTCAATCTTAGCAGGAGCAATATTCTTACCAACTGCGGTACAAATAATTGCCTTCTTTCTATCAACAATCTTGTAATAGCCATTTTCATCAACTGTTACCAGATCTCCAGTTTTAAACCATTTGTCCTTGGTAAAAGATTCCTTGGTATCTTCTGCTTTATTAAGATATTCAGAAAACAATCCAGCACCTGAAAGTTCTAGCTCACCGTCTTCTGCTATTCGTGCAAAACCACCATTGGCATTAATTCCAATAAAACCTGGTCTGCAATTAGTAATAGGATTTAAGATACATGCATTGAAACTCTCAGTTGAACCATATCCTTCACATACTGATATTCCAATAGTATAGTAAAACTTTAAAAGATCAGCTGCAATTCCCGCACTGGCTGAAAAAGAAAATTTAAACTGTGATCCGAATAATGCTCTAACCTTTGCAAAGAGCTTATCAGCAATTTTATATTTTAGTTTTAAACCAAAGGGAAGTTTAGATACATAGTCACAATGAGGAGACATGTCATATGAACCCTTTTCATCTTTTCTATATTCTAATACCTCAGTACCAACCTTGAGAGCCCAATCAAAGAGTTTCTTCTTAGTTGCATTTTCTGCCATCTGTTGTTGAAAGGTAATATATATCTTTTCATATAATCTTGGTACACAGTTAATCCAGGTTGGATTATATTTCTGCATATCTTCGAGAAGAGTACCTGGAGCATCTGCATAGGCAATGGTTGCACCGTTAAATATAGCAAGGAGCTGTAGAGAGCCTCTATCATAGATATGAGATAATGGAAGAAAACAAAGACCAATATCATTTTCATTTATGACCATACCTGCTCTTTCAAAAAATTCATTTGTTCCAGACATACGTGAAGAAGCACACCAGTGAGAAAGAACAACTCCCTTTCCCTGTCCAGTGGTTCCAGAGGTATAGAGTATTGTATATGGATCATCCAATGTTATAGATTTTTTTCTTTCTTCATAGGTAGATTCATTTTCTTTTTTCCAATTAATACCTACTTCGATAAGCTCACCCAGGCCAATTACTTTATCATCAGTACTTTGATATTCACGGTTGAGAACTATAATTTTCTCTAATTTAGTCATTTTATCTGTATCAGCAAGTACCATCTGCAGAAGTTTCTCATCTTCAACAAAAATAAATCGTGCTTTAGAATCATTTACAATATAAGTAACTTCATTAATAGATAAAGTTGGATAGATAGTTACACTTACAGCGCCACAATTTGACATTGCCATATCAGCTTGTGTCCAATAGGGTGAACTGTTAGACATAATGGCAATTTTATCAAGTTTCTTGATTCCCATACTCAATAGTCCACAGGATATAGCATCAACTCGATCTTTCATTTGTGACCAGGTCATTTCACCATTGCTATCACCATTAAAAAGATCAGCATTAAATAGCTGGGCCTTATTATTGGGCAAACGCTCGCATGTGTAATCAAAAGCAGAACAGACGGTTCGTAGATCTTCAGTTTGCCACTTCCAGGTTTCTGTATTACTCATAGTTCCTCCAAAGAATTTGTTTAATTATTAGTGTTGTTAAGAAAATTTCATGTTTAATTGAAAATCTGTTTACAAATGTAAGGATTATAAAAACAAAGTTTTTGTCAATAAATAACTAAAGATAAAAAAAAATAAAAAGCTGTTTTAATTATTAAAACAGCCTAATCCAAAGTACTTATCTATATAAATAAAATATTTATTCTTTTCGTTTAAGGACAACCATTGTGACATCATCATTACATTTATAGCCATCTAAAGAACTGATTATTCCCTCTTTAATGACAGTAGTAGATTCTTTTCCTAGAAGTTTCAATGCATCAACAAGCTGCTCATCACCATACATCTCATTATCATTATCTACTTTCAATGCCTCTGTAATTCCATCTGTATAAAGAAGCATAGTATCTCCAATCTCAAGTTTTAAAGAACTATCAACATTCATGCCATCAACATCATCCAAAATTCCAATCCACATACCTTCAGTAGGAACACTCTCAACATCCCCTGTTTTGCTTCTATAGATTAAAATATCCTGATGAAGACCTGAAAAGGTAAATTCACCATCTTTTTCGAGGGAGAAAACAGTCAATGTCATGTACTTATCTTCACCTAAGAGCTTAATATTTTCAGCTATTGTTTTATTAACGGTTGTCAGTAATTCTGAGGGATTAATATCTCTAAATTTTGCCAATACTACATGAATAACTGTCTGCACCATCATCATGACGAGACCGGCAGGAACTCCATGACCGGAAACATCGCCTATTACAGTCCAATTTATATCTCCTACATTTATTACATCATAATAATCGCCACCGACCTCATCAGCTGGAGTCATTATGGCTGTAATATCATAACCATGAATCATAGGTCTTTCTGGAACAAGAACCGTCTGAATCTTCTTTGCAATTTCCATCTCACCCCACAAAGCATCGCGGGTTTCAGTTAGATTATCATTTATAGCTGCCAGCTCTTCCATAGCGGCATTGAGCTCCTCAGTTCTTTCTTTAACCTTGTCTTCAAGACCAGTAGTATATTTCCTAAGCTCAACCTGTTGATTCTCTATAATTTTATTTTGCGATACCGTTTCTATCTCATATTTAAAAATAACTGATATGGTTCTATAACCAGCATATGTGAGAATACATCCTAAAACCAAAAACATAATTTCACGAGGCAAGACAACTCCACTATGAACAACTGCACCATTTATATATGATTTAGCATGAATGATGGCATTATTTTGAGATGCGAGAAAAAGAAAAAGAATCCAGTTGATAAAAACTATAATTGAATTTACTATAAAGATTTTTTTCTTTTGAAGAAATTGAATCATTATCAGCAGTGTAAAGATCATAGTTGTTGCATGATATGACATTGCAGCATAAGTCCAATCAAGTGTTTGTGTATAACTATATTTCACAAATATTGGTGCACTAATACTAATTAAGCTGACAATCCAGCAGGCTAAATTGGGATCTTTTCGCTGTTTTCTTTGATAATAAATATAATATGCAATTGATGTAACTGTTGATGCAAAAATAAAAATTGGTGCAATACTTTTTAATTTAATACCTGCAATAACCTGCAGCAAAACTGAGGAATATCCAATTAGTGCTACAAAGATCAGGTAGTTTAAACTACCTCGAATTGATAATCTCTCTTGAGCATTGTAATTTAAAGTTGGCATATTGTTATCTCTTTTTTTATATTTTAATTTACAATCATACATCCTTAAAATAGTTGAGTCTATAAAAAAAATTTATTGATTATTTGTTACTGTAATTTTACAATATTAAAGTATATTTTCAATACAATTAACTGCATATGTCAGTTAACATTTAATATAGATAACACTATTGCGTTAGCTGTATAAAAAAATCATTCTCTATTTCAAAGTAAAGTGATTGGAAATTTAAATTTCTTTTTTTATAGACAAAATATCACCCCCTGCATTACTGCCTTAATAATTAGAATAAAATTAAGGATATAATAATGCTTCAAGCAAACAATATAAGCCTGGCCTTTGGTCAGCAGCCTCTTTTTAAAGAAGTAAACATAAAATTTAGACCAGGAAACTGCTATGGACTTATTGGTGCCAATGGTTCAGGGAAATCAACATTCCTTAAAATTCTTTCTGGAGAATTAGAACCAAATGATGGTCAGGTTTCGAAAGAACCCTCTGAACGAATCGCCATATTAAGACAGGATCACTTTGCCTTTGATGAATTTAATGTTCTTGATACTGTTATTATGGGTCATCAGAAACTCTATGAAGTTTTAAAAGAGAAGGATGAGATTTATCTTAAAGAGGATTTCAGTGATGCTGACGGAATAAGAGCATCTGAGCTGGAGGAACTTGTTGATGATATGAATGGCTATGAAGCAGAGACAGATGCAGCAAAACTTCTATCAGGCCTTGGCATCAAAGAAGATCTTCATGAAAAGAAGATGAAAGAACTTGAAGGCGGAGAAAAAGTTAAGGTTCTCTTGGCACAGGCTATTTTTGGAAATCCCGACATATTACTTCTTGATGAGCCTACCAACCACCTTGATATTGAATCAATTACGTGGCTCGAAGAATTTTTATATAACTTTAATAATACGGTTATAGTAGTAAGTCACGATAGACACTTTCTCAACAAGGTATGCACTCATATTGCAGATATTGATTTTGGCAAAATAGAAATCTATGTTGGTAACTACTCCTTCTGGCAGCAGATGAGTCAAATAGCTGTAAAGCAAAAGTCTGATGAAAACAAAAAGATTGAAGACAAAAGAAAGGAACTCAAAGATTTCATTGAACGATTTAGTTCCAATGCATCAAAGGCTCGTCAGGCAACCTCAAGAAAAAAACTCTTAGAAAAACTGACAATAAATGATATTAAGGCCTCATCACGTAAATATCCCTATATTGAATTTAAACCTGAACGTGAATGCGGAAAAACTATTCTAGAGATTGAAAATCTATCAATGTCAATAGATGGCGAAGAAGTTATTAAGGACTTAAACCTTCTGGTTAACAAAAAAGATAAAATTGTTTTCCTAGCTCATAGTCACGTAGTCCAAACAACTCTATTTGATATATTAACAGAAAAAATTAAACCCGATTCAGGTACCTTTAAGTGGGGTGAAACAATAACAAGATCCTATTTCAACAAAGATAATGCCTCATATTTTGACAATGACATGACAGTTCTTCAATGGATCAGACAGTTTACGGAGAGCCCTGATGAAGCATATGCAAGAGGATTTTTAGGCAGAATGCTTTTCACTGGAGAAGAGACTCTTAAAAAAATCAATGTTCTTTCTGGTGGAGAAAAGGTTCGCTGTTTGCTTTCTAAAATGATGCTCGAAGGATCAAATACTTTGATGTTTGATGAACCAACAAACCACCTTGACCTTGAAGCAATTACATCTCTCAACAACAGTCTGGTTAAATATCCTGAGGTTATTCTATTTACATCACATGACCATGAGTTCATCAATACTGTTGCAAATCGAATTATCGAGATTACACCGAAAGGAATTATTGACAGAAGAATGGATTTTGATGAGTATATTACCAGTGAAGATATAAAAGCAATTAGAGACGAGCTCTATGAAGGACACTATAGCTTAGTGCTATAGACTCATGAACTACTTTATGCTCTTTATACTCACTGCAAAATATAAAGAGCATAAAGTAGTAGATATTACCGAAACATCACAGGGGTATTTAATTTTTTAAAACTGTAAATTTGGTTTTCCCCCAAATCCCTTGCACTTCTCAATGTATTTTCAGCATTTGCCAACATCTCATGAACATCTTCATCTGTCAGCTCTACAACACCACAGCTAAGGGTTGCCATTGAATTATTTAAAAGAAGATCTGTATTAAATGATTCTTTAATCCTTTTACCAACTAAAATTGAAGATTTTAAACTTGTTTCTGGAAAGATGAGCAAAAATTTATTATCGCTATAGTGTCCAATAAAATCAGTGGTCCTACAGCTTTCCTTTATAATTTTACTCAATGTCAAAATAATTCCTTCATTGAGATTTCGATTCACTGAAAGAATTTTTTTCTCATAATCATCGAGTTCCATCAATACTACTGATAAATTTCTTTGATATCTACGAGCCCTTTGCACTTCACAATCTAACTTTTTCACTATACTTTTATGGTTATATAGAGTTGTTATTAAATCAACCTCAATTAAGTCTTTGATATCATTAGACTCACTATAATGCTGATGATTTTGTTTTCCAATATCTATAATTTTAAATATTATTACATTAATTATTAATATAAAAAGTATAAGAAGAGCAAAATCTCTCAATAATATATTATTAAGACCAACATTGACAAAATATATAGGGATATTTACAATAGCAAGATAGAGTACTAATGCTCCAAGAAAAAGTACAGATAAAAAAATTATTGGATTATCTAATCCAGATCTGTCCATTGACAGACTGAAAAAAAGATCCTTGTTACTCTTTTCAATTTCCTTCATGGCATTTTCCTTTAGGCAAACCAGCAAACAATTCATTAAGTTAATATATTTAATTTTTAACAATATACAGAGAGAGCATAGTGAATGACAACCTAATAATTTAAAAAAATCATGACAAGTATGTCTTGAACGTATAGCATAAAATGATCACTTAAATTTAATTATCATAATACTTTTCAAAGTCTTTTTTTTTATGGGATTACTGTTTTCCTGATATCAAGTTTGAATTAACAGAGAAGAAAAATGATTGCAAATTATATCTACACATTTAATTCAGTATTAAAGAAAATATTATAAATAATAAAGTTAAAATATGGCACTAATAAACCTACAGAATATATCACTCTCCTTTGGTGGTCCTCCTCTTCTTGACGATATCAGCTTTCAGATTCATGAAGGCCAGAAGATTGCATTGTTAGGAAGAAACGGCACTGGCAAATCCTGTCTCATGAAGCTCATTGATATGAAACTTCAACAGGACAGTGGAGAAATACTACGTGATGATCACATAAAAACTGCCCTTCTTTCTCAAGAGGTTCCTGAGAACCTTGAAGGTTCAGTTTACGAGGTCATATCTTCAGGATACATTGCTCACAGAGATGATCATCAAGATGAACAGACTAAGCATTCAATGACTGAGAAAACTCTATCAATACTTGATTTTGATGGGACAATTGAGTCTTCTACACTCTCAGCAGGAATGAAGCGAAGAGTTCTTCTAGGAAAAGCCCTTGTTAATGACCCAGACATTTTACTTCTTGATGAACCTACCAATCATCTTGATCTTGAAGCCATTGAGTGGCTCGAAAGCTTTCTCATCCGCTATAACAAAACACTCTTCTTTGTTACTCACGATAGAATGTTTTTGCAAAACATAGCAAATCGTATCATTGAACTTGATAGAGGAAGAATCTTTGACTGGAGTTGTGATTACAACACCTTTCTAAAGAGAAAAGATGAATGGTTAGATGCCGAAGAAAAACAGAATATAAACTTTGATAAAAAACTTGCCCAGGAAGAAATATGGATAAGAAAGGGTATTAAAGCAAGAAGAACACGAAATGAAGGAAGAGTCCGTGACTTAAAGAAAATGCGTGAAGAAAGATCATCACGAAGAGATATATCAGAGACTGCATCAATAGAGATTCAGAACAGTTCCACATCAGGAAAAATTGTTATTGATGCCAAAGACCTTTCCTTCAGTTACAAAGATAATATTATTGTTGAAAACTTTTCTACTACAATATTGCGGGGAGACAAGGTTGGTATAATTGGTCCAAATGGCTGTGGAAAAAGCACTCTTATCAAACTATTGCTAGAAGAGCTGGAGCCTCAAGATGGTTCAGTTCGCAGCGGTACGAAGCTTGACATAGCATATTTTGACCAATTAAGAAATCAACTTGATGAAACTAAGACAGTAAAAGAAAATGTTACCGATGGCAATGAACTGATTGATTTTAATGGTGGAAAAAAACACGTCATTGGTTACCTCCAGGATTTTCTTTTTACACCAGATAGAATTTCACAACCGGTCAATGCACTCTCTGGTGGAGAAAAGAACAGACTCCTCTTAGCAAAACTATTCACAAGACCCGCTAACCTCCTGGTTCTCGATGAACCGACAAACGACCTGGACCTTGAAACCGTTGAACTCCTTGAAGAGCTCCTTCTTGATTTCAAAGGATCCATTATTCTCGTGAGTCATGATCGTAATTTTCTCAACAATGTAGTCACCAGTACTCTAGGGTTTATGGGCAATGGTCTCATAGAGACAAATGCTGGGGGATACGATCAATGGAAAGAACGTGTATCTAAAAATAGTATCCCAAAGAAAACGAAAAAAATCAGAGAAAAAAAACCAAAAGAAAAAACAAAACTCAGTTTTAAAGAAGAAAAGGAACTGGCAGAACTACCTGAAATCATAGAAATGAAAGAGTCAGAAAAAGAAAAGCTCTTTAATGCCCTTGGCAATCCTGAACTCTACAAAGAGCAGGGAGAAAAGGTAGCCCATTTAAAAAAAGAATATGAAGATGCTGAAAAGGAACTTGAAGAACTCTACGTACGATGGGATGAACTTGAAGAGCTAAAAAAAATATTTTCAAAACAATAAATCTTTTCTTGCAATATTATATCTAATAATATAGATTTTAATCATTGAATAAGCACAGTATTACATTCAATATATTATTTATTATTGGAGTTAAGATGAAGAATTTCAAAAGAACAACCCTTATCATTTTTATTACACTTTTCACAACAACAATCCTCATGGCAGCAACATATCAAAGTGCTCGATCAAAGATCAACACTGCTACATCCCTTCAGCGAAGAGCAGAAAGAGTGGCATTACAAAACAGAAACAATCGAACAATGAATCGGAAATTTAGACAGGCTCGTTCTCGATTAAGTGCTGCGAAAAGTTACCTTTCCACAAGAAGATATCAAACAGCCTATGACTATGCCAACACTGCAATAAATGAGTTCAACCAAATTATAAACAGCAACTCACGGAACAATAGAAACAATTCTTCCAATTCAAATTCATCAAATTCAAGCAATAATGCTCGATATTGGGGTGACTACCACATTAAACTTGCAGAAAGATATAAGCGTCAGGCTGTTAACTATATAAGAAACAGTAGATATAGAACACAAAATCGTCGTTGGAATTACCTCTATTACAATGGATTAAACAAGTTAAACAGTGCAAAAAACTTTTTTTCACAGAGAGATTACAATCGTGCGAAAACCTATGGTATAAATGCACAAAATGATCTCAAAAGATATCTTGGTAGAATGGGAGCCAGAGTACAATAATTCTATATATAAGAGAGATCAGATTATATTAAAGATTTGCTCTCTCTTGAAATTATGACATCTGAACTCAATTTCCTCGTTGACAAAATAATTCCATAGTGTAATAATTTCGATTATATTTACCATATAAAGTAGGAGTCATTTCATGAAAAGAAACATTCCTCTTATTGAAAAAGTAATCAGTATATTTCTCCTCTTTGTTTTATTATCAATATTTATTGGAATAATCATCTCTCAATCACAATATGATCTCTCTCAATACGGATTCTCTCTAAAGAAATCAACAGCTCATGGATCTGCATCAAAAAAAATCAATACCACTGTTCTTAAACCTCCTGAATATAAATTCTTCTCTGGAGTCAAAGAATATGATTCAGTTACTCTCTACGAAAAAATCAATGGCAAAGCCCCATTATATCTACAGGCTGGATTCAAGAAGCTCATTACACAGAGATTTATACATAAAAAAAACAATAAACTCTGGTTTGAAATCTATTTCTATGACATGGCTTCAACAAAGAATGCCTATGCTGTATTCAGTACACAGAGACGACCAGGTGCATTATATAATAGAAAAATCTTATATGGATATCAGACTAAAAATTCTGAAATTTTCATAAGAAATAATTATTACATTGAGATTATCGGTTCAAAGGAAGACCGAAATCTCATGAAAGCCATAGGTACTACCAGCACAAAAATCAGAAGACAGTTAGGCTCAATAAAGGTAATCAATGAACTATCACTATTAGAAAATAGATATAGTGACTATAAAAGCGGAAAATACTATATAAAAAATACCTTTGGAATCATGGGATTCAATAACGTTTTTTCCATAAAATACAGAATCAACAAGGAATCAGTTACTGTATTCATCATTAAAACAGAGAATTCCAGAACTCAAAAGAAGTCAATGAATACATTTACATCCTTTTATAAGAATGAGGGAGCAAAATCAATAAAAACCTCTTTAAATTACAATGACATCACTATGATGAATTATGATGGGTCCTATGAATGTATCTTCAAATTAGGAAAATATATCGCCGGTGTACATGAGGCTGATTCAAAAAAAATTGCAGAAAACTCTTCTAAAGTATTATATAATACCCTTAAAAAAAATGGAGCATTAACAAAATGAGCGAAGAAAAAAATTCCATCAATCGCCGTGAATTTATAAACCGCTCAATTAAGGCCGGTGTATCTATTTTGGCAGTTTCAACTACAGCTGGCTTATTATACAACAGAGTTCTTCCAGGTGTTGCACAAAAGCAATCCCAGTCAATACTACCTGATTATTCAGTAAAACCTATAAATGGCAAAGAATTATCAATCGTTACTGGTTCAGAAAGATCCAAGGCCCTTACTAAGGCCATTGACTTGCTTGGGGGCATATCACACTTTATTAAAAAAGGTGACAGTGTTTTATTAAAACCAAATATTGCCTTTGCCTCATCACCAGATCTGGGAGCCACAACACATCCTGAAATTGTCTCTACTATGATAACACTATGCCTAAAGGCAGGTGCATCAGAGGTTGCAGTACTTGACAATCCCATCAATGATCCCGCTGGATGTTATCTCTTGAGTGGAATAGATGAAGCTGTAAAAAAAGCCGGCGGTACCATCCTTCTGCCCTCAAATGATCTTTTTGAAAACTTTACTCTAAAAAATGGTAAACTCATAAGTAACTGGCCTATTCTCTATAAGCCTTTAAAAAATGCTACAAAGGTCATTGGCCTTGCACCTATAAAGAATCACCATCGAAGTGGGGCTTCAATGTCATTAAAAAACTGGTATGGACTCCTCGGTGGCAGAAGAAATATCTTTCATCAGGATATCAATACCATCATAACTGAGCTGGCCGTAATGATTAAGCCCACTCTCGTTATTTTAGATGGTTTTTCAGTAATGATGACCAATGGACCAACAGGTGGAGCAACCAGTGATCTCAAAGAAAAAAACACTATCATTGCTTCAACCAATCAGGTTGCTGCTGATGCCTATGGAGCAACACTCCTTAATATGAAACCAGATGACCTTCCCTATCTTGCACTGGCAGAAAAAGCAGGAGCAGGAACCTTAGACTATAAATCACTGAAGCCTCTTTTTTACAATGAGGTTACATCATGAAAATTACACTAGTTCGCAAAATCAGCCAGGGATTTTTCTTTCTTCTCTTCATATGGCTCATAATAGTTAATACAATTGGTGAATCCCTCTGGCAGATCAGGGGATGGCCGGTAAACTTTTTTCTCAATATTGACCCCCTCACTGCTTTAACAACAGCTTTGTCAACTCACAGCCTCTATAAGGGACTGATCTGGAGTGTCATAATAATAATTGGAACAATCCTTCTGGGAAGATTTTTCTGTTCATGGCTCTGTCCCTTTGGCACTCTCCATAATATGGTTAGCTGGTTGGGTCATAGAAATAAAAAGGTCAGTGATAAGATTGAGTTAAACAAATACCGCAAGACTCATTCCATTAAATATATTGTACTCATATTATTTCTCATAATGGCTGCCATACCCTTTTCATCCCGCACTGTGCAGATTGGCTTATTAGATCCCATCCCTCTTTTTACCAGATCGGTGAGCATTGTGCTATTACCAATCATTGATAGCGCTCACCACGTGACCTCAGCGGTTACACGATATTACGAGGGCGCATTAATAATTCTAGCTCTCTTCATCACTTTAACTTTACTCAACCTGTTTATTCCACGCTTCTTTTGCAGATTTCTTTGTCCTTTAGGAGCTCTTTTCGGTATATTAAGTAGATTTGCCATCTTTCGAATTGGTCACAATGAAAACAAATGTCACCACTGTGATGTCTGTGAAAAACATTGTCAGGGGGGATGTGAACCAGGTAAAGAGATCCGGCAGAGTGAATGTCTACTCTGTTTTAACTGCCGAGAGGATTGTCTTCATGACACCATAAATTTTCAAAACGAAAAATCTCAAGGTGGAGAGATAACAGGCCCTCAAATTTCCAGAAAAGCATTTGTTATTACCCTGGGAAGCGGAATCTTTTTAGCCCCTGCAGTAAGATTGTCAGGAATGCTTGAATCAAACTGGCAATACAATATACTTCGCCCTCCTGGTTCATGTAAAGAGGAGGAATTCCTCAGACGTTGTATTAAATGCGGCCAGTGTATGAGAATCTGTCCTACCAATATAATTCAGCCGGGTAAACTATTAAAGGGCATAGAAAACCTCTGGACTCCAGAATTAAACTTCCAGGTAGGCTCCAGCGGATGTCAGTACAATTGCACAGCCTGTGGACAGGTTTGCCCTACAGGAGCCATCAGACCAATTAGTCTTAATGAGAAACACGGTCTCAAAAAATTTAAAAAACAAGGCCCAATAAGAATGGGAACAGCATTCTTTGATAGAAACCGCTGTTTGCCCTGGGCAAAAAAGATTCCATGTATTGTGTGTCAGGAAAACTGCCCTGTGAGCCCCAAAGCAATCTATACAGATGAATCTTTTGATGAGATAAGAGATGGCAGCTATAGAGTACTTTCAATAAAAAATAAAACTATTGAGTTAGTAAAAAGCAATCTGAAACCGGAGACACTAGGCTCTGGAGATTACTATATCTTCAAGGGTACTGAATCTTTTAAAATCAAGAGCAATAGTCAAAGCTCTGTAACCATAAATAAAAACAGCACAATAAAAAATGGTGATGCCATATCAATAAAGGTAAAGCTTCAAAGACCCTATATGGATATTGAGAAATGTATTGGTTGTGGTATCTGTCAACACGAGTGTCCTGTTGGTGGTCTCAAAGCAGTGCGAATCTCTGCAGAGGGCGAAAGCCGTGACCCGAAGAAGAAGATGTTATTAAAAAGATAAGAACTTTACCACTGAGTCACGGAGACACAGAGGTAAGATTTAAACGCTAATATATTGGTTTTATTTTTTTTGTGAAATCAAGGTGTATTAACGACATCTCAATAAAAAAGTTGAATTGATTCAAAATCTTGATTGTCAGGTATTAAGAACTATAATAAAAATATCTCAGTGTCTCTGTGACTCTGTGGTGAAAATAAAAAGGAGGAACTTCCATGGATAAGATGGATAGAAGAAAATTTTTTAAGATTGCAGGTATAACAGGTATAACAACAGCTCTGTCAGTTGTAGGATGTAAAGAGAACTCTGATGCGAAAGTTAATTCTTCAGGCAAAACATCTTATCCTCAAATACCTTTGCGAAAACTGGGAAAGACTAATGAAATGGTTCCAGTTCTTTCCCATGGCATCATGTATAATCTTGTTGAAAATCAGATTGTTTTAAAAAAAGGTATTCAATGGGGAATAAAACACTGGGACACATCTCATTCCTATGCAGGTGGAAATAGTGAACTAGGTATTGGTAAATATCTAAAAAAGCATCCTGAGGTAAGAAAAGATGTTTTCATTGTATCAAAGGCATCGCGAGCCAAAACCCCAAAGGAAATGGAAAAAAAGCTTCAGCTCTCCTTAAAAAGAATGAATACAAATTATATAGATCTTTATTACGGCATACATGGTCTTAGTGACCCCAATGACCTGACACCTGAGATACAAAAATGGGCTGAAAGTGCAAAGAAACGAAAACTCATAAAACACTTTGGCTTTAGTACCCACAGAAATATGGCTAACTGCCTTATGGCAGCATCAAAACTTGACTGGATAGATGCTATCATGACCTCATGGAATTTCAGACTCATGCAGGATGAAAAGATGGAAAAGGCAGTGGATGCCTGTTATAAAGCAAACATTGGACTTATTGCAATGAAGGTCATGGGATTGTCTATTTCATCAGATGGCGACAGAAAACTCACTCAGCATTTCATCAAGAAGGGCTATACAGATGGACAGGCAAAATTAAAAGCAGTTCTTGATGACAAACGCTTTGCAGCTGCCTGTGTTACAATGGAAAACACTGCACTCATAACAACTAATTCTGCTGCAGCTCTTGATAAAACTAAACTTTCGAAGGCTGATTATCAGATGCTCCAAGACCATGCATTTGCCACCTGCTCTGGTTATTGTTCAGGTTGTAGTGAATTCTGTGATTCTGCAATACCTAATATGCCTGTAGTCAGTGATGTAATGAGATATCTAATGTATTATAATAGCTATGGAGATGAGCAAAAGGCTCAGAAACTCTTCAAAGAAATTCCTCTTAATATGAGAAAACATATGCTCTCAATGGATTTCACAAAGGTAGAGAAATCATGTCCTCAAAATCTTCCCATTGGTAAATTTATTAAAGAAGCAATAGAGAAATTATCATGAAAAATGTAATTTTGCATTTAATGATATTTGCTACTGTTTGGGCAGGTCAATTTTTTATGACCTGTCTTAAATACTACAATGCCTATGGCAAAAATGCTTCAATGACTTTACATGATTACTGGTATTCATATAGAATTTCTATGACCTATCATCAGGGAATAGCACTCGGTCTTCTGGTAACCTTTAGCATATGGATAATAAGAAAATACCTCGCGAAGAAAAATATAAAGGCTGTGAGAACAGGCTCTATAGTATTTTTAGTTATCTTCATAGCTCTTTTCTTATCATTGGGAGTCTACGAGAGCAGTCCCATGTTTGAAATATTAATAAGAAAAACAGCATCCTTTTTTGCAAAGATGCAGCATACCACATTTCTTTTAACAACAATTCTCTCAACAATTCCAGCATATTTTATAATTAGAAAAACATCAAAGAAATACAATCAATAGATTCACATTTTAATTGTCTTTGTAATAGTTTCATTCAATGATTACAAAGGCAGTTGCATATTCCTTCTCATGACTTATTGATATATGAATTATTGACATATTTTTAATGCCATATTTCAATATAATATTTTCAACATCTTTCACAAATGGTTTGCCGGATTCTTCATTATTTATTGTAATCTCTGAATAAACTATTTCCCTGTTATTTAATGCTTTGACCAGAGACTCCTTTACTGCAAATCTCCCGGAAACATATGTCTCACCATTTACTTTGGGTATTTTTTCAATCTCTTCTTCAGATAAAATTTTCTTCAAAAACCTCTTGTCATGTTTATCAATGAGTTCTTTAATGCGCGCTACATGAACAATATCAGTACCAATTCCTTTAATCATTAATATTCTCTCTAATTATATTATAATACTCTATAACATTGTTTCAATTAAATCTCAATTATTTTATTTTCAAATCAGATTCTCATATACGTTGTTAATAATCCATTATAAAAAGATGATTAATGAGTACAACTAAAAAGAATAATAAATAAAAAAGAAATATAAAGAGTATTTATGAAAAATAGATTATTCAGTGTCTTTTTTATTTAAACAACCACATTCAACTATATAACCACTGCATTTAGGACATACCTCATATTCACATCCTGGATGATGATATCCTCCAATTCTTACATTACAATCTGGACATCGTTTTGTAAAAAGAATATCTCGTGGATAAAATGGAATACTTGGTATATTAGATCCATCCTTGAAATGAACATATCTATTATTTTCACAAGATACAATGTGTCTTAAATCAATATCATGAAAACAAAAGGCACATATGGTTAATGGTAAATACATAAAACACCTCCTGTGCTTTAGATATATCTAAAGTACTGAGGTTTCTATTAGATTTCAAATATTATATACAAATTTGACAAATGAAATATAATCAAAAAAATATAAATATCTATTTTCATGAAAAAAACTTGCATTAAATTAACAATAATTAAAGATATTTATATAAATATTAAGCTACTGATTGACGAAATACATTCATGGTGATTATTAATGTTATAATATTTATATTAAAGATAAGTTAAACAAAACACACCTCAGGACAATTAAAATGCATACACTCTCAGTATCACGTAAATTTAATATATCAAAAAGTACATTATGGGAAATCTATACAACCTATGATCATTGGAATAAATGGGCTGGATTTTCCACTTCAAAGATGCATAAGGATGGTAGTGAAACCAAGTACGGGACAGGAGCAGTTAGATGCCTTGGATCAATGGGTATCAATGCCTATGAAGAAATTTTTGAGTTTGAACCTAAGAACCGTTTTACCTATACTGTTCTCAGGGGAGGCCTGCCAATGAAAAGCCACCTTGGAGAAGTAGTGTTTCATGAAGAAAACAACACAACAGAACTTACCTGGAATTGTCAGTTTGAGGCACCAATTCCTTTTCTTGGAATATTCATGAAGCCATTTATAACCATTATTTTTAAACGAGCTTTAAAGGGACTTGCTAATTATATTAAAAAAAATAATATTCAATAGCTTACATAAATGAAGCTCATAATCTTAAAAATTATCACGTCATAAAGACTTTTGGAAGTAATTAGCTTCAGGTTCTTTCATTTCATATTCTATGACTTCATCATAGCTGACAGAAACATGATTTTTCATTGTTTCACCAAGAGAATTCCTGACCAGATTATTTGCGATCCAAAACTCTTCTTCTTTTGATAAATTTTGATCATAATACTTTTCAAGTAATAATGGTTTCCCAATAACCATTTTTAACTTTGCAGGAAAAGTCAATGGAAGAAAAAAAATATCATCTGGCCCCTTTTCAACCTTTGTATGACCCAAAACAGGACAAGCCCATTGAAAACCAATCATTGCTACAGGCACAATTGGAACCTTATATTTCAAAGCAATCCTTACCACTCCAGGGTAAAACATGGCAAGGGTATTTCTTTTTTTAAAACTTTGAATATATCCTTCAGGGAAAATACACATTAGTCCAGGGAAATTATCGCCTTCATCCTTTAAATAAGGATCAATATAATCATACCTCAAACCTCCTTGAGTCCATAAAGGAACACCAGCTCCAATGAAATACTTGCCCCACCAGTTTTCTGAAAAATGCCAGGTATTGACAATCAGAGGCGTAACCTCTCGCCTGGGATGAAGATAGTGACTTATAGCAAAAAGATCCAGATCATATCCCCCACTATGATTTGCAGCTAAAACAGCTGGTCCCAGGGGAATATTTTCGAGTCCAATGACCTCAAGCCTATGGAATATTTTGTAATACCATGACATGATAGTGATCTTTCTTCTATTATATTTTTCAAAGTCTTCTTTATAATTCTTAGATATTTTCTTATAGCTATTATAATCCACCTTAAGATCTCCACTATTCTATAGATTTTACTTAATATTCTTAGCAAAAATAATATGATTTCCATTACAATTAATACTTTTTCGATTAATTGAACTATAATGTTATTTCAATAAATTTGTCCAGAAAAAATTATGTCTCATTAGTGCATTTTTTCTTATCAATTGAAAAAAAGTGTTGCAAAAAATCGACCATATTTTAATTATTTACTTCGTCCAATTCGAAACAATTTTAAGAGGCAATACAATGGCTAAATGTGATATCTGTGGAAAATCAGTACAGTTTGGAAATAATGTGAGCCATTCACATAAAAAGACACGAAAGATGTGGAGACCCAATATCCAAAAGATTCGTGTTCTTGATAAGAATAGCGTAGTAAGAAAACACGTATGTACTAGATGTATTCGTTCAGGAAAGGTTGTGAAAGCTGTATAGCAACAGAAACATAATTATCAAACTGATTGAAAACCCGGTTTACACCGGGTTTTTTGATTAATAATCAGTATTTCTCCAGCCCTTTAAATAATAGGTATATAAAATTGGTTTATTAAAAGTATTGATTTTAGTTTTTCTATAATCCATATCTTTTGTAAAAAACTTAGAGAATTCAAAGGATTTCGAACTAAAATAACGATAGGAAACATCTTTTTCATTTACCTTCATCTCTTTTAAATTACACATAGAGGCCATGTTATAACCCCAATCTCCAAAGGTGGGAATAAATACATGATAAGGTATGACAGAAGGAAATACCTTTTTCATGGTATTATTAATACACCAGAAGGCATCACTTGCAAAGAGAGGTGATGTTGACTGAGATACAAAAATTCCACATTTTGCTAAACGCCTTTTTAATAGCATAAAAAATTCTACGGTATAGAGCTTTGTGATAGTTTCATCATGGGGGTCAGGAAAATCAGCTATAATTACATCAAACTTAACTCCCCTTTTTTTTATAAAATTATAAGCATCATCAACAATAACCTTTACTCTTTTATCTCTTAAAGAATCTTTATTGATTCTCAACATCGAAGAGTTGAACTTTGCCAGTTTAACAATCTCATTATCAAGCTCAACCAGGGTAATTGAAGATACATCCTTTCGCTTTAAGAGCTCCCTAACGGCAAGTCCATCACCTCCTCCCATTATGAGAACTTTTTTTTTGTTACTGGGGTTAAGAGAAACTGATGGAAAGACGAGCATCTCATGGTAACGATATTCATCAAAGGTTGAGAATTGGAGAGACCCATCGAGATAGAGACGAAAATCTGAACTATTTCTAGTTAAGACTATCTGCTGATATTTTGAACGCTTGCTAAATACAATGTCATCATAATATAATTTTTTCTGCATTATTTTAGTAATATTACTAGAAAACAGAAGAATTACAATCAACAAAAGGAGAGATCCCAGTGGAAAAATATAATCCTTTATGGTTTTACCTCTGTATTCCATCTTAGAAATAATCACCAGGGCTACAACAATATTCAACATTCCTATGACAATACAGGTAAGGAGTCTACCAAGGAATGGAAAGAGAACTAAAGGAAAAAGCAATGACCCTGCAAGGCCTCCAATGTAATCAAGACTCAACACATTAGATAGAATATCTTTTAGAGCCCCATAATGTCGTAATATTCTGGTCAACAAAGGGATTTCAAGACCAACGAGCATTCCAATGAGAACAAGAAAGAAGACATGGAGCATATAGTATGATGCAGAAAAGCTGAAAAGCCCCATTAAAACAATTATTGAAATACCGCCAATAAAACCAAGTAAAACCTCTATCTGTATAAAGGTTTTCAAAAGGTTCTTTTTAAAAAACCTGGATAAATAAGAACCCAGGCCCATTGAACTCAAGAATACTCCAATTGTAATGGAGTATTGCATTACAGGATTACCCAGCAGATAGGTTGCCAGGGATCCTAGAACAAGTTCATAGGTTATTCCACAGAGGGATAAAATAAAAACAGAGAATAATAATATTCTCTGTTCAGTACTGCTAATATTTTCTTTCACTATGTATTATATCAGTACGTTTTATTTGCGGATTTCATAATTATAGCTTACCTTTTTAGCCTTTGCAGAGCCGCTTGGTGAGCTAATAACTGATGCTATGATAATTGCTAATCCAATGATAACAGAACCAATAATAATACCAAGAGAGGTGTTCTGATCATCTTCAATTTCCTTTTTTACAGAGAAGGGCGTAAAAAAGTTAATTAGCAGAAACCCTATTCCCATCATTATGATTCCTACCACTGAATAAATTATTGTATCAACGATACCGAGAAGTAAACTGCCCCAATCCATATATTTTCCTCCTAAATTTGTGTTCTATAGTTAACCACTACGTGGCTATTAAGCTTATTTACCACCGCGAAATCCACCTGATCCGTAATAGCGACCACCATAGTAGGTACTACCGTAACGAATTGATTTTCTTTTTTCACGATGTTTTTTAATATATTGTTTTCCTGCTCCTGGATATCCAACATAGTATGTTGAAAAAAGGAATGAAGTTGAAAACAGTGCTACTATTACTATTATTGATCGAATCATCTCAAACTCCTTTTTTTCTATGCCATATCAAAGGGCAATTCATTGTAGCTTTTTGATTTTGATCTATTTAAGAAAAATAGAATCATAAAAATAAACATTACTATTATATAATATCTGGCACTACTTGTCTCAGATATTTTAACCTTAACAGAAGCCATGTTTCTAGGCTTTTGACTGTATGACTCAATATAAAGATAGTAATCACCAGCTTCATCTAGAACAAAGTCTACAGTATTCTTTGTATCACTTTCATGCCAGTAACCATCATCGTAGCCCTGCTCATCCCAAAAATCTGCAGTAACAATATAAGACTCAACTGGATTCTTTTTACTGTCAATATTTTTCAGTAGATTTCTCATTGCATAAGATGTGTTTGAAACATAGGATCTATTGGATGTACTTTGACCATCACCCCAGGCATTTGTGTTTACACCTGTACTTGTACCAGTATTTGTATTCGCACCTGTTCGAATACTTTTTTGTTTCTTAAGTGCCTTATTTAAACGTTCTTTTTTTATGAGCATTGCACGAACTGATTGCCATTCAAGATTAAACCTCTGCACTCTGGTATTAACATAGAGAGTCACACCGTAGAGCTGATTTTTCTTCTCGATTTTAAATGGGCCATACATAACCTGACTGAAATAAAAAGACCGTCCTTTCTCATATTTCTTTTCATTTTTAGTTATATATTTACCTTTGACCATAACATTCTTAACAGGCTTGTCTACAGAACAATTACCAACTGCTAAAATAAAAGTCACAATAGTTGCAGCTAAATAGAGCCATGACTTTCGAGAAAAGTCCTTTCTCTTTTTCATGGTGCTATCATAGAGCTCTTTATGTTCATCAGTACCAAAGGCATCAATTATTTCTTTGTGCGATATTTCATCTCCCTTGGTTATTGAAACCTCATCTTCACCCTGCTCTATTGTGTACTTATCGCCATCCTTTTTAAAATCATAGATATTTACTGCTTCACCCATCTCTGGATTATAGGGAAATTCACCCTCAAAGTATACAACTCTGCCGACGTAACCGTCATCCTTTGAAATTCTTTTTCCATCAAACTCTATATAGTCAGGATCACTCTCTAGGTCAATAGAATTGGGAGTATATTCTTCATAAGAATGTATATCACCGTCTTCTTCTACAAAGTAATGATAAGAGCCCTCTGCATCAACGGCAAGCCATTCATCCCAGGTTTCTATCTCATAATCTTCTTCGTCCTGATAACGAATACGACCGATGATTTCATATTCAACACCCTCTAAGGTGCCTTTAATACCTAGCTTAAAAACAGAATTATCTTTACCTTCAAGAAAATCATCTGCAAAAAACTTATAGTATTCATCAGTTTTCTGGTCATACTCTGTACTGCATGAAAGACATTTTGCTATTGGTATGGATTCAACTTCATCGTCATCATCTTCTTCGATACGATAACTTTTGGAGAGATTACCCCCACATTGTGTACATTGTAATACTTCCAGTTTATCTTCTTCGTTACCCATAATTTTCCCCAACTAAAGTATTATTACTTAAATACAGCTTATCTTCCTTCTATCTGGACATCTCTCTTCATAAGAGGTCGTCCAATAAAAAACTCTATCTCATCATCAGAAAATTCAATAGAAACCTTTTTGCCATCAGAAACACCGTCAATATAGGTAATCTCAGTTCCAGGCTCTTCATAAAAGAATAACTCTCCCTCACAGCCTTCAACCTCAGCATCACCTCTTTCTTTAACCATGACTTTCTTATCGCCTACCATGATTATTTGACCGGCTCTTGCTTCTCTGGCTTCATCCATATCAACCTCTTCATAGAGATCGGTAAAAAGAGCGAGAGTTCCTTCATCTTCAGTCAGCCAGGCATTTCCACCATCGTAATCTAAAAACCACTCATCATAATGGCCGCCATCATATTTATATCTGATTCTACCAACTGCCTTGAAGGGTTTACCAAGCAATGTTCCGGTGTCATTGAGAGATAAATAAGACGGGAAATCCGCCATTTTGGCAAATTTCCCGATAGCATCTAATCCGTCATCCTGAATTGTTGAATGAGTATCACAGTATTGACAGACAAGTACCTTTGCAAATCTATTTGTAATTTCTATAGGTGCACCACATGAGGGGCATTGTTTTGATGACATTGTATCCCCCTAGCCTTGCTGCTGTCCGCATTCAGGACAAAATTTTGCACCGGGTGCTAACTGAGCATTACACTTAGTACAGTTTGATCCCTGCATATTTTCGCCACAACCTGGACAAAACTTTGCACCAGTTGGAACCATTGCATTACACTTTGGACAAGGTGTACCAGCTACCATCTCTTTTCCACAGGATGAACAGAATTTTGATCCAGCAGGATTTGCAGCATTACAATGTGGACAGGCTGTTCCCTGTTGCTGACCATTACCAGTGGCATTATTCATGGCATTACCCATCATATTGCCCATCTGATTGCCCATACCCATACCCATGCCTGCGCCCATCATGCCACCGGCCATTCCATCATTGGAGGCTGCTTTTTCCATGGTATCAAAGGTTCTCTTGGTTTTATAGTCATCCCCCATGATATTCATCTCAGCTTTATCAGCTAATGCCTTTTTGAGACGCTGAACTGATTCATCATCTTCTGGAATATTAATGGATTCAACTGCAAAACGAACCATTTCAATTCCAAAACTGGTAAATTCATTGGCCATTTTTGCCTTTGAAGCAAGTCCTATCTCATCATAATATGCTGCAAGTTTAAGAATAGTAATTTCCTGCTTAATCATGAATTCAGCTATGAGATCCTGTAACTTAGGAAGAATTATTTGATCTCTCATTGCTGTGCCGATTTTATCAGTATCAAAGGCCTGCCATGTACCGATAGCTGCTGACAAAAAGCCCTTAGTATCATTTATTCGAATTGAATATGATCCAAATGCTCTAATTGGCACTGGAATTGAATAAATAGGATCAAGGAGTTGTATAGGCTGCTTTGTTCCCCACTTGAGATTAGGAATTTCAGTCTTATTAATAAAATAAATCTCAGCTGGAAAAGGAGATTTTCCACCGAAAGGAAGATTTATTAATTTTTCGAGAATTGGAATATTTCCAGTTTTAAGAGTATGACGTCCAGGGCCAAATGTATCAAGAGCCTGTCCTTCTCTATAAAAGACTGCTTCCTGGTGTTCCATTACTATAAGTTGTGCTCCAAGTGAAACCGCTCCCTCGGGAAAACGATATATTACTTCACCGGGTTTATTTTTCCATTCAACTACATCCATTAAAGCCACTTATATTACCTCCATAAGTACATTTTTTCTATCATTGAAACTTTTTTCAAATTCTTTGATTTTATCTTTGAGAACTTTAAAGGCTCCAGAGAAATCTTCCCCAGTGAGTCCTTCAAAAAGAGGCTGAATCTCATCTGCTGAAGAAATTAGTCTCCAGTCATATTCTAATAGTTTATTTTTATCTTCATCTGATATCTTCATACTTGAATTTCCACCGCTTGTTCCATAATCAGCGAATTTAATTTTTTTATGAAGACGTTCAAGATCAGTATTTAATCCTTCTAGATCTGATAAGAGATCAAGCTTAGATTCTTTGACAAATACAGATGAGGTTTCATCTACCAGCTTCTTATATTCAAGCATTGTGTCAGCAATCTGCCCTCTAATGAGCCTATCAGCCTCATACATCTCTGCTTTGGCAACATAGTCACCAAAACCTGGTATCTTGTTCGTGATTTTATCAACAAGATCTTTACTTCCTTGAATTTTATTCTTTACATTGTCTAAATCAGGTTGCATCTTACCACCTTTTGATTTTTATAATATTTTAAAAGCTTATAAAACATTTTTTTCTAAGTCAAGATATATTAATAAAAAAAAATAAATTATGACATATTTCCAGAACCGCTTAGTTCCTGTTGTATTTCATTTAAAAGATTTGAATATTTCTTCTGTGCACCAAGAAAATCCATCAAAACATTATTGTTTTCAATTTCATGAGTAAGTTCCTTTAATGATTCCTGCTCAAAACTTTCTATAGTATCACCATGAGCAATTCTTTGATCCAAAGACTCAACCATGGAATTATATTTATTCATCAATTCACTACTCTCAGGATCCTTTTCAACATTATCAAGGGTACTCTTATAATTTTGATATATGGTAGTCTCTTGGATCATCCTTCCCAGTTCAGCTGCTTTATCTAAAATATCTTCCATTTTTATCTCCTATATATATGTAAATTTTCATGACATATTGATACATTTTTTTATAACTTAATTGTTATAATGAAATCATCTAAATGTTTTGATTGACATGGTAAACATACAAGTATAATTTATCCATATAAAATTATTGGAGAAAAAAAATGTCAGAAATTAAAGAAATCGTTGAAGATGAAAATAAAATTGAAACAGTTATTGCTGATGACATCTCCTTCTCAGGAAATTTAAAATTTGACAATTCATTAAAGATAAAGGGCAATTTTGAAGGCAAAATAGAAACAAACGGACATTTAATCATTGGTAGAGAAGCAACGGTTAGCGCCAATGTTAAGGCTAAAATCGTCTCTCAAAGTGGAGTATTCAATGGAAAAATAAATGCAGCCCAAAGGGTAGAGCTTTTCAAAAAAAGTGCAACTCGTGGAGACATCATTTGTTCTGACATAGACATGGAAGGTGGGTCAGTCTTTAACGGGACGTGCATAATGAAGGAACAAGGCAGTTCAAAATCCTAAACTTACAGAATATCATTTTATATAAAAATCCCGACTAATATCGGGATTTTTTTGGGTTTAATACTATTAAAAAAGGGCAATGTTTCCACTGCCCTTTTATTAATGCTATTTTAAATATTGATTATCTTATAGATTTTCCATCATTGCAGGAATAACTTCAAAAAGATCACCAACAATACCATATGTTGCAAGTTGAAAAATTGGAGCTTCAGGGTCTTTATTGACTGCTACTATACACTGAGATCCCTTCATTCCAGCTACGTGCTGAATAGCACCTGAGATACCAGCTGCAAGATAAAGATCTGGTGTTACAACCTTACCTGACTGACCAACCTGACGTGCAGCATCAGTCCATCCTGAGTCAACTACTGGTCTAGAAGCTGCATATTCTCCACCAAGCTTTTCAGCAAGAGGAATTATAACTTCTTTATATTTGTCGCCATCTTTTACGCCACGGCCACCAGCAATAATAACTTTTGCCTGAGAAATGTCAACAGATCCAGCCATTGTTTCAACATATTCTTTAACATCAGTTCTAATATCTCCAATAGAAGCAGCAACAGCTGTTACTGAACCAGCTCCACCTTCAGCTTCTACGTCATAAGCACCTTTTTCAAGAGTTACAACAAATTTATCAGTAGATACTTTTTTCTGCTCTTGGATCTTTCCATTGAAAGTGTTTCTAGTTGCAACAACAGTTGCGCCATCTGCTTCAATCTTATTACAGTTTGAAACGATACCAGCATCAATAGCCATAGCCACTTTCGCTGCATAATCAACACCATCATAACTGTGAGCAATTACAAAACCCTTAACATCCTGAGCATCAGCAACAGCTTTAGCTGCCTGAGCAAAACCATCAGCATTATACTTTGCAAGTTTAGCGTCGGTTACAGAAAAAACTTCAGGGATATACTTAGCTACTTCATTTGCTATTGCATCATCAGCTGCAAATACAGCTGCTGCAGCATCAGCACCAAGTGCAGCTGCGATCTCTTTGGTTGCCTTGCAAAGTTCAAGAGTACCTTCGCTTAAGACACCGTCTCTATGTTCAGCAATTAATACTATTTTAGCCATTTTCAATTACCCCCTATATTACCTTAGCTTCATTTTTCAGCTTATCAACGAGTGTTGCAGCTGCTGCTGCAGCATCACCTTCAATGATTTCAGCCATGCTATCTGATTGAGGGAAGAACATCTTAATAAATTCTGTCTTAGAAGCTGCACTTACACCTAGATCTCCACCTGATTTAACATCAAGCTTCTTTTTCTTTGCCTTCATGATACCAGGAAGAGTTGGGTATCTTGGCTCATTGATACCTGATTGGATTGAAAGAACAGCAGGTCCATTCAATGAAAGAACTTCATTCATTCCGCCTTCTAATTCTCTATTGAGATTAAAAGTGCTTCCATCAGCTTCAAGCTTAACAATATTAGTAGAATGTGGCATTCCAAGAAGATCAGCAATTATAACACCAGTTACTGCAGATTGATCATCTTCAGCCTGTACACCGGTTAATACGAGATCTACATCTCCAATACTTTCAATTGCTTTAGATAGAGCTGAAGCAACAACAAAATTGTCACCATCTAGAATTGCAGCATCATCAATTTGGATTCCCCAGTCAGCACCCATAGCAAAAGCCTGACGAATGTCCTTAGCAGCTCTTGCAGGTCCAGCAGATACGATAATAACTTCTCCACCAAGCTTCTCTTTTAGCTGCAGTGCAGCCTCAACAGCGTAGTTATCGAAATCATTGATTTTAAATGCGATTTGTGACTCATCAACTTTTGAATCATCGACGATCTTGAACTTTGATTCCATGTCTGGAACCTGTTTAAGACAAACAGCTATCTTCATCACAATACTCCCTTATATAAAATTTTTTATGAATAGATATTCACGTTATGAACAGTGTTCATAACATTTTTCACAACTGAAAATAAAATGTCAATATTAATCCAAGAACTAATGGTAAATTTTTCCACAATATGGGTAATTATGTAAAGAAAATCACCTTTTCACGTAAAAACCCCTCGAAAGCTAAGAAAAAAATCACAAATTCTTTAATTCACCAAAAACTTCATCCTCAGGAAGCTTTTTCATCTCATCGATGAATCTGTTTTTCAACTCGAGAGTTCCATCAGCTATATAGTTTTTACCTGCTGTTATTCGGATGGGTATTCCTATCAAATCTGCATCTGCAAATTTAAAACCAGGACTGGCTGATCGATCATCATAGAGAACACTATATCCATCTTTTTTGAGCCTTTCATAGAGCTCATCAATTTGCACTTTATGCTCTTCACTTTTAGCAATTGCAATAAGGTGAATATCAAAGGGGGATATATCCTTTGGCCATACAATTCCTCTACCATCATTATGCTGCTCTACCACAGCTGCAAGGGTTCTATTTACTCCAACTCCGTAACATCCCATAATAGGAGTCAGTGCTTTTCCGCTTTCAGCCAAAACTGACACATTCATTGATTTAGTATATTTATATCCTAATTTAAAGATATGTCCAACTTCTATGCCCTTCTTTTCATACATTGCTTTTTTACATGATGGACAAAGATCTCCCCCAATAGCTGAGGTTAAATCTGCTTCATCCTTTATTGTAAAATCTCGTCCAGGATTAACGCCCTTATAATGAGCATCCTTTTTATTAGCTCCAGTAATACCATCTGCAATAAAAGCTATTGAAGAGTCAAAGACAACTCTCATGTTTTGATCTTTAATATCAATGGGGCCTGCAAAGCCCACAGGAGCTCCTGTTACTGTCTCAACAACATCATCTCCTGCCAGATCGATTTCCACTGCTCCAAGATGATTCTTGAGCTTATGCTCATTGATCTCTCTATCGCCGGGAACTACAACCATCACAGGCTTTTCATCAGCCAAATAGATGATACTCTTTATAAAGTTATGAGATTCAATTTTAAAGAATGCTACGAGATCCTCAATTGTTTTAACATCAGGTGTATTAACAAGTGAAAGTTCTTCACCAACATCAACAGTTTTTTCTTCTCTATGGAACTCAGCTTTTTCCTGATTTGCTCTATATCCACAGGAATCACAGAGAAGAAGTGTTTCTTCACCAACCTCAGAGGCAACCATGAACTCCTCTGAGCCGCTGCCACCCATATTTCCAGTGTCTGCTTCAACAGGGATGGTCTCAAGACCACATCGCTCAAATATTCTCCTATAAGCACCACGCATATTCTGATAAGATGCCTCAAGACCTTTTTCATCAGCATCAAAGGAATAGGCATCTTTCATGATAAATTCTTTTGATCGAATAACTCCAAAACGAGGTCTAATTTCATCACGAAATTTGGTGTTCATCTGATAGGCAATTATTGGAAGATCTCTATATGATGAAATAATATTTCTTATTACCGCTGTAAAGGCCTCTTCATGAGTTGGAGCCAGGGAGTATTCCATATTATTTCTGTCTTTTATGCGAAACATCTCAGCACCCATTGTGTCCCAGCGACCTGATTCTTTCCAGAGCTCTGCATTGGTTAATTCAGGCATTAAGAACTCCAAAGCACCGGCATTATCCATCTCTTCTCTGATAACATTCATTATTTTCCGCAAAACCTTTAATCCTAATGGAAGATAAACATACATACCTGATGATTCTTTTCTAATGAGACCTGCTCTCACCATAAGTTTATGACTGACAACCACTGCATCAGAAGGATCTTCCTTCAAAGTGGGTATTAAATAGTTACTGATTCGCATGAGTTACCACCTGGCAATATTTTATAATTTGATAATTAACCTGATCTCACAATGCTTCATGTTGTCAAATATTTTTCAACAGTAAAATATTTACTACCAAAACAGGATTAATCTTTTTACTCAAGAATGCCAGTTCCCTAAAGACATAAGATATTCTTCATATTTGATAATACAGAGAGTTTTTTAGCACTGATCTTCACTGATCAAAAAAAGGATTTTCACGGATTTTTTTGTTTTGTCGAGTTAGAAATCACTGGTGAGTTTTCAACTTATTATAACAAATCATACCTTAAAAAGGAAGATATGGATCAATTGATTATTTTCTTCAATATTCACAATATAATCTGTAAAAATATCAGAGATACAAAAAGTTAAATTCTAAGAAGTACCTTTGAATCTAAAAAAATCAGTATTTGTCTATAAAGTAAAATAATTCTTGTATCCAAATCGTAGGAAATTCTCATGTAAAATAAAATCAAAAAAAATAACCCTTGTTATACTATTATTTTTAGAATTTTCTTGACATATGAAATTTCAACAGTATGATATTCTCATTTCAGGATGTCTAATTGATTTGGAGTTTTTTATAATAGTCTTATTTATACGGGGCATCTACTAAGGCATCCTGCATAAATATCCTTCATTGCTCTTTATCCACAACATTTCTGAAAGCATTTTATCAATGAGGTGCAATCAATGAAAACACAAATTTATGCCGGCAACCTGGCTTACCAAATGTCTGAAGAACAGCTAAAGGGTCTTTTTGAAGAGATAGGTCCTGTCAACACTGTTAAGATCATAACAGACCGTGAATCAGGGCGATCAAAGGGATTTGGCTTCATCGAGATGTCAAATGCTACAGATGCTGAAAAAGCAATTGCTCAACTGGATGGTTTTGTTTTCATGGAAAGAAATCTAAGGATAAATGCAGCAAAACCAAAAGAAGGTCGTTAATATGAATGTTAAAGAAAATGACACAGTTGAAGTTCACTACAAAGGGACATATGATGATGGAACTGTTTTTGATTCATCAGAGGGTAAAGATCCCCTAAAATTTGCTGCTGGTACAGGTCAGGTTATACCAGGATTTGACAAAGCAATAATCGGGATGGGGATCGACAATAAAAAATCCATTTCCCTTGAACCAAGTGATGCCTATGGAGATTACGATGAGAAGATGGTCTTTCCCATGCCTCTCTCGCAGATAGGAGATGACATCAAACCTGAGATAGACATGCAACTTAAGATGGTTACCCAAGAGGGACACGCGGTCATTGTTGTTGTAAAGGAGATCACCGAAGATTCTCTCATATTAGATGCAAATCATCCTATGGCAGGAAAACGTCTTAATTTTGATCTTCATCTGATCAATATTGAACAAGAGTAATCTAATATATGATGAGGTCGTCTCTATTGATGACCTCATCAAAATACTTACTACCAAGAACCTTCTTGATCTCAGTACTCTTTAATCCCATTATATCCTTTAGCTCTGTATTGTTATAATTAACTATACCCTTTGCTATCTTTTCACCATCATTATTGAGAACAGCTACAACATCCCCCATATCAAAGGCCCCTTCAACGGAAATAATTCCAGAGGCAAGCAATGATTTCTTTTTGTCAATGAGAGCATTTTGAGCACCATTATCTATGGAAATTGTACCGGAAGATCGTCTGATAGATACCCATTTTTTTCTGCTATTGAGCTGCTTTTCTTTTCCAATGAATATTGTGCCGATTTTTTCACCATTAATTATACGCTTAAGAATATGGGGTATGGATGAATTTGCAATAATCATTTTCTCGCCATAGCGCATTACAATATCAGCGGCCCTAAGCTTCGTCATCATACCACCGGTTCCAGTTGATGTAAAGGAATCACCTGCCCTACTCAATAGTTCATCACTGATATGAGTTATCTCATCCATAGGATCATCATCCTTTAGATCCCAGAAGAAACCATCAACATCAGAGAGCAATATCAAGAGATCAGCATCCATGAGTCCGGTTATATAGGCAGAGAGGGTGTCATTATCACCAAATTTTATTTCTTTCACCACAACAGTATCATTTTCATTGATAACGGGAACTGCTCCCATAGACAAGAGGGAATTCAAAGTATGACGGGCATTGAGAAAACGCCTTCTATGTTTCATATCATCTTCTGTGAGAAGAATCTGGCCGCAATGAATGCCTGAATCACTGAAGATACGTCTATATTCATTTATTAGAACTGCCTGGCCAATAGAAGCAAGGGCCTGTTTTTCTGGGATAGTAGCGGGCTTGCTGCTGTAATTCATTACTTTCATGCCAGCTGTAATGGCACCTGATGTAACTAAAATGACTTCAAGGCCCATTTCTTTTAAAATAAGAATATCTCGAGCAAGACTTGAAATTTTAGGAGCGCAGATTTCTCCATCTTCAATTATTGAAGATGTTCCAACCTTGACAACAACCCTTTTAATATCTTTAAGTAGTTCTTTTCTGGACACTTCCTTTCTCCATCAAATCCTCAAGAGATTTCAACAGATTTCCTATGTTAGAGCCTGTTTCCGAGGATATACACAAGTATGTTCCTTCTTTCAGATCCCTAATCTTTTCTTCTAATTCCTCATCGGAAAGAAGATCACTCTTCGTCAATATAAGATAATGAGGTCGCTTTAAAAGCTCTTCATTATAGGTTGATAGTTCATTTTGAAGTAACTGTAGATTATAAAAAAGATCATCTCCAGTGAGATCGATGAGATATAAGATAACCTTCACTCTCTCTATATGCTGAAGGAAAGACAATCCAAGGCCAAGGCCCTTATGTGCTCCTTCAATAATTCCTGGAATATCTGCCATAGTATAAATTGCACCATCTTCAAACTCTATTACTCCAAGATTAGGACTCAAGGTTGTAAAGGGATAATTACCAATTTTAGGTCTGGCATTGGTTATCTTTGCAAGAAGAGTAGATTTACCCGCATTGGGTAGTCCAACGAGTCCAATATCAGCAATGAGCTTAAGATCAAGGGTAACACGAATCTCTTCACAACTAATACCTGGCTGGGCAAACTGAGGAGTCTGTTGAGTTGAAGACTTAAAGTGTGTATTTCCTTTGCCTCCCATCCCTCCTACAGCAGCTACGTATTGATCATCTTCATGAATGAGATCAGCCAATACATCACCATCTTCATCAAGAATCTGAGTTCCAGGAGGAACAGGAACAATTTCATCAACTCCATTTTTACCATACATATTACGACCCTGACCTGGCTGACCATTCTGAGCCTTGTAAAGTCTGTCTTTAAAGAAATACGAAAGATTATAATAACGACGGTCAGCGATGAAGATAACATCTCCCCCCTTACCTCCATCTCCACCATCTGGTCCTCCCTTAGGGACGTACTTCTCCCTTCGAAAAGACACAGCTCCGGAGCCTCCGTTTCCTGCTTTTACTCTAATAGATATTGAATCGGTAAATCGTCCCATAATTATGCCATAAATAAAAAATCGCGTATATATTTATACGCGATTAACTTTACTAAAAAATAATGTTTTTAGTCCATTCTTAAGTTGCTGGATAAATAGATACTTTCTTTCTAGTTTTTCCAAATCTTTCAAATGTTACAATACCGTCTATTTTAGCGAAAAGTGTATCATCTCCACCCTTTCCAACATTGTTTCCAGGATGAATTTTGGTTCCTCTTTGACGTACAATAATTGTACCGCCAGTAACAACCTGTCCGCCAAATCGCTTAACACCAAGACGTTTTGCGTTAGAATCTCTTCCATTTCTGGTTGATCCGCCACCTTTTTTATGTGCCATAACTGTCTCCCTGCTATGTGATTAAATTCAAAGTTAATTTGTCAGGATATTGTTTTTGAATCTCTATTACTCCAGCTATAAAGCTTGAAACAAGTAATATCAAATCATTTAGTTCTTTTTCAGAAAGTGCATTAGAATCAATTTCGGTTCTCAAGTCACCACTTTCCTGGCTAACATCCTGCTTTATGTGTAAAACTTTTGTTATGCTTAATACTAATGTTTGACTCAATGCTGATATTGCAGCACATAAAACATCTTCACCTTTTTTAGCCAGCAATGCATGGCCTGTGAGAGATAATTTAAATATTTTATTTCTATTAGAAATTCTATATGAGTCCTTACTTTTTGAAATATTTAATATTTCAATTGTGATCAAATCTTAGCTTACAACTAGTTCATCAATTTTTATTTGAGAAAAAATTGTTCTATGGCCAAGTGTTCTGGTATAGTTTTTTCTCTTTTTAAACTTAATTCCTCTAACCTTCTGTCCTTTCATTTCACCAAGAACAGTTGCCTTAACCTTAACATTTTTAAGATATGGCTCGCCGATTTGAACATTATCTCCATCAGCAACAAGAAGAACTGAATCAAATACTACAGCTTCATTATCTTCTTTATTAAGTCGATCAACATTGATGGTTAGATCTTTTTCTACTTTATACTGCTTTCCTGAAATTTCAATTATAGCGTACATGTTAACATCCTGCTTGTTTCAATATAATGAGTATTTTTTTCTAATGTGGGCCAACAGGGATTCGAACCCCGGACCTACTGATTATGAGTCAGCCGCTCTAACCAAACTGAGCTATTGGCCCTAAGAATATTTATGACATATAGTGCAATACCCTTCACTATGTCAACTAAAAACCTATCAAAAAACAAATATCTTGCATAATGTGACATAATTCTTCTTATTTGAAGAAAGTCACCCTATTTCGTCCCTTGTTTTTAGATTCATAGAGTGCTGCATCTGCTCTTTCTATAAAAGACTGTTTCGATGAATCAAGATCATGATTGAAGGATGTAACTCCAATAGATATAGTGACATTAAGCTTAAGATCATTATGCTCTACAATTTCCTCTTCAATACTCAACCTTAATCTTTCTGCTACCCGAATAGCCTCTTCAGACTCTGTTTTGGGCAATATAATTGCAAATTCCTCACCACCGTAGCGGGCAGCAATATCTATTTCTCTAATGCTTTCTTTAATCTTTGCAGCAACCTGTTTGATAACTGTATCTCCGGCACTATGGCCATAAGTATCATTGAATTGTTTGAAATGATCAATATCAGCCATTATAAGAGACAAAGGTCGTTCATATCGAACGCAACGCTCTATCTCTTCAGAGATTACTGTTTGAAAATAATGATGAATCTTTAATTTCGTCATCATATCTGTTGTTGCCATTTCATAAAGGGTAGAATTATGTATTGCAATACCAGCAAGTGCAGCAATATTTAGCAGATAATCCATTTCATAGTCTGAGAATTTTGAATCAGTGATTCTATCTGCAAGAATTATTATACCATTAAGCTCTCCCTTGCTAGAGAGAGGCACAATAAGATCAGGTTTCAATAGATTAAGAACCTCTAAACTCTTTTTATCCACCATGGGTTCTTGTAATTCATCAAGGGTGTAGCATTTGATCTTACTTTCAAGAAACTTAATAAGTGAAGAGCGAAAATCAATCTCGAACTCTCTTGAATGTTCAATTTCAAATCCTTTATAATTTCTATGTAAAAAATAGTTATCTAATCCAATATCTTTCTTTAAGAAAATTCCAGCTGACAATAACTGCATCTGCCCCATACAGGTCAAAAGGATGGAATCAATGAGAGTATTGTATTCGAGGGTCGAGTTAAGCCCCTTACTGATTTCAATAAGCTGCTTAAGGTCATAGATTTTCCTTTCAAACTGTTCAAACTCAACAGGGATGAAATAATCAGAATGTTTATCTTGTTCACTCATATATTCAGATACCTATTATATTAAATCTCATCAAAACCCTTTTGTCAATCTTTTCATTTTATTTTTATAATACAAACACTATTTTTGCATAACTTTTTGGACAAAATTTTCAATTATTTTCAATCCCCTTTTGTGACTCTTTTCTGGATGGAACTGCGTTGCTATAAAGTTACCCTTGCCAACAATACAGGGAAACTCCATGCCATAATGAGCTGTACCAATTACATAACTATCATCAGTTACCTTTGGATGAAAGGAGTGTATAAAATAAAAATGGGACTCATCTTCAATACCTTCCATGAAAATATTATTTTTTTTAAAAGATACATTATTCCATCCCATATGAGGAACCTTTAGTTCATTCTCTGGAAATTTAACAACATTACCGGGAACAACTGAGAGTCCATTGGATGCACCAAATTCTTCACTACTGTCAAATAATAGCTGGTAACCGAGACATATACCAAAGAAGAATCCATCATTTGCTATATATTCTCTCAATGGCTCGATCCACCCCATTGTTTCGAGATTCTCCATTGCCATTGCAAAGGCCCCGTCTCCAGGCATAATCACACCCTTTGACCGTGATAGACTCTGAGGATCACTTGAAACCTCAACTTCCTTCGTATAGAGCTCAACTGCCTTAACAACAGATCGAATATTTCCCATTCCATAGTCAACAACAGTAATCATATCAAGGTTCCCTTCGTTGACATGCTGATTCCCTGGAGATCCTGATCAATTCGAGCAGAACGATACAAAGCAATGCCCAATGACTTAAAGATTGCCTCATGTATGTGATGTCTGTTAAAGCCATCTAATACATTTACATGAAGATTAAAATCTCCATTATCTGAAAAGGATTTTAGAAACTCAATTGTCAGTTCTTCACTGTAGTTATTTATCTGACCCTGAAGAGGGGCCCCCATATAGCTGAAATATGATCGTCCTGACAAATCTATTGCAACCTGAGCCAAAGCATCATCCATTGGAATAAGAGCATCACCAAATCGTTGAATGCCCTCCTTCTTGCCCAGAGCTTCTTTTAGAGCCTGCCCCAACACAATGCCTATATCTTCAACTGAATGGTGAGCATCTATCTCAATATCGCCCTTGCATGTTACTTCAAGATGCATTCTGCCATGTCGGGCAAAGGAACCCAGCATATGATCAAAAAAAGGAACCCCTGTATCAATGCTTGATGGCTCAAGATTATCTAGAGTCACTGATAATTGAATATCTGTTTCACTGGTTTTTCGTTCTTTTATTGCTTTTCTCATTTTATCTATCCTCATTGAAGATATGTATCTAAAATAATACTAAACTATTCATCCCCTATATATTGGTAAAGGAAATTTTACATATATAATGACAATTTAACCTAAAATTTATATGCAATTTTAAAGGAAAATTTCATGGATCCCACAGTTTCAAAGTCTGTTGGCCAAGCAAAATCACATTTAAAGATCAAAAGAGGATCAACATTAACCCTCAGTCCAAAACCAAAATCAAACTTAATATCATTTAGTGCCCCGGAATCAGTCAAAGGATCAATTGATTCATCCCATATGGTGGCAATATCAGCAAAAACAAAACCACTAATATGCAATGATGCTATTATACCAGGGAGGTCAAGGGTCATTTTTTCAATTATTGCAAATTGAAAGGCTGTTGAAAACAGTAATTTATTCTTGCCAGAATATGCCTCTAAAGAATGGCCCGGAAGAGTGCCGTATCCCCCCAAAGTATACTTCATGTAGTTACTGTCAGGTCCAAAGACAAATCCACCTATCCCTTTAAATACAAATGAATAACCGGGAATTATCATAAGATAGTAATTAAGATCAATATCAACACCGTAATAGTGAAATTCGTTACCTGAAATATTAAAGTTACCCTGAAGTTCTATTTTGCCCTTAAATCCATTATAGGGAACCATTGGGCCCCAACGAAGATTGTCATAGGCTATGGTAAGTCTTAATCTATTCTGATTGATGAGAACACTAGAATTAAGAGTAGTTGAAATCAGATCATTTTCATGTTTCATTATTGATGTTGCTAGAGTAATATCAAAAAAACGGGAAAAGGGATATTTAACTGCTAAGTACATTCCCATATTATTTCTTGATGAATTTCTAAAATCAGTATTATCCAGTATTTTATAGAGATTCATTTTTTCTATGGAGGTTGTTGGATCACGCTCCATGAAAAATCCGCCACCAAACTTAAATCTATATCTCAGATAAAAGTATGAAAGATTAAAATTAAAATCATAAGTCCTGCTTTGCCCTATAAAATCAGTCTTTAGCAATAGTTTATGATATTTCAATGTATCTGTCATTGCGACATGACCAAAGCCGATGACATCATAGGGAGTTGTCAAAGTAAATCCCAAAGACAAATCATCAAGAACTACTGAAAAAGGTGCATCTTGATATTTAAATTCACTGTGTGGGAAATATGACGAAGGAAGATTAAAATTATAATATATTGTTTCAAGAGTTTTGTTCCCATTATCAACTTTGTTTCTATTTATTTTCTTAGCCTTTAAACTATAGATTTCATTTTCACTGCTGTAATATAATATCTTATTATTATTGAGCCACTGTCCATTCAATGCGCTTCCCGGAACATCTGTCAGCTGAAATGTCTTTTTTTCAGCTAAATTGTATTCATATATATTATAGATGCCATTGTCATTTTTTGAGAATAAAACACTCGAAGCATCTTTATTGAACCTGCCATAGAAAGCATTCCCCCTGCCCCTTGAAATCATTTTATGTGTTTTATTAGCTAGAGAATAAAACCATAGATTATATTTTAAAGAAAAGAGTTTTTTGTTTTTATTTCTATTAGATGAATATATAATTTTTTTTCCATCTGAAGATAGATGTGGATGTATTTCTACATAGGAATCACTGGTAATCTGCTGTATGTTTTTTGTAGTCAAATTATATAGATACAGATCTCTTGAATTATAATCAGATGCGGAAAATAAAAGAAGATTTTTTGATGAAGAAACAGAATGAATAGTGCTAAAGGGAAATTTTATTCTAAAATGCACTTTATTACTTCGAACATTAATTCCACAAATAAAGTCTCGCCCCATTGCTTTAGCTACAAAGACAATTATCCCTTTCTCTGTCCATGAAAGAGTATTTTCTTTGATATATATCTTTTCAATATATTCATTGTTGCCATCCTGCAATAAAATTCTTTTCTTTTTTGGAGTTTTCAGATAAGATACAATAAGTAATGAAACACCTCTATCCTTCGATACATATGCAAATCTTCTTTTATCAGGAGACAAAACAAAATGGAAACCCGAAAAGAGATTTCCTTCTTTCTTAAGAGCAGCAGTACTTTGTTGACTTTTTTTCAACAATATCTCTTTATATTTTTTCTTATAAAAATCAAAATACTCTTTGTTGAGATCATCAATATTCTTCCCGGTTAAACGAAAAAAAATCTTTTCTATATTCTTTTTATCTCTGATATCTTTATAAAGCTCACCAATCTGGTGCACCTCATATCTTTTTTCTAAAAAATAGAAAAAAGACACACCTTGTATTTTAAGAATTTTGAGATTACTGATTCTGTTCTTAGAAAGATCCTTAAGAGAAAGCATTTTTTCATTTAAAATCAAATCTCTCATAGCCATATCAGTTTCATTATCAAACCCTCGTCCATAGTATTGAGCAATTCCCTCTTTAATCCAAAAGGGAATCGAAGGAATCAATCTTTTACTGCAACTTAAAATATCATTCTGAAACTCAAAGGCAAGCCTATAGATCAATTCATGTTTCAAGGTTATATAATTTCCCTTAAATACTATATCAATACCTCTTTTATTATGATGTTTGCTCAATAGTTTATCAGAAGGACTCTGGGTAAAATTTTCATAAAAATGTGAAGAGGGGAAAACAATTATATTCACTGTCTTTTTCATATGATGCTGAAATCTATCAGCCAAAAAGGAATAACCATTCTCTAAAATTTCAGCAGACTTTTGAGCGACAAAATCATTCCCCTTAATAAAGTATATATTAAAATGGATTGTTTTAATAGTCACCCACTCATCTTGACCTGAATGGATATTATTTCTGCTTAAGAGGGATACGGGAAGAGTACAAAAAAGGATAACACTTAAGATTAATATTTTTTTAAGCATATGAATAAAGTGAACTACTCAAGAACATCATCTGCTCCGAGAAAATAAAGAGATTTGATCTCCTCTTCCGGAACTTTTCCTTCACTGACAATAATTAGTTCTTCTCTACTTACATCTACAACAGATGGCAATTGATGCTCTTTGCAAAATTCTTTTATTATAAATATAAAGGAAACTTTATCACTATAGTTGCTGAGAATTTTCTTTTCCTCATATATCAATCCTTTATTATTTTGTAATTCCATGTAGACCAATGGCTCTCCAAGGAGCTCTAAGAGATCAAGTATATATCGGGACCGGGGCATTCTTACTGATATTTTTTCATCATTTGACTTACTTTTAAGGAGAACATTGATTTCACCTGGCCAGATACGATGTAAAAAATCATATTCTAATTTATTATATACTGCTATTTCATCGAGCATTTTAAATGAAGATACTAAATAGGTAATGGGATGACTCTGTTCTTCAAAGAATTCTTCATTATCCTGATATTTTGATGCCTGAGATGCAATTCCATAGACAGAATCAACGGGCAAGATTCCATTATTTTGCTCATTAAATTGCGAACAAAGAGACCTGATTATCTCATTATCTATTGAGCCATCTTTTTTTACTTTTCTCAAGGCAATAATGTTATCACTAACTTTATCCATGATCACACAATCTCTCTTTACAATTTACAATTCCTTTTAGAAGAGTATGAACCACCCTTCCTGCAACATTATCTTCACAAATTCTATAATGTGCATAGTGCTGATGGAGACAATTCAATATACTAATATTTCTAATGCCACCAATTCCAGAGAAAAACACCTTATTATTATCATCTATAGAATGGATTCCACCAAGAAAAAGGCGAAAGATTTTTTTCCGTAAATAATAATAGTCTGCATGGGCCTCTTTCATCTGAGCTTCAATATCTCTATCAGCCATTATGAGAGTACTTATTTTTTTTATATAACCCTCATCTTCAAGCCCCTTTATTTTATCTATCATATAAGGGCATGTCAACCATAATAGATCACTATGATCCATTATATCACTGGTACTGTCATCATTATCTCTTTCAGGATATAACAGTACTATTGATGGATATCCATATGCACACCTCTCCATTACACCGGCAATTTTGATAGGTATCTCTGGAATCTGAAATGCTATGTCATCAAGGTCCTTATTGTTATAATCAGTTATATCCATGATTTTTTTTTCCTGCAGATAAAAATAAAAACAATACCAGTAAGGAAATTATTATCCAAATAATTCGTATGTATAACAATTTTATGGTAAAACCTTCTGCCAATTCTTTTTTATTCTCTATCTTTCTCTTTAGTGATCCCTTATTCTTGACAACAAGAATAGAATCACCCTTTTTTATAAAACCAGAACTTTTCAACACCTTTGAAGATCCCTCCTGCGAGGACCTTATTAAATCATTTTTAAGTTGAGTATTTACCTTTCTTTGCTCAGAAATCCTATTGAGAACCTTTACCTTGTGTTCATTAAAGTTAATCCTCTCTAGAAACCCATTTTCACTAAAAACAAAAATATAGATCCCAGAGAGGAATAAAACTAAAATAAAAAGAGTTAGTTTCCTATTTGCCAAGGTTATAGAAAGCTCCGATTCCCTGGAACACAGCCTCAGAACCAAGTTCTTCTTCAATTCTCAGAAGCTGATTATACTTAGCCATTCTATCTGTTCTAGATGCAGAACCTGTTTTAATCTGTCCAGCATTCATTGCTACAACAAGATCTGCAATTGTTGCATCTTCAGTTTCACCTGAGCGGTGAGAAACAACAGCAGTATAACCTGCTCTTTTTGCCATTTCAATTGCTCTGATAGTTTCTGTTAAGGTACCAATCTGATTAACCTTTATGAGAATTGAATTGCCAACACCCATATCAATTCCTTTTTTTAATCTCTCAGTATTAGTAACGAATAAATCATCACCTACTATCTGAATTTTGTCACCTAGTTTTTCAGTCATAAGCTTCCAGCCTTCCCAGTCATCTTCATCCAAACCGTCTTCAATTGAGATAATTGGATAGGAATTTACAAGCTTTTCCCAATACTCAACCATCTGAGCACTATCTCTTTCACTACCATCAGATTTGTGAAAAACATATTTTTTCTTTTCTTTATCATAAAACTCACTGGCTGCTGGATCAAGAGCAATCATAATTTCATCTTTAGGTTTAAAACCAGCCTTTTCAACTGCCACAATTATTAAATCAAGGGCTTCTTCATTTGATTTTAGATTCGGTGCAAATCCACCTTCATCCCCAACACTGGTTGCATAACCTTTTCCCTTAAGAACACTCTTTAGAGAATGAAAACATTCTGCTCCCATCCGAAGAGCTTCTCGAAAGGTTTCTGCACCAACTGGCATAACCATGAATTCCTGCAAATCTACGTTTGAATCTGCATGAGAACCGCCATTAACAATATTCATCATAGGCAATGGAAGCTCGCAGGAACCAACTCCACCAAGATATTTATATAAAGGCATATCCAGTGTTTCTGCAACACCCTTTGCAGCAGCCATAGATACACCTAATATTGCATTTGCACCAAAATTATTTTTATTAGGAGTGCCATCTAAATCAATCATTGTTTGGTCTAAATCAATCTGATTGATTGCATCCATCCCAATAACAGCATCAGCAATTGGTCCATTTACATTTTCAACTGCCTTTAAAACACCTTTACCAAGGTAACGGCTCTTATCTCCATCTCGAAGCTCTACTGCTTCATGCTCACCTGTTGATGCTCCAGAAGGTACTGCAGCTCTTCCACGAAAACCAGAAGACAGCTCTACATCTACTTCAACAGTAGGATTTCCTCTTGAATCTAAGATTTCTCTTGCTCTTACATCAGTTATTATAGTCATTTTATGCTCCTCAATTCTTTTTTGAATTATTTTTTTCTTTATCTAGTTTAACCTATTACTTTCCTGGATTTATATATTAATGTAATAATTTTGACTTTTATCAATTCTTTTTTCTTGCTTAAAACATTAATTATTGGGAATTAATACCTTAACAGTCAAATTGACAAGTCTTTTTACATAGATTTCATTGAATTAAGATCATCTCTGGTAATAAATTTTGCATCAGCCCATAATTTATCCAATTGATAGTAGTTCTTAGTATCCTGAGTGAATATATGAACAATTATCGCTCCAAAGTCCAAAATAATCCAATTAGAATCAAATTCAGGTCTATTTTTTTCTTTATAACCGCCTTCATTGAAGACCTTTCTTAGATCCTTTATTAGTGCTTTACAATGAACCATAGAGTTTCCCGTTGCTATGAGAAAATACTCAAGGAAGGTGTTAACATCTCGAAGATCCATTATTATTGCCTGTTCAGCTTTTTTTTCATCCAGAAGATCAAGTGCATCTTTAGCAACATCAATTATCTCTTTTCGTTTTGATTTTATCAATGTACTCTGTCCTCTCCTATTATAATTAATACATCATACATCTGAGTATTATCAATTACGTGATATACTTTCTGTATTCCTGTAAATGTTTTTAATTTTTCTACTCCTGACATAAGTCCCTTTCGATTAATTATTATGCTCTGTTTCATTTTAGGGAATTGTGAGGTTCCAAATTCCACCACATTAAATCCCTCTCGTATAAGTTCATTTCGCAATTGTTTTGCTTTTTTTGCTATTGTAGTTCCATTAAGGACCTTAACCTTAACAGCTCCTCCACCAGGAGCAATATTCATAATTAGTGGTTTCAGATAATCACTATCATAGGATTTCAATGTTAGTTCATCAGTAAGATAATATCCATTTTTAAATCCCCCTGGAAGTGTAATTGAATAAAATGTATTATTCTTCTTCAATACAAGAGAACCGAGAGTGAGCATCTCTTCTGTTGTAACATTGGTTATAATTGACTTAAACAACTCCTTTGCAAAGTTCTTATTGAGAAACTTAACCACAGAATCTTTATTATCATACAAGGTTAGCATTACATCAAGAATTCGATCATACTTAAGATATATAGAATTACCCTCTACTTCATTTATATATTTAACAAGTTTTGCACCATCAAAATATTGGAGGCCAAAGGTGAATGTTTTATAATCCTTAAATTGATCAAGTATGAAAAGATCAACTCCTTCTATGAGATCAACCGTCTTCTTTATATCACTGGGATAGAGAGCTATATAATATGGAACATTTATATTGAGATCTTTCTTTATTGATTTTCTTATAATTTCAAAATCTTTAAAATCAGCCTTATCAAGACGAATTATTTTATTGTCATCAGTATAGATTCTATATGAAGGGGGGATAAAGGTAATTCCACAATTATTATTATCTGGATTTAAAGTGAAAATTGCAAAAAAACTATGTCTATGTTTTTTATAATTATTGCTTCCTGCAATCATTATATTGATCATTTTCTTCTGTGATAAGAGATGTTCAACGGTATTTCTTGAATTCACCGAATAATAATAAATACCAAGTACAATAGATGTTATTACAAAAAGGGGGATGAGATATTTTAATAGCTTTTTCACAGTGTGTACATTTCCTTTTCAATTATTTCTTTATTAACAGATTCAGGTACCAGATATTGAATATTTCTCTTATCTTTAATATAGTTTCGAATCATTGAAGAACTAATCTCAATAAGAGGATTGTCAGCTATCTTTATTTCTCTTGCCATGTCAAGTATATCATTTCTTAAATTTTCATCCCCTGGTCTTCTCATTACAATTATTTTAACTTGATTAATTATATCTTTATAGCTTTTCCATTTATCAATAGTATTTAAGGAATCTGCTCCAATAATGAGATAGAGATCTTCTATATTATAAAGAGAAGCTAACTGCTCAATTGTTTCAATGGTATAAGAAAAAGTTGTTCTATCTATTTCAATAGATGAGGATTCAAAATGAGGATTTTCCTTAATTGCAAGATTAACCAGATTTAAACGAAGTGATGGAGAAATATCATCTGCAAGTTTTTTATGTACAGGGACCTTTGACGGAATATAGACTATTTTGTCCAGATTGAATTGCTCTAAGATGTGCTGGCCATTTATGAGATGACCATTATGTATAGGATTGAATGTTCCGCCGAATATACCAATTTTCAATATAAATCATAACTCCATATGATTATTTCTGATTTCTTTGATTTAATTATTGATAACTGCACCTATTCTACGTCAATAAAAAAATATTGCTTTTTATGTAATATCTAATTCTCTGTGTCAAGAGAGAGGTTAATCATGAATGAAAAAATGAAAATTACTGCTGAGAACAGGTGGAATGTTATTTTTGAAGATTCAGGTCAGTGGAGGGTTGGCATTTATAAGCCAGAATCCAATAATTACGAAGACATTAATCAAATGGAAAAACACAGTTGCCCGGAATTATTTATCTGCACCGAGGGGGACATGGGACTTCTCATTGAAACCAATGGAAAAGAAGAGGTTATATATCTAAAACCACAGGAAGCAATCATGGTTGATGACTTCCATAATGGTTTTACCATAGACCAAAAGGGCTATTTCATTGTTGTTGAACAAACAGATTTTCAAACAGAATACAAAAAAAGATAATACTATCTTTTTATAATTCGAAAACCATAGGGCTTTACAAATTTACCCTTAAGGAACCTGGTTTTTGGAGTATGATTTACGGCCACTAAAATTTCACCTCCATTGAGGTCCTGTCTTTTTAAGACCTCAAGGCCCATTCCATAAAACTTTGGACTACAGCTGCTTTTCTTGAAGATCTTTCTATACATAAGCACGGTTCCCAGAGCACCTGGGGATGTACCAATATAGTAGACCTTACCCGCTCCAAAGGAATTTTCCGTAAAGCAGGGTGTTCCCCTGTAATGCTTTTTCTTATCACTATATCGCCCTAAGACAGAGGCCTCTGTGGGCTCAAGAAGATCCGCCCAGACCTCTCCTGTGGTTGAAAAGATCCCTACTCTTATTTTCACTTTATCTTCATTAAGTGATTCATAGCGTTTAACCTTTAGACCAGCGAGATCCTGAAAGGGACCTGGAAATTCTGTAGATGATGTTTGATTATTTAAATCTTTGGTTCCGCTTCTCCATCCCAAAATCAGGATTCCTCCTGCAGAAACCCATCGTCGTAATTCCTCAACAAATTCAGGATCACTCATTTGATAGAGGGGAAGACTGATAACCTTATATTGATCCAATCCCTTTTCCATTATTCCCTTTACGGTTTTCACATCAGCGTTAATATTAAAAAGAGAAAATGGGGCATAATTTCTGGCCATTTCTGCATCATAACCAGCCTGAACAAAATCATGGACTGCCATATGAATTCCCTTTGAAAGATACTGATCCTTTAATAATCGTGCATTATCCTTATCATATACAAGACATGCCTCTGCTTTAAAGGGAATTGATGCAAAACTATCAAAATCCTTTTTGTTTTGCTCAATGTTTTTTTGTAATGCTTCATAAAGAGGTGTATGAGAATTATCAGGGTCAAGAATTCCATTGCAGAGCTGTTCCTGTGCAACGGCAGCTGTTCGCCATCTAAAATATATTATTTTATCTGCACCATGTGCTATTGCCTGGTTTGTCCATGCTGCAATCTGCCCCAGAGGAGGAAGATGCCCCAGAACAACGTGTCCCTGTATACCGCAAATCTGTTCAAAGATAGTAAAATTTCCCTCTGGTCTTAAGCCTCTTATGTAAGCAAGTATAAATGCATTAAAATAATAGGGAAAGGGCTCATCCTGATCTCCCCATACAGGATAGTTATCGTAGCCGGGAAAATCCATAGCACTGAAAAGATCATCCATATCAATGGAATTAGACATGGGAGGAGGATAAAGATTGGTTGAGATCCACTGATTTTGAGGTATTATTTTTCTAACAATCTCTGTCTGCTCATGAACATAAGCAACAATTGTTTCTGATGAAAATCTATAATAATCCAATATTAAAGAAGGATTCTGACTGATGGTCTGATTTTTCAGATGAATAGGAACTTCATTGAAAGAATTATATCTGGTACTCCAAAACTGGGTTCCCCATTGATCATTGAGACTTTTTATTGTATTATATTTTTTTTTGAGCCATAGATGCCACTGTTTTTGACAGTTATCACAGGTACAGACATCTGAACCCTCATGGCCAACCTCATTATCTATCTGCCAGCCATCTATTATATTTCTGTCACTATATCTTTTTACAACTCTGGAAGTAATATTACGTGCTGCTCTGCGAAAGGTTTTATTGTTAAAACAAACCTGTCTTCTTCCACCGAAGATTTTATCCACACCCATAATTGAACGCTGCATCATTGCTGTATCTTTTTTATACAACCAATAGGGAATAGTGGCTGTTGGTGTTCCCAAAACAAGATTCATCTCTTTTTCTTCTGCAAGATCAATGAATCGGTCAAAGAGTGAAAAATCATATTTGCCCTTTTGTGGTTCTAAGATGCTCCAGGCAAACTCCATGATTCTCACAAGGGAGACACCCATGCTTTTCATTCGATCAAGATCATGGGCCCATAGTTTCTCATCCCATTGTTCTGGATAGTAATCAACTCCAAAAATCATATCATCACCCTTTAAGCATATTGTATTTGATTTTTTATTTAATTTTTAATTTTATTCTTTTTATACGTTTTTTATATAGATCAATCTCTTTTTTGAAAGAACTCTTTTCTATAATTCGGTAAAACTTCAGAACCTTTGCTTTTTCATGAGAGAAACTCATGAGCCAGAGGATAGTTCTTTGATTTACAATATTTTTTTCTTCATAATAGCGTTTTGTGAGAAAATCTATATCAATGAATTTTACATCATGGAGCAAATAATAACCAGTAAGACGCTTTAATTCATCTTCATTGTTTAAAAAATAATTCATTTCAAAATAGATACTATCCTTCAGTCGAAATGCAGTGGAAAGATATCCCTCTTCAATTGCCTTAAACAAAACAGACGATGTTGCAAACCTTCCGATTAAGAGACCTGCTGAAGATATTGCGATGAGAATCATCATCAAAATGATGAAATCTTTATATCTTATTAATAATCTGGTGTTCTTCATTTTCCTTGACAAAAATACCGCACAATTATTTGATCAAATTTAAGACATTTTAACAATATGTCTCTATAATACAAGAAAGTTACTAATCCTTTTGATAAATTATGAGGTATCTATGAATCTCGAACCAGTTATTGGTCTGGAAGTTCATGTTCAGCTCAACACCAATACAAAGATATTCTGTTCCTGTAAGACTGAATTTGGCAATGAATCCAATACTCAGACCTGTCCAGTATGCCTTGGACTCCCGGGAGTTCTCCCTGTATTAAACAAGGAGGCCCTGGAAAAGGGAATTATTGCTGGTCTTGCTCTGAACTGTGATATTGCTCGATATAGCAAGTTTGATAGAAAAAACTATTTTTATCCTGACCTACCAAAGGCATATCAGATCTCACAGTTTGACAAACCAATCTGTGGACATGGAGAAATAGATATTATTGTCAATGATGTAGTGAAAAAAATTGGCATCACCCGACTTCACCTGGAAGAGGATGCTGGAAAACTTATTCACTCAGATGACCCTTCTGAAGATAAATCCTTTGTTGATCTTAACCGTACTGGTGTTCCTCTGGCTGAGATTGTTTCAGATCCTGACATGAGATCTGCAGATGAGGCCTATGCCTATTTACAAAAAATTAAATCAATCATGAAATATATCAATGTTTCTGATGTGAATATGGAAGAAGGCAGCCTTCGATGTGATGTCAATATTTCACTAAGACCATTTGGTCAGGAAAAATTTGGTGAAAAGGTTGAGATCAAAAACCTTAACTCTTTCAAGGCAGTGAAAGCAGCAATATATTATGAAATCGAGAGACAGAGTGAACTTATAGAGTTTGGAGAAAAGGAACTCATTGTTCAGGAAACAAGACTCTGGAATCCTGATAAGGGAGAAACCACCTCAATGAGATCCAAAGAGGATGCCCATGATTACCGATATTTTCCTTGTCCAGATCTTGCTCCCATCATTTTAACTGACGAATATATCAATGATTTGCAAAAATTGCTTCCTGAACTTCCTGACGAGAAACAGGAACGCTTTGAAAAGGAATATGCTCTTCCCGTCTATGATGCTGGAGTCCTCACTGCGGTGAGACCACTATCAGATTACTATGAAGAGGTTGTCAAAAGCGGTATAGATGCCAAGAAGGCTTCTAACTGGATTATGAGTGAAGTATTGAAGAGTATTGATGATGCTGAGCTCATTGACGAGTTTCCTGTTAAAGCAAAAGAATGTGCAGATCTTCTAAAATTAGTTGATAATAATACAATAAATGGTAAAATAGCAAAGCAGGTCTTCAGCACTATGATTGCCTCTGGGAAAACTGCTGAAGCAATTATTGAGGAAGAGGGATTAAAACAGGTATCTGATACTTCAGAAATAGAGCCCATCATCGAAGCTGTATTAGAGGCAAATCCTCAATCTGTTGAAGACTTTAAAAATGGCAAGGACAAAGCAATAGGATTCCTTGTTGGACAGGTAATGAAACAATCAAAGGGAAAGGCTAACCCGCAGATTGTAAATCAGTTACTAAAAGAGAAATTATCGAAATAAAAGAGGTACTATGGAACCACTCATTAATCTAAAAATTCCCGGTGTTAAGAAATTCTATAGCGGAAAGGTTCGTGACATCTATAAAATTGACAAAGAACATCTATTAATAGTTTCTACTGACCGTGTATCAGCATTTGACCACGTATTTCCAAATGGTGTTCCAGAAAAGGGAATTATATTAAATAAAATATCAAATATCTGGTTCAAGAATATCAACTTTCTCAAAAATCATATTGTTGAGGATGACTTTAGTAAATTTCCTGAGCCTTTTTGCAATTATCCTGAATTATTAAAAGACCGTTCAGTTATAGTTCGCAGAACAAAGAGAATTGACTTTGAATGTGTTGCACGGGGATATATTATTGGAACCGGATGGAAAGATTATCAAGACAGTGGCGAGGTTTGTGGTATAAAACTTCCTGAGGGTTTAAAAATGGCCCAAAAACTTGATGTTCCACTTTTTACACCTGCATCTAAAGAGGATACGGGACATGATTTGAATGTTTCCATTGATGTTATGAATAATGCACTTGGAGAACAGGCAAATCAGCTGGCTGATTTAACTCTAAGAATATATGAATTTGGTAGAGACATGCTGAGTAAAGCGGGAATCATCCTGGCAGATACAAAGTTTGAGTTTGGTATAGTTGATAATGAAATAATTCTCATTGATGAAATATTAACTCCAGACAGTTCACGTTTTTGGGACAAAAGTGCCTACAAGGTTGGTGAATCTCCACTAAGCTATGATAAGCAGTTTATAAGAGATTATCTCGATACAACTGATTGGGACAAAAATTCTACACCACCCCCATTACCTGAAGGAATTATTGAAAAGACTCATGAAAAGTATCTTGAAATACTAACAAAAATTGAAAATCTCTTTGAGACAAAGAAATAATCTGATTTTCTTTGTAAAGAAAGTTGATAAGCAATCATTAATTGAGTTAATTAATAATAGCTTATGACGATAATATGAATATTATCAGCTTTACATATAAGGTGTGCACATGACTGGAAAAAACAATCCGTACAATCAGTATAAACAGACTCAAATTACCACTGCAAATCAGGGTAAGCTTATAGTGATGCTCTATGATGGAGCTATTAAATTTTTAAATATTGCCATAGATAATATGGAACCACGCACCTATGATGTCGTAAATACTAATATTCTCAAGGCTCAGGATATAGTCACAGAACTATCACTTTCACTCAACATGAATGATGGTGGAGAGATAGCTAACAATCTCTTCAACCTCTATATGTTCTTTAAGAAAAGGTTACTTGAGGCAAATGTTCAAAAGGATTCAAAGATTGCCCAAGAGGTTCTTGATAATCTCAAAACTTTGAGAGATGCCTGGGATCAGATTTCAGCAACTGAAACAAAAAGTGACAATAGAAACCCAGGATCAAAGGGCAGTGTGAGCTTTGAGGGATGACCTACTCCAGCTTCTTCAATTAATAGAAAAATCTTCAGAGAAAAAACTCAGCCTGATGAAGCAGTTTCATCAGGCTCTGAGAAAAATTAAGCACCTTATCATAAAACAATCACTAGAAGAAAGTCATGAAATGCAGATTGATACAGAAGAACTTATTGATGCAATTGATGCCTTAACCTTTGAAATAGCCAGAAAAAAAGACAAGGTGATACATCTTAGTGGAATAGCTTCTGATGAAATTAGTGAATTCATCAAGACACACTATCCATCCCTTTCTCAATGTGAAGAATCCATAATTGAAACAGGAAAAAAACTACTTCTTGAAACAGAAGAAATTGATGATATTACAAAAAACATGTCTGAGAAGATTCAAAAAGATGAGAAAGCATTATCCAATATTATCCGAATCGGAAAGAAAAAAGATCTATTAAACGAAGAATCATAGATCTACAATACTTTTCTTTTTAAGAATCTCATCTCTCTTACGAAGCATCTCATCGTAATCAAAATAATATCTCTTTCTCTTAAAATATTTATTATAGATACTCTTATATTTCTTAGACTTATAATAGCTCTTGAGCCTATCTGATACGTAGAATATTTGCTCTGCAGGATCATACTTCTGTGGTTCTTTCTTATATTTTTCAATAATTGTTTCGGTTATCATTCCCCAGGAAATATCTGAAAGACTATATTCCTTTAAGTCACGAAGTATTGCCTTCAATATTGCCTGCTGCACAGGATCAAAAAAGCTGAATTTTTTTGAATACATTATTGATCCATGCATGTGATCAGGTACGTCAAGAAAGCCATCCTTTGTAATCTCTTTGGCAACATTATACATCATTTCAAAACAAAAATTTAATATCCCAAGCCCTGGTTTATCCTGTCCCGGGAGCTGAGGTTTATCATTTGAAAAACTAATTCGTGGATTCTGAGCAGAGAGCCATTCAATAACAATCATATCATAGGTAACAATATCATCTGGATTATCAAAGAATCTTTTATCAGGAACAAATTTCGATTCAGAAACCCTCAAATCAACAAGGAGATGATCTGGACCTAATTCTTTATCATACACCTTCATATAGTGAATAGCAGTTTCATCGAGATCAGTAGTTATAAGAAGATCATCAAAACCCTTTTTTTCAAGATGCGCAATCATACCAACATCATCCAAATGTCTTCTTAAATCTTCAGAAGTGAATTTACGAAGAAAGAGCTTATTTTTAGTTCCAGCCATTTTTCCTAAATTATCTGAAAAATCAAGACCGCCGAAATCCATATTCATATCAATGGGTTGGAAATATTTCAATTTTTTTGGTTTTTTTTCTTTTGTCACAACTTTCACCTGTAATTAAGCTAACATCCTTTAATCTGTTTTACAAGTAGATTATTTCATTTACGCTGTTTTTATCAATTTAAGATAAGCATAAATAAACTTATCTATATCTCCATCAAATACATAGTCAACACTTCCAGTTTCTTCATTAGTTCTATGATCCTTTACCATTGTATAAGGCTGAAACACATATGATCTGATCTGGTTTCCCCAGGATATATCCTTTTTTTCGCCAATCTTCTCTAATTTTTTTTCTTTAATTTGCAGCTTTTCCTGTTCATAGAGCCGTGCCTTTAAAACCTTCATAGCAAAAGATTTATTTTTATGTTGAGAACGTTCATTTTGACATTGAACTACTATTCCTGAGGGCATATGAGTTATTCTTATTGCAGAGTCAGTCTTATTTACATGCTGCCCACCAGCACCAGATGCCCTGTAGGTATCAATTCTCAAATCTGCTTCATTGATCTCAATCTCAATATCATCATTTACCTCTGGCACCACTTCAACAGAGGCAAAGGATGTATGTCTTCGACTTTGGGAATCAAAGGGAGAAATTCTTACCAGTCTATGAACTCCCATCTCACCCTTGAGCAATCCGAAGGTATAATCACCTTTAATCAAAAGTGTAACACCCTTTAAACCGGCTTCATCACCTGGTGTATAATCTATAATATCAACCTTAAAATCATGTTTCTCCGCCCAACGGGTATACATTCTCATGAGCATTCCTGCCCAGTCCTGTGATTCAGTACCGCCAGCACCAGGATGAATTGATATAAAGGCATTGCTTACATCATCTGATTCTGAAAGCAGTTCCATGGTTTCCAGTTCAGAGAATTTTTTTTGCAATATTCTGATTGTCTTGCAACTGTCGTCCAGGATTTCAAGATCATTTTCTTCAAGAGCCATTTCCATGAGATCAATGGTATCCTGAGTTGTTGTAAGAAAATAACTCCAGGGTTCCAGCTTCTTCTTCAATCTACTTATATTTTGATTTACTACAGCAAAACGCTCTTTGTTCTGCCAGAAATCTTCTTTCATGGTTTCATCTTCAAGTTTTTTCAGTGATTCTTTCTGACCATCAATATTTACAGATTTATAAAGCTCGAGAGAATCTTTATGCAATGCTCGAATATCCCGTAACCATTCATTATAATCCTTTTCAGCCACAAAAGTCTCCTTTTCAATTATTACTTATTACTATTATATCAAATATTTCTGATATTTAATGGAATTATTTACATTAAAATCTACAATAATTCTTTTATTTAAATTAACACCACTCTTTTAGAAAGATTTAGTGAGGTCAATACTTTTCCATTTAATCAATTTTATATCAAATTGAACAAGACTAAAAGAATTTTTTTTCCAGATGATTGCTCATATCAACTTCAAGTTCATCAGAATTTTCATACACAACACCAGTTACTTCTGACCAGACATCACTTGATTCCATACACATATAAATAAAGCTTTTTGGTAGAACAGCCTTTAGGTTCATGAAAAATTTTTTATAAAAATTTATTCGTTCTTTTTTTAAATATCTCATTTTTCCATCTAAACCAGGAAGCATCTCATGGGCTGAAAACCTCTCAAATGGAAAATGTTCTCTTAATATATTTTTAAATGAAGGTATAAACCTTACGCCACCCATTGAGACCCATAGAGTCTGTGAGGCAAAGGGTTCCAATTTCAATATAATTTCCAAATACTCTTCCATAGCTCCATCATAAAGTATAATTGGATCAAAGTGAAATGCCAGAAAATAACCTGCATCAAAGGCCTTTTTTGCTGCAATTAAGCGATTTTCTAAAGAAGCTGTTCCCTCTTCATAATCATTAATATTTTTATCTGTATTGAGACTCCAGGCCAAAACAGCATTCCCTTTATTCTTCACATCTAACAAATGATCAACATTACTAGATTTCGTCTTAAACTCAAGAATTATATTTTTAAACGAGGAGGTTGCATCAATGAGAGACAGTCCAATTCCTGTTTCTTCATCCATCATCAGGGAGTCTGTATATTCTCCTGTTCCGATCCTTTTAATAATATTAGTTGACTCATTTAATTCTTTAATTTCATCAATTACTCCTGAGAGTTGTGAAAACTGAGTAACACCATAGGAGTTGAGATATGAATTTAAAAAACAATAGGTACAATTATAAAAACAGTTAAAACAGGTATTAATCAGGAGATAATTACAACAAATCATATTTTTAGAGCCAGGACACTCCTGAAAATGTCTCCCTTTAAAATCTCTAATTATAAAAACCTCTTTTGATTCTAATCCTCTTTTCTTGCAATCTCCAAGGATAGCACCCAATTCTTCTTCTGTTTCAAAATACTGAGGCTCAATTAAAGTATTCTGAAGAATCATCTGTGATATTTTTTGATTCTTTTCTTTTTCTTCAATTATGAGAGCTTTACAGTTTTTTAGTGTTTGCATGTTTTGATTAGACCCTATAAATTTTTATTGCATGAAACTACATCATAGTCTAAATTCGTAAAGTATTATATTTAGAACCCAAAGGAGAAATCATGGACTGTATATTTTGTAAAATTATCAAGGGAGAGATTCCTTCTACTAAGGTTTATGAAGATGACTTTGTATATGCCTTTGATGACATTTCACCATCAGCGCCAGTTCACACATTGGTTATTCCAAAGGAACACATTGTCAATGTCAATGATCTGTCAGAAAAAAACAGTACTATTATGACCAACCTTTTTCTGGCAGTTAAAAAAGTAGCCGAGATAAAAAATATTTCACAAGATGGCTATAGAGTTATTATGAATAACGAAGCAGGATCAGGCCAGGAGGTCTTTCACATGCATATTCATGTACTTGGTGGAAAATATCCTATGGGGCCATTACTGCAAAAATAGAATTATTTAGTCTTTGGTGATCAATTAAAAGTCATAAAAAAGTTTCTTTTAAGTAATATTCATTAAATTGTTGAGCTAATTTTTATTGGGAAAATATAATATAATTTTCATTATATCAATAAAACTTTATAATTTGCATTTAAAAGTTAATAGTACATATTGCATCAACTTCACCAAAAACATATACAATATTCCGTGTAAATCCTTCAAAAATCCGTGGAATCCGTGTTGAAAAATCTAAAATATCTTTTGATTTCCAAATCTTCATGTCATTTAAAATATTATAATTTAATTAGTTTCTAATAGTAACTATTATTCACCAGAAACTATTTAGGAAGGAGCAACTGAACTCTTTCAATGGATCGTTCAGTTGCCTCTTCAATGACTAGTGAAAATGCTCCATATTGAATCTTTTCTCCAACTTTTGGTATCTTTCCCATTAGATACATGAGAAAACCAGCAACTGTTTCAAAACCATGCTTTTCAATCTCTATATCAAATTTTTTCATGAAGTATTCTATGTCAGTATCACCTGCTACAATGTACTTTCTTTTATTTATCTGTTCTATTAAAATATCACCCTCATGATCACTGGTATTAATTTCGCCAACAACCTCTTCAGCAATATCCTCATGGGTGACCATACCGATTACAGCACCAAATTCATTAACAACAAAAACAGTAAGCTCATTTTTATCTTTCATATCTACGTAGAGATCATAAATATTTTTAGTTGCAGGAATATAAAATGGTGGATGCAATAAATCTCCAACGCTTTTTGCATCTGGTTTGCGAATAATATCTCTATAAAAGACGTAGCCAACAATATTATCAACTCTTTCATCATAGATTGGTATTCTTGAAAAATGAGTACTAACGATAAGAGAAACCAATTCTTTTATGGATGATTTTATATTTAAAGATACAATATCAATTGTAGGTGTCATTACCTCATGAGCAGAGATATCACGAATAGATAGAACCTCTGAGATTAAAGACTGATGGTCTTCATCTATAACACCCTCATTTTCACCAATCTGAAAGAATATATCAATCTCATCCCTTGAATTAACCAATGAGGATTTATCATCACTGACGTGGAGTCGTTTTTTAAAATATTTTGTAATCTTTGATGCAAGAAACACAGTGGGTTTTAATATAAACATAAATATCAATATTAAAGGAGAAAACAGCATGAGAAATCTTTCTGCATGAGCTCGTGAAAAAATCTTTGGTGTAACCTCACAAGTAATAAGAAAAACAACCGTTTGAATAAGGGTTACCATCAATAAATTAAATTCATTGAGAGTAAATGCCTTAGTCACTACGTAGGTAATAAAAGAGGCGGCTGAAATATTTACCAGATTATTGCCCACTAAAACCATACTCATAAAATCATCAATATTATCGAGTATTGACAAACCTCTTTTGGCTCCTGCTTTACCTATTTTGGCAAGATGTTCAATTCTCAAACGTGAGGCTGATACTATTGCTGTTTCCATTCCGGAAAAGAATGCAGAAAGTATAGTTAAAATGGCTATACTGGTTATATAAATAGTATATTCATTTAGCATTGAGATTTTCCTTAATCACTTCCACAGAAACAACCTTGTTCTTTTTTAAATATTTAACACGAAGAGTATTTCGCCCTGTATCAACCTCAATCCCTCTTTTAGGGAAATTCCCATAGGATTCAATGATAAATCCACCGACTGTATCAGAATTTTGACTTTTAATAGAATCATTAAAGTTTATATTATAATCATCAATCTGCATGTCTCCGTAAATTGCAGAGGTGTTTTCATCGACCATCTTTATCTGATCCTTTTTTTCTGCATTTACATTGGTAAATTTCTTCCCCATTAGTTCTGAAAGCAGGAGATTTAATGTTACCACACCGGCAGTACCTCCATATTCATCCAGAGCTATTGCGATTTGAATACCTTCAGATAAAAAGTCATTAAGGAGATCATTAAGCTCCCTTGATGCAGGATAATGCTTAATATCCTTAATGTATTTATTTATGTTAGTTCCTTTTTTATAACCAAGATGTACGGGCAAAAGTTCCCTTGAATCAATAACACCCACAACGTGATCAAGGTCATTTTTAAAAACTGGAGCCCGAATAACATTATTTTCAAGAAATATTCCCATGGCCTCTTTGATGCTAATCCCATAGGGAATAAAAGTGGCCTGGTTTCGGGGATACATTATATTGTAGGCCTCTCTCTTAGAGAACTTCATAACATTCTTAAGGATATCCTCTTCCTCTTTTTCCAGGATACCCTCTTCTCTGCCAGTCTCTATAAGAAGATCAAGTTCATCTTCGGTAATTCTATCTCCTCCAAGATTTAGCTTAAAGAGCCTGATAAGAAAGGATGTTAAACCCATCAAGAAGAATCTGATTGGTAAAAATAAATAGTGGAATCCAAAGAGAAAGGGATAGGCTTTTCGAGTCATACTTTCATATCTGCTAATAGCTAATATCTTGGGAGAAATCTCACAAAATAAAACCATTAAGGGAGTCACAATTAAAATTGAGATAAATTGACCATAAGAGGGAAATATACTAAGTAGAATATTTGTTGTTAAGATAGTTATAGTAAAATTAACAAAAAGATTTCCAATAAGAATAGTAATTAATATCTTATCTGGATTTTTCATCCAGTTTACTATTGCTTTACTTTTTTTATTATGTGAACGAGACATCCGATGTAAGTCTGTTCTCGTTAATGAGAAGAGAGCTGTTTCAGAACCAGAAAAAAAGGCCGACATGAGAGCAAAGATGGTTAAGACAACTATATAGAGTGAAATATGATCCATCAATTATTCATCTGGAAATAATTCTTTTTGTTTTATTTTGAGAATTTTAGCACATTTTTTCTCAAATTCTTCTGTAGGTTTTTGCAATCCCTTCTCTACTTTTGATAAAAATGATGGAGAACAAGATAGCATTTTTGCCATTTCATATTGTTTTATTCCTTTAGACTGCCTGGCAGACCAGAGCTGATTACGTGCATCATGATTTTCTCTATAACTCTTCTTTGAAATCTTTTTTGGAAAAAGCTCTTCTTCAGATGCATTTAAATATTTCGAACAACTTTCCCTGAATTTAATTGAGGGCTCTTGTATTCCCTTCTCAACCTTGCACAGATATGACGGAGACACATCAAGGTCCCGAGCCATATCATTTTGCTTTATTTTTAACTTTCTTCGAAATACAGGAATTAAGTTTTGCAAAACTCCCTCCAGAGCTATTTAATATCTAAATTCACAATAAGTGAAAATGTTTTTTGAGACAGGTTTCCAGAAAAATCTCTTGCCTTTATATCAAAGTCATTTCTGCCATTAACATAGGTTATATTTTTGATCTTATAAAAGCCCTTTGAATCAAAAACATCTTCATAAGGCTTTTTTTGACAGAGAGCCTGTTTCTTTTGATTTATCTTATTAAAGATGATACTTAATATTTCTTTATTGTTATGTGAAACAGTGAGTGAATAGATTCCTAATCTTTCTTTTTTAACTGCTCTATCCCTAATTTCAAGTAAAAGGGGTCTATGTTTTGTCAAACGAACTGTTGCCTTGTCTCTTATCTTCACATGTTTATCAAAGATCCTAAACCACATCGCTTGAATCTCAGGAGCCTTTGTATCTTCATATTTAGGAATAAAATTCATAGGATTAAGAGATTCTCTTTTCTTGAAATTCATCAGTGCCATATGCAAGTGTCGTGCAAAGGAATGGCCGGTATTTCCTGTAATATCTGTAAAATCTCCCTTCTTATAAATCCTCTTCTGAGATACTCCATCCTGCAGATGTAGAAGAATCGAACTAATATTATTTTTAAGAAGCAGTATTTTATAGTTGCCTCCACCTGGTTCATTTTCAAGTGGATAGAGAGTCTTATCCCACATAAATTGAAGCGTTGCATCATCTATAGCATATATTTTATGATCACCACTAATGAAATCAATTCCATCATGAAAGTGGTCTCCCCTTGATTCACCATAGGTTGATGTTAATTTCCCATCCTTCATAGGCATAACGAATGAAAGACTTACAATCATCAATATTAGTAAAAATGGAAAAAACAGAATTTTATTCATTATTTTTAACCTTACTACCATGAAGTTTACAATATTCACCAGGCTCAGATCGCATATAAAAAATCTGCTTCTTTGCTACTTTGGTACATGAAGCAGTTGCAACACTACCTGTATCAAGACAGATATTCTCTCTTGTTATTCCATTTTCTGGTACATGAAATGGACCCGGTTTATTATAGCGAAATGACTTATAGGTAAACTCAGCCCATACTGGTGCAGCTAGACCACTGCCACCCCTTCCAGGCCCCATAGAGATTGAACCTGCTTTATTTCCAACCCAAACAGCTGTAACAAGCTTTGAAGTATATCCCAGAAACCAAGCATCAATATAATTACTTGTTGTCCCTGTTTTTCCTGCAATGTGATATGGCATTTTCCACCGTTTTGCTACCCAATAGGCTGTACTACCTGGTTGAAACATTCCCTGAAGCATGTTTACTGTAACAGCTGCTGCAACGGGGTCAATTATTTTACCTTTTGATTTTCTTTTATCCTCAATAATTGTTTTTATTTCATCTTCATTATTCCAGATAATTGAACCACTATAGTTTTTAACATATTTAATTCCCCAGGGTTTAACATAATCTCCTCCATTTACAAGAACAGAATGAAGAGTTACATTTTCAAGTGGTGAGACCTCATAGGTTCCCAAAGCAAGAGAAAGTGTTTTTCCAAAACGTTTTGATGTTTCAGATGACGACAAATCAAGAGATTTTTTCATATATGCAATTGGTCGTGAATAGCCGCTTTTCTTAAGGATTTTAACTGCCACAACATTGACAGATTTACAAAGGGCATCACGGACGGTCATATTTCCAGCATATTTTTTATCATAATTTTTGGGACTATATCCACCTTTAAATTTAACCTTTTCATCTTTGATGATTGACGCTGGAGTAATCACTCTTCCTTCTATTGCTGTAGCATAAATTATAGGTTTAATTGAAGAACCTGGTTGCCTTTTTATCTGACTCACATGATCATTTTGATTCTTCATAGTAAATCGGGAACCACCAACGTAGGTTATGATTTCACCGCTATAGGGATTGATTGCAATAAGTGCACCCTCAATATTCTTTGCCTTATTTTTTTCAATTTTTGCATATTTTTTATTTCTAAATCTCATTGCTCTTTTCAAATGATATCTTCGTTGTTTAGCAATGGCCTTTCGAAGACTTGCCAGGGCTAGATCTTGTTTCTCTGCATCAATGGTTGTATAGACCTTGAGACCACCCTTTTTAACCGATTTTTCTCCAAATTTTTCAACAAGTCTTCTTCTAATGAGTTCATTAAAAAATGGAGCTCTATTGATTCGATATGAGCTAAATAAAAATTTACCAATTTCACTCTGGGCCTTTCTATTTTTTTTATCAATAGTAACTGACCACTTTGCTAAAAACTTTTTATATTTATATTGGGCTCTTTTTTTACCTAAGAACTTTGCATCAACAAGGGACTGCAATATTCTTTTTGTTTTATTTACTGAACGATACATATTTGTTAGGGGTGAATACATTGAAGGGTTAGATATTGTTGCAACAATCATTGCACATTCAACCTCATCAAGATTCCTAACAGAGGTGCCAAAATACATCTTTGAAGTGGCTTCAACACCGTAGGCTCCATTCCCAAAATAGATAAGATTGAGATACATCGATAAAATATCCTGCTTATCATAGCGCTTCTCAATCTCTCTGGCACAAAAGGCCTCATAGACCTTTCTTTTTATGCTCCTTTCCATATCTGTAAAAAGAACCTTAGCCAGCTGCTGTGTCAATGTGCTCCCACCCTGAGCGATTCGAAAGGAAAGAACATTCTTCACCATTGCCCTGAAAATACCCTTAAAACTGATGCCATTATGCTTATAGAAGTCTCTATCTTCACTTGCAATGACACCCTTAACGATCCACTGGGGAATCATAGCAAAGGGAACAATCTCTCTCTTTTGATCAAAAAACTCTCCAATAATCTGATCATTTCTATCATAGATTCGAGTTGGAAGATCAACCACCTTGGCCCTTGTATCAACATCACTGGAACTGTAGATCAATCCCTTCTTCATATCTTCTGTTTTATCGATGAGATGTTTATATCGAGAAAGTTTCGATAAAGCCTCTGTACGGTCACCATTCCACTGGAGATATATTACTAAAACATAGATTGATGTAACAAGAAAGATGCTAAATGGGACGTATAAAAAAACAATCTTTTTGTGACTGAAAATCCAGGATAAAATTCCCTTGATAAAGTCCATAATTATAGTATTCTCCACTTTCTCTGAATTAGTTGAATTTTAATAGTCACAAGCTTCACTTACGTCACTATCATAGGATTAATATTAAAAGAGCTTTTAATATTTTCAATTGTTATTTTTCATCATTGCGTTTTTTTCGTCCTGACAATTGCCCACATGCACCATCAATATCTGAACCTAAACTCTTTCTGATAGAGACCGGCACATTCATGATCTGTAGAGCATCTAAAAAGTGGTTTATTTCTTCTTCTGTAGGTACATCAATGCCATGATCACCTGTATTTAGGGGTATGAGATTAAGCTTAATACGAGAATATTTAAACATCTTCTTCAATCTCTTTGCATCCTCATTGGAAATATTATCCTTTCTCATCACATATTCAATGGTTAAGCGATTTCTTGAAACAGGAAATTTGCGATGTAATAGATCTGCAATATCCTTGAAGGAATATTTTTTTTCAATGGGCATGTAGTTCTTTCTTTTTTCAAAATCAGTGTCATTAAGTGAGAGCGCAAGATTATAGGGTCTTTTCTCATCGATAAAGCGCTCTATTCCTGGGAGAATTCCACAGGTAGAAATAGTAATCTTTCTTGTTGAAATATGAAAGCCAAAGGAATAGTTAATAATATCACAGGCCTTTAAAACATTATCATAGTTTTGAAAGGGTTCTCCCATTCCCATAAAAACAATATTATTATTTTTTAATCCTGATAATCTTCTGACCTGGTTTAGCTGATCAATTATTTCTCCAACCTCAAGGTTTCTTGTATACCCTTGCATTCCAGTATGACAAAATTTACATCCCATTGCACAGCCAACCTGACTTGAGATGCAGACCGTTAAGCGACCCTCTTCATTGCCATCACTCTTAAGTAATACTGATTCTATATAGTAATTATCCTGAGTTTCAAATAAAAACTTTTCAGTGCCGTCTATTTTAGACACCTTATGATCAATATTTGTTAGTGGAGATAAAACAAACATATCACCAAGGTCTTTTCTTAATTTTTTTGTATATGTGGTTATCTCATCAAAGGATTCAATATTTCTCTCATACATCCAGCTAAAAAGCTGACGAGCTCTATATTCCTTTTCACCAAGTTGACGAAAAAAACCTGAAATTTCTTCCAGGTCATAACTCTTAATAATTTTTTTTGTCATGTAATTCCTGTAAATAATAAGTATGAAAAAACAATAAAAAGAAGCCCCCTTATTCAGGCAAATACTTTTTCTTATTCCTCTTCTCTTAATTTCTTCAATTCGAAAAGAGCCATTTTGTTACTGGAATCAATACTAATTAATTTCTCGAAGGATGATATAGCTGCTTCAAACTCACCCTGCTTCTTTTGAGACATAGCAAGAGCAAAGAGTGCTTTATCAAAATTAGAATCAATCTGCAAGGCCTTCTCAAGGTGATCAATTGCAGCAGGATAATCAAGCATTTGATAACAGGAAGCCCCGGCCAGATAATAGGCAAACTTGTTTCTTTTATCACCTTTTAGGTATTGATCGATCATTGTTAAAGCTTTATTATAATTATTTACCCGAAAATAGTTCTTTGTTAGATTATAGAGCAGTTTCTGATTTCGAGGAAACTGGGATAGCCCTTCTTCAAGCATTTCGATTGCTTCAAAGTACTTATGTGAATCAATCATTTTCTTGGAATTTCTTATAATCTCAATTGCCTCATCTCTTGAAAGCTCAATAACCAGAAGTGTAATATCATCTTCAGGTTGACTATTACCAACAAAACGCTGTAAATCTTCAATTATTGAACTTGAAAATTCTTCAAGAGCCATGTCTTTATTTTGAATAATAATAGATTCAAGGCGTTTGTTTCCATAGTCCTTTCTTTCTTCATTAACAGCTTCCGGAATTCCATCAGTATAGAGTATGAGACGATCACCATAGTTGAGTTTTGTACTCAACTCTTCATAGCTATCCCGAGCCTCTTCAATTGCACCAATAAAAAGACCATTGGTGTCCAACTCTTCAATCTCACCCTGATTAGTTCGAAGCAATATTGCCTTCTGGTGACTTGCATTGGAATATACTACATTATATTCATCATCTATTGCAACCATAAAACAGGTCATATAATCCTGAGATTTCATATGGTCGAGAATATTTTGATTTACTTCCTGGAATATTCTCCGTGGTGAAGAATTTTGAGAACCTGCATTTCCAAAGGTAATCTTTGCCATGGTTGTAACAAGGGCCGCAGGAATACCATGGCCTGAAACATCAGCAACCATCACACCAATTTTATCACCCTTCAACTGATGAAGATCATAAAAATCACCACCAATTTTTTCCATTGCAATATATCTTACGGCAAATTTTAGCTCATTCCAGTCATCAAGCTGAGAAGGAAGAATGCTTCTTTGAATTACACTTGCCATGTCTAACTGTTTTTGAATCTGATTATCTCTACCCTCAAGATTTACCAGTGCATCCTGAAGATCCTGAGTTCTCTGCTGAACAGCGTTCTCTAAATTTTTTCTGTGATCTTCTATTTCCCAGGCCATTTCCATGAGGCCGTATTCGATACTGGCAAACTCCCTTTCAAGGGGAAGTATTTCAAAGGCAGCTTTTCCACCACCGGCAATCTCCTTTGCAACTCTGCGAACATCACTGAGTATTTTTACAATAGAATTAGTTGTAACCATCATCAGTGCTAGAGATGCTATAATTGATAAAGCAAAATATATGATTACCTCAGTAAGATTATAATTATCAAAATAACGGGCTTTTTCCATAAGGGCAGCAAAGGTTAAGAGAGTAATAATGGTCAAAATAATAAAAAAGAGAAACTTAACACGAACACCGATAAGTACTCTAGGTGATATATCTCTTCCACCTTTCAACAAGAGATTATATACCTTTGCTCTCTCTGTATTTGTTAGATTTTCTGTTATCAGGTATGAAGCAATTCCATAGAGAACCATGATAGTAATAATAGAAAGGGTAACTATTTTAAATATAATTCTTAATTCATCAAGGTTGATGCTCTTTTCAAAGCGAAACCGATACATTGCAATGGCAACTATAATTATACCAGAAAGACCTGTTGTAATAACACTGACAAGCATATTATTCATAGGCAGGTCAGATAGATATCCGTAGGTCCTTTGTAAGTCTGAGTGGGCCTCGTTAAAATTATTTTTGAAGGATATATTTAATCTTCTAAAGGATTTCAATCCTGCTTGAATCTTTATTGGAGTGAGAAAACCATACAATACAAGGTGAAAAAAACCTGAAATTATAATTGCTACAGGAAAATGATATCTAATATATATATCTATCTTTTGACTTGAATAAAGAATAAAAGAGGACCCAAGAAACACACCAAAGGCATAAAGGAAGAGACTGATAAAAACTGTAAATAATGCTATGGCAAATGTATAGCTTATATATCTTGCAAAAAAATTAAAAACTCTCATAATTCTTCCTTATCCTTTTCTAAGCATTAAAATACTAAAGTCTCAGATCTAATCAACTCTGTCAATCACTGTTGCATCTCTGACACATCTAAAACCTGCAGATCTGTCTTCATAGAGGTTTGGCAAGCCACCGGGAATTCGATATGAAACTGTAGCCTTTTTTGCTCCCATATACCATCCGCCACCACGAATAACCTTATATTGTGTACCAAAACGTTTATTTTTTCGAAATGACCCCTTATAAGCCTTATACCAACTACTTGTCCATTCAGGGGCATTACCCGCCATGTTGAAAAGACCAAATGGTGATTTCCCCTTTATAAAGCTTTTTACCGAGAGAAGCCTTGGTCTAGCCTTCTTTAGTCGCCAGAAATCCAGGGTATTGGCGTATAATGCCTTATACTTATTTCCCCAGGGAAATCGTCTCTTTCCATTTTTGAGATGTCCTCTTCCAGCCTTTTCCCATTCTTCCTCTGTTGGCAATCGTTTTCCAGCCCATCGCGCATAGGCCTTTGCATCATAATAAGACACAATCACCGGAAGACTACCAAAGGATTTAGATTTGAAAATCATATTATTATCTATCTTATCTTTCCAATAGGGGGGATGGGGATAGGTTGTTCTCAGAATAAAACGCAAATAATCATCATTTGAAACCTCATATTTATCAATATAATAGGCATCAAGATAGACCTTTTCAACGGGATATTGATCATAATATGATGATCCTCTATAAAATTTACCAGAAGGCACCAGAAGCATATCTCTTTTATCAACAGGAGAAATAACGGAAGATGGATACTTCGGTATTTCACGATAAAAATCATGAGAATAGTCATTTTCTTTTTTCTTTTTTAACACAGTGAGATAGATGGATGACCCAGCTAAGAGCTTGAAATTTTTTTTATATAACCTGATTTTGCCAATAACGGAAAAAGGATACTGACTATTACCGGAGTAGCTTATATGTATTAATGATATCTGGCCTACTCTCTCTTTTTTTTGAACCAGGTAGTAATACTTCGCTGAGGGTCTTTTTTTGAAGACTATGGTCACAGTTTTATCCGCTCTGATAGTTTCTATCTTGCCTTGAATTAAATATTCACCAGAAGAATAACTGGCAATAAATAAAAAAACTATAATTAGGTATAAATATCTCTTATTTTTCATCACTGTATGCTATTAAAAATTAATCTATCTGGCATTCTAATACAGGATAAAGACTTGCCATAAATAACACCAGAGTCAACTCCAATAATGTTTTTCTCATTATCAATATAGACCTGACTTTGGGTATCAAAGATTACATTTGGCGTATGACCAAAAATTATGGTTTTATCCCATCTTTTTTTGGATCTATAAAAGCCATCTCTAATCCACAATAAATCATGGGTATCCTGATCCTCTATATTATTAATCTTCGGATCTAACCCTGCATGAACTGCAATAAATTCTTTAGTTTCGTAATAATATTTTAGATTTTTAAAAAATTCCATGTGATGATGAGGAATCTCAAAAACACCATTACAGTGTTTTTTGTAGCTTTTGATAGTTTCGACACCACCATTATTCATGAAGACATCGTATTTATCCTCCCCTGCCAGATGTTCAAGGAGAGCTCTCTCATGATTACCCATTAAGGTAACAACTTTATATTTTTTTTGTAAAGAAATTAGGAAGTCAATAACCTCATAGCTTTGATCACCACGATCAACGTAATCACCAAGAAATATTAACTCATCTTCATCTTTTATAAAAGGTTGAATTTTTTCAAAGAGATCAATGAGTTTTTTATAAAAGCCATGTATGTCTCCAAAAATATAGAACATTTATTTCATTTAAAATCCTTTATTTTTTTTTGAAGAAGATTGATTATATCTTTTCCAGTTTCCATTGATTCTGCATTGAAAACTCCAAAAATCCATTTACCATATTGTGCCACAAAAAGATATTTTTCTTTATACCTTCGAAAACAAACTTGCAGATCTCCACCCTGGGTGAAGGTATACCCTCTGCTTGTATCTTTTAACAGAGAATTGAAAAAATTCTTTGCTTTTTCCTTTGACGAGGGCCTATAAAATATATCATATTTATTATCACTGAGAAAGATATATCTTGAATAGAAGTGAAAAGGCTTTGACGTTATAGACAAACAATCAGTTTTATATAAAAGTGAAAAATCATTCTTTTTATCTGACATCAGCCTTGAATAGGGAGATAAACTTTCATTATTGACGTAGTCTCTAAAGATGCTCTCTTGAGCACTAATAAACTGTTTAATCTCTCCAAGAAGCCTGTCTTCTCTATTATCTCCAGTTATAGATATAACGTAGCGCCCATTGTAATAGAAATACCCTCTATCAGAATAAAATGATGTATTTGTGAAATTACGACTCGATGCTCTTCTTCTCTCTTGAGAAAAAAACATAAATGAATAAACAATTGAATGTGTATGTAAAACCCTAACCCTTAAAGAAATCTCTTTGTTGGAATACAACTCAAAGGTAATAGAAGCACTCTCTTTTGCATAGGGACTCGGAAATTTTTTATTAACAATAGGACCCTTTATTTTTTTCCACCCTGGAACATCTGTCTCTCTGGGTAAATAACTTTCAATGCCAATTCTCTTTGTTTGAAAAAGAGAACAGCTCAGTATAATAATAAACAAGAAAATAAATCTTTTCATTTTTTGCTAACGGATTTAGGATCTAATACATCCCTTAATCCCTCTCCAAGAAGATTGTATGATGTTATTGTTATAAAGATAGCAGATCCGGGAATAAGTGTCAACCACCAGGCAAAATCAATGTATTTTCTTGATTGACTCAAAATATCACCCCAACTGGGTGTTGGAGGCTTTACACCAAATCCCAGAAAGCTAAGAGAAGACTCGATAAGAATCGTTGATGCGATGCCAAAGGTTGCTGTAACAAAAACAGGAGCAAGGGAATTTGGCAAGATGTGTTTAAAGATAATTCTCCAATCACGAGCCCCTATTGACTGTGAGGCACTTACAAAATCCTGCTCTCGAAGTTTTAAAAATTCACCCCTCACAATTCTGGCTATTCCTGTCCAGCTGGTGATTCCAATTACAACCATAATACTAATGAGTCCGCTTTTATCAAAAACCCTTACATGTTTATTGGTACCTATAAGAGCAATTACTGTTAAGATCAAAAAAAGTGTGGGAAAGCACATAACTACCTCAATGATACGGGAGATTATCATATCAGCGATACCACCATAGTAACCGGCAATAGAACCCACAACAATACCAATGGTTACGTAAATAAATACAGCAATAAAGCCAATGAGGATGGAGACCCTGGTTCCATGAATCATCCTTGAAGCGAGATCTCTACCCTGATCATCTGTTCCCAAAAGATGTTTTTTACTGGGGGCCTCAAGAATAATATCGAGATTGTACTCTGAAGGTGAGTATGGCACAGGAGGCATAATCTTAAAATTAATATTTTTTTTATCTCTAAAATTTACATTTTTAAACTGAGGATAATCCTTGAAAAGAGGAAAATAGACGGTCCCCTTTTCATTATAAATATAGGGTTTATTACCAGCCAGAAGAGGTGCAAAAATAGCTATAAAAAAGAGAATTCCAATAAGTATTAAACCGGTTATAGCCAGCTTATCCTTTTTAAGTTTTCTCCATGATGTTATCCAGAAACCGTTATTTTTCATGAGTCAGACTCCAGTCTAATTCGAGGATCAACAATGGAATACATAATATCTGCGATGAGGATTCCTCCCAGAGTTAAGAGTGCTGAGATAGAAGTAACCGCCATAATCACCGGGATATTTCTCGTATATATTGCATCAAAGGCCAGTTTGCCCAACCCTGGAATAGTGAAAATCTTTTCAACAATAACACTGCCCCCCAATAAGGCAGGCAAAAGAGTAGCCATAAGAGTGACCAGAGGAATCAAAGAATTTCGAAAGGCATGAACGAAGACAACCTTAAAATTACTCAATCCCTTTGCCTTTGCTGTAGTAATATACTGCTGGTTAATAACCTCAAGCATATTTGCCCTGGCATATCGAGACAAGAAGGCAAAGCTTCCATAGGTCAATGTCACGATAGGAAGAATAAGATGCCATGTTCTATCTGCAAGCCATTGAAAAAATGTTGGATTTGTCAACCAGTCAGAGTTAATGCCCCCCAAGGGGAAAATATTTAAAAATTCAGCATTACTGAGGTACTTTAACAAAAGTAGACCTACCCAGAAACTTGGCAATGAATACAAAATAAACAGGATAAGGCTCGACCCTCTATCAAAGAGAGAATCCTTACGAACAGCTGATACAATTCCTATGGGAATTGATATTATATAGGTCAATAGAATAGTTATAATATTGAGAAAAAGGGTAATTGGCAATCGCTCTGCAATAAGTGTTGATACATCCTTATCATCAACCCTAGATTTTCCTAAGTCAAGTCTCATAAATTTTCCAAACCATTCAAGATATCCCAGTATGGGATTTTTATCAAGACCGTAGAGCTTTTTTTCCTGCTCTATAATCTCTTTACTTGCAGCACTTGTTTTCAGTCCACCAGATAATCCTGCTTTAATTGTTGAATAATCACCTGGTGCAAACCTTACCAGGCTGTAGGTTATTATAGTTATACCAATAAAAGTAGGTATGGCTAAAAGTATTCGTTTGATAATATATTTATGCATAATTACTTTTTTTTCACCTTCCATTCATCATAAAAAAGACCCCTGGTATGAACCTTCACATTTTCAAAACGTCTACTTACTGCAACCAGTTCAGATGAGGTAAACATAAAGGTATAAGGCTGTTCTTCATGAAGAATCTCATGAAAACGGTGATAAAGTTTAATTCTTTTCTTTTCATTAAATTCCTGTCTCGCTGAATCAATTATTATATCAGCCTCTCTATTAGAAAAACTGACGTAATTTGACCCTTTTTTTATCTGAGATGAATGCCATACCTGATGAGGATCCCCAGTGAAACCTAAGCTCCATCCAAGTATTACTGCCTCAAAAGCCCTTTTATGAACAACATTTGTTATAAAGACTGACCATTCAAATTTATTTATATGAACCTCTATTCCATCCTTAGAAAAATCCTCTTTAATAATTGTAGACAGCCTCTCAGCACTTGCTGAACCAGAGGGAATGGTGATAGTAAAGATAAACTTTTTTCCATTTTTGTCTAAGATTCCATCTTTATCAGTATCTTTCCAACCAGCTTCTGCTAAAAGTTTCCGACCCTTCTTTGGATCATAGGGCCATGGTTTGATATTCTTATTATAACTTTTACTTAAAATATAAAAATTTCCTGTAGTAATCCTACCTAAGCCATAGCTGAGTTTTTCTAATATCTCTTTTCTATTGATCATGTGAGTCATTGCCATACGAACTCTTGAATCTTTAAAGTATATACTTTTGGCATTCCATCCAATATAGCTGTATGACCTATATGGATATTTTACTTTTTTAAAGAGCATATTAAACTTCTTTGATTGAGTCTGTTTTTTCCACTGATATGATTTTAACTGTATAAAATCCAATTCACCTTTTTTTAGTTTTTGCAGTGCAACATGTTGCTCATCAATAATAGAGAATACTATATTTTTTATATCAGGTTTTTTGCCTCGATATATTTCATTTCTTGTCAAAACAATCCTCTGGCCAGTTTTCCATTCCTTAATTTTATAGGGTCCTGTTCCAATTGGTTTTCTATTATAGGAATGTCCATTAAAGTCTGTACCATCATCATATATATGTTTAGGTACAATAGGAATATCACCTAAGAGTTGTAGAGCTAAAAAATATGATTTATTATAAATAAATTCCACGGTATATCTATCAATAGCTCTATACCTTTTAACATCTTTATAATAACCCTTTAGTCGAGCACTCTTTACCTTCTTATCCATTATCCTCATAAAGGAATATATCACATCATCTGAAGTAAATTCTTTACCATCACTCCACAATATTCCTTTTTTTAGATAAAAGACAAAACGCCTCTTGTTCTTTGAAATAGTCCAGCTTTTTGCAAGCTTCGGTGTTAGATCCAGTGAATCCCTGTGAAGTTCAACCATAGTCTCAAAAATATATTCATTAATCTCTGAAGCATAGGCATCAGTGGCAATAATAGGATTCAAGGTATCTGGTTCAGACTGAAGATGAACATAGAGTGTATAGGGATCCCGTGGAGGAACCATGGCTCCACAGGATGCTATGAGAGTTACTATAAAAACAAGAAGTAATATTTTCTTCATTAAATTTGCTTCTGTGAAAAATATCTTGTGGTCTCTGCAGCGATGACACCTGACAAACCAATTAAAGCAATGAGGTTTGGTGCAGCCATAAGACCATTCATTATATCTGAAAATGCCCATGCAATATCAAGTTTTGTTACTGCACCAAAAACAACAGCTGCAATAAAAACAACACGATATCCATGAATAAACTTTAGACCAAAAAGATATTCAAAGGCCTTTTCTCCATAATATGACCATCCGAGAATAGTTGAATAGGCAAAGAAAACAAGGCTAATCGTTACTATTATTCCACCAATATCAAGACCACCAATTGTACCTGGTATGGCTATTGCAAATGCTTTTGCAGTTAAGGGTGCTCCTGTTAAAGCCTTTCCTGCGCTATCTAAGTGTTTCCATGCACCTGTGGTGAGAATAACCAGGGCTGTCATGGTACAGACTACTATTGTGTCTATAAAGGTTTGAGTCATGGAAACCATTGCCTGACGAACAGGATCTTTGGTCTGTGCCGCTGCAGCAGCAATGGGAGAGCTACCAAGACCTGATTCATTGGAAAAGATTCCCCGTGCTACACCCATTTTTATAGTTTGCGCTACTAGAGCACCAGCAAATCCTCCAACAGCAGCTGTTGGTTTAAATGCATATGTGAAAATTAAAACAAATGCTTCAATTATTTTATCATAATTAGCAACAAGAATATAGATTGAGGCTATCACATAAAAGAAAATCATCATAGGAACAATAGTTGAGGTAGCTCTTGCTATATTTTTTATGCCTCCCATAATGACCAGTGCAGAAATTACTCCAAGAACAATTGCTGTTACCCAGGGATTTACATCAAAAGTTGTCCTCATTACATCAGAGACAGAATTAGACTGCACCATATTTCCTGTTCCGAAGGCTGATACTGCACAAAAAACAGCAAAAATTACAGCCAGCCATTTATTTTTCAATCCCTTTTCAATATAGTACATGGGTCCACCCACCATGTTGCCATTGCCGTCAACTTCTCTATATTTCACTGCTAAGACAGCTTCACCGTATTTTGTTGCCATACCAAAGAAACCTGTTACCCACATCCAGAATATAGCTCCAGGACCACCAGTTGCAATGGCAACTGCAACACCTGCAATATTTCCTGTTCCCACAGTTGCAGCTAGTGCAGTCATGAGGGCCTGAAAATGAGAGATATCACCTGTTTCAGGTCCATCTTCTTTTCTCTTTATAAGAGCAAGGTAGAGTGATGAAAAGAGTATACGAAACTGCAGTCCCCTTAACAGGAAGGTCAAATAGATTCCTGTACCAAGAAGCAGGATAATAAGGGGCCATCCCCAAACAAAAGAACTTATTGATTTCAAAATACTTAGCATATATATTCCCTTTGATTTAGTTAAAAATAAAATTCACCCGTAACACTGATTACACTTTTTAGTTAAAAGAATAGATCTATTTCTTGAAATATTTTAATAACTGAGAATTTTTGTTATCAAATATATTTCAAAAAAAACTATTTTTTCTTTAATCTCTTTAGTCTTTTTTGAGCCAATTCATAAACAGTTAAATGCTTCATGTTTTTAGCTCGCTTGATTTTTTGATAATGATATTGAGCTATATCCGGCAAACCCAGGGTTTCTGCATTTCTTCCCAGGATATAGTTATCAACTTCTCTAATCTCTTTCTGATTGCTCTTTTCAAGCATATGATTAACCACCTGCTTGGCCTCAGAAACTTTTTCCATATCTGCATAGATAGTTGCCAATGTATGAAGATAAGCCCAGGTATTAAATTTACTCAGCCGATTAGATTTCATTGCCAGACCAAGCATTTCATAAAGTGAGGTATCATCAAAAAGACCAATCCATGCCAACAGATTATAGGTTCGAGCATCTCCCAGATTTTTATTATGTAGTTTTTCCAAATATTTACGTGCTTCCTTTATCCTTCCCTCTTCTGCCATATAGGCAGCTTTGGTATAAAGGTACTTGCTCTTCTCGGGATCTTTCTTTAAGAGATTATTTATAAGCTTATCAATCTCTCTAAATTTTCTAAGTTTTCCTAAAACCTCCAGGAGAGTCATATTGACTGCATCACTATTTGGATCTACCTTCTGCAATCTCTTTAAGACAACGTATGCCTTATAATTTTTATCCATTACATAATAATGAATGAGTAGAGCTCGATCTATTTGAGCCACCATTTTCTTTTCATAATACTTTCTTCGTAACTTTTCTATCTTTTTTCCATAATCTTTTTTATTACTTAAGAGTGTCAGTGCTGCAAGCTCAATTCTTTCTCTGTTGACACTATCCTTTTTCCACACATGGTGAAAGGGGTGACCCTCGAAGGTTTTAAGATTCTTATTTCCATTAAGATCATAAACCCAGTTTAGAACTGTTGAAGCGCCCTTTATATTATTTTTTTTCAATAAGTCAAGAGCATGGAGTCCCAAAGAATAGGGAATTGTACTACTATAATTTATTATTTTATAAAGTCCATTTTCTTTTTTCACATAGTAATATGATTTAACAGGATTATTGAGAAGATCAATGGTTAGAGTAATCTGCCATCCAATGGAGTCATTTCCCTTTTTCCGAAATGACATTTTAGAAAAAATAATATCTAGCTTGTTATCATAGAGATAACCTTCTGCATTTGCTCTTTTGATGAGACTCTTTCGATAGGTTTTAAAATTCCCCTGTATATCTTTCAAACCATTAAGTGAAATTGTCTGTGATGTAAAGATTTTCTTAATACCCTTTTCATTAACACCATTTATGTATAACATCTTGAAGAAATCATATATAACTTTTTCTGGACCTTTTCTCTTGGTATTTATCATCTGATAGGGTTTTATATCTCTGAGATAAAATGATCGAGACTGAACCTTCATTGAATCACTGGAAAATCTGCTGAGTTGATATAGAAGTGAAGCTGCTATCTTATATTTTCTTGCATTAATACAATACTGAGCTGTCTCTTTTAGGAGTTTTGCTCTTTCTGAACTCTCACCGGTAATGCTGTTAAGCATATTCATCATTGCAGGAACATCGTAGAGTATAGCCTTTGATGCTAGACGGAGAGACTGAATATTCTTTGTTTTTTTGAAGTTCTTTAAATTGAGAACCTGGTCATATTTCCTGGTAAAGAAAAGAGCAGTAAGATAATTAACATCAAGGTCATTTTTGCCTGTTTGAAATCTATAACGGGCAAGCAATGAGACTGCTTCTTTCAAATTTGCATCTGGACTATATCTAATTCCATCCTTATCATATTCTGTCAAGATTGCTAAAAGTCTCCAGGCCTTTATATTTTTCACATCAAGAGTCGTTACTTTTTTGTAGCTCTTCATTGCAGCTGCAAGGTTCATTGAACCCTTAAACTGTCTTCCAAAGGGATCATGAAGGTATGTTAATCCCAACATCATATGAGCCTCAACCAGTTTATCATCAAGAGCAATTGCCTTTTTTATGTAGGTTACTGCTGCATCTCTAAAACCTGCCTTAAGCAAAACATTGGCCAATCTTATATAATTTCCCGGCTCCTTAGGATATTTTGCTAAGAATGTTTTATAAAGCTCAACTGCTTTTTTCACCTGACCTTTTTGTAAGAACTCAGAACCCTTTGAGTACAAACGAAGTGTTATTCTGCTTCTTTTATTAAGATTATAAAGAACCTTTCGAAGTTGTGAAATCTCTGATGGTTTATAATAACCTGCCCCAGATGAAAACTCTCTATATACATATATTATTCCCTTTGATATTGAGTAATTTTCAATAATACTACCTGAAGCAATCTTTATCAGCCTGTCTTTAGGTAATTTCACAACCTTAAAACCAGGGGGGATATGAATTTTATATTTCAAAACATATCTATGTGGTATAGGAAGCTGGAGAGCTTTACTTCTCTTCAACCAGGGTGATTTTTTCGCTTCACCTTTTTTATTATAAAATTTCAAGTTTGAGAGAGATGATGGAAGCTTATTTACAATGTATCCCAACTTCAATGTTGCATAACCATTATCAAGATTTGTATAGGCATAATCTGTTTTATCAACAACAAAGGAATATTTAAAATCAGGAGTAAGTTTCAATGGATCAGTATATGAGAATTTACTGATTTCTTTTGAATCAAAGGCCCCTTTCACATACCTCTCTAACATTTTTTTTATCTTATTTCTACCCATACGATGAAAATATCTTCTACTTCTATAGGCATATTTACCGGTAGACTTATGTGATTCAACAATGCGGGCTGCACCAAGTTGTGACATGAAAACTTCGCGTTTAAGATATTCAACATTTTGATTGTAATTCTTCTTTGGTGTTTTCACGAGTCCTTTGGTTTTTGAATCGATTATCAATGCATAGCGGTCCTGATCTCTTGGAGGGATTTCTCCGAGGGGAACAAATTTCTCAGTAGCATCAACCCACACATTATAGGGCCCGGGAATATAAACAATAGCATGATTAAAATAGTTAGCACCAGGAATTTCCTTAATAATATCTGATCTGAAACCAGAATTAAGAAGTACCAGATGTGCTTTTATATGATAATGCCGCAATAGTGCGACGAGTAGAGCAGCCTTATCTTTACAATCTCCATATCGCCTCTTTAAAACTTCATCAGGAGACCGTGGTATAATTGAGGCATCTCCAAACTCCAGTCCTGTATATCTTATCTGTTTATGAATGACCTTCATGAGAGCCGCTATAAGCTTTCGGCCTTTGAGTTTTTTTGAAGGTAAGGCTTCAATTATCTGTTTTAAATTTTTGCTCTTCTCAAGCTGCTTTTCAACCAGGGCATTATATTTTCGTGCGACATTCTTCCATCCAGGAACAGTTGAAAAGATAACTGAAGACCATACATACTCTGAAGGATGAAGGTAACTCTTATCACCTTTATAAGGTTTAACATCCTTAAATTTAAAGGTAAATTTCTCTCTTTTTCCATTTTTAGTTATTTCAGGTGTACTTTTAATATTAAGAAGTTTATATTTTAAATGAGTATTCTGAGGTTTATCAATAACCAATATAACCTTATCAATTGGAACATGACGATTTACTGTAAACCACTTTTGAATTCCACCATGAAAGAATGGTTTTTTATCACGATAAACATATTTTTCTTCTATTATACTGCCAATTTCAATTGCTGGTAAAGGACCTTTTATTGTTTTTCTATCACTATATACGAGTTGATCACTCTGTTTTGAAGTCATTTCACCAATAGTCTTAGGATCAAGATGAGTAATCTTCCCTCCCGGTGAGACTACAGTTGCACTTATTATGGGTTTTGTCTGATACCAGGCATACCATGAGGCAGTAACATCATTCCAACTACGTATTCCCTGCTGATTTAAAATCTTATATTTACGGATAAAGGTAAAGGAAACAGTATTGTCCTTGAAGATTTTATAATTTCTCTTTTCAAAGTAAATATGAACTGGATAATCGCTTTTGGTCTTTGATAATGAAATTAAGGGTAACAGAAGAAAAAGCAGTGATGAAATTACACGAAGAATCATAAATGCACCTTTTTAATTAATAATATTTCCACAGGAAAAAACAATAATCTAATTTCTTTAATAAAAAAAGATCTTATATTATGTGTAAATCCTGAATATCAAGATACACTTTTTATAATATAGTGAGAAAAATGTCTATAAAATAAAAAAAAACATCACCTATTATACAGGTGTGGGATCTTCCTGACTTTGGAGGATATCCCATAGAGCATCATCTTCATTTTGTGCTATATCTAGTGATTTATCAAGATTAACAATGGCTAGTATTTCTTTTATCTTTTTATTTAAGCTACAGAGTTTAATTTTTCTTTCAGTATTTTCAAGAAATCTCATTGCATGAATAATAGAACTTACAAAAGCACTGTTAACATGATCTACTTTTGCAAAGTTTAAAACAATATGGTTCGTTGAATTCTCAAGAGTATCAATTAAAACATCTGAAAATTCAGAAACATTAATTAAACGAATGGGTAAATCTATAATTACTATATTTTCTTTTTTTCTAATTTCCATACCAATCTCCATGTTTAACATCTGCAAAGTTCAAGCTTCATTTTGATTTTTTTATTTAATTAAGCATTCTTTTTAAGGGATACTACATTGTACCAGATAATTGAAATTGCAACAATTATCATTCCGGCAATGGAACCTGCATCTGGACTTTCTCCCGGCAAGATAAGCCAGCTAAGAATTGCCCCGGAAACGGGGATTATAAATTTCCATACATTAATATATGAAATCTTTACCCCTGGAGTTTTAAGCAATATAAACCATAAGGAAAATGCTGCTGCTGAAATAAAAGACAACCACATCAATGCACCATAAAATTCTCCCGGATATTTAACCCCAGGAACGCCTTCAACAATTAATGACAGTAAAAAAAGCATGATTCCACCTGTAAAGATTTGTGATGAATTAAAAACAAGAGGATTCATCTCAACAGGATGTTTAGCCACTAATATATTTCCAACGGTTGAAGAAATAGCACCACAGAGTAATAGCCCCATTCCTCCTAATTCCACAAGACCCTTCACTTCCCAGGGTTTTCTGCTAACACTTATAACTATAATTCCTGTAATACCAAGAATGAGAGCTACAAAAGTTTTATAATTTAGTTTATCATCACTCATGAAATAATGAGCTCCGATAGCTGAAACCAATGGAGATGATCCTACAACTATTGCACCCAATGAACCAGGTACAAGAGTCATTCCTCCATAGAAGAGACCATAAAGCATGAAGGTCTGAAAAAAGGCAACTTTAATAATTACATTAAAATTTATTTTTACACTCTCGCAGTAATCCTTCAAATTACCACAAAAGGGAAGAATCATAATTCCAGCCAGTATAAATCTCATGCCTGCAAATCCAAGAGGACTACTGTGGCGCAAACCAATTTTGATACCAACAAAGGCTGTTGACCACAACAGACAGGCCACTATAGCCATTATTGCGATTCTCATTATTACGCCAGCATATCTGCTAGATCCAGAACCATATTTTCTGTATCGCTCCAGCCAAGGCAGGGATCGGTTATTGATTTTCCAAATTCATTTCCATCAGCTGCCTGACTACCCTCTATGAGATAGCTCTCTATCATAAACCCTCTAATCATATCTCTTACTGTATCAGAATTCTTCATAGATTGAACCACTTCTTTGACTATACGAGGTTGCTGCTTATATTTCTTACCTGAATTCGAGTGGTTTGTATCAATAACTATTGCAGGATTTGCAACCTCTCTTTCAGAATTCATTTCAGAAACCATTTTTAAATCTTCAAAGTGATAATTGGGGATATGATTTCCATACTTATCAACAGCTCCTCTGAGAATTGCATGAGCAAGAGGATTTCCACTGGTTGACACCTCCCATCCATTATAAATAAAGATATGTGAAGTTTGAGCAGCATAAATTGAATCAATCATTACCTTCAAATCACCTGACGTAGGATTCTTCATACCTACAGGAATATCAAGACCGCTTACAGTCAATCTGTGCTGCTGATTTTCAACTGAACGTGCACCTATTGCCACATAGGACAATAGATCTTCAAGGTATGGGTAATTCCCGGGATATAGCATCTCATCTGCAGCACTTAAACCGGATTCTCTCATTGATCGAATATGCATCTCACGAATCTTCTGAATCCCCTTAACCATATCAGGATTTTTTTGATGATCGGGCTGATGAAGCATCCCCTTGTAACCAACTCCAGTGGTTCTAGGTTTATTGGTATATATTCTTGGTATTATCAACAACTGCTCGCTGACCTTCTCCTGCAAACGAGCCAGTCTTCCTGTATATTCACATACTGCATCAATATTATGGGCTGAACATGGACCAATAATCAATATCTTTCTATGATTTTTTCTAGTGAAAACATCGGCAATCTCTTCATCTCTTTTCTTTTTAATTTTTCTGAGATCATCTGGCAAAGGAATTTCATTTAAGATCTCTTCTGAGGATGGAACCTTTTGTTTATATGTAATAGTCATTATTAAGTCCTTATTTAAAATATGTTACTGCATTTTGAAAGATAATTATACCATCGGTTTCTTCAGGCAGCTTTGTACCTTTTCTTTTGGCATCTTCTTTCAAGTTTGGCCAATCATCCCTTTGAGATACAAACATTCCCCTCTCCGGATGAGGCATCATCCCCATTATTCTTCCACTGGGATCACAGATTGAGGCAATATCATTTAATGAACCATTTGGATTAGCAGGAAATTCCTGATTTGCAGCATCTCCATTGCTATTAATATATCTCATGGTAACGAGATTTTTATCCTCAATGTCCTTTAATACCTCAGGTGAAGCAAAGAAATTACCCTCACCATGGGCAACTGGTACGTGAAGTGAATCTATTCCCTTAGTAAATACCGAGGGATTGTCTTTTTCAATTTTAAGATCAACCCATCTGCATTGATATCGAAAAGTATTATTATATTCAAGAGCAGCCTGAGCCTCTCCAGCCTTGTTATCCAAAGAAGGTACTAAACCCAGATTAACCATAACCTGAAATCCATTACAGATGCCCAGCATCAATGTATCTCGTGAAGTAAATTCCTGAATCTCATCAAGTAAATTGGCCTTAATGCGATTTGAAAGGGCCTTACCACTGCCTGTATCATCACCATAGGAGAATCCTCCGGGAAACACAAAAATCTGATATTCCTTTAATCTTCCAGGATTTTCTATCAAATCATTTACATGAACAATATCAGCCTGAGAACCGCATTTTTCAAAGGCATATTGAGTCTCCTCTTCGCAGTTTATTCCATAACCTGATACTAAAATAGTTTTTATCATATTAAAATCCCTCAAAAAGACCCTTGTATTTTTTCGACATTAACTCTAAGTCCAGTGTCGCACATGTTGAACCAGTCATACCAGAGATTATTCCAGAGGAATTACCCTTTACAACACCAATCTCACTGAAGATACTTTCCCTGAAAAGTGTCTCAAATTTTTCTTTATTTTGATGAGCAACAGAAACAATAAATCGCCCCTGAGTTTCACTATAGAGAAGAGTATCATTTCTGCTTACACCTGACTGTGGAACCTTTGCCAGATCTACTTCAAACCCAAGGTTACCACCAAGGGCAGAGCGACAAAGAGCAATTCCAAGACCGCCTCTTTCTATACTGATACTTGAGGCAATGAGCCCCTCTTTCATTGCATTTTCAAATGATCTATATAATTTTGAATTTACTTCAGCATCAACATCAGGAACCTCATTGCCCAAATATGCTTTTCCTTCTATTTTTTCACCCATATATGCACAGTACTCACTACCACCGGTTTCATTCTTTGTTTCACCGAGAACGTAAATGAGATCATCAGCATATTTAAAATCAAGACTTTGACAATAATCAATATCATCAATAACACCAATTGAAGAGATTAAAAGCGTAGGAGGTATTGAAATCATAACCTCATTAAAATCCTCATCATAGCCTTTAAAGTCATTAAACATAGAATCCTTTCCTGAAACAAAGGGAGTTCCATAGGCCACTGCATAATCATAACATGCACGAGCCGCCTCTTTAAGCTGTCCCAGACGATGTGGATTATTTGAATCACACCAGCAGAAATTATCCAGGAGTGCAAGCATATCAATTGAACCACCAGCTGAAACAGCATTACGTACTGCGGTGTCTATTGATGCTGCTGCCATTCGATAGGGATTGAGGTCACTATAGGAGGGATAGAGTCCCTGAGATAGAACCACACCTTTAGGAGAATCTAAAACAGGTTTAATAACAGAAACATTTCCATTTACCTCACCCTCGCCTTGAAGTGGCTTCAATACAGAGTTACCCTGCACTTCATGATCATATTGTCGTGAAATGAATTCAAAACTGGCTGTATTAAGTCTGCTCATCATATCGTAGAATGAATCTGTCAGATCTTCAGGTACATCAAAAACTTTTTCATCTACTTTAACTATTTCAATTTCGGTTTTCAGTTTTTTCTTTGGAAGACCCTCGTGAAGAAATTCCATATCAAGATCAAAAATAATCTCTCCATTATATTTCACTATGCCGCGATCTGTTTCATTAAATCGACCAATAACTGTAGCCTCGACACCGCGCTTTTCCATAAGCTTCATATAATCATCAAGGAACTTATCAGGAATTGACAAGGTCATTCTTTCCTGAGATTCACTAATCCATATCTGCCATGGTGCCAAGCCAGGATACTTAAGGGGAACCGCTTCAAGATTTACTTCAAATCCACCTGCTTCACGAGCCATTTCAGCTACAGAACATGATAGACCACCGGCACCATTATCAGTAATTGAATGATAGAGACCCATATCACGAGCCTCCTTTACTATGGCATCAGACATCTTTTTCTGAGTTATGGGATCACCTATCTGAACTGCAGTTGCCGGACTACCTGAATTCAATGCTTCTGAAGAAAATGTTGCACCGTGTATACCGTCTCTACCAACGCGACCACCGACCATTACGATATTGTCACCGGGCATTGCCTTTTTGGTTACGGCTGATTTTCCATTAACAATCTTTGGCATGAGTCCTATTGTTCCAACAAAAACAAGGGGTTTTCCTTTATAACGATCATCGAAGTATACAAATCCCTGGGGAGTTGGAATTCCTGAGTGATTACCGCCAACATTTACTCCCTTTATAACACCATTTAAAATTCTTCTGGGAGAAAGGAGCTTTGTACTTTCATCTTTATCTCTATATAATGGCTTTTTATCAAAGGGATTGGCAAAGCAAAAACCATATCTATTGGCAACAGGCTTTGATGCCATTCCAAAACCTATGGAATCTCGATTAACTCCAACGATTCCTGTTATTGAACCACCGAAAGGATCAAGTGCACTGGGACTATTGTGGGTTTCAACCTTATCTGATATGATATAGTTATCATCAAATTCAATGCCGCCCGCATTATCGGTAAAAACAGATAAACAGAAATCCTTATCTCCTTTTTCCCGACGAATTCGAATTGTTGCCTCTTTTATATATTCTTTGTAGATTCCACCTGATATTTCATCGATCTCTGCTGCAAAGATGGTATGCTTGCAGTGTTCACTCCAGGTTTGAGCTATTGATTCAAGTTCAATGTCAGTGGGCTCTCGTCCCTCTTCTGTAAAATAATCTTTTATGACATTCATTGAGATCATATCTAAAGCAAGTGGACCTCGTCTTGAACCGTCATCATCCTTAATTCCTTCTCTGGCTATATTCATCAGCTCTGTTTCATCAACATTGAGACTGACTTTATCTGCATCAATTCTTTCTGAAATACTTACAATTGGAAGATCAAAGCCCATGCCCTTATTCTTTATATATTCATCCTTTGAAAGAAGCTGCATTCTTTGAATGAGAGGATTATAAAGCTCCCGTGCAATTTCTAAACTCTGTTCTCTGGAAACATCCCCATCAATAAAATATGTAATTGAAGAAAATACTGATTTTTCATGATCACATTGAATTTTCAAGAGATCTTCTATGGACTCTCTCACAGTATGAGCCACATTATCTGTAACTCCCGGTAAAAAACCGATTTCAATTGCATAGGAGAATTCAGGCATATAGGGTTCATTTATAGTATACCCTTGAGTTACGGTCTGTGCTAAAGCTTCAGCAACCCTATCTATTGCCTCTTTACCAACAGGAATATTAAGTAAATAATTATCAGCTATACTGATATTCTTTATGGGGAGATTCTGATGGTCAAAACGGTGCATGACCACTGTGCCTCGAAAATCTTCTTTAGTATAATAAATTTCAATTCTGTAATTGCCCTGTTCCATACATCACCTCTATTGAGTTTTGACTAAAGAAAGGGGCCATAGTTGTCTATAATTTTTTTTGTAAGAATAAAAAATTAATACAGATGAAACATTAGGGGGTTACTGGAAGCCTTGTTCCTTCAGTAGTATCAACAAGTATGACTCCATCCTCCTTATATTTCTTCAGCATGAAGTGAGACACTGTTGATTGAACACCTTTTATTGTTGCGAGTTTTTCAGAAACAAACTGAGCGACCTCTCTAAGATTCTCTCCTTCAACCTGAACAAGAAGATCATAACCCCCTGACAATAAATATACCGATGAAACCTCTTCAAATCGATAAATCGACTCAGCTACTGAATCAAATCCAACCTTTCTTTCAGGTGCTACCTTTACTTCGATTAATGCCCTTACATCATGCTGACGAATTCGCTGCCAGTTCACCTGGGCCCTGTATCCAAGAATAATTCTATCTTTTTCAAGCTTTTTAATGGTTTTCTTCACATCATCAACTGATGAATTTATCTGAAGGGCAATATCTTCAACACTGCTTTGCCCATTATCACTAATAATCTCAAGAATTCTTTCTTCATTTTCGTTTACTTTATATGGTTTCATAGTATATTTCCTTTTATTTTTCAAGAGTTCCGCTGAAAATATCTTTCCAGGGTGATGTTTTCACAGTTGGCAACAATGAACTATGTTTAGACAATGAAGCAATGGAAGAAAATTCTTCAATAGACATAGTCTTTACCTGTGCATTTGTTTTATCTACATTACTATTTTCGTCAATTAAATATTGAATAAAATCCTTTGAATAGACTCTATCCTCTGAAGCAATATGTTCAACTTCTTGAGACGATCTATTTATTATATCATCAATAGATCTGCTACATTCTACGTAGCTCATTGGAGAAATCATATAATCATGAATAGTATGGAACTCATTGTGAATGTATTTTATATAGGGTACGTTGAAATTCAAAGAATTATCAAACAAATCTGATATACGAATTATTGTATTATTACATTGACTCTGAAGGATATACTGTTCACCGAGAAACTTAGAGTCTCCATATACATTCTTCGGTTGTGGTGCATCATCAGGAGAATAGGGATTTTCAGATACGTCACCAAATACATAAAGAGAACTAATGTGTATTAAGCGAGTATTATGACGCTGACACAATTCAGCTATATGCTTTAAGGCGACAGCATTTATTGTATATGCATGTTCTCGCCAGTATTCAGCATCGGTGATTTCATTATATTCAAAAAAATTAAAATAAAAATCAGGATTATGCTCTTTGAAAAGAGAATCTAATTTTTGAGGATGATAGTAATAATCATTTTCATTTTCAAGAAAAAGCGCTGAATGCTTTTCAAGAAATGGAAGAAAACTTTTACCGAGAAATGTTTGAGAACCTGCAAATATATTCATAGTACCTCAAAAAAAAAGCATTTTCCCATTATTTATTATATGAAAAAATGCTTTTTTATATTAACATTAGTGATATTCAATTACTTCTTCTGATCATCCTCATTATCTTCTTCACCAGTAATAGATTTCTTAAATTCTCTGATGCCGCCACCAAGATCTTTAGCTATTTTCGGAATTTTATTTGCACCAAAAAGTACAAGTATAATCAGGAATATGATTATCAGTTCAGGTACGCCTAATCCACTGAACATATGAAGCCTCCTGCATAAATTTCAGATAGTTTTTATTCTATCATGACTAATAAAGGGAAAGGAACTGCATTTGTCAAATAAATAACGAGTGATAACCAATTAATACCAATAAAAAGAGAAAAAATGTTATTGGTTAAAAACCAGTATTTTTCAGTTCTTTTATAAAATCTAAACAGCTGATGTAAAGCGAATGGTTTTTGTTTCTGGATCTTCAAAAAACTTCACATTATCAGAAGGTTTTTCAATTTTCCGAACACTTTTTTTAATATTTAAGACAACTCCTGGATTGACTCGTTCATTTACAATAATTACAGGCTCTCGATCAAGTTTCAATCTGGATGCGATCTCTTTACTTTTTTCAGTGAGCTCTTTGAGGGTTTTGTTACCATTACTCAACTCTTTTAAGAGTAAAAGACAATTTTTCTTTTTTACAGCAGGTAATATTGCAATATATTTCTTCGGATCTTCAAAAACCCCTTCTCCAAAGCCAACACGAAGTTTTCTCATAACCTCAGTGACAACCTCTCGCTGATCATCAATAAGTTTTCTCACTTCCATGAGTTCTTTCTCGATAAATAGATTTCTACCAACATTGAGGGTTGTAGTGGTTTCATTTATAGCACCAGCAACATTAACAATTATTTCATAGAGAGCAGTTGATTTACCACCAATAATTTTACCATGCTTTGCAATTACACTAATCTTATTATTTGAGAAAACATCACAATTGATAATTGAATCTTCAACTATAATTTCATCAGTAGACTCAACCTTGGCATTGAGAAGATATTTTGCTGTTATGGATCCACTTGAGATAACACGAACTCTTTCTTTGCCTACAACTCCACCCTTTACAGTGATGTCACCACCAGCTTCTATATAACCATCTTCAACAGTCTTCTCTATAGTAATATCACCCGTTGCCTTTACGGTAAATCCTGGTAAAACTGATCCGGAGACATGAACAGAACCATTGAAATCTATATTTCCCGTATCATAATTAACATCACCCTTGATATATGCAACTGGTAAAATTGAGATAGTCTTATTCTCTGTTTCAAGGCATCCGTCAAGGGATGAGATGTAAATATTTTCATCTTCACCTGACTGGACAATATTCTGCCCCTTTTTAAAACCATCATGATCAAGAACCTCTGAGATTACTTTGTCACCGTAGATATCAAAGCCATCAACAGCCTTTACCTCAGGAACACGTTTCAATATTTTCTGATTCTTTTTAATCTGAATAATTGAACCCACTTCTTTAAAGTCCATTGATCCATCTGATTTAATTTCTCCGGCTTTTTTATCTATATCAATGAGTGGTATATAATATTCTTCATGACCATCTACAGGTTCTTTACTTTTTGCAACAATAATACGGCTAATCCTTGGTTTCATTATATCAATTTTGCTCAGCTGTGCATCTATATTCTTTCTACCAACACCAGCTAAGATGTGTTGTTCATGAAGGATTTCCTGAATATCATTAAAATTTGGAATTTTACCAAACTTGGTAGGAAAAAGAGTATAATAGGCCTTTAACTTATCTCTGGTTATTGTTAAGAGAGACAATAACTGCAGTCGGCCATCCTTAAAAACGACGAAACCAAACTCAGATGCCTTATATGCTTTGGCCTGTTCATCAAAATATATTCCCTGGGATGCTTTGAGAGCAACGTAATTTACAACATTGTAGTATTTGAAATTAGGATCAATTCTCGTAGGAATCTGAGTATCATCGTCAATATCAATAACTCTGGCCACGATTTCAGCAGCTGAAACGAAATTATGGGGTGAAGAAAGAACAAGTTTCTTTTTTCCATCTTCTTCAATCTTTTCATTAAAGATTTTTAGTGCAGTGTTATCAAAATAACATACTATTTTTTTCATAAATTATACCAGTACATAATTACCTTATCGATAGTTTACTAATAAACAACTATATTTCTTTGCCTATAGTTAGATTTTCGTAATATAGCTTCAATTTATTGAGTAAATTATATGTTTAAAACATTATATTATTATGACAAAAAAATCAAGTATATAGATAAAAATAAAAAATAAATTTAAGATTACAGAACGATCACCTTTTTTTCAGGATTTTCTTGAGGTTTATAGATAATTGCAATATTTCCAATGATTGAGATAAGATGAGAAGCAGTTTTTTCAATAATTTCAGCTATTATATCTTTTTTTGCCTCTTTAAAATCTACAAATCGAACCTTAATCAATTCATGATCATTGAGGGCTTCCTCAGTAGCTTTAATTAATGAATCAGTAATGCCCTTTTGTCCCAAAAAAACTACTGGCTTAAGATCATGTGCCAACTTTTTTAATTTTTTTATATCTTTATTTGATAATTCCATTTAATTTCCTTCTTCTTTTTCTAATATTAATTCCAAATATGATTTTCTTTCAAATCTTGTCAACCCCATGATATGAGCTATTTCAAAAAGATAATCTTCACTATATTTTAAATCCTCAGACATGATTTCCAATTCTACAAAATAACCCAGATCTTCAATAAAATCCAGACATATTTCTACATCTTTAAAGAGATAATAGTCTCTTTTTTTGATAATTTCTTTAACTTCTTTAAATCCGAGGTTTATAAGAATTTTTTTCATAGTACTGTAATCTTCTACAGCAGTCTCTTCTTCTATTCGTCCCTTACTTCGTTTACCTAATTTTGGGCCTTTAAAGGTAATAACTGTTTTTTTATCTACCAATCTCAAACGTAAGGCTTCATCTGTTTCACCAAAATCTCTATTTGGATGATTGAAATAGATATCTTTCTCCACTTGACTCTTTTTAAACTGAGCTCCATTTTCTCCTAAAAAATGAATGACAGCATCATGATTTTCACAGGGTGATTTAATTTCCACTTCAAACATTATTCATTTCCTCTGAAGGGGACCACTAATAGAAAGTCCATCACTTCCCAAGGTACTTCGGTAATGTCCATTAATCTTAATTGATATTGAGTTAATGTCCCGAAACTGTGTTGCTGTATATATTATCTGATTAAGCCTTTTAATCAAAATCGTTCCAGCTGCCTGTTTTTCAATGGCATTATTGAAATCGATGACAGCAGTCTTATTGATTATAGCTATACTGCGAATTCTTAGTGTTGAGGGAACAGCATTAAGATAACCACGTTTTTTTTCCTCTGCACTGGGCCCCTTTGCTAATAATAATAATGATTTTTTAATAAAGTCACTCCCTTTTATTCTTCTTCTCACTACTGACAGGTACATTTTCTCTGTTTTTTCATTCATTCTTATGAAGTAAAGCTTAATGGTTGTTGAAGTTTTCTTATCATTTTTTTTTCTATCAACATCTTTATCATTAGTGATATAGTCTTTTTTATCAGCTTTTATCTTAGTGATTTTTTTCACTGTTTTAATTTTCTTTTTTTTATCAGGCCATTGTAAAAAGCTTTTAAAACTAAACGAGGACCTACTGGTATTCTTTTTCATTGTCTTATTAACCATAAAAAGTAATGCAGTAGATAAAAGTAATATAATTAAAATTAATGGAGCATTACTGTTTTTCTGAGGCTGCGGTGATTGCTTTTTAGGAGCTGCTTTCTTCTTTGCTGTCTTTTTTTTAGCTGGAGGCATACTATTCCTTCATTATAATTTCTATATAATCTTTAGATCAATACAATGTTGAGGGAGTCATAAAATCAAGCTAAAAATAATTATAATAGATTAAGCTTACCTTTGAATATTACAATAACAATCCCTTCAATAAGCATTCTTATAACTCAGTATAAATGACTTTACAAAATGATAAATTATTAAATAGAGTACCCTTATCATTACTGAAACTGGAGATTTATCATGAAAAAAGCTATTTTATTCTGCCTCTTTCTTTTTATTATTTCACTATCACATCTCTCATCCAGCCAGGAGATTAAAAAAGAAACGTGGGTAAAACTTGGATATGGTCGTGGAATAAAATTTCTCATGAATGACAAAAAAAATCTCTATGCTATCCACAATTCAGGATATCTATACAAAGGCAAGATTATCAACAATAGAATAATCTGGTCTAAAGTTATACCTGCAAGAGGAATCGAATTCTGTGTAATGGGCACCAAGTATATATACGCCATGAACAATGGTAACATGGTTTACAGGCTCAGTATCTATGATCCAATGAAAAAGTGGAAACCCATAGGATATGCTTATGGAGTAGAAAAACTTCTAGTCTACAAGGACACTCTCATTGGTATAAACAGTAGCGGCTCCATCTATAGAGGCTCAATTATATCAGAAAGATTAGTATGGACAAAAGCCGGCAATGGACGTTCAATTGATCATCTCTCTGTTGGATCACACTATCTTTATGCAATTCACTCAAGCGGCAAACTATATAGATGGAATCTTGAAACTGAGAGCATTTCATGGAAACAGGTAGGAAATGCTCATGGTATTAATTTCTTTAAAACAAATGATCTCTTTCTCTGTGGTATATCAAACAGTGGGTTTATTTACAAAGGGATTATAATGGGCCAAAGAATTATCTGGAAAAAAATCGGCTCTGCCCGTGGGATTAGAAACATTACATTGAACAAGGACATTATATATGCCTTGCATAGTTCTGAAATTATATATAAAATGAAGATTATGACAGGTCGTGATTTTTAAAAAACTCTTTATATCTCATATCAACAGTAAGTATATGGTTAACGAGCCAAATATTTAAGAAATCTAATATTTCACTGGTAAGCATTGCTTTTCCTGCAATATACTCCTTTTGAAATGTAAGAACCCTGTTTATAAAAATATCATGTTGTTCTTTATGGGTTTCATATTCAAGATAATCATATTCATACATATATTTTTCTTCAGTAAGAAAGTGTTCAGCAGTATAATCATTAAGTTTCTCAATTATTTTCTCAACTTTATCTACATTCATTTCATAAAAAAGAGCATGCTGCAACTCTGCAATTATAGATATGAGTTTTCTATGCTGCTTATCAATGATTTTGATAGAAACACTATAGGCACTTTTCCATTGTAGGAACTTGACATTTTCTTTAATTGAATTTTGCAGTTTTATTGCCAACACATTGGCTGGTCTAACCTTTAAAACATTCTCAACAAGAGATGCTGCTACAATATAATCACCATTGTTATAATGAAGCTTTGCCAGGTGAAGCTTATATCTGATTTCCCATGGTTTTCTCAAAACGGCTCTTGAGGCCAGTGTTAAGGCACCTTTAAGATTTTGAGTTTTATAAAGACAAAATGAAGCAACGTATAGATATTCAGTATTAAATGGGCACTTTGATATATATTTCTCTACGTAGGTAGTAGCTTCTGAATAATTTTTAGATGAAATAAGTAACTTTGTCATTGCCTTTAGGGCATTGGAATCATCAGGATGTAGTGATAGAAAATTTTTAATAACATCACGTGCCTCATCAATCCGAAGATCATCTTGAAGTTTTTGAGCCTCATTGATATAAAAAGAACTATCCTTTTCTGTTTTTTTCTTTCGATCTTTGGCCCTGTAAAATATTCTTAATAATGAAAAATCATCGGTAATTTCACCATCCTTTAATAATTCTTCAAATATTCTATTATTATCACCTTTACTTTTTTCCACGTAACGTAAAAAACGGGTTTCATCTTCATTAATTATTCTTTCTCCACCTGAGGTTCTACCAATTATAAAATCATCTCTACCGTCTGATCCCATAATAATAATATCTCCAGGCATAAGCTGGAAGGTCTTAATGTAAAAGGTTGTATCAAAATCCATAATACCGAGTTTTCTCAGATGTAATTCATTCTCAATGAAACGGGCTTTACCACTTCGATAGAGTGCAGTCCATGGATGTTCCGCATTAAGATAATACATTAGCCCTGTTTGGTCATCAACAAGGCCAATTACCGCTGATATCAGCATTGATCCCTCAAAACTTTCAAATACTCTTTGCAGTTCATCATAGGTATTTTTCAGCCATGTTTCAGGTGAATGACTCTGCTCAAAGGCTGAAAATTTGGTTCTGTCAACAATGGCTTTTATAACAGCACCGACAACAATAGCACCACCAGCTCCCTGCATGGATTTTCCCATTGCATCGGCATTAACAAAAAGAATATAAATACGATCTTCAAGATAAATATTATGGGCAAAACAGATATCCCCCCCAACCTCTCGTTTCCAGTTTTTAAAACGAAATTCCTTCATTTCTTTAACAAAAATATCTATTTCAATATTATCACTTCGAACACTGTTTTTTCCAAGGGGATCAAGAATGAGACTTGTTAAAAAATAATCTCCATCCTGTTTTTCTTTTAATTCATTAACACTATCAAGTGTATTGTTCAGCATCTCATTGGCTTTTTTAAGAGATGTAATATCCTCTCCCATACATTGATATTCAAGTTTATTACCACTTCTATCAAATATAACCTGAATGGTCCACTTCTGCCATTTTTCATCTTGACCTTTACCAAATGATAATTCTACATTAATTGTTGGATTATCCATGGAGAGTAATTCAATTTGAGATGTGATAAAATCCCTATGTTTACGAGGAACAATTGACATGAAATTTTCACCAATGACATCATATCTTTCAACATCAAAGTAATTACAGAAGCCATCATTTACAAAGCATATGATTCTATCATCATGGAAAAATCGCAGAATAAGAATTGCCGAGTGTTCAATGAGACCTCGATACCGTTCTTCACTCATTTCCAGGGCAACGAGAGACTGCATCTTTTGTTTGTATAGAGTATGCCTTTCTATAGAATCCAAAATGGCAAAGACCAATTGGCCATGCTCTTTTTCATCAGTAAGGATTGACTTAGGAAGGTAGTCATATGCCCCCATCCTCATGAATCGAGCAGCTACAAACTCATCTCCATGAGATGTAATAACAATTACAGGTACAGAGATTTCCTCTATATCAAATTCTTCAAAAAAATTAATCCCATCAGAATCAGGCAAAGCATAATCAAGAAGAATACAATCAAAGGATTTCTTTTTTAAAATCTCTATAGCTTGTGAAATGGTTGTTGCTTCAGTCAGAAAATAGGTAATCTTACGGGAATCAAGAACACCTATTACAGCCTGAATAGAGACAGGATCATCATCGATCATTAATATTTCTAAATTTTTATTCATACCTTTTATATCAAATTATTATAGTATAAATATTGAGAACATGCAATGTTTTTTTAATTTACTCTTATTGATAAAAATATTTTTTTTAGTTATTTTAATTATATTAATGACAAAAGAAATAACATCACCCAGTATTGGCTCGGCCAATTTTATTGAGGAAAATCATGAAAAAATTTATCTATTTTATTATAATTATTGCAGTATTTTCATCCTGCTCAGCAAAGAGGGAGATTGATTTATCTCATAATTGGAAGAATCGTGTTGATCTATGGACTACAGATTATAAGGATCCTTTGAATATAACAACATCAAATTTCAATGACTCATCTTGGGATACCATAAATAAAATTGAAGGATCTTACAGCTATAAAAAAGACTCCACATCAAAAGATAAAGAAAAAGCTAAAATGGTCATCTGGCATAGAAAGAAAATTATAATTAGTGAAAAATATTCCAAAAAGGATCTATCCATCTTCTTAGGTCAAATCTGGGACCAACATGATCTCTATTTAAATGGAATTAAGATTGGTACAGGAGGCAAGAAATATCCTGATTTTCATTCCGATTTTAACGTCTATGCACATCATTTTTTACCTTCTGGATTAATAAAATTCGGCAAGGAAAACATCATAACAATCAGGCAATTTACAAACCAGCAGGCTAATTTTTACGGTTCACCATTTATTGGTGACTCTTTCACCGTTAAAAACTATACATTTTGGCTAAGATTTCTTGCAGAATACCTGCCAATGTCTCTTGGAATCATGACTCTTTTATTTGGTATTGCGATGACCATTCTCTTTTTTGTTGAGGGCAGAAAGAACATCATAACGTTACATTTTAGTGGCATCTCAATCTTCTGGTTTATCATAACATTTCACTTTTGGCTTCCTGATTACATCATCATGTCATGGAATACACAGGACAAGGTATTCTATGTTTTAATGACTCTCTTCATGGTATGGATCTATATTTTTCTTGAGAAGATGCTGAGGGTCAAATTTAAGACTGGTCGCATCATAACCTTCGTTATTGCTGTAGCAACATCAATTCTCAGCTTAACATCTTCAATTGAAGAGCCAATCACTGGATGGCGCTTTGATATAATTGGTCCAATTGGCATCATTGGTCAGATTCTCTGGGGAATAGTCATCGTGATGGCTATAAGAAAAAAAAATAAAGAGGCAAAGGTAATTCTTTTAGGTTATCTTCTCTTTGTCATTGCCATGATCCATGATTCTTTATTTATGACAAGAGTCATCACATCATATACATTTTTCAGTAATTTCGCCTACCCTGCCTTTCTTATCTCACTTGCCATTAATCTCTTTATGAGAATTACAGGTATGGCTGAAAATATAAAACAATCAAAGGTTACCATTGAAGAAAAGAATGTTAAAATGAATTCAATATTTACCAAGGTCATTGAATCAACAGATGAATTGATCAATCTTTCGGTAACTGCTGATGAATCAAGTTCAACTTTAAAAGAAGAGATGAAAAGTCAGGGATCAAATATAGAAAAGGTATCTGCTGTTTTCGAAGAGGTTTCCGCTTCAATTGACTCTGTTGCCACACATGCAAAAAAACAGGATGAAGAGGTCAACAAGAGTTCAATACTTTTAAATAATTATTCTCAATCATTAAAGGGCATTACGGGAGCAGCCAAGGAAGCTGTTATTAAAGGAGAAAAAAGTCAGAAGGATACGGATTACATAACTGAACGTCTTGAAACCCTCAAGGACAGCATGATAACATTAAAAACATCCTCTTCAGCCATTGAAAGGATTGCAACTATAATAAATGACATTGCTGAACAAACTAATCTCCTTTCATTAAATGCAGCTATTGAGGCTGCTCGAGCAGGTGATCATGGCAGAGGCTTTGCAGTTGTTGCAGATGAGATTGGAAAATTAGCTGACAGCTCTGTTGAACAGGCAAAAACAATTCAAAACATAGTAAAGGGAATTGTTAATGACATTGAAATAGAAACAGGGATGATAATAGAATCATCTCAGTTTATCAATGAAATCAATAAATCTGTTACTGAACTCAATGAAGCCAGTGAATCAATTCTCCACCTCTGTTATTCTCAGGAAGAATTAACCAGTGAATTAGAGAAACAAATGATATTGATTTCTCAGGGATCTACAGAAATAAACACTGCAACTTCAGAACAACACCTTGGCATGTCAAATGCCAATCTGGCAGTTGAACAATTAACAGGAGTCATGGAAAAGGTCAACCACAGTTCAGACCAGATGGTATCCATATCTGAAACATTATCTCATAGAATAGCAATTTTGAATAAAATAATTATTGATAGTTAAGAGATAAAAACCCTTGCAAACAATCCTTTATAGTGTATAATGTATAACATAAATATATTATACATAAGGAGTACGACATGTTGCAACTTTGGAGAGATGCATCACTGAAGAAAAAGGTTCTATTGCCTGGATTGCTTTTAACACTCTTATTTGTTTTAATAACCGCCTTTGTAATTCTTCCACAAATGGAACGTAGTTTAATAGATGCTCGAAAGGATCGCATTGAAAACCTCGTTAAAATAGCAATAAATACCTTAGAAAAACTCAATACCAAGGTGACTCAAAACAAAATGCCCCTTGCTGAAGCCCAGAATCTAGGTAAAGAACTCATATCACATATGAGATATGAGAAGAACAATGACAATTATCTCTGGATCCAGGATTTTTATCCTAAAATGATTATGCATCCAACAAGCCCACACCTCAATGGGAAAAGCCTAAAAAACTTCATAGAAAAAGCTGAAGGTGGTAAAAAAGGTAAAAAATATCTCTTTGTTGAGATGGTAAACGAATGTAATAAAAATGGATATGGTTTTGTTGAATACAACTGGGAATATAAAGGTACGAAAGATATTAAAAGAAAGATATCATTTGTAAAGGCCTACAAACCATGGGGATGGATCATAGGAACAGGAGTCTATATTGTTGATATAGATAATACAATGTTTACCATTAAAAGAGGTGTTTACATTGCCATTGCTATTGCAGCAATCATATTCATTATATTAACTCTCTTTATCACAAATTTTATTGTTAAACCAATTAAGGATACAGTAGAACTTGCTAAAGTGATGGCCAAAGGCGACCTGACAAATAGAATAGAGTCCATTAGTAAGGATGAGGCTGGTCAACTTGCAGAAGCGATAAACACAATGGAAGACCATCTCTCCAATACCATTAATAGTATCATGGAAAGCTCAGATTTACTTTCTGACACTTCAAGTGAGGTCAATTCAACTGCTCAACGTCTTAGTCTTAATGCAAATAATCAGGCAGCGAGTCTTGAAGAGATCACCTCAACCATTGAAGAGGTGGGAGCTGCAATTACTCAGAACTCCAGCAACTCTCGAGAGACAGATAATATTGCACAGTTAACTGCAAAACAGAGTGAAGATGGTGGTGAAGCGGTAAAGCAGACCGTTGAGGCCATGAAAAATATTTCTCAAAAAATTACGTTAATTGAAGACATTGCCTATCAAACAAATCTTCTTGCCCTTAATGCAGCTATTGAGGCTGCTCGAGCTGGTGAACATGGCAAAGGTTTTGCAGTTGTTGCTAGTGAAGTAAGAAAGCTTGCAGAAAGAAGTCAATTTGCAGCTCAAGAAATAAGCAACCTGTCAATAAGCAGTGTAGATATTGCAGAAAAAGCAGGCAGAATGTTTGAAGAAATTTTACCAAATATTTTAAAGACAGCTGAGCTCATTCAGCAGATTTCTTCAGCCTCAGAAGAACAAAACTCCGGAATGACACAGATTAATGTAGGAATGGACGGCATGAACCAGGGAACTCAGGATTTGGCTTCGTCATCTGAGGAACTGGCATCTGCCTCTGATATGTTGAAGGATCAGGCCATAAGTTTAAAAACACTCATCGCATATTTCAAGATTAAATCATAGAAAGAAATGAATCAATAGAACTATGTCTTTCAAAAGATAAACTCTTTTATAAACTATATCTTTTGAAAGACATTTTCCAACTTTCGATTTTCAACTTTCAACTAGCTCTTATCGCTTACCAAAAAAACGATCAATCATTGCATTATCATTTTCAACGAGGGCCTTTATTGGATCAGAATGTCTCAGAAGAAATGGTCTCACAAATGGTCGAACAAGCTTAGTAAAGAAACGTTGCACCGGATTAACGGTTTCAGCTACTTCATCATAATGATCTTCTATTGTTCCCCGTTGAAATTTCAAGAGACCTTCAAGCTTATCTGTGTCTGAATAAAACCCACAATGGAAATTCTGTGTTGCAAAGGCATCTTCAGGTAGAAAGTTCTTTCCAAGACCAAAAATCTCCATGCTGCGGTTTAGATATTCACGGTATGTTGTTCTGCATTTTTCACCACCAGCTAGGTTATGAATCTCTCCAACAAGAGATGTATGTTCAATAGCTTCTACGAGAGCATAACCCGTATCTTCACAGGACAATATCTCAATGCAGGTGTCCAATGGCATATGAAACATGAGCTGAGTATTTTCTTTAGAGAGATCTCTGTGAGGGGTCGTAATATATGTTAAACGAAAAATTTTCCATTTTAAACCACTTTCCTGCAATAACTTTTCTGCCTGAAGTTTTGTTATTGCATATTCATCACCAACACTTGGTTGAAGTGGATCGCCCACCTTTATTTCTGGATTTTCCACTCTATCTCCATAAACTGATATTGAAGATGTATATATAATTTCTGTATTTTGATCATGAAGTTTTATTGCTTCAATTATATTTGCAGTTCCACCAACATTGACCCTTTCTGCCAGTTCAGGTTTGTAATCTGCCAGAGGAGGAATAATAGCTGCAGTATGAATCACCACATCCATATTCTTTACTACACGATCAACATCTGCAAAATTGGTTAGATTTCCTATGTGAACATTGACATCATCATATTTTTTATAAACTTTCAAATCTTTAGCAGTATTCATAATCAGAACATGAATCTCACAATCATTTTTTCTATTTAAGAGTTCCTTGATGACTTCAAAGCCTACACGTCCAGTTGCACCTGTTACCAAAACCTTCTTCTTCATTAACTTTTCCTTTCTCTATTCATAATCTTATATTTCTTATCATTATTTACATACTATAGAATGCAATCTTTTTCTAAAAAACAAGTAATTTATTGAATTGACTTTTAAAAAAAATATCAGATAATATAATAAATCAAAACTGGTACAATAAATGCAAACTTTATTAAATGATATTGCAGAAAATAAAAAAATATTTCTTGTTGAAGATGACAGAGCAACTGCCCTTCATATCAAAAGTATGCTTTTGAAATGGGAATATCTACATGTTGATGTTTTTTCCAGTGGAGAGGACATCATAGAGCACCTAACAGAAAACAACGGTGACTTAATAATAATGGATATTACCCTTGATGGGGCATTAACTGGAATTGAAGCTGGAGAGATTATATTACAATCTCAGACAATTCCAATTGTCTATATAACTGCAAGCAGCAATGAAGAGCTCATTGATAAAGCAGCATCATGTGGGGCTTATGGTTTTATTCACAAACCTATCAATCCACAATTTTTAAAAAATACTATTCAAATAGCATTATCAAAATATCAGGCGGAGATAGATTTATTGCAATATAAAGATAACCTTGAAGAGATTGTCACTCGAAGAACAAAAAAAATCAATGAGGTAAATCATAAACTCTATCTTGAAATTGAAGGACACAAAGAAACTGAAAAACAGCTTAAACTTCATAGAGATGAACTCGAGGAATCACACAAACAGATACTTGCTGAGATGCACAATGCACGAAAGGTTCAAGAGGCCTTGCTTCCAAGGCAAAAACCTGAATACAACAATTGTACTATAGATTTCACTTACATGCCTATGATTGAAGTGGGAGGCGACTACCTGTCCTTTACATCTTTTGCTGAAAAAGACCAACTTGGTATCTTCATAGGAGATGTTTCAGGTCACGGTGTCTCTGCAGCACTTTATACCTTTCTTGTTAAGGCTATTACGGACAATCTCTACTTTCATTACGGATTAAACCCAGACATCTTCATAAAAAAACTCAATAATGAGCTCACTGACTCAATGGAATCTCACTTCATGACAGGACAATATATCTTATTATCAAAGGTAAATAATGATTCAATAACAATATCCATGTGCGGTGCAGGACATCCTTCTCCAATTATATATTGTTCAAATGACAATTCTATTTCAACAAAGATGCTTCCAGGGCCTGCTCTGGGATGGAATATAAAAGCACACTATAATCAAATAAAGATTACTCTCAACAAGGGAGATAAAATATTCTTTTATACTGATGGAACATCAGAGATCAGAAATACAGAAGGGATAATCCTTGGAGAAGACAATCTCATGAAAATAGTTTACAATGAATGCCAAAAACAACAGAGTATATCTGATGATCTAAAAAATACTGTGGCCCAGGTTCTATCATACAGCAAAAGCAATTCCCTACAGGATGATCTATTGATCATTGCAATTGAGGTTTAAGAGAACTATTTCTTTCTGGTTTTTATGATCCAATAATGTATTCTTCCTGCGCCTTCAATTACTGCAGTTTTATTATTCTTAAAGGTAAATCCCTTAGATTCAAGATATTGTTTTGCTTCAATATCTTTAGAAACAGCCTCAGTAAAGGCTATTTCTCCACCTTCAGTAAAGGACTGAAGCTTGGCCGCAACATTAACGCTTTGACCAAAGTAATCGATAGAACTATTGAGATTTACAGCAAGACAGGGTCCCTTATTTAATGACACCCTCACCTGCAAGTCATGATCGCCTTGTTTTCTAAAATTAGCAGCAAAGGAAAATGCAGCTCTTACTGCATTTTCTGTTTTAGAAAATGAAAGCATAACTGCATCTCCAAGAGTTTTCACAACAACACCGTGATACTTTAATGCTATATAATGACTAATCTTAAAGAAATCTCTCACAATACTAAAGGCCTGGGTATTACCGACTCTTTCATAAAGGGATGTTGATCCCACTATATCAACAAAGAGAATATTCTGCACTCCAATATCTATAGAAAGATCAAGATTCAAAGCCTCTTCAGAAAAAAGATCTCTAAATTCTTGAAAAGCAAAAAGATCCTTTGGGCGAAACATTTTTTTATCAGGAGAATATTCTTCGATAATAAAAGTCTTAGGAAAATTTTCTCTATTTCTCATTACCAATTGAGCACCAGGTCCTGTTACTCCATCAGCAGCGTCTATTGATGAATCCCAAAATAATTTCTTAGCCTCTCCTTCTTCAACCCTGAAATATCCATAACTCTTTTCACCCTGCACTCTGTAACGATAATTTCCTACAGTAAAAGGGATATCATATATATGAGTCACTCCACCAGGAATATCTTTTTGATATTTTATATGATTCTTTTTTGAGGGTTCAGCACTGCAATATAAAACCTCATCAACCTTTCTAATGTCAGGATGTGGTTGAAAAGTAATTTCCATAGCATCGATATCCCCAGCTTCAAACTCAATGCTACAGACCTCACAATAGTCATTCTTCTGAACCTCCCAGAGATGGCTTACCCTTTTACGCATTCCCAGGCAATGAGGACAGACCGTATCCCAGGTCATATTGACCATTGAATGTCTGGTAGCATATAAAAGAGAGGGAATGATTTCATCAACAGAAAGCTTCCAGGATTCAGCCAAAGATATTGGTCTTATTCTATAAAGTTCTGAATCTGAGGCAGTTTCAATATGATAAGACAGATTATCAATTATATCTCCATTAACATCATCTTCCTTTACCTTGAGTTTTACACCTTCAAGTAATGATTTATTAATTAAATATTTTTTATTTATTTGAGGATGAGAACCTTTATAGGTATCTATCTCCATATGAAGGGAAGATTTATCTCGTTTTTCTTCAATGACTTTGACAAATGCTTTAATGAGATTTCTTTTATATGATTTTCTTTTTAAGATGAGTGCCAGTCTTCCTATAAAATTTCTTGGAATCCAACCATAATAATATGTAACTGAATCAGGTTCACCATTTTCATTGGAGGTTATAAAGATATGGATTCTCACATAGTACATATAACCCTTTGAGTAGATCCTTGCAAAGTATAGCTCTTTACCAAAATCCCATTGCCAGGGCTCTTCTACAAATTCATGAACCTTTCCTGCCATGGTTATTGTTCCCTTAAGTTTTCCATCCTCCTCTTCGTACTTCATAAGATTGAGACCAGAGGCTTCATTAAGGGCTGATGTATCACTCACTACTTCCCATAGGGTTTCTATTGAAACATCAACTGGAATCGTAAAATAATACTCTACTGGTGAGCCCTTTTCCAGCCACTTTCCCGGCCACCGATTTGCACTTAGATATTCCTTAACATTCATGACATATACCCTTACTCCCTATTTAACAATAGTATGAAATTATTGAGAGAAAAGTCAATGATATTATTGAGTACAGAGTCTCAAGTAAAAAGTGGAAAGTTGAAAGTTCAAAGTTTGACTTATTCAATACAGAATCAAAGAGGTTAATTACAAATGCTTCAAATAATACGTGTTAAAAGATTATATCAATAAAAACTTTTTTTTATTTACAAAATCAATGAGATAAAATATGAAAAGAATGAGAATATGAATAATGAAAATTGTATTTGATATGGACAACACCCTGGCCGATGAACAGGGAAAAACTTTGAGACCAGGCATCAAAGATCTTCTAAGGTCACTCTACAATGATAACAATGAAATTGTGCTGTGGACCAATTCACCTAAAAGTCGCGCTCTTGATATCATAAGATCTCTAGAGGTTGAAAAATATTTTTCTAAAATTATTGGTCGTGAAGATTATGACCCCAAGAACCATGGACTTCTTAAAAAAACTCATATCATAAAGGCTGATAGATTTATTGATGATGATATTGAAGAGATAGAATACAATAAAAAGAATGGAATTTCCTCTCTTCACATAAAACCCTATCGCAAGAACATGACCATGGCTGATGATGATATACCAATAATAGAGAATTTTATTTATCAAAAGGATTCACCTTTCAAAAAAGCATTTAAGATCTTTAGAAAAAAATAATGAGTAAGCATCATTCATTAAAGAGTTAAAAGGAGATATATTATTGCAATGTCATCCAATAAAAGAATTATATTGATCATATCTATTATGACTTTACTTTTTTCATCTCAAAACTGCAATTCTTCAACTAAGATACATCAATTCAAGGAATGGGTCTACATCTACCACAGGGCAAAAATCAGCTCTCACTATCTCAATGAAGCTCTTATTAAAAATAAACTTATCTGTATCACCGGTTATTCCATCAACAAAGAAGGATCTATTAAAACTGACAGAACCGATACCTGGAAAAAGGTTATGAACCTGAAGTATTCAACAAAGAAGATCATACCTCTCTTTAGTTTTGCAACACCCAGTTCAGGAATAAACATTTTATCATCTAAAAAACTAATGACAAGGTTTGCATTGAAAATTAAGAATTTTTTAAAAAAGAATAATTTTAAACATTTACATTTTGATTTTGAACATATCTCCCCACGGTATAGCAGAAACATTGTGACTTTCATTTCTATCATCAAAAGGCATAATCCCCGACCTATCATATCAATGGCCCTCTTTCCTCAAATTGATTTTAAAAAGAAAAGATCACAACTTCATGATGTCGAAGCTCTTTCAAAGTATTTAGATTACATTGTCATTATGACCTATGATTATAATGATGCAACAACCAGTGCAGGACCAGTGACTGATAAAACCTGGGCAGAGAAAAATCTTCGCTACTTTTTAAAATACTACAAGAGCTCAAATATTTACCTGGGGATGCCCTCCTATGGATATATATGGTCAAAGGCAAAGAAAACCACATCGATCTCAGCAAAATATGGCTCATATCTCAAAAAAAAATATAAAGCCAGGAGACATCATTCAGGATGTCTTAAGATTAAAACAGGAAATCCCAAAAACAATATTATATATTTTGCTGATAAAAAAACACGGTTGCTTTTGAAAAAAATTGCTCTGAAGTATAATTGTGCAGGCACAGCATTGTGGAGAGGAGGCTTAGAGGACCAATAAAAAAAGAGAGTCGCTAAACTCTCTTTTTTATAATCATTTTATTTATTTTTATATTTATATATTAGGCAGCGTACATGTCAACTGACTTGATGTCCACTATTGGAATTCTCATTTCACCAAGATGAATATCATTAGAAACTAATATATCATCAATTATTTCACGATTCTTATAAAGTTCGATCTCTTCACCTGTTTCTAATACCAAAACAATGTCAAGGCCTTTGATCTGTAGATATTTTTCTAAAAGTTCTCTAAAGCTTTTTGTTCTCTTTTTAGGTTGTCTCATTTGTAATTCTCCACTGATTATTTATGTCACATATATTCTATCGGAGGAATTTCAATGAGCATTAATACTTTTTTGTATAAATTAATAAAAATTGTTAAAAGTGACTATTAATATAAATTAATTTGCCCCTGAAAATTAATTTATATTAATAGACTAAATGTATTGATTAATTTATCTGAGATCTTCTATTAAAAAATCAATTTTATCCTTCAATGAATAGCTTCGGGTCCTTTGACGCAGCCGTCTTAGAGCCCAGAGAGAACCCTTTGCATCCTTTCCCATCCTCTTTAATATCTCAAGAGCCCTGTACTTAAGGCGTGTATCTTTCCCCAGAAGATATTTGTTCATCATTGGCACTGCAGTTTTTCCCATACGAGCATATCCATCAACCGCTGCTTTTGAAATATGACTACTATAGCTTTTCAAAGAGCGCTCAAATATTTTCACTGTAGCCCTATCAAGAATGCCTATAGAGCCCAACGTCTTTAATCCCTCGACAATAACAAAAGATCTCTGATATTCTCCACCAACCTCATATTTTCTAATATTTTTTCGTACATGTCGTGCAGCTTTTTTAGCATATGGCCCCATAGCAGCAAGATACCGCAAGGATGTCTTGTGGCTATGATATGTTCCTTTATAAAGATTCTTAATACATTGGTCTACCGTAGGAACAAAACCGGGGATTTTAATATTATAGTTCAGAGCAAAGAGAATTCGATCTTCTTTTTGTCTCGGATACTTTGTTAAGGGCAATGATTCCTGAAGCTTTCTATAGCATTTTTTCACCATTACCTTTAAGTCAGATTTTCGAAATGTTCGTTTTCTCATCTTATATTTTGAGTTGAATGATCTATGTATTGACATAAAATCAGTACCAAGCTTATTGGTGCTCTGTCTCATGTTAAATGTCTTACAGACCCTTGAGAAGTATTCATCCTTATAGCTATTATTGACTGTTTCATAATAACCTCGAAGCATGGCATTATTGATTCTAATCAATCCATAATCCTTCATGCCCCTGATGGCATTATCAGTAATAAGAAACACCAGTTTATCATCTCTGGGCACCCTGCTGTAACTTCTAAAAACAGTATTCACTGCTGCAACTGCAGCTCTGTCATATATAACCAAGGGCATCTCACCTTTTTTTGCTATATTCATATATTCTTTTAATCTATTTATTATTATAAGCCTCGGAGCAACTAAACCCTTTCTATTATAAATAAGTTTTCTCAGATGTCTGGCATTTCCATGGGGATAGGCCTTTTTCATCTGCATCAAACCAACTCTCCATTCTGAGTTAGTAATATTATTATCCATTGCAAAATATTCCATTACTGCTGATGACACCCTATAGGGATATTTAATCTTCTGGACCTCTTTCATGAGGAAATTATGATATGCCTTATCATTGATTCGATAATAAATCAATTTACTGATAATGTGACTATGTAATTTATAGCATGGTGAATCCATGGGAATTCTACGAATTGCTCTACTTAATCTATTCCTTTGATTTTCTGACTTTAAATCTCTAAATAATGGAGAAAGATTATTCCACTTCTCTCTACAATCAGTTTGTTGTTTTGGAGTAATGATTTTAGGTTTTTGTTTTTTAAAGAATATTGAGATATCACCCTTCAAAGGAATTCTCGCTCTTCCTGTTGCTAGGATCTCTCCATCAATAACACTGACCAGTCTGCAGGAAATAACAACGTAATTCTCCAGTACCGTATATGTTCCCAGGATAAGTCCATCAATGGGTGCAAGTTCACCAATTCTCTTGATATTCTCTTTTTTCATTATTCCCGAGACAGAGATGGCATTTTCCTTCATAATTACATCAAGTCTGCTTCTTTCAAAGATGCGAAATTTTTTAAATCGGTCTTTCAAATCAGCCATCAGTGTTTCAGCTGCAAAGATTCCAAAGTTCCCAGATGATTGTCTCGATGTAGACTGAAAAGGAATAACTGCAACCCTCATTGGCCGTGATGATGTTGCCCCCTTTGCAATACCATTATTAACCTCTTTGATTCCATTTTTAAATGAACCTCCTGAGGAACCCGTTGATGCGCAGGTCAAACTTAAAATAAAAAGAAAAAATACTAAGAGAGCATATCTACTCATTTGAATACCCTTTGAAAAATATTTTTATTGTACAACAAAAGAAAACAATTTCTATCTTGTTCTCTTTTGTGATATTGCATTTATTGCATCTTCCAGTGCATCTGAAAGCCATTCATTTTTATTATATCTTTTCAGCTGCCTTAAGAACCTTAAAGAATAAGATGCCTTTGGTCCCATTTTTTCAAGAGTTTTAACAAAGGGAATCATCTTCTTTCCCCTATACTTTCTCATCTCCTGAACGATATAGGGAACGGCAGGTCTTCCTATATATCTTAAAGTAGCTGATGCATATTTTTTTACATGAGAGCTTCGACTCCCTAAATGAGGAACCACTGCAATAATTGCCTGTCTGCTTCGAGATTTCATGGTAACAAGAGCCCTCATTGCATAGCCAACATCATTTGTTGAACCATAGTATCGTCTGCGGCCATATCTTCTTATAATCTTTAATACAGTTGATTCTGCAAAGCGTCCTCTCTTTCCCATGGCATAGAGACAATAGAAATAAAACTTTTTTTCACGATAGGATCCCAAAAGAATTTTTTTGCGAATATCCCTTTTGGTTGGCAATCCATATTTATAGGGAATCTGATATTTCAAACATAACATAATAATGGATTTCTTTTCATTTCGAAAGGTTTCAACTGCATTAAATTCCCTTTCCATGGTTTTTCTGCAATACTTAAGAAAAACCTTCATCTCCAGAGCATAGACTCTGTTTCGATTTTTCCAGTATCTTTTATTAATGTGATTTTCAAGAGTAATCAAATCACGCCTCAAACTTCTACCACTCTTTCGCTTATTATGAAGAAGACACAATGCAGGTAAAATCTCTTTTCTTATACTTACATCATTTTCCTTTTTAAAATCTTTTGAAAGCCTTGATGTGAGATATCTTATTTTTCTCTCTTCAAGTTCTGAAATATATTTTTTAATAATATAAACCCTGCCAAGGGGATACTTATGAAGATTTTGATAGAGCTGCATAAGTCCTTTGCTAAAGGAAAAGGCAACAGGCTTGCCAACTCTACGGAGCTTGACCTCTGTCATATACTCATCAATTCTCAATTCAATCTTCTTTTTTGAGGCCATGGCTTTTCCACGATATGAGAAGAGATAACGAAGATTTCTTCCAAACCACCGGTAGGATGAACGTTTCACCGCACCAAGAGCAATATTCCATTCTTCATCATCGATAGAACCATCTGCACCAAGATAAGAAATTATTGTAAATGCTCTGCGATCTTCACCGGGATATTCAATAGAAGCTAGAGAGTTTAATAAAAACCTGCGATATTTTTCATTGAGTATTTTTTTTCTCTTAAAGCGGTAAATAACAGTATTATGAATCTTTCCACAGTTTTTATCGAAGGGAATAGTAATAAAATAATCTACAGCCTTTGCAATATCCTCTTTCTTTCTCAAATAACGGAGATAGTCTTTTGTTTTTTCATAAATAGTCTCGCAGTCAGTTCTATTATTTAAATTATTGTTCTGATAACTTTTATAGAAAAAGCTTTTCATATGAGAACTAATAAAGATGTTTCCCCTGAAGACCTCTTTTATTTCCCCGGTTACCGTATCAATGAGACGCAGATTAATATCTACATATTTAGACATAACAGTAAAAGAACCCGTTACAATAGCATCAACAGGAGCAATCTGACCAATTTTTTTTGCGTCACTACCCTTAACCAAGCCTGACAATCTGAGAGATTTTTCTTTCATAATTACATTGAGACGTCTTCTCTCAAAGATTCTAAAGCGTCTCATTCTCTTAAACTCTCTCACTAAAGCACTATTAAGAAATGATGAAAATCTGCGATGTTTATATTTCCCTGCAGTGCTCACAGGGGGGATGAGAACGATACGAAGAAGCCTCTCTTTAATGGCAGCATCTCCCATTTTCTTTGCAGCATCTTGAGAAAACTTTTCAATATTCCCTGAGGGATATTCCTTTTTAGGCACAGATGAGCAGGATAAAACAAGAAGTACTACCAGGATAGTAGATAAATATTTCATAACTAGACCTTCACCCTATATTTATTGCCATAGTGTAACATAGAGTGATTTTTTGGTCAAGAGGAAACAGTTGTAAGTTAAAAGGGAAACCACGAATAACACGAATTTCACGAATTTGATATTCTATAGTTATACCTCATTTCTCATTTTTCAATTAGATCAATATTTATAATCATAAATAACATATATACATCACAAATATAGAACCAATCAATCCAAAGCCCTTCGTGAAAATTCGTGCTATTCGTGGTTATAATTCTTTAATTTCCATGACAAGGTTCAACCTCACTTTTAACTTTCGACTTTCAAACTTTTGACTATCTAATACATCTTTCTTTGCATTCGAGGTCTGAATTTTTTAAAGCTATCATTTTTATTTTTAATATTTTCATCCTTTTCAAGATCCATGAGATTTGAATTCAGCTTTAGAGAATTCTTATAAAATGCAAGTCCCTTAGCCTTAGGATAATATATAGTAAACTTAATTCGTATCTTTTTCTTCTCACCTGGTTTCATATCCATCACCCAGGAACATACACCATTCTTCTTCTTCTTTTTTGGTGCAATAGAAAAGTTAACATCTTTGATTGATATTTCTTCAACATTACTTACTGGAATTTGATCAACAACATTCATTTTAATCTTTTCTTTTGTAAAATTTTCCACAGTAATAACAAAGGAAAATTGTGCCCTTCTTTGTGAGCTCAACATACCGGGCTTAAAAACCTTCATCTCTTCAAGATATCGCTTAACACGTATATTTTCATTAACACTGAGATTTAATTCAAACTCCTCTCCCGGTAAAATACGATCGGCATTTGATGATCCTACAAAGCTGTTGTCTAAAAATATATTAAGATTCCCCTGTAAAATAGGATAATCCATGGTATTCTTTCCCACTGCTCTAAGGTATGCATTTGAACTAAATCGTGGAATAGATATATAATCAAAGCTTACAGGAAACTTGTTTCTGCTAATGGTTGTTCTATGGGGAGAATTATCAGATGGAATCGTTGTTCGCTTTGGCACATGAAAAACCAATGATCCCATCTTCTTATGGGTCTTTTTAGAATCATCAATATTCTTCTGATAATTTTTAGCTCGATCTCTGTAATTATATCCACTTCGAGCAGTTACATAAAGAGCTTTAAGTTCAGGAAGATAACCAATCACTGCAGGTTGTGCTGTAGAATATGATAATTTAGAATTAACCCAATCCTCTCCACTTCGATGAGATACCTCACTGTAACCGATAAATTCTGTGGTCTTCTTGCCAGTTACAACTCTTATGTCATAGCTTGGTTTCCACTTAACATTGAGATTCATATAGGTTAACTGAACACGGAGAGATGTAGTACTCTTTACATCCATCACAATTTTAACTTTTTTCTTTTTCAATAGATTTGATCGTGAACTATTATAGCTGTAGAGCAATTGCTGTTTTGCATAAATCTTTTTGTTTAGTTTTACTAATTGATTATTCTTTTCATTTTGTTTTATATAATTTCTACCAAGTGCACTGGTGAGAAAGAACATCATCTTTTTGTATTCTTTAATTGTTCTTTCTTTAACAACGAGAGTTTTTTCGCTGGAGCTTGTTCTTTGTAAAAACTGTGTCTTAACCCCATACAAATAACTTTTTTCAAACTTAATAACCCTAATATCACTTCTAACTTTTTTCCGTTGATTCTTTAATTTCTTAATAAGAGTCATAAGGTTTTGAATCTTACCTTCCTTTACCTTTTTAAGATCAAAGGAACGCACCTCTACATCAAGAATCTTCGCTTTCATTTCAGAGGTCGTTTCTGCCCTTACAGAATCATTTTTTAGTGAATAAGGGAGATTTGTCATGATAATTTCATGACGTCCCTTTTTGAGATAGAGATATTGAGTCTTTCTGGTTATCAATGCCCTGTCCTTATAAACCAGAACATGATCGATTGTTGAAGAGGCATTTTTTTTATTATTCTCTGTTGGAGCAGAATTTAGTGTTATTGATAAAATTATAAAAAGAAAGATTGCTATGAGTCTTGTCTTATTCATCACGAACTCCTTATTTGTTGATATAATATAGATAGTATAATCTTTTTGAAGTTCCAGTTAAACAGAAAAAAGTATATATCGAAAGAAATCCCCACAATCTCCTTTGATATGCATTTCTACTAAAAAAACATCTCATAATTTGTTATTTATCTACATTGATAAAAAAATATTTTAACACTAAAAACAATTTTAAAAAAATACTAAATATCCAAATTAATAGTATATTTTTCTATTTGATATATTTCATTATAATGATTAACTATCAACTGAATAATCAAAATGAACAATAAAAATCATAGGAAGTAGAACAAAATTATCCTTGAAATTCTACCCCTACTATGATTTGATTTGACATTAACTGCATGTAAGTGTCTTTTGACCCGAAGGTATGTAGAACAGGTAAAACTCGATGTCAGAAAAAAAGATAGAACTAGCTAAAAAATATCCCTTTGTTCCTCAGCAGGTAGCCAAAGAGGCCTTTGTCTTTGAAGTTTTAGAAGAGATAGCTGCATTTCAGGATAGAGCACTTAAAGAAGGAACAGTTTTAGCAACACTTGAAGACATTCAAAGCTCAAGCAATATTCTCATGCCCTTTTCTCCAACGAGAAACAAAAATCTTGCCTATATACTTGAACTTCTTTACAAAAACTGCTCAGATCACATTAAACAGATCTATACCTTCAAATTTTTTGTTGATAGAGAATCAAAAAAGCTTGATATTGATGAAATAATTGAATATTCATTATCCATTTCACAAGAAAAAATAACTGAGCTTCAAATACAACGAGATTCAGTTTCCAGAGAAAGTCTTCTATTGCTTTTAGAAAACTTTAGACTCTTTAACCTTACACAATTGCTAAAAAAAGGTAAAAATAAAAACCACCTGTCTTTTTTAATCAAAGAAGAACTGGGCAAAAACATCTTTACCTTTAAATATTTCAGCCTGGATAAAAATAGTTTTGAAGCAACTGAAGATTATTGTTTTCATAGAAAAAACTATGAGGCTGTAAGCCAAAAACTAAGCATTGACCACATGCATGATATTATAGAGGCTCATAATGCTCCTATAAACAGACGATTGAATAAATTCGGTATCTTAAACTCAACAGTATCAGATTATCGTGACAATAAACTTGATTACATTTTAAATATATTAATGAATGAGATTTCCTCATCCCTTGACAAAAAGGATCTTATTGAGGTAAAAAACTTTCACTCCCTGCGCAATTGTATGCAAAAGGTTAATCGCATCATTGACCCTATTACAACACATGCACATGATATTCTCAACTATATCAAGAAAAATACCTTTGCCAGAATCATTGACCTTGCCTCATTATTTACAGATGTTACTGATGTAGAAATCTTTAACTGGTCAGAAGGTTCTCGATATGAGAACAACCTCTTTAACTTTGAAGACATACATAGTATTAAATATATTTTTGAAACCAGAGCCTATATGGCTCGAATTATCAATCTACACCAGCTGGTTTTATTTAAAGAGCAACAACTCAATACCATGCCTCATTTAGAGAGACAGGACACCATAAATCAGTTTGAGTTATTCTGCAATGCAGGAAAACATCTTTTACTCAATGAAGATGAGGCTCTAAAACTTTTAAAAAGTCAGGATAACCTTAATACACTGAAAAAGATAATCGGTGACAATGACGCATATCAATTAAAAATGAAACAAACTATTGAAGAGGTTGAAACGATAGAAGAAAAGTCTTCTTTAATAAAAAGAATTATCGTTGTAATCTTATCAATTTTTACAGGTAAAAACTCTTCTGTGTACAAGAAGGGATATTCCTCACAATCAGAAGCGTCATATCATGAAGCATCAACAGAGACTGGTGCTTCTAAACATAAGAAGAAAAGAGTCATGTCATCAGAGGCACGGGATCTCTTCACCAAGATTCAATCCTCCAGGTCTATGATCGCTCCATTGTCTGATCACATAGAACTTATACCTGAGAATGAAATTAAAGTAGATGCCCTAATTCAGGAACTCAGAGCTCATAAGGTGAAAATCGTTATACCAATCTTTAATGCACGAAAAAATTTATACCCCATTCGAAGCAGAAACCTCCTCATACCTGATGTTGAATATCTTCTTGTTGATCCTGAAATAACCAAAACCCCTGATGAAATTAGAAACTTCACAGAGAGCTTAACAAGAGTGAAGGTTAAGGATGAGACAATTCCCAATAATACTCTTTTTAATATTGAAAAATATTTAATGAATATTCACAGGAAAAACCGGGCAGTTTCGAAGAAAAAGAAGTAGTAGATCTTTTGAAAGTTATAAAGTTTGAAGGTTAAAAGGTTAACTTAAACCAGAAGTACTCTTATTTTAAAAACTAAAATACTTTACAACCTTACAACTTTACAACCTTAAAACATCTTTTAATTTAAAATCATTCCGCAGCAGAACAACCTGAACAGGCAGATCCTGCTTTACCAGAACCACAAGGTGCAGATTCTGTAGCTGATTTTTTATTCTTATAATCATTAACATAAAAGCCTGAGCCTTTAAAAATAATTCCCGTTGAACTAAAGAGTTTTCGCACCTTAGAAGTGCACTTTTCACAATTTTCTATAGGATCATCACTCATAGACTGAAAGACTTCAAATTTATGATCACATTCTGTACACTGATATTCATACGTTGGCATAATTATATCTCCATTTCTGATATTCTTACATCAGGAGAAATGCATTAAAAATAGTCAATGTTTTTTGCTAAAAAAAATTGAAACCACGAATCGCACGAAATACACGAAAAGGTAAAATACAGTGGTGAAGGAGTTATTTAGATTTTTTTGACATGGAAGAACACGGAAAAAGCACTGATGTTCACGGAAAAAGATTTAATTAATTGTTGTGCAAAATATAATAAAGGTTAACTGGTAATAAGCTGAGGGCACGGAGAAAGGCTTAGGGTTGAGTGGATTACCAAGTGCAATATTTTGGATATGTGTGCCTGATTTTGTTTATTAATAGTTCTTAACATAAGAAAAATAGCAACGATGAAACCAATTAGTCATTCACAATATAAAGCAAAAACAAAACCAATCCAAATCCGTGCCCATCTATATAATCAGTGTAATCCGTGGCAAAAAAATAATCCAAATTTTAGCATACTAAAGCTCCTTCTTTAGTTAAACTACAGATATATCTTCATCAAGATATTTCGAGCTTTTCGTGTTATTCGTGGTTAAATCAATCTAATTATTCTTGCCACTTAAGAATTATCTTTATAATTGGTTATGGCTAAAAAACATGTGACAATTCCTATCTTCGTACCCCATCTTGGATGTCCTAATACCTGTGCATTTTGTAATCAATGGCAAGTTTCTGGAGCTGTATCTATTCCTGACAAAGATTTTGTGCAAAAACAGATAGATGAATATCTCAAAACTATTTCCCATGACATTGATAATCTTGAAGTGGCATTTTTCGGTGGCAGCTTTACAGCCATAGATTTGAATTATCAAAGAGAACTTCTCGAAGCCATAAAACCCTACTGGACAAAACTCACAGGAATACGTCTTTCAACTCGACCTGATGCTATTTCCGAAGAAATTCTAAATTTTCTGAAGGATTATCATGTCACAACCATAGAACTTGGAGCTCAGAGCTTTGATAATGAAATTTTAAAAAATGCTCATAGAGGTCATAGTGCTGAAGATATTTTTAAGGCTTCTACTCTTATCAAAAAGGATGGTTTAAATTTAGTGATTCAGCTAATGCCTGGTCTTCCCGGTGATACTGAGGAGACCTCTCTTGAATCAGGAAAAAAAGCCCTTCTCTGTAATCCTGATGCTGTGAGAATCTATCCCACAGTTGTATTGAAAAATACCCTTCTAGCACAACTCTACAAAAATCAGCAATACATGCCCCTCTCTATGGATGATGCTGTGAATCGAAGTACTGACCTCTATAATTTATTTTCACAAAATCACGTAGCTGTCATAAGAATGGGACTCCATCCAATGACTCCTGATGAACAAAATGATATCATTGGAGGACCGTATCACAATTCCTTTGGTTTTTTAGTGAAGTCACGATCAAAAAGAAGAAATCTCGAGAAACTCTTCGATCAAAAGAAGAATCTCATCCCAAAATTCTCATCCCCCATTCTTATTATTCCCAAAACAAACAGTGAAGAATATATAGGAATGAAAAAGGATAATATAACATTCTTAGAAGAAAAATATAGCTTAAATACTCTGAAATATGAGATTCAGGATATAATTTCACCAATCTTAAAATTTTAAATCATCAAACTGTATATAATACACTCTGGTTACCACAAAGAAATTCAACTAAATCATAGACGTTTACCTCAAATACGTTCACAATTCTTGATAATTTCTCAAATATTACTTAATGAAACTGTCTTTTATAACTTTAATCATCTTAACTGTCATCTCCATCACCATTCTGACACTATATAATTAAATATAATTCTTGACATTATTGAGTTCATCGATATATTGTTGACTTGGAGAAAACTGGAAACCATGCGAATTGGCATATATCCTGGATCATTTGATCCATTGACATATGGACATCTCGATGTCATCGAGAGAGCTCAAGTACTCTGTGACAAACTGATCATTGCAGTTGCAGTTAATAGTGCAAAAAATTGTCTTTTTACTATGGACGAACGCCTTGATCTCATTAAAAAAGCCACAGAGAATTCGAATACAGATATAGAAGTTGTTTCATTTAAGGGATTACTAGCTGCATTTTGTGACAAAAACAAAGTTTCTTTTATTATACGTGGATTGCGATCTACAGTAGACTATGAATATGAGAAACCAATTGCAGCGGTAAATGCTTCATTGTATTCACATATAGAAACAGTCTTCCTAATGACACGTGATGAATACTCATCAATTTCATCAAATATTGTTAGAGAATTAGCCAGCTATGAAGGCGATGTTTCATCTTTTGTTCCTCAATTCGTTGCAGAGGCTATCCAGTCTAAATACTCCAAAAATTAAAGCAGTATTTACATGCTGCCATACTTAAAGATTGGGGGTTAGCTATGTCTGTCACTACGATCATATTGCTCATTGCTCTCCCTGTAATTGGCTTTACTTCAGGATATCTCCTGAGAGCCTATTTTGGAAGATTGAAACTGAGCTCAGCTGAATCAAAATCCCATAGAATTCTACAGGATGCACAGAAAGAAGCTGAGAATAAAAGAAAAGAACTTCTTATTGAAGCAAAAGACCAGATGCTGAAAGAAAAGAACCTGATGGAAAAAGAGAACCGCGAAAGACGTCAGGAACTTCAAAATCAGGAAAAGCGCTTAATTCAAAAAGAAGAGGCAATTGAAAAAAGAACTGAACTGTCAGAAGAACAAGAAAAGCAGCTTGCTCAAAGAGACAGAGAAATTAGTGAGCGTGAAACTGAACTAAAGAGCGAATTTGAAAGACACAAGAAGGAACTCGAGCGCATTTCAGGAATGACATCAGAAGAGGCAAAACAGCTTCTCATGAAAAACCTTGAAAATGATGCAAAATTTGAAGCATCACGTCTTATTAATAAGATCGAAGATGAAGCAAAGAGAGCTGCTGATAAAAAAGCTAAAGATATTATCATCAGTGCAATACAAAGAAATGCTTCAGATTATACATCTGAAAGCACTATTACTACTGTGTCACTTCCATCTGATGAAATGAAGGGACGAATCATCGGTCGTGAAGGTCGAAACATTCGAACCCTGGAAAACCTTACTGGTGTTGACATGATCATTGATGACACACCTGAAGTGGTTGTTATTTCTGGATTTGACCCTGTGCGTAGAGAAATTGCACGATTATCTCTTGAACGACTCATTCAAAACGGTAGAATTCACCCTGCCCGTATAGAAGAGGTTGTTGAAAAGGTAACTGTTGAACTTGAAGAAACCATGCTCGAAGAGGGAGACAAGGCAGCCTATGAGCTAGGAATTCCTGGCTTGAGTCGTGATTCCCTGATGCATGTTGGAAAACTTAAGTATAGAACCAGTTATGGTCAGAATGTTCTAGATCACAGTAAGCAGGTTGCAAACCTTGCTGGTATTATGGCTGGAGAGATGAAGCTTGACGTGAACCTTGCAAAACGAGCAGGACTCTTACATGACATAGGTAAAGGCTCTGTTGTTGAAGGTGAAGGAGCTCACGCTATTATTGGTGCTGACATGGCAAAGAAGTTTGGTGAAAATGAAAAAGTCATCAATATCATTGCTTCTCACCACAATGATCGTGAAGCTGAATCATTTGAAGCACTCCTTGTACAGGTTGCCGATGCTATCTCTGCATCAAGACCAGGTGCACGAAGAGAATCTCTTGACACCTATCTTAAACGACTTGAGAATCTAGAAAGCATTGCAACAAGCTTTAAGGGTGTTGACAAATGCTATGCTATTCAGGCCGGAAGAGAACTCAGAGTACTGGTTGACAATACCTCTGTTAATGATGACAAGGCAATTCACCTTGCCAGAGACATTGCAAGTAAGATAGAATCAGAACTAAAATATCCTGGAATTGTTCGCGTTACAGTTATACGTGAAACAAGGGTTATTGATTACGCAAAATAGAGTTCATTACATAGAACCAATAAAAAAGGTAGAGGCAAAGCTTCTGCCTTTTTTATTATCTTCACAAAAATAAATCCTTTCTATTTCATTAAAGTTTTCATAATAAAACAGTAATACAATAAATCGCAGACCTTAATCATAAAATTGATTTTACAATAATGTATTGTATTATTTAAGTGACATTCATAATAAAGAAAAATTAAAAAAGAGATATATATGAAAAACATAAGAGTACTGGCAGTTGGTGATATTGTTGGAAGAGCTGGACGACACATCTACCTTGACAAAATAATGGGCATGAAAGACCGATTACGTATAGATATAATTATTGTAAATGGTGAAAATGCTGCAGGTGGATACTCTCTAACTCAGGAAATAGCTCATGATATATTCAAATCAGGAGCATCAGTCATAACTTCAGGAAACCACATTTGGGACAATAGAGATATCGCTTCTGTATTAGATAGAGAACAGGCACTGATTCGCCCTGCAAATTATCCCCCTGGATCCCCTGGAAACGGCTATCATACATTTATGTATAAGGGAACTACCATAACTGTTATGAATCTTCTTGGTCGAGCACTTATGGAAGCTGTTGACTGTCCATTTAGAGCCTTCGATGAAATCTATGAAAAAATAAAAGATGAAAGTGATATTATAATTTTAGATTTTCATGCAGAATCTACATCAGAAAAAAGAGCTATGGGATGGTACGTTGACGGAAAAATCTCAGCAATCTTTGGAACTCATACCCATGTTCAAACCGCTGATGAAGAGATTTTACCACAGGGAACAGGATATATTACGGATGCAGGAATGACTGGTTCTTTTGATTCAGTGATTGGAATGAGGAAAGAGGAATCTCTTGAGCGTTTTCTCACTCAAAGAAGAGTAAGATTTGAACCAGCAAAAAAAGATCCTCGAATAAATGGTATACTCTTTGATATTAACGATGAAGGTAAAACCGTCAATGTTGAAAGAATTATAGAAAGAGCTTAATCAATGAAGCTCTGCAGACCTTTTTAATATAATTGCTTCTAGGTCTGATTCATCAAAGTTATACTGTTTTTTACAGAAAGTACAGGTTATCTCTACACCTTTGTCCTCTTCTTTCATATCAATGAGCTCATCAAGATCAACAGAATGAAGTACTCCCTGCAAAACTTCTGAATTACAGGCACAGGATGACTTCAGTTCATTAGTCTCTCCTACTACTAAGGGATTATCATTAAAAAGCTTTTTAAGATAATCAAGAATATCACCACCTCTCTCTAGAAAATCACCAAGATTTTCCTTTGCTTCTGCTATATTTTTTTCTACCATACCAATAACAGATTCATCTGTATCGGGAAATGTTTGAATCAGTATGCCACCAGAAGAGGCCACACCGCCCTCCTTATCAAGGTTCATGCCTATGATTAAAGCTGAAGGTACCTGATCAGATTCAGTTAAAAAATTTGCGATTTCAGATGCAATCTCCCCATAGAGAAGAGGCAAAACACTCTTATAAGGTTCTTTCATTCCCAAATCTCGGGATACCTCAAGGAAACCTGCTCCAATTGATTTTGAAAAACTAATCCTGCCAATATCATCGGTAATATCCATCAATGGATTTGAAACATATCCTCTAATATGACCAATGGCATCACCTTGAACGTAAACACTCTTCAAAGGACCATCTCCAAAAAATTTAACTCCAACAGACTGTTTTGAATGAGGTTTTAATGTTCCACAGAGAAGAGCAGTACCTGTTATCGCTCTCCCAAGAGCAATAGTTGCATTGGGTGTTGTTTCATGTCGTGTTATAATATCCCGAACGGTATCAATATTGGTTACACAATAAGCTCTGAGATTCAGTTCATCACATAAAATTCTTTGAAGCTTGTCTGCCATAGTGTCCTCACCATGAGTTCATAATAGGTTCTCATCCCCTTTCATTATAGAGAATATGGATATCATGAAAAGGGAACCACGATTGTCAAAACAAAAAACATCAAAATCAGTAAGGATTTCCTCACCTGTGATTTTAATATTTAATTACAGTTATTGAAGATAATGCTCAATATTTCTAATTAGTTAAACTTCACATTTATTGCACAATTGTAATTTACAATCACCATTTGTTAATTATAATTCCTCTGAGGTTTAATCTAATTTTTATCAGTGTAAATCGGTGCTTTTTTCCGTGCAATCTGTGGCAAAAAAAATCTATATATTCTAAAAGAATCAAAATACTTGTGATAGTGAAAATTATTCCTTGAAGTTATTATCAAAACTCACTAAAATTTCATTTTATATAATAAGAATATATGGTAAAAATTACACAAGGAAATTAGAGGGGTATAAATGAAGTCATATACGAAACACCTAGTAATGGAAACACGTGGCAGAAGGGATTACATTAATATCACATCAGAGATCAGCAATTGCCTAAAAGAGAGCACTATTCAAGAGGGACTCTGTCTGGTAAATGCTATGCATATCACAGCTTCAGTATATATCAATGATGCTGAAAGCGGCCTTATTGAGGACTTTGATGACTTTCTTGAAGAACTGGCCCCCCACGAGCCTTTATCAAAATATCGCCATAACAGAACAGGCGAAGACAATGGAGATGCCCATATAAAAAGAACCATTATGGGCAGAGAGGTTGTTGTTGCTGTGACAAAGGGCAAGCTGGATTTTGGTCCCTGGGAACAGATCTATTATGGAGAATTTGACGGCAATAGACCAAAAAGAATTATGGTTAAAATTATAGGAGAATAAAATGAAACTCATTGATGTTCATTGTCACCTCGAAAGTGAAGAGTTAAAGGATAAGACTCAGGAAGTTATTGAGGCCGCAAGAAAAGCAGGTATTGTCAAACTCATTACCTCAAGCGTTACACCAACACAATGGCATCAATCCGAAAGCTTTGCCAAACAATACAATGAGGTTGAATTTACTCTGGGTATTCATCCCTGGTTTGCATCTCCAGGAGATATGGCTACAATCAATGATCTTAATGAAGCTAAAAAAAGAGGAGCCGTAGCCATTGGTGAGATTGGTTTAGATTTAAAGATAGAGAATCCTTCACTTGACATACAGATTCCAGTTTTTGAAGAGCAGCTTGAAATAGCTAAAAACATCAACCTCCCTGTGATAATTCACAACAGAGGAGCCTCTAATCAAATTATAAAATCAATTAGATCCATTGGATTACCTGAAGTAGGTGGTATAGTTCACTCATTTTCAGATAGTGTTGAGGTAGCAAAAGAACTCTTGGACCTGGGTCTCAGTTTTTCCATGGGTGGCATTTTAACCTATAAAAAAATTCAAAAAAGACAGAAGGTTCTTGATCTTATTTATCCTCATCACTTTTTACTAGAAACAGATAGTCCTGATATTGTTCCTGTTACTATTGATGATGCTATCAATGTTCCATCAAATATTCTTCATAATCTAGAGGCTGCAGCAAAGCTGCTGAGCAAAAGTATTGATGAGGTTGCAGAAGTTACAACTGAAAATGCCATCAGGATATTTAGTTTGGAAATATAAAAACAACAGTTTGCAAAATTTAAAGTTGCAAGGTTTGAAATTCTCAAATAGTTAAATTCAACCTTATAACTTTATAACATTCAAACATTAAAATTATTTTTTCTTCAATTCCTTTAAAAGTCTCTTTGAAATTGATTCAGCATCAAGCTTATATGCTCTAAATAATTCATCAACACTACCATGATGAATAAATTCATCGGGAAATCCCATAGTCTCAAGACATTTTTCTCTTATATCAGGAGAAATAGCATTATTGATATACTCTCCAATACCACCTGCAATATATCCATTTTCAAGGGTAATGAAAAACCTACTCCTCTTGATTATTCGCTCTATGTTTTTTATATCAAGGGGTTTAATGGTCAAAAGATTAACAACTGTAATATTAAATCCTTTTTCTTTTAATAAATCTCGTGCATCCATTGCAGTTTTCGTCATATCACCGAGGGTAAAGATTGCACAATCATCACCCTTCGAAAGAATCTTCAATTTTCCTGGTTCAAAGATACTGCATTGATCTGCATGAAATGTTTCTGAATCGATTCTTCCCCTTGGAAAACGAATGGCCACTGGGCCGTCATTATAACCTAAGGCATAGTGAAGCATATCTCTCAGTTCTTCACCAGTTGATGGAGCGAGAAAAACAAAATTAGGAATGTTTTTAATAATTGATATATCAAAGAGTCCATGATGTGTTTCACCATCATCACCAACAATACCTGCCCTATCAATGAGTATCTTAACCGGTGCATTCATAATACCTACATCATGAATAAGCTGATCTATTGACCGCTGTAAAAAAGTTGAATATATAGAGACAAAGGGTTTCATTCCACTACAGGCAAGGGATGCTGCAAAGGTGATTGCATGTTGCTCTGCAATGCCTACATCATAAAATCTATCTGGAGCTGCTTTTTCAAACTCATAAAGGCCTGTGCCAAGTTTCATGGCAGCTGTTATTGCCATTACACTTTTATCCTTCTGAGAAAGACAGGCCAGTGTTTTACCGGCAACCTCTGAGTATGAAAGGAATTTGCTTTTAGAAAGAGCACCACCAGTAGCCACATCAAAGGGGCCAGTACCATGAAACTTTGAAGGTTTGTCTTCAGCTGGTTTGTATCCTTTTCCTTTTTTTGTAATAATATGAATTATCTTAGCCTGATTATTTATATCCTTTACTTTAGAAAGGAGCTCAACCAATCCATTAATATCGTGGCCATCAACGGGTCCAAAATATCGTAGACCAAGATCTTCAAAGAGTTGACCTGGCACCAGAATCCCTTTAAAGCTGGCAAAGAAGCGATACAACCGGTCATAGAGTCTATCACCAATTTTAGGAATCTTCTTTGTTAATTCCATGGATTTCTTTCTGAAACGATTATATGCATGACCGGAGATCAATGTGGTTAGATACTTAGATAATCCCCCAACATTTTCTGAGATTGAGTGATCATTATCATTTAAGATTATAATAAGATTGTTTTTCAAATGACCAATCTGGTTCAAAGCCTCAAAGGCCATTCCACTGGTTAATGAACCATCACCAATTATTGCAACAACCTCATGATCTTTTTTTTGAATATCTCTGCTAACAGCCTCACCTATTGCAAGGGAAAGGCTCGTGCTGCTGTGCCCAACATCATAGGGATCATAGGGTGATTCACTCTGCTTTGGAAAGCCACTGATCCCCCCCATTTTTCTAATAGTCTCAAAGCGGTCATTACGCCCTGTCAATATCTTATGTGCATAACTCTGGTGACCAACATCCCAAATAATTTTGTCTATTGGAGCAATAAAAACATAATGCAATGCAACGGTAAGCTCAACTACACCCAGTGAAGATGCAAGGTGTCCGCCATTTTTTGAGATTACATCTACAATTCGTTCTCTGATCTCTTCAGATAAAGAGTCCAGATCTTTTATTTTCAGTTTTTTTAAGTCTTCAGGACTTAATATATCTTTAAGCACTTTTTATCTCCATTGTGAAACCAATATATTGATATAGTCATATGATGTCAATAGAATCCACAGTGCTTTAGTCAAAAGTCACAAGTCTGAGACATTATCATTCAAATGAGAGCACTATACTACCAAAGAGATTGTTTTACCAGAAAAAATTGTTTTCCACGTAAGAATAAATTGTATGGAAAAAACTGATACAGAGGGATTTGTTGTGAATGAAGGTAAAAGTCATCTTGAGAAACTAAGTGATATTACAATATGAGATAATAAAGATATATTGCAAAAAAAAGGCCACCGGTTTTGCCGGTAGCTATATAACTAAAACAATATTACATCAGGCAAAGACCACAGCTGTTTTGTTATTTTCTATGCCTAATTTTTTTTCTTCCAGCCCCATTGCATATCCTAAAAGCTGAGTAAACAAGACAGATGGCATGATATGATCACTGAATTGATCATCCTGTACTGTATCAAATTGAATTTGACAATAGGTACATGCCGTTGCAATGCAATCAGCAGAATTTTCTTTGGCATCCTGTAGTTTGTTTTCAGTCATCTGCAAGGACAGTTCATTATTCTTTCCATGTAATGGATTACCACAACACTCAAGACGTTTTGACCAGTCTACTATCTCAGCACCAGTTACATTCATTACATTTTCAAATATGGATGGTGAATAAGGATTATCGAAGTGAGTTATTTCACTGGGCCTGAGGGCATGACAGCCATAGTGAACAGCAATTGAAAGATCCAAAGACTTAACTATATGTTTTTTAAGTGTCTCGACACCAATAACATTATGAAGAAACTGTAAAAGATGCATTATTTTTAATGAGCCGGTATATTTCAAACCTTCACGAGATAATTCTTTATTAATATGCTCAAGTAGACTTTTATCATTTTTCAAAGCATATATAGTATGGAGAAAACTGCCATAACAGCATTTACAGGGAGTTATAATAGAAACCTTTTTCTTCTCTGCAATGGCCATGTTACGGGCAGATGAAAGTATAAAGGATGTGAAATCTATATCTCTATTAGGGTAACCACAACAATTGAAATGAGGCTCAATAGTTTTTACCTTTAATTTTTTCAAGATTGCTCTTGTTGATGTTCCATAATCGGGCTGATAGAATGGTATTTTACATCCCATGAATAATGCATATTTCATTGAAATGATTCTCCTTAATTATCCTTGTCACTGGTTTTGTCGGAAATTCTCTTATGAGAATGATCTTTTAACTCATTATAAGCAACATTTTTTAGTTCATATAAAATGTCGGTCACCTTAATTCCCTGGGGGCAATTTTCCTGGCACTGGTAACAGGTGGTACAGTCCCAGGCCATTCTCGTTGTTATTGCAAGGTCTTTCAGTCCCATTCTTAAAAGGTTCATTATTTTCTGTGGTGTAATATCAATTGATTCTTCTTTACTTACATTGCAGGCTACCACAGGACAGACATTGGTACAGGTTTGACACTGTATACATGCTGAATAGGTATCACTTGAAGCAAGCGTCAGCTTTTGATATGGTAATGACAGAGATTTTTCATTCCACTTTTCTTCCCTGTCAATTTCATCACTCCACTGGGCAGGAGATTTTCTTTTTATCCATGTATTTGGTTGTGGAAACCCCTTTTGGTCAATTATCTTCTTTTGTGTTCCCCACTGATCCTGGAGATCAATAGCAGTAGGACAAACCAGAGTACACTTATGACAATCAGTACAAATAAATGCACCTTCGGATATTTCCTTCAATTCATCTGAGGTGAAAGTCTTTTTAAGACTCAATGCTCTAAAGTTTTTTAGTTTTTCAGCAGGGAGTATCTGTTTATTATTTGTCATTTGATAAAATGGCCGAACAGAACAATACTTACTACAGGTCCCACAGTTTGTACAGGCATAAAACTCCAATGCACGTCGAGTATCTTTAGTTGCAGGATCATGTTCATCATAGCTCAGAGCTTCTACAATGAGCAAGAAGGGATTTGAAATAACATGGAAAAATTTACTAAAGGGCAGATAGGCCAGAGCAATAAAACAGGCCATTACGTGAATAAAATATATCCAGATGTCAGCTTTACTTTTATTTAAGGAATCTGCAACAGGTCTCATTACCTTTGCCAATCCATAAGAGACAAAGGCTGTTTTAGGATGAGCATGACACATAGCACAGCTTTCATTATTTAATTTTGATCCCTTTTTTAGAAGGTCATCATTAAAAGGTCCTTTATAATTTTTAAATACGACGCCACCCTCTTTTGACCAAAAAGCCTTTAATGACTTCAGTTCTTTTTCATTATACTCAAAGCCGTATTGAACTACCATTCTGTCAAAGACGCCTTCACTGACTATTTTTGCACTATCAAGAAAAAATCCTGTAACCACAATGATAATAATCAAGGTTATAATGTAGACATCTGCTGCTTTTGAAAACAAGATGGTTTTTCTCAGTTTTATTCTTCTTATAATTGCAATAATAATACCTGCTATAACCATGAGTCCAAAGATATTACGTAAAGAAAAATATGGATGGTAGGTTGAACTATAAGATGGCAGAAGGTTTTTTGAAATTATTTCATCACAACCATGGAAAAACAAGAGAAGTGAACCGCCGAAGAAAATCATAAAATGCATGAACCATCTAAGACGATCAGTGCGTAAAATCCTAGTCTGCAAGATAATATCAAAGACTATAACCTTAAAAACCTTAAATATCCCCTTACTAAAAATCCTTTTTACCGGGATAGCTTCAATACGATCATCAGTTGAAATTGAATCTGATTCAGGTCCTACATTCATTTTAAAAAACTGCATTATTCTATATATAATGCCTACTATACAGATTGTTATTGAGAGGGCCAATAGGATGTTGAAAATTTCAGAACTCATAATTTATGCAATTCCCTTTATTCAGATTGTTGTAAATATTTCTTTATAGAATGTACTGCCTTATATGCAGTGGCTATAGCTAAACCTGATCCACATTTCATTCTTATCCAATCTTGATGTGCCAAGATTGCTCCTGCAGCAAAAAGATTTTTATACACAATTGTTCCATCGAGTTTGATGGGTTGAAAATTCTTGTCTACTTCAATTCCAGCCTGATTAATGGGATGGCCTTCTGGTGCTACAAAATCTTCATTATGCCATTTTGATCTGTGATCAGGCTGGGTAACAGGAAGATCAAATAATGGCTCCCTGATTTTATTTATATCTGCGATTAAGCCTTTTCCCATAAAACGGCCAGTGGCAAGTAATATGGTCTTTGCTTTAATGGTTTTGTTGCCCTTATCTGTTGTTATATTAAAATGATCACCATCGAATTCAACATTTGTCACAAACTTTTGATTTAAGCGAGTTAAACCAAGGTCTGTAAGGCTTCGGTCAAAAACATTTTTCAACCGAAATCCAGGAACAGATGTAGGCATTGTTGGTATTTCAAATACCTTAACACCAAGTTCATTTTCCAGTTGATTATGGATTGATTCAGTATTGAGAACTCCCAATATTGCAGGGAGACCTACTGCTTTATTTGAACCAAGATGGGGCTTAATAGCATTACTCAGCTTAGTAACATTGGACGGAAGTTCAAGCCACTGAGCCATATGTGTTGCAAATATTTCTTCTTTATTTTCGGTTTCTGGAAATGTTATTTGAGTGCTAGAGAGACCTGGCCATTCATCTTTTAAAGACTCAACAACCTGAATTGAACTAAACTCTTTGAGACCCTTGAAGTCAACAATAAGTGCAGGAGACTTACTTTCCCAAGCATCATTTGCAGCAGTCATAGTCTTTGGAATACCGTAGGAATGTTTAATCGTTCCCATTGCGGTAACAACAGTACTATTCTTATTTTCATCAAATATATATTCCATGCCATTAGATTTAAAGTAATCAAAGCACGTAGTAAGAGCCGTTTTTATCTCATCATTAGAGACCTTGCAATAGGGATGCTGGGGTATATCTTTTCGTACTTCATCAATAGCTTCCCAGGGATTCTCCCACAATTTCAAATCTTTTAATGGATGAACAGCCATAAGATCAATTAGTCCTGCTGAGAATTGAATTCCTCCAACTGACCCAACCTGAATGGCTTTAAGATTTTCCTGTGTACAAAAAAGTGATGCACTTAATCCTGAAATTCCGGATCCTATTATAAGAACATCATAATAATCATTATTGACTTCTATACCTGTAGTCATGAATTGATTACTCCTATTTTTTCTTGTGAAGCTCTAGATCAAAGAGTCCACAATGTATAGATTCATTTAGTTCTGCCTGCATGATCTGTTCACCCCATAATATGGAATGAATACCTTTCCATCGTTCTCTGTAGAAAGTTCGCAGGTCTTCAATTCCCTGATGGCCCTTTAATTCATCTATATCATACATAAATGATACAGCCCGGGGTCCGCAAAATGCACCCTGACATGAACCACGTCCAAGTCTGCTACGAAATCCAATATCTACTATCTGAGGACGTTCATTATTATTTTTTATGCCTTCAATTATCTCTTTAATGGCCTCTGCTGATACCATTTCGCATTCACAAAATAAAACATTTTCTTTTTTATGAGAATGCATCCATTCTTTTGGCGAGAGAGCTGGTTCTGTCCATTCGCAGCAATGATCAGATGGCAAGGCTTCCTTATCAGTTAAACAGGGAGCTGTTACATTTAATTTTTTACAAACCATATCTGCAGTTTTCTCTGCCATGAGTCTGAAGGTCGTTAATTTACCACCAGTAATAGTAGTAAAGTTTTCCACATCGTTTTCACTGTGATCAAGTAAAGCAAAACCACGGCTTGCTGAACGACCGCCACTGTCATCATCATCACCACTACTTGCTTTTTGAAAGAGGGGTCGCACACCACAGAATGCACGAATATATCGCATAGATTCAAGAGCTGGAACCATCATGGCCCCTTCACGAACAATGGTGTTTGCTTCTTCTACAGTTGGATATACAGTGTCCAGATCTTCAACATTTGTTGATGTAGTACCGAGAATGGAAACAGTGCCACCTGGAACAAGGATGTCAGCGTCTTGAGGTGGTCTCAATCTGTTTATTACACGTTTATTTATTCGGTCATTTGTAATGAGGAGCGTTCCCTTTGAATAAATAATATTGATTGGAATATTTGCAAGGGATGTCACCTCTGCAGCCCATGCACCAGCCGCATTGATTACCTGCTCAGGTTCAATTATAAACTCTTCACCAGTATCAATATTTCTACAGATTGCAGTTTTTATTTTATTGTTTTCAATATTAAATTTTACAAGTTTGGTTCTCCGAAGAAGCGATGATCCCAATGCTATGGCGTGACCAATATTTTCCAAAGCCATCTTAAAGGGATCTACAGAGGCATCAGGAACAGCATATGCTGCGATCATTTTATCAGAAAGTGTTGGTTCTAATTCTTTTGCCTCTTTCAATGTAAGGGGGTCACAGGTAATTCCACATTGATTACAGTAAGTCAGAAAGTCTGCAATATATTTCTCATCATCACCTTCAACTGCAGCAAAAATTCCCCCGGTATCTTCAACAAGCTGAGGCATAAGACGTTTGATGAGTTCACCTTCTTCACGACATTCAACAGCCGCTTCCTGGTCATTGGAAACATAACGGGCACCGCTATGCAATAATCCGTGGTTACCACCTGAGGCTCCGGCATTCAAATCATCCTTTTCTATAAGAATAGATTGAACACCTCGCAGTGCAAGGTCACGGGCAATGGCTGTTCCAGTTGCACCACCGCCAATAATAAGGACTTGAGTTTGCAATGTGATCCTCCATAACATTTGAAAAATGAATCATGACATTCTGTCATTAATATGTTTTACTTATTAAATTTCAACATTTAATTAGGTTTTCATGTACAAACAATAGATAACATCTATAATCTTGCTACTTCATCGGTTTAATGGCAGTGTAAACACTTTTCAATGCCATTTCTTTTTTTCATATGACAATCAAGGCAACGTTGATGAAGTTTATCAAAACCATCATTACCCCTGTGACATAGAGCGCATTTTTTTATTCTGGATTTATTATTTTCTACGTGGTGACAATCAATGCACTTGAGACCGATATCAGTATGAACAAGATGAGACATTTTAACAGAACCTACTGCAGCTTTCATGAGTGGAGATTTTTTGATTTTATTGAGTTTTAACTTTTTACTGATAAGGTCACCCTCTTTACCAGTAAATTTTGTTGTTTTCGTAATTGTAACAATATCTGTAGAATCAGCTCCAGTCGTCCATGGATCGTCTCCACAAGATATAACAAAACCAATGAGCAAGAGTATGAATAAAAAAGTAGTACTTTTTTTCATCACAAGATGCTCCTCCATATTAAATTTCTTTCTAAAGACATAAGACAGTGTTACAGTTAATAGTTTTTTATTTATACATTTCTTTTTAATGTGTCTAAAAATAATAATGCAACAAATATCGTCAAACTATTTTTTTTATCTTTCCCTCAAAATCGATTTTTATTAAAAATATATCATTCATATTCAGATCACTGAGTCATACTCCCTATACAATCAATTCAGGTGTTTAGAAAATTATATCCATGGTTATTTCTTTAAAAATCACTCTCACACATTATTTTTCACCGATCCTTATTATGATATAATCACCATCATTACTTACAACGTAAATCTTTATTCCAGAGGTTCTACCATTCCACCATTTTGCATGGGGAGTTGTTCTATCACTAAAGGTTTGCCCCGGGCTAAACATATCATCCTTAGGATTTCCATACTTCTTTTTTTCAAGTTGATATTTTCCATCAGCCTGTTTTACTGAAACCATATAATGCCTTGAAGGAGTCATTTGCTGATATCGATTATTGCCATATTTGTCTACGTGCCATATGACTAAACCATTATAGCGGTTATATATGCTCATGGCTTCAATATAGAATGCCTCGTTGCGATTTCCTTTATTTCTATAGATAAAGTACTGAGAGCGATCATCAATCTTTATCTTATAGGTAGTTCCAATTGCTGCATTGGTAATATCAATGGGTTTACCCCATCCTTTCTTATGTCTGAAATAGGCATTGGGCACCTCTCCTAAAGCCATAAGACAAAAGCTGCCCACTCCATGGGAGTCATGATCATAATCGTAGAGATCAGGCCAGCCAGCTAAGAGATGTCCATTTTCATGACAGAAGGTTCTAAAGGCACCTTTGAGACTACCTCTCATTGCAGTAATCTGATAGCTGCCAACTCTAACACCATTTGCCATAAAATACTTACGATACCATCCTCTGTGTGGCCAAAGGCCTCGAGCCCAGGCAATATTTGGACTTCCAGCGTAAAGAACATTTACTGCTGTAACATAACCCTTTTCATGTGATAAATATGAAAAGTCAAAACCCTCTTTTTTTAATCCATTCAAGGCTTCTTCTATTAATTGTGAAGCTGCACCTGACATCGAGGCGGTTTTATTATAATGTGATTTGGGGTATTTGGCTCTGTAAAATCCCTTTACTATATTAACATAATTGAGTTTTCCTACTGAAACAGTTTTAAAATAATGGCGAATAGATCCGTATTTTTTATAATAGGTTTTTCCTTTGTCTTGATTTAAAAATCTCTCAACATCTTCTTTTGAAAGTTTTGCCTTAGAATCAGGAAAATCTATAAGTATCGTTAAACCAACAACCATTCCCTGAAGCTTTTTCAATGACCGGGATTTCAGGCTTAATGACCGAGGCCTCTTCCCCATTTTATCATCATAGGCCCTTCGCATGTGTCTTTGTTTTGCAGATAGTCTCACATCGAGAGATTTTTTTGTTCCCATTAATGACCGTGATGTTTTTCTTTTAGCACCACGATAAATCTCTCTGGTAGCTATTAACTTTGTTTTATATCTATTGAGCAGTGCATAACAGATCCATCCCTTTTTATTAACAATGAGAGTATAGCCATCAATGCTTTCAACTCTCTGATAAAATGAATCACCGTAAATTTTCACCTTTACCTTTGAACCATCTGGTTGACTCAAGACTTCTATTGTGCCATTAACGTATTCATCTGAATAAAGAGTCATGGGGAACAGAGCCAATACGAAAAGAACACCTATGGAAAAAATACATTTCTTCATGTGAAACCTCTGCAGGGATTTTTCTATTTGATTATTATAATATGAAAATGTTCCTCTGTCAAGGTATTGATAAGAAAACAAAGTAAACTTTCAAGAATGCAACATTAAAGTCTTGATATTATATTTAAGAGAAATAAAATGATATTAAAATCAGATTCAGGAGAAGATAGAAACAATTGATTATTATGAAAAAAAAATACGGTCGTTCAAAGTTTACAATAAATTTACTAAAAACAGTTAGAATACTAATTTGTATCATGGGAATAATTTTGTGTTTATTTCCCTTTTATTTAGTTCAGCTGTCAAAATTTAATTTGGCAGAAGATTTTTACTATTTTATTATTTTCCCAGGTATGGGATTATTATTTCCAGTACCTTTGTTAATTATTATAAGTAAAAGTTTAAAAGAGATTAGCTCTCAATATTTATTAATATCAGAAAATTTCATAGAAATGAAAATTTATAATGTTATTCACAATATGCAATATGACAAAATAACTAAAGTTGATAAAATTGGAAAGAGTTATATTATTAGTTCAGACAATGATTATATAATAATTGGTAATTTTGAAAAAATGAATGAAATAAATCAAATTTTGAATAAAAAAATTAAACTTAAAACAATTAATTCATAGATACTAAAACAAAAAAAAATGAAAAAAAATTATATCCAGATTTAGAAAAATTTGGTGAACTGATATCAAGATATGAAATTGAAAAGCTTATTAAGAATCAGAAGGCTGCAGAGAAATATTATTATCAGGTTTTCAAAAGCAATACCAGCTCATTGTCTATACATAAAATCGTCATGAATTTACTTATTAACACTATTACTTAAAAATAATAAATTATTTTTTACACCATAAAAATATTCTTCATCTTCATCATCATGAAAACCAGGATGTCTAAATTCAATTTCACTATAATAACAATCATTGCAAACAAAAAAAACATCCATTCTCCCTATACTATCCTCACCCTTTTTAACCAGAATATTTCTTCCAGAGCGAACATGACTAATCTTACCACAATAAGTACAATTTACCTTGTCACTCTCAAATGCCTTTGCAATCCATTTTTCCAAAGTCTCTGTAAAAAGAATTTGATTAAGCTTAGTTACTGCAAAGCCCTGTTTTTCAGCCAGCTCTTTATATTGATTATATAATTCATCAGGTATATCCATTCTTATTTTCATAATAACTTCCTCTTTTATCATCTCACTATATCAATCAATATAAAAAATTGTTAAAAAAACACAACCTATATGTCAATATGATTTTTTAGTTATTAATTCGATTCAGTTATTCTTAAATGAATATTGCAAGAAAAACAAAGAAGAAGGCTGTTTTAATATTCATTATTCATTAAATCAGCCTTCTCAATTATACAATACTTCTATCAATACTATATGATAAGGTTTTTATGTTTCTTTATTATAATACAAACTCTAATCACAGAGTTCAAAAAGGGCTGCTGCTCCCATTCCACCACCAATACACATTGACTCAACTCCATATCGAACTCCAAGTCTTTGCATATTAGCCAATAATGTGGCAGCAAGCTTTGATCCTGTGCACCCAAGAGGATGACCAAGAGCAATAGCACCACCATTAATATTGATTATCTTATCAGGACTATCAGAGGCCCAATATTTCTGATCACCAATGCCAATCTCACGAGCGCTGTAAATGCACTGAGAAGCAAAAGCCTCATTAAGTTCCCACAGTCCTATATCCGAAGCCTTTAAACCAGCTTTCGCTAAAAGCTTAGGAACAGCTACAGCAGGACCAACCCCCATTTCATCTGATGCACACCCCGCTACTACGTAACCTTTAAGTTTTGCTATTGGCTTCAGACCGTATTTCTTAAGGGATTCTTCACTCATAATAACTGAGGCACCTGCACCATCTGTTGTTTGGGAGGAGTTACCCGCAGTCACAGAACCTGTTGATGAGAAAACTGGTCTTAATTTTGCCAGACCCTCGACTGTGGTTTGAATTCTCACTCCATCATCGAAATTCTGTGTAAACTCTTCTACATTTATTGAGCCATCAGATTGCTCTACGTACTTTTTTGCCTGTGTTGAAATTATCTCAGTGAAATATCCTTTTTTCTGAGCCTCAACTGCCTTCATATGAGAATGATATGCAAACAAATCCTGATCTTCTCTTGAGACATTATATCTTGCGGCTACATTTTCAGCAGTAACTCCCATAGAAATATACATCTCTGGATTTGTTTTTGCAAATTCTGGATGAGGTCGCGGCAGATTGCCTCCCATGGGAACAATACTCATTGACTCTACACCACCAGCCATTGTTACTTCAGAAAACCCACACATGACTCTCATTGCTGAAATAGCAATTGACTCTAGCCCCGCTGAACAAAATCTATTTATTGTTGCACCAGCCACTGAGTCGGGGAATCCTGCCATTTTAACCGCAATTCTACCGAGGTTAATACCCTGTTCTGCTTCGGGAAAGGCACATCCCAGCATCATATCATCAACAGCAGAAGGATCAAGATTGACTTTATCTACAGCTGACCTAATGGCCTGGGTAATTAACTCTTCGGGTCTTGTTTGTGCCAAAGCACCCTTTCCTCTTCTGCAGCCCGGTGTTCTTACTGCACTTACAATATATGCATCTCTCATATAGTTATCTCCTTAATTTTTAAAATGATAAATTACATCATCAATGGTTTACCAGTAGCTAAAATATTCGCTGCCATCTTTTGAGAATTCTCAGATTTCCAGAGTTCAACAAAGGCCTCTCTTTCAAGCTTTAACATATAATCTTCTGAAACAAGTTGGCCCTGTCGTGCTTCTCCACCAGAAATCACATAGGCAATTTTCTTTGCAATGAGTTCCATATGTGGGGGTATATATCCTCCAGAAGCCATATTAAACATTTCTGCATCAATCATCCCCTGAGCCTCTTTACCCATTACTGGAATTTTAGTTTTAGCCGGCGGCGCATAACCATCATCTACCATTTTAAGTACGTCTTTTTTGGCTTCACCAATAAGACAATCCTTGTTAAATACAATTCTATCTTTTGGTCCAAGGTATCCAGTATTGCGAGCCTCAGCTGCAGACATAGAAACCTTTGCCTGAACGATTGTCATAATTGTGGGAATAAAAAATGCACCGTAATCAACGAGCTTAACTGATTTTGGCACAGATTCTATCATCTTTCTCCAGAGATTAGTACATCCACCACCTGCTGGCAAAAGTCCTGCACCAATTTCAACCAACCCCATGTAAAGCTCTGAATGAGCGACAATTTTATCTGCAGCAAGACAGGTTTCACAGCCTCCACCAAAGGTCATTCCATAGGGAGCGGCTACTACAGGATAAGGAGCATACTTAGCACCAAGAACAGCTTCCTGAGTTTCTTCAATAAAACTTTCAATCTCAGAGAATTTACCTGCTTTTGCTAGCTCCCCCATATAACCAAGATCTCCGCCAGCAGAGAAAGAGCCACGCATCCCTGGGGCCTGACTACCAATAACAAGTCCCACACCATTATTGAGAACATATTCACTTGACTCAAACATGAAGTCTTTGATCTCACCATTTAATGCATTCATCTTCGTATGGAATTCCAAACAGAAAACACCATCTCCAATATCAATAATTGAAGCTGACTTATTTCCCTTCACTACCTTGTTAGCAGCTCTGAGATTTGACAAATAGATCATGCTGCCACTATAAACAATATCTTTATAGCTTAATGAATCAAAGTCAAAATATTGTTTTTTGCCTTCGTGAACTCTGTAAAAAGTTTCATTACCGCTTTTAAGCATTCTGGAAACGTTATCTGGTATATCTATACCATCTGATTTCATTTTCTCTACTGACTTTTTAATTCCGATATTGTCCCAGCTTTCAAAGGGACCTGCTTCTAGACCATAACCCCACTTCATAGCATCATCAATTGTAATAATTGTGTCTGCGATTTCAGGTATTCTATTTGCAGCATAGCATAATGATCGGGCAGCAAGTTTCCAGCAAATTTTAGAGAGCTTATCATCCCCATAAAGCACATGGTTTTGTTTTTCAGCTAAGGTTGGAAATTTTTTAAGTTCTTTTACCAGATCTGGTTTGTTATTTTTATCATATTCAACATGTTCACCGGTTTTAACATCAAGAACCTTGAATATTTTTTTCCAGGTTTTGCTATCAACTTCTTTTTTATAAAAACCACCAGTTTCCTTTGTTTTGTTACCAAACTGCCCTTTCTCAATCATTTTCTTTAATAATTCCGGCTGTCTGTAGATATCCCTTCTTTCATCATCGGGCAAGAAGTCATATGAATTATCGAAAAGATGACCTAAAGTATCTAATCCAACAAAATCACTGAGACCAAAAATATTGGTTCCCGGCATCCCCATGGCTGGTCCATAAGTTTGATCAAATTCTGGAATTGTAATATCCTCTGTCAAAAGAAGCTGAAAAGCCTCTCCAATGAGCCCTACACCTATTCTGTTTGCAATAAAGTTAGGCGTATCTTTTGCCCATACAATTCCTTTGCCAAGAATTTTCTCACCCCATGTACCAATAAAATCGCACATAGCTTTATCTGTATTTGGACCTGCTACAAACTCAAGAAGCTTGGTATAGCGAACAGGATTGAAGAAATGCATAATTAAGAAGTTCTTTTTGAATTCTTCACTTCTTCCCTCTGCCATTGCTTCAAGGGGTAAACCTGATGTATTAGATGCAATTATTGCACCCTTTTTCATAACCTTTTCTATTTTAGAGAAAAGATCCTGCTTAATCTTTAAATCTTCAACTATAACTTCTACTATGAGATCACAATCAGCAAGTAATTGAAAATCATCCGTAAGGTTACCTGTTTGTATTAGATTTACATCATTTTTTTTATCCATGAACAATGCAGGTTTAGACTTTAGAGCCCCCTGCAATCCAGCTTCAACTATTCTATTTCTTGCATGAACATCATCCTTCTCGTCATCTTTTAAATCAAAGGGAACAATATCCATGAGAATAGTACTAACCCCTGCTGATGCACAGAGAGCTGCTATTCCCCCACCCATGATACCTGAGCCTATTACAGCCACTTTTTCGATTCTTCTAATCATATAAAACTCCCTATTTTAAATTATTAGTATGCTTCTTAAAATTTAAAACTTTGTGATTTTCGATTAGCCTTAAACACACATATAATCTTAAGAAAAATTAACTTTGCGCAAGTTACGAATAAGTAACAAAAAAGTAACCTATAAGTCAATAAATATTCTTAAAATATAACATTAAAATCAATAAATCTTAAAAAATGAGGTTTTCACAAAGATGCTTGACCCAAATTTTGAAGAAAAATATACGTTTAATCATAATTGTTTTAATTTCGAGGAATATGATTATGATTAAACGTATAGACCATGTTGCCTTAGCAGTTAAAGACCATAATGCTGCAGAAGAATTTTTCACCAAGCTCTTTGGTGCAATACCGGGCCCTGGAGCAGAAGACTCGTCAATGAAGTATATATGGAGAAACTACATTCTCGGTGATCTTTCACGCCTAGAGATTCTTTCTCCTACTGGTGAAGGAAGTTTTCTTGATGGTTTTCTACAAAATAAAAAGGGAGGAATTCATCACGTAACAATGCAATGTGACGACATCTATGAAACCAAAAAGTTTCTTGAAGATAGTGGCATCCCCTATTTTGACTTTAATGATTATGATAACTGGAAAGAGCTTTTCATACACCCCAGGGATGCCTTTGGACTCTTAATTCAAATTGCACAATTTGAGGCAGAACACTGGATCAGCGAAAAGGCAGTTCAGAAAGAAAAGTTTTTAGTTAGAAAGAAAGACAGCAAAACAACTATTTCAGTAAATCATCCTGGAGGAGGAATTATTGAAATTAATCTGACAAATGAAGAGAGATTAAAACTTATTGAAAAATTAAAAAGATAAAAAGGTCTTGATTACATTTCCACTGAGATAATCAATAATTACTGCGGCATCTGAATCACACAGTGTATAATTACAAAAAACCGCAGTAAACAAAATAATTACTTTGTTTAAAACTTTTTTCTTTCCTTATCGTGATTTAAGCGGTTCATAACATAGAGGGCAATCCACGCCCCGATGAAACCTGTAATAACATTAACACCAACATCTTGTGTTAAAAATATTAGTACTTTTGCTGCTATATCCTGAAAAAGAAAATCAATTACAAAAACACCTATTATTGCGCCAATTACACCAACTACTAGACCACCGATGTAACCTCCAAAAAGATCTCTTCTTTTTAGATTATAATATACGTAAGACATTATTGCACCAATTAAGACTATAATACCAAGTGCTTTCAATTTTGTTAAAAATTCTACTATTGCTGAATCCATTGAGATAACCTCATTTTAAAAATTAATTTCTCCCTTTCCCTCTCTAACAATAAGGGGATCACCTGATGTAAAATCAATGATAGTGGACGGTTCTGAATATTTCGGTCCTGCATCAATAACCAGGTCAACCTCATTTCTGAAAACCTTTTCAAGATCTCCTGGCTCAATAATATATTCACCCTCACTTGTATTTACACTGGCAGAAAGTATTGGCCTGCCAAGTCTTTGTACTAAATCACGGGCAATATTATTATCAGGTATTCTCACTCCAATGGTTTTCTGCTTTGTAGTTACTAGTTTTGGAATAAGCTTTGAGGCATTAAATATAAAGGTATAGGGTCCTGGGGCAACCTTTTTCATAACTTTATATGCCTTGTCTGACATATTCCTGATATAATCTTTCATTTGAGAGATATCAGTAAAAACAAAACTTAAAGGCTTTTTATTCTCTATTTTTTTTATACGATATATTGTTTCTATGGCTTTTTTACAACTTATATCACAACCATAGGCATAGACTGTGTCAGTTGGATAGATGATAACACCATCTTTTTCCAGGATTTCAACAGCTTTATCAATGAGACGCTGCTGAGGATTTTCTTCATTAATATGATAAATCATTTTTAACTCTCAATACCAAAGATAAAATATATTCAATTTTGACAATACAATTCTTTAGAAGTTAAGATTTTTTTCAAATACTTATATAGATAAATATCGGAATAAATAACAATTTTAAATAGAAAAGGCTTTTGCAGTGTGCAGTCTGCAAAAGCCTTTTACCTGGTAAATCTTACAAATAGGAGTGTAATCATTTATCAATCATTAATAATTTCGACAACATTGTGAAATATTTAGATATATTTTTTTATATATTTGAAAAAAAGTTAATATAGTCTATAGTGGAAAACCCAGAGGGAAAATTACTTGATATATTGAGTCTGAAGTCCACTGTGACAGAAGAATGATATTTATAACTATGAGGAAGTTACCATGAGAAAAGTAATTCTGCTGATTATTTCACTAATCTTCATCACCGGATGCAGCACCACATACCTGAAATTCATTAAGAATGAACATGATTTTGGAACAATCACGCAAATGAAGAAATACAGCTATGAATTCTCCTTTAGCAATATATCAAAAAAGGCGGTATATATTGAAAATGTTAAGGGTGGATGAGGCTGCACAGCTGTTCTTCTCACCAAGAAGAATATCCCTGCAGGTGGCAGGGGCACAATAAAGGTTACTCTTGATACAGGTTATCGCTCAGGTGACATTGAAAAAACAATCTATATTTTTTACAAGGTTGGTGATTCCACTGATGTAATGACCCTGAAACTAAAGGCATTTATTGATGCCAAGAATAAAGAAAAAGATACTGAAGACTTACTATTTAAAGGCTAAATAAATATATGACTCTACCCAATGAACTGAAGACATCAAACGGCTTTCCCCTTCCCCTGGGAGCCAATGTTCGAAAAAACGGGGTACAATTTTCTCTTCTCAGCAGAAATGCTACATCTGTAACTCTGGTTCTTTTTCACAATGAAGATCAGGAATCTCCCTGGGAAGAAGTGCTTCTTGATCCTGTCTTCAACAAAACTGGTGACATCTGGCATATCTTCATAGATGATCTTTCTGAGGGGCAGCTATACTGTTACAAAATAGACGGTCCCTATGATCCTGAAGAGGGCCATAGATATAATAAGAACAAACTATTACTTGACCCCTATGCACGGGCCTTAACTGACAACTTTCTCTGGGATCTTTCAAAGGCTAGAGGTTTTGATCCCCTTTCCAGTGATCTTGATCAGTCATTTTCCTGGGAAAGCAGTGGTCAATACGTACCCCGTTGTATAGTCATCAACAATCGAGTCAACTATATAGATGACATACCATTAAATCTTCCTGACCAGGATCTCATAATTTATGAATTACACCTTAAGGGTTTTACCAAGGATGATTCATCATGTGTTGAACATAAGGGAACCTACAGGGGACTCATGGAGAAGATTCCATACCTCAAGGAGTTGGGAATTAATGCTGTTGAGCTATTACCCATTCAGGAGTTTGATGAGCTTGAAAACATAAACCATAATCCTGAAACCGGAGAGAGGCTCAAAAATTTCTGGGGATATTCTACTCTTGCATTTTTTGCTCCCAAAGCAACCTATAGTTCAAGTGGCGTTATGGGAGAACAGATCACAGAGTTCAAGGAAATGGTAAAGGCATTTCATGATGCCGGTATCGAGGTTATTCTTGATGTGGTTTTCAATCATACAGCTGAAGGTGACCAGATGGGACCAACCATCAGCTTTCGGGGCATAGATAATTCAATCTATTATATCTTAGAAGACAACAAACGTTTATATAAAAACTATTCTGGATGTGGCAACACCTTTAACTGTAATCATCCTCTGGTGAGAGATTTCATCTTAGACTGTCTGAGATACTGGGCTGTTGAAATGAAGGTAGATGGATTCCGCTTTGACCTTGCATCTATTCTTGGTAGAGATCAGTATGGAAACATACTGAGCAATCCACCTCTTATAGAAAGAATCGAAGAGGACCCCATTCTAAGAAACACCAAAATTATTGCAGAGGCCTGGGATGCAGCAGGTGCATATCAGGTTGGAAAATTTTCCGGCAGATGGGCTGAATGGAATGGCAAATACAGGGATGATATCAGGCTATTCTGGAAGGGTGAGCCCAATACTATAGGAATTTTCGCAACACGATTAACCGGTAGTTCAGACATATACCACAGACCTGATCGAGGACCACAGCATAGCATAAATTTCATAACCTGTCATGATGGATTTACACTCAATGATCTGGTCTCATATAACAACAAGCATAATCTTCAAAACGGTGAACAAAACAGAGATGGTGAAAATCACAATATCAGCAATAATTTCGGTATAGAAGGTGTTTCTGAAACAGACCTCATAGACAGGGTTCGAATAAAGCAGATTAAAAACTTTTTAGCAACCCTCTATCTTTCTCAAGGTGTGCCAATGCTCCTTGGTGGAGATGAATTTCGACGAACACAGCAGGGAAACAACAATGCCTATTGTCAGGACAATGAGATATCATGGGTTGACTGGGCTCTCTTAAATGAAAACAAAGATATCTACAGCTTTACAAAGTTTCTCATTCACTTTAGAAAAGAACACAGCATCTTAAGAAGAACATCCTTTTTAACAGGTAAAAAGCAGGAAGGATTCGGATACCCTGATATCGAATGGCATGGTGCAGAAGTGAATCATCCGCAATGGGACCCTAAAAGTCATAGCCTCGCTATGCTTCTCAATGGTGAATATGCATTAAAAGAAGGATGCAAACGGGAAAATGATCTCTATGCAATATTTAATGCCTCTCTAAAACCAGGTACATTCAAACTACCCCCAGCACCAAATGGAAAACCCTGGAGATTGATTTTTGATACAGCAAAGGATGATTATCTTGATGGTGAAAATATTGTAGAAAAATCTTATTTTGTAGAAGGGTTGAGCTCAGTTCTACTATCAACAAGTGAGTATAAAGTCTAAAGTCGAATGTTTTAGAATCAATTCTTACAATTCAACTTTAGACTTTATACTTTATACTTTATATTGATCTAGACAGCTGCCTTATTCAGATCCTGCATCATTGACTCAATTTTTGAATCATCAAGACCATGAGCTTTGGCACCCTGCTCGATTGTTTCCATTACTCCAATATGACAGCCAACACAATGCAATCCATAGGATGCCAAGACTTCACCAGTACTGGGAAACTGCTGCAATAAATCACCAAAAGTCATATCTTTTTTTACTTTATTATCCATTGTAATACCTCATTTAAATTATCAATAATATAATACAACATTGGTAGGATTTAATCAACTGTCTATAATTTTTTTTCAATTTTCAATAATTCATATGGATTTTAACATAATTTTAATCTATAATAGAGTTACTTATTCAGATATCTAAAATATATCACCAAAAGGAGTTATAAATGAGGCAAAAAGCTCAAAGAACACCTCTTCTCGTGATAATTCTTATTCTTTTCATTGTTTTACCTTTTACAGGACTAAGTGACGGATACAGGGTAAAAAAATGGCTCACGATGGAGGATGTTGTTAGTGAATCAGATATTATTGTTACTGGAAAAATTATTAATTGTGATCATCTTTATGGCACGAGATATGCCTATGGCAGGGAGAATAAATATATAAGACAATACAGAGTGAAATTTAGAATCAACAAGATACTCTACGGGAAAGATAATGAAAATGTTCCTCCTCCAGGATATAGTAACAACGCAACAAGGGATGGTATACTTTTACCTGGAAAATGGCTTCTGATTGATAAACTATATGGAGAGAGCTATAATTTGAGAAACTGCGATAAAAAACAGAATGTGATCATCTATTTCAAATTAACTAATGACAACTATAAAATTCTTTATATTGATACTATAAACAAACTCAAGAAATTAAAAAGGATTATAAAATTTAAAAGTAAAAGAATTAAAACAAAATGATTTGAAATTTTAATCAAGTTAATCAATAATGTATCTAAAAATCAATCTAATGGGGAGTTATTAAATGAATTTTAATTATAAAATAATGTATTTTAAAATCACTTTTCTCATTATAATTCCTAATATGCTTGGTGCCGCCATTATAATGATCTACTTCCGTTTTTTAAATCTTACAACTATTACCCATGACTTGAGAGGTGGAGATACAAGCAACAAAGTTTTCACGTATGATTTCACACCTGACATTATCATAACATCCATTTTTTTCATAATTGCATTCATTATTGCCGGAGTAAAAATATACAGGATTAATGAATACTTTAAAAAGTATACAACTGATAAATTATCTCAAGAAGATCTCCTTAACTTTAAAAGAGAATTTCTCAATGTACCTTCATTTACCATACGAGGCACCATAATAATATGGTTAATTATATCATCAACCATAAGCTTTAGTATGTATATGAAAGGCCTTTCAGGTACAAATCTTTTCTATTTCTTTTCAGTGCTTTTCATTATTGGAGGGTCTCTTGCAACAGTTATTGAATATTATCTCTTTGACAATACATTTAGAAAAGTTATTCCGGAAATGTTCCCTGATGGAGATTTTTCACAGGTTAAAAATGTAAGAAATTTCCATATAAACTCCAGAATGCTCATTGCCTTCTGGATCGGAGGAATCCTCCCTGTTTTCATGCTGATAATCTTTTCATATACTTATATTAATCTTCTGAAAAATGGTATTGCACAACCTGCAGATATGCTCAAATATAACTACTCTATTATATTTATAGCTGTACTGAGTATATTTATGACAATTATCTCTTCATTCTACTTTTCAAGAAACATTGGAAATCAGTTAATCACCCTTGGTCAGGGAATGAAAAAGGTTGAAAATGGAGACTTCAGTGTTACTCTGAAGGTTGATAATAAAGATGAAATTGGCAATGTAAACAGTGGTTTCAACAAAATGGTTGTTGGATTAAAAGAAAGAGAAAAGATAAAGGATGTATTCGGAAAATATGTATCATCCAATGTAAGAGATAAAATTCTCAATGATGAACTTGTACTTGGTGGAGAAAAAACTGAAGCATCAATACTTTTCAGTGATATAAGAAACTTCACATCATTTTCAGAAAAATTTTCTGCAAATGATGTTATTAATTTTCTAAACACATATTTTAATGAAATGATCAAGCCTATTTTCGACAATAATGGTATTCTTGATAAATTCATAGGTGACGCTATAATGGCCGTATTTGGAACACCAGTAAAAACAGAAAATCATGCTGAGGATGCAATTGAAACTGCACTTACAATGAAAGCTAATCTTTTTCACTTCAATGAACTGCGTAAAAATTTCAACAAGGAACAAATCCAAATCGGAGTAGGAATTAACTCCGGAGAGATTATAGCTGGAAATATCGGTAGTCATGAACGAATGGAATATACCGTTATTGGTGATTCTGTAAATATTGCTTCAAGGATTGAGGGTCTTTCAAAGGTTTATGGAGTGGACATTGTAGTTACAGAAGATACCATAGATATGTTGCCAGATAAAAACAGATATCTTTTCAGAGATCTTGATCTGGTGAAGGTAAAAGGAAGAGAAGAGCCTATCCTTATATACGAATTGATGGGCAGAGCAGTTTAAAACAAAATAAGAGCAGCTAAGCTGCTCTTATTATTAAATAATTCATGTTAATATGACATTATTCTTGATACAAGCCTTCAATTTCTTTGGTATATTTATCAGAAATAACTCCTCTTTTAACCTTTAATGATGGAGTCAATTCACCAGTCTCCTGACTCCATTCACCAGCAAGAAGTTTAAATTGACGAATCTGCTCAACTCTTGCAAAATTTCTGGTATATTTATCAATATCAACACGAAAAAGTTGATTAACCATATCATTATTATTGAGATCAATAAAAGACTCATATTTGATCTCATTCTTTTTTGCCCATTTTTCAAGTTCTTCATAAGCAGGAACAACCAATGCAGATAAAAATTTTCTTTTATCTCCAATTATAGCTATCTGCTCAATATATCTCGAAGCCTTCAAACTATTTTCGAGATTTTGAGGAGAAATATTTTTTCCTCCGGCTGTAACTATAATATCCTTAATTCTTCCTGTTATCGATAGATACCCATCCTCATCTATAACACCAATATCTCCAGTACAAAAATAACCATCCTTTGTAAATACTTCCTTTGTAGCCTTAGCATTTTTATAATAGCCCTTCATTACCTGGGGTCCTTTTATTTGAATCTCTCCTTCATCAGATATTCGAACCTTTGTCTTTTTAAGAGCCAGCCCTACTGTTCCTGGTTTAATTAAAGTAGGGATATTAACATTGGTCACAGGTGTTGTTTCGGTTAATCCAAATCCTTCATATATCTTAAATCCCATACCCAGAAAGAACTCAGCATCAGATATGGGTAAAGGACCTCCGCCAGAAATAGCAAACTTAAGTTTATTTAATCCAATTGTTTCTTTAAGCTTAGAAAAAACAAGTTTATCCGCAAGATTATATTTTTTTGCAAATAATCCAGACTTGACTTTATTTTGACAGTTGTATGGTATATTTTTTCGAGCCTGCTTTTGTGCCCAATTAAAAATTGACTTTTTAATTGAACTGGCATCTGCAATATTTGACAGAACCTTTCCGTGTACTTTTTCGAATATACGAGGAACACTTATAAGTATTGTGGGTCTCACTAACTGGAAGTCTTCCAAGAGTGTAACGGTACTTTCAGCAAAGGCAACCTTTGAGCCTTGATGAATTGGATGATAAAAACCAATTGTTCTTTCAAGTGAATGGGACAAAGGAAGAAAAGAAAGATAGGTATCTTCATCAGTGATAAGCTCATTAAAATATTCATTACACTGCTTCACGTTTGAATAAAAATTATCATGGGTCAACATCACACCCTTTGGATTTCCAGTGGTTCCTGATGTATAGATATATGTTGCAACATCATCTGATTTAATTGCAGCTAGTTTTTTGTCAAAATCTGCTGGTTTTTTATATTCACTACCCTTTTGCAAGGCCTCTTTAAAGGAAATAACTCCCTTCTTTTTCTTAGGTAATTCATCAAAGATTATAATTGTTTCAAGTTTTGGACATTTTTTCTTTGTCTTTAAAACACGACCTAAATGATCTTCAGAAGAAACAAAACATATTTTGCTATCAGAATTCTCTAAGATATATTGAGCTTCTTCTGATGAGTTAGTTGCATAAACTGGCACGTCAATTGCGTTAATAGATAATGATGCAAGATCTGCAACCCACCATTCAAATCTATTTTCTGCAAAAATAGCTACCTTATCACCTTTCTTTATTCCCTGACTTAACAAATACAATCCGATATTTCTCACCATAGTATTCATATCTTTCCATGATATGTCTACATAACCACCATCTTTTTTAAATGCAATACAAGCCTTATCTTCATACTTTGTACATTGATTCTGAAAGACTGCTGGCATAGTTTTTTTGTTTATTTTCACCATTTACTCCCCCTGATAACATTCACACGTTTTATTCGTTAGCTAGTTTGTTTGTTTATCGCATCACATAAACTATACTATTAGGGGTAAAATAATTATTTAAATTTTCATGTCAATTAAATTATTTTTAAAGTCAAATTATAATTGATAGAAATTGAAAATGAAACATTATTGATATTTAGTAAAATAAAAGATGAATTACATCTTTAGACGAAGGAAAATGATTCAAAACTAACGACCAAAGCAAATCAACAGGAAAACATTGTTTCAAAAATAGTTACAACAAATAAAATAACCTCTGCTGTAAAGCAGAATCAACTAACAAAAAGATAATGCAATTGCAATTTTTGTCAGATACTGAGTTTTTCAATTTCACGTGTGCAAACCTGGATATTTATTTTGCCAGCTAAAATTTTCAAGAACAACTGTTTGATATTGTGTTAAAAAAGGGGCTTTTTCAAAGAAGAGATACAAAACAATCACCACTGCAATACATGAGTGGGCTACATACAAGGAATAGACTTATTCTGTGTGCTCTTACCATTGCTCTACACATTAAAATTATTTGACGGAATTTATTTTTTTGATCATCTGCTTTTTTAAAATACTGTACTGTTTTGTCTTAGAAAGTTATGCCATATAGATTTTAAATATTATTTGACAATCCGATGAAAAGGATGATATCAATATAAAATAAAAATAACTTTTTTAGGATACATAATGATTGATTTTATATTATCTCTGCTTTCTTTTTCAGTCTGCCTAATAACGGGGATAAACATTTTTTTTATAATAAGAAAGAATACGGTAAAAGGTCCTCTTTTCAGGGGATATTTCATTGCAGCTTTTGCTATTATCTTCTGGAATATGGGATATACATTCATGTTTTATACTCATGAATTATCCAGTGTAATTGTATATTATAAATTTGCTTCAATCGGTTGGACTGTTATTCCAAGTACATCTGTATACTTTATTTATCAGCTTCATAATAATTTTCTTGGTAAGAAAAGCAAAATGATACTCTCAATGCTTATCTTTTTGCCTTATCCATTTTTTCAATATTTGGCCTTAAAAGGAAATTTCCTTGCACACACATTCCAAAGAACAGATGCTGGTTGGGTCGAGTTTATTAATTTTCAGTCATTCTGGATAGCACTATATCTGGCAATAACCTTCTTCGGCTATATCTTCTGTATAGTGCTCCTTCTAAGAATTTTATCACGGGCAAAATTCAATAAGCATAAAATGCAGGCTAAGATAATATTGTTTCCCGTTGCAATTATTTCAACTTTCACTATAATTATAAATCTGATATTGCCACTATTAGATGTTCCAAGAATGCCTCCCATTGGTCATCTCTTTATGGGTTTATGGATTTTATTTATCGGATATTCATTTCTAAAATATCCAATGCTTAACATAAAACCTGAATTCATTGTAAATGATCTTTTAATAAAAATGTACGATATTGTATTGCTCACTGATCTCAATGGAGTTATAAAATTCGTCAATCCTGCCATATCTTCGGTATTAGGATTTGATAAAAAAGTATTAAAGGGAAAAAGCATTAGTTCAATTTTACTTCAAAGTAACAATAAAAATTTACAGTTCAAGGATATAATCAACCATAAAGTTTTTGAAATCTCATTTGCAAACAGTGATGGTGTCAGTGTTCCTTTCAGCTGTGTTATTTCCCTGGTGAATGATGTTTTTAATGATCCTGTAGGCTATCTGCTATTCGCTCACGATATAAGAAACATTAAAAACCTTGAGGTTATTACAGAAGAGCTGAAAACACATCAGAGAAAACTTCAGGATAATTACAATATAATAGAAAATAAAAATGAAATAATGCAGAGAGAACTGAGTCTGGCCAGACTGATACAGCATAACCTTATTCCTGATCCAATAGAAGATATTCCAAATGTATCTTTTCATGGGATTTACAAACCAATGTTTGAGATAGGGGGAGATCTCTATGATTTTATTCATTTTAGAGAAGAGAATAAAATTGGAATATTCATTAGTGATGTATCAGGACATGGAGTTGCAGCAGCACTTATAGGGGTAATGATAAAAACGCTCATCAATACTGCAGATACAAAAAGACTCTCTCCTGAAAACTTCCTGGAATACATCAACAGAGAGATAATAGGTCAGACTAATAATAATTTCATAACAGCATTCTATGGAGTTTATGATCATCAAAATAAAACACTGACTTACAGCAGAAGTGGTCATCCATTTCCCTTTTTAATCAGAAATAAAAAAATACATGAAATAAAAAGCAAAGGTACTTTTCTTGGTATTTTTGAGACGATACATATTGAGAAAGAGACTATTAGTCTTGAACCCGGTGATAAGATAATTTTTTATACCGATGGACTTCTTGAGGCAGAGAATAATCAAAAGGAATGTTTCGAGTATAACGGACTTTCAAAAGTACTGGTGGAAAATTCACATTTTAATATAAATACCTATGTTGAAACTATCTATTCAACCCTTCAAAGATTTACTGAGAATGATTCATTTGAGGATGATATCTGCATTGTGGGAATGGAAATTCATTGATAACAATAAACAGATGCTGTTGATATTAAATTACATAATAATTTTTTTATAATATCACCTGTTAAGAAGCTAACAAGTGATATTATTTCATATTAGTTAACTTTATCTCAAAAGTTTTCTAAATTCATCAGTATCAAAACATATAACTGCAAATGTTTCAATAGCTGCTGAATCTTTGAGACTTTTTTCCAGAGTATCACGCCATTCAATGTAATTATTTTCATTGATTGTCTCTTGATAATCATGGGTTGATAAAACCAGTTGCGGTGAAGCTGAAAATTTAATTCCCTTTGACTCTATTTTATTTACAGCTTTCAATAGAGCTTTTTTGTGAACAAAGGCAAAAACTCTATCACCTATGGTTTTTGAACCGCCAAATAATTTCAATTCATCAATATCAAATTTGAATGTTTCAGCAAACCAGTCAATAATGTTAGAGAAGAAGGAGATACTAGCAAAAAAATCATCCTCACCAAAATCATCATCGTCATCTCCAAAACCGTCATCTTTATCAAAATCATTATCAAAATCATCGAAATCATCATCTTCACTAAAATCATCATCGTCATCATCAAGACTTTTCTCAGGCTCTACGCCAAGACCATCATTTAAATAATCCTCTTCTTTATCATCTTCATCAGAGTCAGTTGATCGATTTTTAGTAAAGCTGTAGGTGTCAATCTTGCATTTTGTTTTGATTCCATTGTAGAGAAAATTAACATTTTTAATGCCGTATTGGTAGTCTTCCCTTTCAAAAAAGATGCTTATAGTTTCCAGTACTGCACCATCTTTAGGCTCACCAATCTTTTTAATTATAGCTTCTGAAATATTATCAGCTGTGAAATCTATAAACTTTTCAAGGTGAAGTTTTACACCTGCTGGAATTTTTTTTGCCATCTTGAAAGCTCCTTTTTATCATTATTGTTATTTATTTCAAAATTTGTGAGAATAAGAACTTTTAACTTAAGTGCCAATGATAATTATATCTTTCATATAGTCTTCTACTATTTTCAGATGAGTACATTTTAAAAATAACTACTCATATCCCCATTTTTTCTTTTTTGAATATAAATAAAAGCCAGCATTCTTCTTGACAAATCACTCTCTGAAGAAATAAATACAGTTTAAATTTTAAAGAGGATATTTCATGAAAGAAAGATGTAAATACTGCGGTCTTGAGATTTTCAGCAATTTCATATGTCACAACTGCGGTTCTCTCATGGAAAATATTGATAGCTTCAGTGATGAAATCGAGGCACTACAAGAGCTACACTTCCATTTATCTGAGTCTGATTGTGATCAACAGAAAAGATTATTATTACACGGTTACATACCTGGTAGCACCAAAGCGCTCATTGAATCTGGAATAAAATGCATACTCTATATTGATTTCAATACTGCTGCTTCTGATGAACCAACTCAGAGTGCTATATCTCGCCTCACAACAATTATTACCAAATTAAAGATACTATCGAATAATGATAAAGATGCAAAAAAAGCAATAATTCACTTTGATGAAATCATATCAAAATTCAGAAAAAAAGAAGCTGATAATACTTTTTTTGGATTGATGTTAATTCTTGGTGGAATTACACTTATTGCAATTATTGGCTTTCTTATATGGTATTTTATTACCACATAAGAATTTCACTTTTTTTATTTGATAAAATATCAGTAATATTCGTCTTTATATTACTGATATTTTATTGCAAAAATGTCGAAATATAGATATAATGACCTTATTGGATTGAATATATGAGTACTGTACTATTAATTATATTATTTATCATTGTTATGATTCTCGCCTGGGCTCTTCTTGGGAGCAAAGGTGACAGTGACAGGGTAAGGAAAAGCTCTGAAGATGACCTTGAGCCGGACAAGGTACTTCGCAGGAGAGCTGCAGACAAAGAGATTGAGGATGAATTTCCAAAGGATCTTTCGACTGATGAAGGTGATGACAAACGAAAACGACGAAGTACTGATGATGATGACGAGATTTCACCACTTGATTCTTCATCATACGACAATCTACAGCTGCCCTATCCTGCTGATAATATTATAACTCAATCATCCCGCTTTAGAGTATACAGAAGAACTTTAATCAATGCAGAGATCTATGCAAGAAAAGGTGATATTACCACAGCTATTTCTCTATTTGAGGGAGTTCATAGTCGCATTCATGATATGGAAACACAGCGGAAGATTGATGCAGACATTGATTACCTGAAGAACTACAAAGTTCATAAAGAGCGAATAAATAAAAAAAGAGAAAGAGAATCTATATCAACAGCTGGCCAAACAAATGAAATAAGATTTAACATTGACGGACCTGTTCCTCAGACTATCAATGTTGGCCTCATAGATACAGTTTCCGGCATGTCACCTGATGCTATTGCTGAAACCGTATCACGACAAATTCGAAGTGAAATTGACAACTTCAAAAAAGAGCTCGATGAGGTAAAACAAACAGTACAAACTGACAAAATAGATGTAAGCAGTCAGCACACTGAAGTTTCAGGTCTTGAGTCAGAACTCAAAGAAATTAAAGATGGTATTTCAGCTCTTGACAATCAAACTGTCCGAACCAGAGAAGAGATTGATCGACTGAGAGATATGACGGGCACAGAAACATTAGATACCATAAATACTATGAGTAATCAGCTTGCAGATATTCGTGAGCAGGTTAATGAACTTCAGAACATTCCTGAAACCACAATGGAACCAACACTAACTGAAGCACGTTTTCAGGGACAAGTTGAAGAAGTCATGAGTCAGATTCCATCACTTTCTAAAAAAATTGAAGACCTTGAATCAGAACGCAATGAGCTTTTAAGAAAACAGTCTGAGAATAGAGATTCAGAATCTTTATTGCGAAAAATAGAAGAGGCAGTCTCAAAAACTGAAGATGCTGCAAAAAGAGCTGAGAACGCCACTTCATCAGCCCAGGCTCTTTCAGATACAGCACGAGCCACCGTAGCTCAACAAGAAGTTGCTGCAGCTATGAGTCCAACAGGGGGAGCCCACCAAGCCCCTGTACAAGGTAATGCACCAACAACAGAAGGACCGACTACCACATCTGCTGCTGCACCACCTCTGCAGCCTGGGTCGCCACCGGAAGAAGATCTTACTGATTTTGATCTTCTCAGCGATTATGGGAAAGATAAAGATGACGACAAGCTTACTGATGAAGAGATCTTTGAGAAAATTCTCAATGATCAAAAAAAGGATTCAATTAAAGATGATCTTGAGATACTAGGAGAAACAAAGCCCCATCAAAATGATGTAACCTCAATGTCAATGAATGTCAATGCTGATGAAGAGATATTCTATAAAAATCTTCTCAATACAAACAAACGAAAAACAAAAGAACTACCGATATTAAAGGTCAGTTATGACTTCACAAAACTCCCAGATGAGATGAGCCTATCTAAGGAAAAGAATATCATGGAATATTCCTTTTATAAATACAAGCCTATGCTTGAAAAGGCTCAGGAATATCTCAAACATAGAAGGGTTCGTGATGCTATTAACTATTACAAGGTAGTATTAAATCAGAATATTCCACCAGAGTTTAAAATAATGGTAAGACAGAACATAAAAGATCTCACTGATTATCTGGAAAGATATTTAACAGGTGATTAATTTTATTGCATCCATGGATTAGATAATCGACAAAAAATAATAAATCATTAAAATTTATTACTACAGGTAAATGTTTCAAGATTTGATGTAATATAAATAACTTTTTTCAATAAGATCTTTATAGTAATGAAAAGAAAAAAATCAACTATCTATATGAGGTAAAGGAAATTCAACATGGATTTTCATTCCATTTCCATTTTCAAAGGTTATTGTTCCATTAATTTGCTTCACAAGATTATCCACTAAAGATAATCCCAGTCCAAAAGAATCTTGAAAACTATCCATATGAGGATATGATATTCCATCATCTTCAACTGAAAGCACAACAAGATCACTTCTTCTTGTGACACTGACCTTAATGGTTCCTCCACTATCATCAAATGCATGTTTAACGGCATTTACAATAAGTTCATTTATTATTAAACCACATGGCACTGCTGCATCCATATTTATTAAAATATTATCCGATGAATTTTCAATAGAAATATTTTGAAGTGATATGACATATCTTATATCCAGAATCAAGGAGTCAATATAGTCCTTAAAATTAATTATTGAAAGATTATCTGATTGATATAATTTTTCATGAATCAATGCTATTGCTTTAATTCTCTGTTGACTTGCAAGAAAAATATTTTTAATCTCATTTTCTGTAATATAATTCATCTGTAAATTTACAAGACTTGATATTATCTGCAGGTTATTTTTTACTCTATGATGAGTTTCCTTTAAAAAAATATTTTTTTCATCGATAGTTTTATTTAATACCTTTTCTCGTTCAGATAATTTTTCAAGAGTTTGATTGAGCTCAATATTTCTTATTTCAAATGATTTTTTACTGCTATTTATGACACCAAATTGCCTATAGAGTAAAATGAATAGGAATGAGGCTGTAAAGAAAATAAATGCCCATCCCTTAAAGGTTTGAATCCGAGTGATATATGATGCATTTGAGATAAAATAATTAACTACTCTATCACTTATTAATATCCATGTCACACCAAAGGCAAAATATAATCCTGCGATTTTGACAGACTGATATAAAACAGTATTTTTCATATAACTTATATTTATAGTTATATTTCAAACAAGTCAATCAGTTTTTCATATCAATAAATCTATATCATATTTATAAGTTTAAGAGCCTAATACTCTAAACTAAAGAATCAAGCATCAGAGTAAATATCTTATAAAAAATCTCTGTTTCATATAAATTGTACATAATGGATTACTTCAGGGTAACCATGGATACAATTAATAATAAAGCCACTAAATGAAAACAATTCAAAAAATTATAGTGAAACATGAAATTTCAACCATTCCACTATATCAAAAAATATCATTTACAGCAAATTATATTTACAATAATTCATTATGTAAATATAATTTGACCTCCTGCTGCCATTTCATAAAAATCACCAACAGTTATAATAGAATCAACCTCTTCTGTAAAGTCATCCATAGTCAAATGAAACATATCTACCGTGGCTTTACATGCATAGAGTTTTACCCCTGAAGCATAGAGTATTTCTACAAACTCTCCTACAGGAGGTATGTCAATTTTATCCATTTCACGCTTCATCATCATTGTAGCAAAGGATGAAATTCCAGGTAGTGCACCAAACAATGTAGGCATATGCATTGCCGGGTTCCCTACACTTGCAACCTTAATTTTATTTTGTCTCTTTTTCATCACTGTTTCAAGACCAAAAAAAGTAAAAAATAAATTTGCTTCTATTCCCTCTGCTCTCGCACCATTTGCCATTATTAATCCGGGATATACTCCATCTAAAGATCCCTTAGATATAACCAGAGATACTTTTTTAATTTTCTCTTCATTACTCATAACATCCTCCATTTATTGATACTATGAATCTTCATACTAAATTTACACACAGCTAATTGGTTTTGGTATACCTGCAATCAAACTTGCTTTTTTCAAAGGTCCATCAGGAAAAAGCTCAAAGAATTCTTTAACATCAACTACCCCTGATTTGTTAATTCTTCTAATTGAAAGAGCTGTTCCCTTCTTATATTCAGCCTGAATATAATCAATGACCGTCCAGTGTCTATCAGTGAGTTCATGAATATCAACACTTTTGGCAAGTTCTCTGGCAATATCTTTGCTCCATTGCTCAAGTTTTGTCATATAGCCAATGTCATCTAATTCAACATCAGTTCCTTTAATATTTTTTACTGTCATGACTTACTCCTTTTGAATAGTTTTATTATAGATTCATGAAATATCATGTAATCTATCTTCCTCCAGGAAGAATTTTTCCTGATGAAGACATCTGTGAATGAACCAGAGGAATGTCTCTTCCCTTTAGCAGCATATGCCAGTATATCCATCTGAAAGCAAGTTTACCCCAATGGTTAATTCGACTTTCTTTCAATAAACTAAATGGACCAAGCTTTGGAAGTGGAAAGGTACCAGGTAAAGGCTCTACATCATAATTAAAATCGATGAGTATACCTTTACCAAAACCTGATTCTATGAAACAATTTGCATGACCATCCCAGTCAGGAATTAGTTCCTTTTCATTTATTCTGTTAATGATATTTTCAGTAAGAACTTCTACCTGGAAATGTGCAACTGAGCCAGCCTTTGAGCTAAGCAAATTCGTAGCATCTCCTACTACAAAAATATTATCTTTTACTTCTGAAAGGAGAGTATGTTTGTCAGTAGGAATAAAAGCGAGATCATCGCCAAAACCAGAATTTTCAATGACCTTTGAACCCATATTTGTAGGAATGGAAATCAAAAGGTCATAATCAATCTCTTTGCCATCATAAGAAGATACAATATTTTTATCACTTTGTACCTCATTAATATTATAATCAGGTACAATCTTTATATTTTTTTCTTCTATTAATGCTCCAAGATACAAAGAACAGGCTGGCTTCGTAAAGGCTCCATCAAGGGGAGTAACCAGTGTTAGATCAATCTTGTCTCTTATTTGTTTCTTTGTAAACCACCAGTCCGCTAAGAATAAAAATTCCAGGGGAGCGACAGGACATTTAATTGGCATCTCAGCAATATTGATGACCATCTTGCCTCCCTGCCATGTTTCAAGATATTTACCAAGGGCCACGGCACCATCAGGAGTATAAAAATCAAAAATATTTTTTCTCCAACCGCTTCCTGATAATCCCTCGATCTCCTCTGGTACAATACGTGAACCAGTTGCAATAACCAGAAAATCATAATCATGTTTTGTACCATTTTCAAAAATAATTACATTTTTGTCTGGTTCAATTACAGTTACTTTTTCAAGTTTATATTCAACAGAAGAGGGTAAAAATTTATTCCTGGCTTTTACAATTTGCCTCTCATTATACATTCCAAAGGGAATAAATAAAAAACCAGGCTGATAGTAATGCTGGTTATCACTATCAATGATTGTTATCTTAAGATTATTTTTAAGTGCTGATTTATGTAAACGGTTTGCCAGCATTGTTCCTGCTGAACCTGCTCCAAGAATTGTTAATTTCTTCATTACTTACACTCCTTATAAAATCTTCAAGAATGAAAGTAATCTGCACATGTTGATAAAAATCTCATATACAATAATAATGATTATATTCATTCTTAAAGTATTTCCTTATATTTTAAAATACTAAACAAACGATTACTAGTCAATAAATATATCATTTAATATAGCTTTTATACATTTTAAATTAAGGTGAATATTGAATTTTTAAGTATATATAATTATTTTGTTGAAATAAGTATCATAGTGATTATATATGAATAGCTTATGATGAATAATCCATTATACAGAATAGAAGAAAAAGTATTAGAACTGTTTATGAAAGAAAACTTTCATGAAGCTACAGACCTCTGTAAAATCTTATATGAAAGTGCAACTAAGATAAATAGCAGCTACTTTCAAGCAGCATCTCAAGGAACAATGGGTTATATATTATTTGAAGAGGGTAAATATTCAGAGGCAATTGAAAAAATATTATTAACAATTTCAATTTCTACTGAAGGATATCGTAGTTTTATAGACACAGGACATCTTGCCCTCTGTTATTCAAAATTAAACAATTTAGATAAGGCTTTATTTTTTGTCAACAAGGCAGTTGCAGCCGCTGAAAAAGAAAATCATCTCGGCGCACAGTATGAGTGGTATAATTTCAAAGGCAATATATTCTTTAAAATGAAAGAATTTGAAGAGGCTCATTTTTGGGTAGATAAGTCAATCTTTATAGCTCAAAAAATGAACAAGAATTCAAATGATTTTTTTTATCAATCCTATCTCACTAAATATGAAATTTTATTACAGCAAGGTCAGATTGATCAAGCAAAAATTCTCGATAAACAACTCAATTCATTTTTTAATTCAATAAATGATCCCATTTTGCATATTAGAAGAGATAAATTAAAATATCTAAATCTGTATGAAAATTATTTATCAACTAATCTTAAATTATAAGCTATAAAAATATTGATTTTATTCATTCATATATTTTTGAATTCGATCCTTTTCCTTGAAAATATCAATTACATCTGAAAGCTGATCTTTTGATAAAATATTATATAGACATCGAGGTTTCTCGTCACATGATCCATCCTTAGATGGAAGGTATTGAATCATTGCTGATTTCCAACTCTCTTCAATCTCTTCAGGAATGATTCCCTTTTCAATATGATAAAGCTCCTCTTCACAGAGTTCAAGATAACTAATGAGCAATGATTTTAACTCATAACTTTTAATGGTCTTCTTTGATTGATTATCATCTCTTATTTTGCCTATATCCTGCATTATCAATTGAAACCGATTGGTGCAATTAAAGATTACATCAAAGTTTGTTTTTCTTTTATTAAATAGATTATGAGCAATTGTTTCTCTGTATGAAAGAATTGCAATAATGATAGAGGAAAATCCTATTATTGAAACAACTAGATTAATGGTCTCAAGATATGGTATAATAATTTTGATTAAAATCATTGTAATTCTTTCCTTGAATTTTAAATTTATTGAAGAGAGAAAGTCTTTCCAAGAATTCCTTTTTTAATTAATATTCTATGATAAGAATAATCATGTGACAAAATTAGATTTACCCTATTCTTTCTCACAATAAATTTTTCTCTGAGCCAGGCTATTTGATGTGCAACAGCATTTCGATCTTCTTTTAGAAGAAGACTAATCAAAAGGGGTCTATTCTTCCTTAATTCCATATGATCACGATGCCATGCTGTATCGCCGGCTAGTAAATATTCTGTTTTATCTTTTAAAATCACATAAATCATTTGATGTCCCGGTGAGTGGCCAGGATTTTTAATGAGAACAACTCCAGGTGATAGAAAATAATACTTCTGATAAGATATCATTTTTGTTAGATTTAATTGATTCTTTGTTAAATCCTTTCCTTTGAGTATAGTATTGTACTGTATGTCAGAGAGAACAGTTTTTTTCAAAAATTCGTTTTTATTTTCACCAATCATTAAACTACCGATATGGTCGAAATGACCATGTGTGATAATTATCTGAGAGCATTGAACCAAAGCTTTTTGCAGTTTTTTAAAGTTTGTTTTACTAAATTCAGGGTTTCCAGTTTTCATAGACTTCATCATTTTAAAATTCATGGCGGTATCAACAATTATTGATTTTCTTACATTAGCTTTTCGATAAAGAATCTGGTAAGATGGAAAGGGAAAACGATAGTTTTTGAATTCACCGGCTACAGCTCCACCTTTGAAAAAATCACCACTACCAATGATCATTGAATTGAGAGCAATAGGAAGATCACCACCTTTTTGAAGGGCAATCTTACTAGCTTCTGCTAATGAAATATTCACATTGCTTTTTTTAGGGATTGAACCGGTAAAAAGAAGAACGTATATTGATATAAACAGAACAAGAAGAATAATTGAGAAAGTAATTAGTAATTTTTTAAGCATAAAGACCTCCAATGAAAATTAAATTATCTTTAGCATAGAAGTTATATTCACTATATGATAAAATCACATAGTGATTACAACTCAAAGACAATGTAAATCATAGCATTTAAGTATTTTTTTGTATCAGAGGTTTGACTAATTTTATATTATCATTTCAATCATTGATTTTATATTTTTTTCATCAATGATTGAAAAATTTATTTAAACAATTTAACAAAGTGATTGTATATTTTTTTTGCCTGTTTCCCATCTTTTCCTTCAGTAATAATGCGAAAGATTGGCTCTGTATTAGATGGTCTCAAATGAACCCATCCTCCACCAAAATCTTTGTCTTCATCAAAATCAATTCTTAATCCATCAATATTAGATATTCTTTCTTTGCTGTAATCATGAGCAATAGAATCCAGAATTGACAAATCAATCTTCTGAGGATCGAAATCAACCTTTCCCTTAACCATTACGTATTGAGGTAATGAAGCTTTGATCTCAGAAATAGTTTTCTTCTCTTGAGCCATCATCTCTAGAACATAGACAATACCTGCCAAACTATCTCTCCCATGATGAAGCTCGGGAGATATAACTCCTCCATTACCTTCACCACCGATTCGAGCCTTTTTCTTTTTCATTAGGTCAACTACATTGATTTCTCCAACCTTTGAGCGAAAGAATCTAACACCGTGGTTCCTGGCAATATCTTCTGTTGCTCTTGTTGTTGAGAGATTAACTACAACCGGTCCTTTTTCTTTTTTCAAAAGATGCTCAATAACCAGAGCAAGGGTATATTCTTCACCTAGAGGCTGTCCCATTTCATCAACTATGGCAAGTCTGTCTGCATCAGGATCCTGTGCAAAACCTATATCTGCTTTATGTTTTATAACTGCCGCTGATAAATCTTTTAGGTTTGCCGGTACTGGTTCAGCACCTCTGGGAAAGGTTCCATCCATTGTGCAGTGTATTGGAATAACTTTGCATCCCAATTTTTCTAATAGATCTTGAGTTATTTGTGACCCTGCACCATTAACTGCATCAAGGACAACCTTGAATTTCTGTTTCTTAACAGTTGCTGTTTTAATAACAGAAAGAACAGACTTGATATGAACCTCATCCCCCATATTTGAAGAATTAATAGTTCCAATCTTGTTCCATGGCTTATACTGCTTCTCTTCTTCCATATATGCAAAAACTTTTGCTATCTCTGTGCTATTGAGAAAAACACCATCTTTATTGATAAGCTTAAAGGCATTCCATTGAATGGGATTATGTGATGCAGAGATAACAATGCCACCTGCTGCTTTCTCCTGTTCAACCATGATTTCTACTGTTGGTGTTGGAACAATGCCAATATCTATGACATTACATCCTGACAATGCCAGAGCGGATGTAATTTGTTTAGAGATTATATCGCCTGTTGGCCTGGTATCTCTACCAACAATGACTGTCCCATATTTAACATATTTTGCAAAGGCTGAACAGACAGATACTATGAGTTCAGGAGTGAAGGAGTCGCCAACAATACCTCTTATGCCTGAAACGCTTTTCATGAGAGTTGATGACATGCTTATCTCCTTTTTCTTCGGGTTTTTTTTCTTTTAACACCACCCTCAGCTGCTGCCGAAGCCTTCTTCTTTTTACTGCCTGGTCTGCTCTGACCAACAGGAACACCACCAGAGCCAAACTGTTCAACATCCATATGATATTCTTCACCGTAATCAGCATACTCATAATCACGCTCTTCTATTACCTGATCAACCTCAACCTTCATCATATATTCAAGAATCTCTTCTTTTGTTGAAAGCATCATCTCTTTAAAATAAGCAAAACCTTCTATCTTATATTCAACCAGGGGATTCTTCTCACCATAACCAACTGTCCAGATTCCATCTCTCAGCTGGTCCATTGTCAAGAGATGCTGCTTCCACTTATTATCTATAACCTGCAATGAGATGAGGCCCTCAAGGGTTCGCATATCTTCATTGCCAAATTTTTCTTCTTTTTTCTTATATTCAGCCATCAAAAATTTAACCATCTCATCTTGAAATTCATCATAAGTGAGAGCGTATGGGTCTACCTTTTCATAATCAAGGTCTATAAGTAATTTTGAACGGGACCAATTATTCAAACCATCAAGATCCCATTCTTCTGGATGGCGCACACCACCTGAATAATATTCAATTTTCCCACTAACAACATCATCAAAATAATCTAAGATTTTCTCTGAGAGATCGGCACCATCAAGAATTTCATTTCTTTCTTTATATATAAATTCTCTTTGAGCATTCATAACATCATCATATTCCAAAAGATGTTTTCTTATTTCAAAGTTTCGACCTTCAACACGTTTCTGAGCTCCAGCAATGGCTTTTGAAACCATTGGGCTTTCTATTTCCTGCCCCTCTTCCATGCCAAGTCTCTGCATAACATTGGCAATTCTTTCATTGGCAAAGAGTCTCATGAGATCATCTTCAAGTGATAGATAAAAACGGGATGAACCAGCATCACCCTGACGACCGGATCGTCCCCTTAACTGGTTATCAATACGTCGTGATTCATGACGTTCTGTACCTAATATATGAAGGCCTCCTGCATCCTTGACCTTTTCATGCTTAACAATCCATTCTTTTCCCTGACGAATAATACTGGCTGAACGATGTTTATCCTGTCCGGTAAAATCGGTTGAAAGAGTTTCTCCCTTATCAAAATCATTACCCAATATTGCGAGCTTAAACTTGTCCCAAAGATCTGCATCATGAATAGGCTCATGTGCTTCTAATTCATCAGAGTATGTTTTCTTTCCACCCAAAACTATGTCAGTACCACGACCAGCCATGTTTGTGGCAATGGTTACTGCACCTGGACTACCTGCCTCAGAAACGATCTCAGCCTCTTTTTCGTGAAACTTTGCATTAAGTACACTATGGATAATTCCTCTGGATTTAAGCATATTTGAAAGCTTTTCAGATCGTTCAATTGAAATGGTTCCCACAAGTATTGGTTGTCCCTTAGCTGTTAATATCTTAATTTCATCAGCTATAGCATTGAACTTTTCCTGTTCAGTTCTATATATTTTATCTGGATAATCTTTTCTAATGAGTGGTTTATTGGTTGGAATAACAACAACATCAAGCTTATAGATTTTCTGAAATTCTACTGCCTCTGTATCAGCTGTACCAGTCATACCTGAGAGTTTAGTGTACATTCTAAAAAAGTTCTGAAAGGTTACAGAAGCGAGAGTCTGACTTTCTCTAGCAATGGTTACATTTTCCTTAGCCTCAAGAGCCTGATGAAGACCATCTGAATAGCGTCTGCCATCCATAAGACGACCGGTAAACTCATCAACAATAACGACCTGTCCATCCTTAACAATATAATCAACATCCTTGGTAAAAAGTGTATGAGCCTTAAGGGCCTGAGTAACGTGGTGAACAATCTCAATATTACGATTATCATAGAGATTATCAATCTTCAAAAGTTTCTCAACCTTTTTCACACCTGGATCTGTTAAGAGTGTATTTTTATCCTTTTCATTTATCTCAAAATCTTCGCCCTCTTTCAGACTGGGGATGATTTTATTAATAAGAAAGTATTTCTTCGTAGATTCTTCCGTAGAACCGGAGATAATAAGAGGCGTTCTGGCTTCATCAATAAGAATTGAGTCAACCTCATCAACAATACAAAAATTTCGATTTGCCTGAACCCTGAGGCTGTGATGTTCAACCATATTATCTCTGAGATAATCAAAACCGAATTCATTATTTGTTCCATAGGTTATATCACAGGTATATGATTCCTGTCTTTCTAAATGGTCCATATCATTTTGAATGATACCAACAGTGAGACCCATAAATTCATAAATTGGGCTCATCCAAAGAGCATCACGACGAGCAAGATAGTCGTTTACCGTTACAATATGAGCACCTTTGCCACTGAGAGCATTGAGGTATAATGGCAGAGTTGCCATAAGGGTTTTACCCTCACCAGTTTTCATTTCCGCAATTCGGCCCTGATGAAGAACGATTCCACCCATGAGCTGTACATCAAAATGACGCATTCCAAGAGTTCTCATACTTGCTTCACGAACCAGAGCAAAGGCCTCAGGAAGAATATCATCGAGCTTTTCTCCCTTTGAAACCCTTTCTTTAAATTCTATAGTCTTTTGCTTAAAATCTTCATTCTTAAGCTCTTTAACTGACTCTTCCAATGCATTTATTTTTGCCACAATGGGCTTTATTTTTTTAATATCACGGTCATGTTTGGTACCAAAGAAAATACTGATTATTTTATCAACCATTGACGTATCCTTATCTTTATATTTTTCCCAGGGGGAGACTTTCTAATTATTCTTCAAACGGCATTTATGCAAATTATTGTTTGTAAATCAACTGGTTTTTAAGGATTATGTCAATTTTCTGTTCTTTACCACAGAGGCCACAGAGAAAAGAAAAGAATAGTAATTTTTTATTTGCATCATGAAAGTTTATTTTTTAATGTACAAATAATATCACTTGCATTTACCTTCATTAACACAATAAAATTAATTGTACTGATTTAAACTATTAAATTTAGCACGAAATGATTAAACAGATTACAAGCTAAATCCAAATTTAAGATTACTCTCCATAACCTCTGTGACTCTGTGTCTCTGTGGTAACCCTCTCGGCTGATTCGTAGACCTCAATGAGTCTCTGCCTTAACTCATCAATCCCTTCACCAGTAAGAGCTGAACCAATAACTGCATCAGGATATTGTATCTTTAATAAGTTAGCATCCTCATCTGTCATTTGATCACTCTTGTTAAAAAAAGTTACTCTTTTCATATCTGAACATTGAAGATCTGCAAGCTCTGCCTCCACAGTGCTCATATTTGTGTTAATATCAGGAGCAGTTCCTTCTATTATATGAAGAAGAAAATCAGCATTTTGTATATCTTCCAGAGTAGAACGAAAGGATTCAATAAGATTTGCCGGAAGATTTCTGATAAAACCAACGGTATCTGTTAATAAGATCTTCTTGCCATAGGCAAGGAAAACGCTGCGAGTATAGGAATCAAGGGTTGCGAAGAGTCTGTTTTCGACAAAGAGATCGTCCTTTGCCAATAGATTAATAAGGGTTGATTTTCCTGCATTGGTATAACCCACAACTGCACCGAGGAGCTCACCTCTTCGGGAATTTCTGGTTCGACTTCTATGGGCCTCATAACGTTTGAGTTTCTTTTTCAGAGCTGTAATTCTCTTTTGAACATGACGGCGGTCCGTTTCGAGCATCTTTTCTCCAGGACCTCTTGTGCCAATTCCTCCTCCTAAACGAGAAAGAACCCCTCCGAGGCCCTTCAAACGTGGTAAAATGTATTGCAGCTGCGCAAGTTCTACCTGAATCTGAGCCTCTGAGCTGCGAGCTCTACGAGCAAAGATATCAAGAATCACCTCATTACGGCCCACAACCCTGCACTTCAATTTTTCTTCAAGATTTCTCACCTGTGCAGGTCTGATATTATTCATATCAAAGACCAAGAGCTTAATTTTGTTTTCTACGATATAACCCTTGAGCTCTTCAAGAAATCCCTTTCCTATTATATAGGCTGCATCTATAACATCTCTTCGAACGATTCTGGAATCCACTATGATTCCACCAGCAGTTTTAACAAGCATCTTCAACTCATCAAGTGAGTAAAGAATCCCTGCTTCCTTTTCACTACTTCGCCGCAATGCAAGTAATAAGGCACGCTCATCCTTTGATGAGGCAATTCTATTGACTGATGCATCCACTTAAAATTACCCGTGCTCCTGCTTTGATTTTATTTTTAGCAAACCATCCCCTATTCACTTCAAGGGCATAGCGTGCTTTACTTCTTGATAACACCGCTGTGGTATCATGGGGCTTCATTTGATATATTTCATTAATAAAACCACTACTATCCATATAGGCAATAGAAAGAGGTATATAGGTATTTTTCATCCAAAAGTGAAGATAAAGATCTTTTGAAAAAACAAAGAGCATTCCATTATTTTTTGGCAGCTGTCTTCGAAACATTAGTCCTCTGCTTCTGGTCTTCGGTGTAGAAACAACCTCTGTCCGAAGATATACCTTAGCACCAGAACTGTTTCTTATAGATGTCCAACAGAGATTCTTTGCATTAACAGGAATAAAACAAAGGAGCAAAAATGATAAAAGCAGTACACTATTTTTAAAAGCGGTCATTATATATAATTTTCAAAACCCTATTAGGAATCTCACCATATTGAAAAATAACATTAAACTCAATAGAAAAACGTCTCATATAGGTATATCTCAAACCAACATTGTACAACCAATCCTGAGGTCGTGAGAAATTCCAAAAAACCTTTTCAATTTCCAACTTAGCTCTAAACTCTTTTGTAAAAGGAACATCAAAGGCTGCAAAGTATGAAGAGTCCGATGGAACAAATCGAGGCTGCATTGGCAGTCTATATCCATAACTTAAATACTGAGTAGAACCAAAGAGATAAATTGGATGTGATAGAACCACATAAGCACCGTAAACCAATCTGTCAAGTGTATTCACTTCGTTTGCCACTGTACCATAGGGCCCCAAATAAAAGCTGTCATAGCCCATTGATATTGATAGAGGAAAGCTCTTATTACCCCTTATAATCTTTAGTTTTGCCACTACACCGGGAATATTAAATTTTATTGGTCTTTTGCCAATTACATTCTGGATATCAAGACTCACACCAAAATAGAAAAAGTTTGTCAGTCCAATAAAACTCTTCCATTCTACGCCACCATTATCATAGGCAGTAATTGCAATAGAATAAACCCCCCGATTAAGGGTGAAGGCAGTGGGAGTATCGATACCGTAGGTATTCTTGGGCATCTTTAGGGCTGCAGAAAGATTAACTGCTAAGAGTATATGAAGGATGAATAGTGTTACTAAGATCCTAATTTTCATAATGAACCTGCTGATACATTTTTTACAGAAATAAAACTACTTATTTTAATATCGGCAGATTAAAGATAAGGCGTTATTTAAGAATGACGGAATAAGTAAAATGTTTCCATTATTAATTCACTTAGTATGAATAATTTCCATCACCAATCAACATTCTCTTTTTTTGTCTTTTTACAATTTTCTTTGATTTTTTTTTAATTTTCTACTTTTTCTGAGTATTACTTATAGGGAGTTAAAAAATAATTGAAAAAATGAAGGAAAAGGATATATTATGGTAAAAGAAACAGAAGAAAAGGAAACACTAGAAATGAATCTTGCAGTAAAGGCATATGAACTTTTTAAGGATGATGAGATTAAGGCCAAGGGTTTAGCAGAAATCTTTGACTCTATTGAGCATTTTTTTATGCCCCGATATGAAGCTGCAAGAAGATCAGACATAGACCAGGCAACTATGAAATTATCCTTTGAAATTGAAAAGGTTAAGTCTGAAACAGCACGTATCTACTCTGAGGTAGAAAATGTAAAATTAGAAACAAAAAATATACGCTCTGAAACCGAAAAATTGGGTTCTGTAACCGATAAATTGGGCTCTAGAACCGATAAATTAGGTTCTGAAACAGAAAAATTAAGATTTGAAACCAAAAAATGGGGTGCTGAAACCGAAAAATTAAAATTTGAAACTGAAAAATTGAGATCTGAAACTGAACAACTTCGATTTGAATCAATGAAGACAAATTCTGAATTAGAAAAATTTCGTTCAGAAACACAGATTGAATTTATAAAGGTTAAAAGTGAAGCTGAGAATAATAAAAATGAACTGAAAAGAGATATTTCTGCTCTCCAGGTTGAGATAGAAAAATCAAAGTTAGAGATTACTAAATACATGAACAGACACACAATCTTCGTCATTGGGGCAGTATCAATAATTGTTGGTCTACTAAAGGGTCTGGATTATCTCTTAAAATAATTAAAACTTAAAAGCTATATATATTTTTTTTGCAAAGCAAAGAGCTCTTCTATACCATTTTGAGCAAGTGCAACCATTTCAATAAGTTCCTTTGTTGAAAAGGCAGTTTTTTCACCGGTCCCTTGTATCTCCAATATATTATATTGACCATCCATAACAATATTCAGATCAACCTCTGCCCGTGAGTCCTCAGAATAATCGAGGTCAAGAAGTATTTCACCATCAACTCTCCCAAGAGAAACTGCAGCAACCTGAGTAACAAGAGGGTCTTCATTTAATATATTTTCATTTAGAAGAGAGTTAATTGCTCGTCTCAATGCAATGTATCCACCTGTAATTGAGGCTGTTCTTGTGCCTCCATCTGCCTGAATAACATCACAGTCCACACAGAGAGAAACATCCTGCATTTTTGATAGATTCACAGCACCTCGAAGAGTTCTGCCAATAAGACGTTGAATCTCGACACTTCTACCATCCTTTTTAATAAGAGGCCTTTTACTGCGTCTCTGTGTTGAATAAGGCATCATTTCATATTCAGCTGTTAACCAGCCGGTTCCTCTGTTTAAAGCATGTTCAGGCACTTTACCATCAAGAGATGCAGCACATATGATGCGGGTATTTTCCATTTCCAGGAGAACTGACCCCTTGGATGCAGGAGTAAAATCAGGGGTAATGCTAGTTTTTCTTATTTTGTTGTTTTTTCTTGAGTTCCTCATCGAGTTTTTTGTTTTCCTTTTTCAGCTTTTTCAATTGCTCAAGATCACGAATTTTATCATCAATATTCTTATAATAGGGATTATAAAACTTACATTTTCTAAATTCCGCCAAAGCTGCATCAAGATCATTGGTTATATAATACTTAATTCCGAGATTATAATGCCTTCGTGCTCTATCCTTTGCTTCACTGGTTATAACGCTTGGAATAAGCTTAAAGGTCAAGTTAAAACTATAGGATGGACCAAAGATTCCTGAATCCCCATAGGCAGCATCAACAATAAATGTAACGTTCCCTACTGTGTAGTTAAATCCAAGACCAACGGTAAAGGTTCCACCATCATTGAATCGGTAGCCTGCTCTCAATGAAAGCAGTTCAAGATAGGTAAATTCAACTCCCAGGTTTACATTAAAACTTTCATCAAATCCATAGGTGAAATCAAAGATATCTTCTGGCTGAATAAGACTCTCAGTCATATCAACATATATACCAAACCAATTGGTTAATTTATAAAAAAGTCCTAATCGAATCTGTCGTGGGAGATCATAGGTATACTGTGTTCCCATTACTGGTGTACCAATATTTAGAACAGAGAAGCCTATCCAGAAGTTCTTAATTGGCGCTTTAAATGGCGTATAGAGATGCATTCCTGTTAAAATTCCCAGATCAAATGATGCTGCCTGCAAAAAGGCAGTATCAATAACCTGATAAACGTATTTAGCAGAAGCACCAACCTTTATAAAACCAAAATCATAGCCATATGCTACAGTCACTGTTCCATTTACAAAATTTGCATATCCAGTTGAGAGACCATTAATATCAATCTTTTCCATTGGAGGGATCCAGAAAACAGAACTGGAAATAGCCATAAAACCCTTTCCAATCTTAAAGGCACCAGTAATAACATCATATCGTGTATCTACAATTAATTCCTGATGTTCAATTGAGATAACAGGATATTTCAGGGTTCCCAAAGAAGCTGGATTAAAATAAAAGGCATTAATATCCTGTATACCAGCGGTAAATGCGTCACCCAAACCCTTTGCTCTGCTGCCATAGGTTAATTCCAAAAAAGCTGCTCCAGAGGTTCCTATAGAACCAGCAGCCATTGAAATAAATGGTGTTAAAAGGCTAATTAATATGATAAAAATAGTATTTTTCATTTTTTTTAGGCGTAATATTACAATCAGTTAAATGTACAAAATAATCTATTCTTTTTCAAGAATTAATCAATGAGTTTTAAATAGATTGCCTCTGGCCGGGAAGTTGGCATAAAATCCATAGAAAAATAGTCATCAGTTTCATTTAATGAATTCACTATTGACTCTACTTCAATGAGTTCATCTTGTGAAGCTATTATCATTGTTTCACAAATATCCATTCTAAAGGCAAAAGAGGATATTGAGAGCACTCTTTCCAGTTTTGAAAAGAAAAATTTCACCATATAGGGGGCTAAATCAAGTTTTGTTTTATTAAATTCAACCAGTAGTGCATTATTAATTCCTCTACGGTTTGCACTTTCTGAGATATAATCTACCAGATTAAAGAGCATTTCATTACTTGATTGACCATCAATCTTTTCTACAATGTCTTCATGAAGCATTGCCAGTGGAACAGCACAATTGGTTCGCAAGAAGGTCATAATTGCCTCAGTATTGCTATATCCCTCAGGAATGACCATAAAGAAAATCATTTCAGGATAAAAAGACTTCACAGATATATTTTGAGGTCCAAGTTTTTTATAGACATCATACATTGCATGTTTTACAAAAACTGCAAAATACCTATTATCCTGAGATAATCCTTTTCGAAGGGTCCAATCCTTTTCAATATCCTCTTTTTCAATAATTATACCGGTTTTTTCATTAACCAGACGCTTATAAAGATCTCCCCTAATTGATATAACCAAATTTTCTTCATCTAAAGATGGAATGGTATTAATAAAGGGACGATAAACCTTATCAATAAGACTATACTGAAACAAAGCATGGAGGTCTACCCCCCCCTGTTTTAAGAGATGCTTCAGATGATCTTCATAGGAACCTGACATAGTAAGAGGATTATACTGTGCTTCTATACATTTAGAATCACTATTTGAAATACTGTAAAAGAGTTCATGTAGTTCCCTTTGTAATTGAGCGGGGGAAAGTGAATCAGCCTTTTTAATTTTATCATCAATAGAAGAAAACTTTACCTTAAAATTTAAATCTTCAACTTCACCTTCATTACTGCTGACTCTACTTACTAAGTTACGAAGTTCCTTATTAAAGGTTCTTTCCCTTAATATATTTACTGGTTCTTGAGCTGTTGATTCTTCAATTTTCATAATAATATTTAATATGATAAGTCCAACATTGCCTTCAAGGCTTTATTTGCCTTTTGAGCTATATCCTCATTTACCTTTATGTCTATCTTATTTTCTTTTAATGAAATCAGTATTTTCTCAGGTGTTATTTTCTTCATATTTGGACAGATGAAATCATCTGATGCTTCAATATATTCAATGCCGGAATTCACAGATCTCAGCTTATGAATCATTCCTGATTCTGTTCCTACAATTATTTTCTTTTCATTGGTATCTTTGACAAAGGAGACCATTTCACCTGTTGAGAAAACCTTATCAGCAGCATCTACAACAAGAGGATTACATTCAGGATGAACCATTACCAGAGCATCAGGATGCTTTGACTTAATTACCTGTAGATCATCAACAGTAAAACGCTCATGAGTAGGACAAAATCCCTCCCAGAGGATGATCTCTTTATCAGTAAATTTCTGCACATAAGAACCAAGATTTCTGTCTGGAACGAAGATAATCTTCTGTGCATCAATCCGCTGAACAATCTTCACTGCATTTGAAGAGGTACAGATTACATCACAGTGTGCCTTAACAGCAGCTGAAGAATTAATATATGCCACAACCTTTGCATCAGGATGCTGGGCCTTTAACTCGATAAGATCTTCTTCTTCAACCATATCAGCCATGGGACAGCCAGCATGTTCATCAGGCAAAAGAACTGTTTTCTGGGGGGATAGAATAGATGCAGACTCAGCCATAAAGTGAACACCACAGAAAACAATGATATCAGCATCATTTTTCGCTGCAATACGAGATAACTCGAGAGAGTCACCTGAAACATCTGCAATATCCTGAATATTACCCGGCTGATAGTTATGAGCCAAAATTATAGCATTTTTTTCTTTTGCCAGCTTCTTTATATCTTCTTCAATTGTCATAATATCCTCATTATCGTAAATATTAAGACAGAATAGCGAAGAATAATCTTTTATCAAGTTATTTTTTTTTCATAGAATCTTTTGAAATTTTTCTTATTAATCATTTGCCTAAACCTCGGCAAAAATTCATAGTGAACATATAATTAAATAGTTCTATTTTATTCATACTATGGTAGGACAAAGATGCAGACAAAAGCTTAAGGGCGCTTTTTCAGGAAAATATCATTTTTTACAATGCAAAGATTTAACTATAGAACATAAAATGAAGGGAATAAAATAATGTTTATATATAAATCAAAAAAAAGCTGTCTCCTTTTGATGATTTTCACTTTGATTATAATTTCTAGCTGTTTTACCATTCCCAAAAAAACAATTATAAAGAAGAAAAAAACTATTAACAGCAGCTCCATAACTATTACTGCTATGGGTGACCTGGCTTTAAACTTCATGATGATGAAAGAAACTTTAAAAAAAATTGCAAAACAGAAGGGATGGGATTATGCATATAATTATCCCTTTTCATTAATTAAAAATGAATTCAAGGGTATTATTTTTGGTAACCTGGAGGCTCCTATAACTATCTATCCCGTTACAAGCTATGGTGATAAAAATGAAATATTTTATTTTAAGGCAGATCCTGGTACTGAAAAAATTTTAAAAATGGCAGGATTTAATCTTATTACTCTGGCTAATAATCACATGATGGACTGTACTATCAAAGGAATGTTTAACACAAAACAAAATCTTGAAGATATAGAGATTAAGACTGCTGGTATTGGTAATAATCTTCAAAAAGCTTTACAACCGGTTATTCTACAGAGAAAAGGATTAAAAATCGCAGTTTTTGCTTTTAATAAATCATATCCTCTCAGTGTCTGGGCAAAGGTTAACAAACCAGGTACTGCAGGAGCTTCAGATTCTGTTTTAGTTGAAGCTGTTCGTCAGGGACGAGCCTTAGCAGATATCATCATTGTTAGTATTCATTGGGGAAAAGAAAAAAAAACAGATTACCCCATTGATCTTCCTTCTCCTTATCAGAAACAATTGGCAAAAAGATTTATTGATAATGGAGCATCAGCACTCTTTGGACATCATTCACATGCCGTTGGCAAAGTAGAAACATATAAAAATGGCATTATTTTTTATTCATTAGGGGATACAATCTTTTCAGGGAGACACTCTTCTCATCACAAACATAGTTATTTTGCACGAGTGAAATTATCGACCCGGGGTCTCTCATCCTTTTCCATAATACCCATAAACATTGATCCACGAAAAAACAGATATCGCCCCTGGATACTTGACAAACAAAAGGGAATGAAAATGATTAAAGAGGTTCTTTCAAAGAAAGACCCAAGATTTATCAATTATTACAAATAAAAAATAAAGAATGCAATCCATGAAAAATTATAAATATTACGTCTTCATTCTTCTCACAATTTTGTTATGCAGTTTTATTTCATTATCAAAGAATAGATTTCCTGAAACATTGAAAATAATGAATATTTCTCTGGTTAAAATACCCTCCGGGAATTTTATAATGAAGAGTAAGAGTGAAAATACAATATCAAGTCATAGAATGATTATATCAGATTCATTTTTCATAGGAAAATATGAAATTACTCAAGGACAGTATTATTCCATAACCGGAAAAAAACCCTGGAATACTGGCCAATTCATAAATGGTAATAATCATCCTGCCTATAATATTGACTGGTATGATGCTCTAGAATTCTGCAATGCTCTGAGCACAAAGGCTGGACTTGAGCCCTATTATTATATTATAAAAGCCATGAAAGACAGCCTCAACAGGTTCCCCTTTGACCATAAAAAATGGACAGTAATAAGAAACAAATATGCCAATGGTTTTCGATTGCCAACTGAAGCTCAATGGCAATATGCCTATGGTGCTAAAAATTCAGAGCCTTTCTACTGGGGAAAAAGCAAGAAACTAAAAATAGTTAATAAATATGCAATTCATACCTATAATTCAGGTAAAAATTATTTTCGTAAATACAAGTACTGGTTTTCCAAAAAACAAAATCACAAAGAGGTTGGATCTCTTCTTCCCAACAAATGGGGTCTCTATGATATGGCTGGCAATGTTTCAGAATGGTGCTGGGATAAATTTTCAGCAAACCAAAATCTGTTAGCAGATAATAAAGATTCACAGGGCCATGAAGGATATTTCACCGGTAGAATAACCAAAGGTGGTTCTTTTTTAAATGATGTTACTACAATGAAGGGTCATTCAAGAGATCCACAACCTGGGAACAATAAGGATCTAACATATGGACTTAGAGTTCTATTGCCAGGAAATTATAATAAAAAATAATCCATTAAAAAAAGATTTAAGCAATCTTTATTATGCATCACCAATCAATAGGAAAGTAATCCTTTAAAAATTTGCCGCACCAGTGTTTACCAGTATTGATGCCATCAAATATGGGGTCACAAACCCTGGCTGCTCCATCAACAATATCCAGTGGTGGCTGGAAATCATGAAGCTCCTCTTTCAGCTTTGATAATTGCACAGGATCTTCATCAGTGACCCACCCTGTATCAACAGCATTCATGTAGATTCCGAAATCTGCGAGCTCTCTAGCTGATGTATGGGTAAGCATATTAAGTGCTGCCTTTGCCATATTTGTATGGGGATGACGGGCAGCCTTCTTAAAGCGCATAAACTTGCCCTCCATGGCTGATACATTGACTATATGTTTTTTACCCGTATTATCCTTCTTCATGAGTGGTATAAGATTATTACAGAGCACAAAGGGAGCCACTGCATTTACCAGCTGAAGCTCCAGCATCTCTGAGGTTTGAATCTCTCCAATTTTAAGGCGCCAGCTGTTTGTTGTTCTCAGATCAACCTGCTGCAGGTCTACATCGAGCTTCCCTTGAGGAAAAATTTCCTTCGTCGAAAGTGTATCATCATAGTTATAGGGAATCTGAGATAATTGAGCTGACTGCCTCAAACCGATGCCAGGCATCTTACCACTCCAGTTTACAGGAAGTGTTTCATTAGATACATTATCTGTCATTGCAATGGAATTTAGTTTATCTATGCATCCTATATAATTCTTCATCAGTTGCTGTGCATTTTCATCCAGATTGTGGATAGGTTGTTCTTCATTTTCCATCAGATGAGAATAAAATTCAGGGGGCCGCCGCACTGTTTGAGCAGCATTATTTATTAATATATCGAGTCGATCATAGGTCTGTTCTATATGACTGCAGAAAATCTCAACACTGGGAGTATGTCTCAGATCAAGTCCGTAAATATGAAGTCTATTGTGCCATTGATGAAAATCTTTTTCTTTAGCATAGCGTATAGCTGAATCAACAGGAAATCTCGTTGTAGCAATAACAGTAGCACCTGACCTCAGGAGCAGAAGAGTTGCCTGATAGCCTATTTTCAAACGAGAACCGGTAATTAAAGCAACCTGCCCCCTTAAATCAGCCCCCTGGAAACGCTTCTGATAATTTAACTCAGCACAGGAAGAACACATTGTATCATAAAAAAAATGCAGTTCAGTAAACTCCGCCTTGCAAACGTAACAATTTCGAGGTGAATTAAGGTGAAGATTATTCTTCAGAGAAGATGTATTATCTGTAAGTTGAAGAGGAGCTGTAAAGATTTCATCTTCTCTGGCTATACGAATTCCAGTTGCAGCCCTGGCCTTTTTTTCTTTAGAAACAATCTGTTCTCTTTTTTGCTTTCTAATGATTTTATTACGCAGCTTAATTTTATTTAAATCAGGCTTTGCAATTTGACCTGCAGCCTTCATTATTTCTATTTGCTTTTCCTTTGAAAGAGCTGCATAATCTTCATAGTTATCAGCCAGATGTTTTAATACTGATATACCTGCATCAATCTCTTCTTCAGTTAAAATTCTTTTGTTTTTCGAATTCACTCTTTATTCCCTAGGTACTCTTTATTATCTTTGAACATTAGATGATGTGATATAACTACATATATCACATCATGCATATTAATGGACATTGATAAAAGCCCACTTCAAATTACCAGAAGCAATTATTAATTTTATATTTTTTTTTAGAAATCCTGAGCATTAATGAAATCAGGTGATTAAAAGTCATATTTCAGGTTGGTGAATACTTAAACATCTTCAATTATTATAAAAAACGAATGAAATATGATGTTTTATGTAAAACTGAAGAAAAATCAGTCCCGATCCTTTTTGATATAATAAGAATCGGGATTCTACAAGAGTAAAAAGCAAATAGAATACAATCATAAAAACGAACAAATTATTATCAATTGTCGTCCTTCAAGATTAAGTCTCATCCTTCTCTATTTGTGATTATTTTTTTATAAATTTAATCATTGAATCATTAACAATCTTTGGGTGAGAATATACTATTGAATGAGTTCCCTTTTCAATAATTACTTTTTTAATATGTGGTATATACCTTGAAACCATTTTGGCACCTCTATATGGTACGGTTTCATCCTCTTTTCCCCATATGAACATTATTGGTTTTTTTGAAAGACCAACTTTTTCATAGTATTTTTTAAGATTATCCATGGGATAATTTCTCATAGTGGAAAGCATAGCATTCCTTGCTCCCTTATAATTAAACTGCTCACCATAGAGATTAACCATTCTTTTGGTTGCAATACCCTGCTTTTCTTCTTCCTTAAATTGATTTATCATTATCTTCTTTCCAATAGTACCAAAGAGAAATTCTCCCAAAACAGGAATCATGAGTAATGCATTTTTTCCAGAGGGTTTATCTAAAAAGCCAACCGGTGCTCCAAGAATTAGTTTTTTTACCTTTTCAGGATGCCGTGCAGTAAAAACGGTAGATATTCCACCACCAAGAGAATATCCAAAAAGATAGACTGGTTTTGTAATTTTTAAAGCTTTAAAGAGATCGATCATTTCCTTATCAAAGAAATTTTCATCATATTTGGCATCTGGTCTGTCAGAATATCCTCTACCAAAATGATCAAAGGCAAGAACTCTGAATCCTGCTTTTACTAAAGCTGGTACATTTTTATCAAAAACAAATTGAGGAGTTGAAAAGCCATGAACCATTACAAGAACTGGGCCATTCTTTGGTCCGTGCCAGTTATAGTGAATAACACCTTGATCAATTTTTATATATGAACCGGAGAGCTTACTTCTGACATCATCATTTATTGGTATTTCACTTTTAACTGCTGCAATATACATTATTCCCATTATAATAATGAGAAGTGATATTATTGTAACTGCTATACCTGTTATCTTTTTCATAAATTTATAATCCTCACCAATGTTATAGTTTCTTCAATGTAAAACCATATAGAATCGTTATTTTATTTTTAGATAGAATATCAATTTAATAGGAGTGTCAATTGCATTTAATAATATTCTTATACTATAATACAATAATTTCTTTTAAAACAAGAAACTATTTATAGAATTTGAATATTTACAAAATCATTTCTTTCCATGAAGAGGCATCAAAATTTAACAGAAGTCATTCCCAAAAAACAATATATCAGTTTTTTGGGAATGACTTCATACTAATTAATTATAGATAATAATTATAATGCCATATTATTTCACTTAAGTTTCGAAATCCCCATGAGAGATTTTCATTAGATTCCCAAGACAAAGGTAGTAAATACTTTTATTCCTGTAATTATTTGAAAGATAGCTAATATAAAAACTATAGCATTCCCGATTCCATGTAAGATTGGCAAAACATTTCTTTTTTTCTTATTTCGATCCATATATAATCCGGCAATAAAACCGAATAAAATGAAAAGGAAAATTATTACAGGAATATATGCATGTATTCCTGTAATAAAGGATGTTTTCCAATTTATTCTAACCACTATGATTCCGATAAGAGCTCCTATTATTAAGGAAATTATAGAAATCTTACCCAATAAAACATGCTTTTTCCAGTTAAAAATCCATTGTTGATTTAAATGATTTTTTCCAAATCTTTTAGCACCTGTTATAAGGGCATAAAAAATGATTAATATTGAAAGTGACATGATTAAAGGATGTAGTAAAAATATTATTTGTTTCATTATAAACTATTTAATGGTCCTTACCATTACATGATCGTTATCAGCTTTTGCTCCATGACAATTAACACAACCCTTGGGCTTTCCAAATTTATCTGCTTTACCTTTAGGAGTATATTTTGCCCAAAACCAATCTCCCTTAGTTGGATTGTAGTCTTTGATTTTATACATAACTGTGATAGCTTTAAGTTCTTTGGCTTTACTGTAATTTTCTTTTACAACAATTGAGCCATAAGGAAGAGGAGCTTTTTTTGCATTTAAAGCCAGTTTATTTACAAAAACCTTATGAAGAGGACCGTGTGGTGCAACTCCAGGTTTCATTCCTTTGTGATCAGGCCAAAAAGACCATTTTGTATAATTAGATTCCTTTGTGATTTTTGACCACAATTTCACTGGATCAATACCCTGAGATTTTTCTTTCATCGGCTCATTTTTACAACTAATTGTTAAGAATGTTACGATGAAAAGAAAGATCATTATTACTGATAATTTTTTCATTGAGTCCTCCTTATATTTTTTTTAAAAATCCCACACAAAAAAGAGCAAAAAGAAAAGTATTTAACATCAATCAGTCAAAAAATTTTAATTCATTTTTCCTATTATAATTCACAATAAGTTTTATTAGTTTTCCAACAACTGCATATAACACATAACATGTACTGTATTCCATTAAAGATCAAGAGCTTTTTATAATAAAATCAATAAATCTTGACAGAACTATATCTTAAGCATAGAATACAAAATAGAAACACTATAGTTACAAGGAGATCTGCCATGATAAAAAAAATATCAGTTCTATTATTCTTTTGCATTGCACTGAGCATCACAGGAGGACAGGAAAAAGATCCTGATCCTTCTAAAAAGATAAAAACCAAAAAAACTCCAAAAAAAGTATATGCAACATATTACATGCGACAAAGAAGGGGCTGGAAGAAATACTATAGCAATAAGCTGCTAAAGACTTATAATCGGAAAGGACAACTAACAGTGAAGTATACACTTTTCAAGGGTTATCCCGGTACTGGCAGAATAAGCAATATAAGAAAATATTTTTATAATCCCAAGGGACAAAAAAAAGAGATCAGGATTTACATAAAGGGAAAATTGAGAGTCACTTATATTTTCACCTTTGACCGCAAAGGCCGAATTATTAAACAGAAAACCTTCAGAAACGATAGACCATCAGGCACCTTAGAATTTAAATTTAAAATTGATAAATTGGGCAAAGTTTATGAAAAAAGAAATTATATTGGACGAAAGCTTGTCCATAGAAAATCATATCATTTCAGCCCAAAGGGATATAGAGTAAAGATGTATGCCTATGACAGTAAAAATCGATTAAAATCTGTTGTTCAATTTGATATCAATGGAAATAAGATTAAAGAAACAAAGTACTTTTATTTTTTCAAACCCCCAAGTTCCAATAAAATTATATATAAATATGACAGATATGGAAACATTATAGGAAAAATTACCTTTAATGCAAGGGGAAAAATGAGCTCAAAAGAAACATACAGAAATATATATTAATATGTACTCATTATGAATCACATGGCAGTTAAAGAAGATCTGCCATGTGATTCATAATGACAGATACTTTCATAGATTCAATTACCACCCCCATCATTTTTTAATTTATTTATAAAATATAGTACAATTTAAAGTATAAACTCATCAAACTGTCTAGTAATGCAACATCTAATAAAATTGGACCAAAGGTTGGAAAAGCTACTTATGGTGTTGTTTTAGGTGTTTTACCAACAAAAGGTGGAGATGCTAGTATTGCTCAAGCTGCATAAAATGGTGGAATAACAAGAAATTCAACTGTTGACCAAAAAAAGAAAAAGAAAGAAATCAGTGATGATATTTCCCCCCAATAACCTTCTTCTTTATATCAACAACAGACATCAAAGAAATTTGATTTTCATTTAAGATCAGCAAAAGAAGGAAATTTTATGGAGATTGATGTTTTATCTTCAGATGGAATATTCAGATCAACAGAAGCGCCCATTGCATTTAACATAATCTTTGCACTATATGTACCTAAACCTGTTCCATGAAGCTTTCCACTTGTAGCATATTTATCAAAAAAACATTGTCGCATATTTTTTGGTACAGATCCAAAATTATTAATTTCAACTAAAACTTCATTATCTTTTTTGAATACTTTTATATTTACAGATTGCTGTTTTGGTGATGCCTCCACTGCATTCTTTATTAAATTCAAAAAAGAATTATAAAGAAGAAAATGTTCACCCTTTACTAAAATTTCATTTTCTTTATTTTCACTTGAATATTTCATTTCTACATTTTTTCTCGATGCTATTTGTTCAATATCATGAAATACACTTTCAATTACATTAAAGATATTGATGATATTATATTTCACATCATATATGCCTCGTTCGATTTTAATCATATCAAAGTAATTATTGATCATTGAAAGCATTCTCTTTCCTGAATCTTCAATATGCCTGCAGAAGGACAACTGCTTATCATTAAGACCACCTGATTTAATCAATAATTGAGGAAATCCAATAATAGCATTGAGAGGATTTTTCAAATCATGACGAAGAATTTTCTCTACATCATCCTTTATGAGTTCTGCTTCCTTTAACTGAGAGATATCTTCTTTAAATGCTATGTAATGGGTTATTTTATTTTCTTCACTAAAAACAGGTGATATAGTTACCTGCTCCCAATGTATTTCTCCATTCTTTTTTTTATTACACATCTCATCATTCCAGGTTCTACCTGAAGAAATTTCTTTCCACAATGATTCGTAATAAGAATCAATATGATAATCAGATTTTAAGAGTCGCGGCTTTTGCCCAATAACTTCATCAGGTGTGTAACCAGACATTTCACAAAAAAATGGATTAATATATTCAATGACACCTTCAACATCAGTTATGATAATCGAAATAGAGCTCTGTTCTACTCCCTGCCAAAGGGTTCTCAGTTCATCATCTTGTTTTCTTCTTACGGTTATATCTCGATCTATGCCTCTATATCCAATGAGGTCATTATCTTCATTGAACATAGGAGATGCGTTTGTTTCCAGATATATAATTCTTCCATCTTTATGTTTATTTGCATTTAAAAGATTTATTATCTTTGACCGGGATTCAGTTATTTCATTGAATATTTTTGAGACTCTTTTACCTTCATCTTCTGGCATAAAATCAAAAGGTGTTTTATTAATTATTTCATCAGGGGAATACCCTAAAATCTCTTCAGCACGAGGACTTGCATATGTGTATACTCCATTGGCGTCAACCTCCCAGATCCAGTCCTCTGAGCTTTCAACCAATCCCCTAAACCTATTTTCACTTTTTATCAAATCATGTTTAAGCTTAATTCTGTCTGTGATATCATGACCTGTTGAAAGTATCTCTAGGAGGGTTCCCTTTTCATCATAAACAGCTTTATTTGACCAAGACACCCAAACCTTTGATCCATCTTTACATATATTTTCATTTTCATTTATAGTATATTTTTCTGGATTTTTAAAAACCGACTGAGCCATTTCTTCAAGATCAATGCCCTGAGAATCATATTTAGCAAGTATTGTTCCAAAGATACTCTTGCCCAGGATCTCATCCTCTTTAAAACCAAAAAAATCTTGAGCATAATTATTGATAAATGTTACCCTTGCATCCTGATTGAATGTCATTACAATACTATTAATTGACTGAACAAGTTCTCTGTATTGTTTTTCACTCTGCTGTAATTTTTTCTCAGCATCATTTTGCAAAGCTTCAATTCGTGAAGTATTAAAAGACATTTCAAGGGCAATCTTAAGTTCATTTCCATCAATAGGCTTAAGCAACAGTCCATATGCATTACTAGTCATTGCCTTTTCTATTATATTTTCATCAGCAAGAGTCGTTAAAAATATAATGGGGATTCTATCTAGCTTGTTAATATTTCGGGCTGTTTCAATGCCATCTAAACTACCCTTTAGAGCAATATCCATTAAGATTATATCAGGCTGATCATAATGAACTTTTTCTATTGCATCTTCACCTGTATTAACAATAGCTTGAACCTCATAGTCAAACCTCATCAGAATGGTCTTTAATAAGTTACCTGTTGCCGGATCATCTTCAACAATAAGTACTCTTTTATTATTATTTGATTGCTTCTTCATTTTTTTTACATCTCTATTTCATTAAAAGAATTATCCTATACATTTTCATAAATGTCAAGGTGGTTGATAATAAAATATTTTTATCTGGTAATAATGTATTTACATTGAATGAATTTTAATACTATGATAATCAATAAAGAGCACATCAATATCATTGGAAGGTTTTTATGGTTATTGCAGGTTTATGTATAATACTTTGTGGGATTATCCTATTTCTTTTATTGAACGGTGTTGACCCGAGGCTATATTTTGATCCACCAACCATTATGCTTATGATCTGTGCATTTTCATCATCTCAACTATTTGGTTTTACCATTGAACCCTTTGAAAGAGGAATAAAATATCTCTTTAAGCCTAAAATAGAAATATCTGAAGTTGACCTCAATGATTCTATTCATGCATTCTATAAGTTCTATAAAGCAATTATCTATATGGGAATTATAGGTTTTTTCATAGGAGCAACTCTAACTCTTATGAATCTTGATGACAAAACTGCCGTAGGACCTGGTATGTCAACAGCACTTATATCCTTAATCTATTCAATATTCTTTGCCTTTATAATTGTTCTTCCTTTAATAACTGCATTAAATAATTCGAAAATGATCTATAATAAAGATAATAATCAATTTCACATGGAATATATAGTTTTCACGATTTCAGCGATAATTACTCCCTTTATCTTTATTGTACTATGTATTATCTTTGCGAAGGGACGTTTTAAAGATTTGATCTTTTTTCCTGACATTGTGGCTTACATATTTTTCTTCACAGGATCTTTGGTGATGAGCAAATCTTTAAGACCCTTTTATGAGGGAATTCAAATTGTATCTTCAAAAACTTTTACAGTAGATGAAAACAACAAAAAGATTATTATCAAAACCTATGACTTTCTTATTAAGAATGCAATTGCCACAGGTTTTCTTTTATTCTTTATTAATATGGTTGTTTCAATGATTAAGCTTATTGAAGCCAAAGAAATCTTTTATAAACTGGGACAGATTATGGTTCCGATTTCTTATGGACTCATTATTGGACTAATGATTTTATACCCAATTAAAAAACATATTGAACATATGGATAGTACTATCTCTGACTAATACCTTTGAGATATGTGTATATTTCAAATCGATTATATTTCTTTGCAGCCATCAATGGTGTAATATTAGTCTTATTTGAAATATTGATACGTGCACCTTTTTTAACAAGCAGTTTAACCAGAGTCAGATATCCATTAGCTGTTGCATAGAACAAAGGAGTTTCACCATTCTTTGTTCGAGAATTTATATCTGCCTTTTCTTTCAGAAGATAACTAACTATATGGTGATAGCCATTTATTGCTGCAATATGTAATGCAGTATAACCATACTTATTTTTTTGATCAATGGGGATACCATTTTCAATAAGATATTTAATTATATTAAGATGACCATTTCTTGCACTGTGATGCAAAGGAGTTTGCTGTCTTTTGTCCTTAATAAAAATATTTCCACCTTTTTTATGGAGTAGAATGAAGTAATTATATTTTCCATGAGATGCCAATTGATGCATGAGAGTTGTATCATTTGGATATGACTTATAGTTTGGATCAGTTTTTTTGGTAATTAAAAACTTCACTGCTTCATCATTATTATATTCTAAAGCAATACCCAAGGGAGTTCCACTTGAACCACCAACGTATAGTGAAGCCCCTTTTTTAAAGAGATATTTTATGATTTTTACATCATTATACTTTGCAGCAATATGGATTGCAGTCATATGTTCTCGATCTCTAGAGTCAATTTCCGCTCCTCTTGCAAGAGCACCTTTAACTGCAGAAAGGGACCTTTCTTTTGCTGCTTTAATAAGAGACATATTAATTTTATTATAGGGATCATATCTTTGACAACAAACGATGAAAGTTAAAATTATAATGACAGATAAAATATATTTCATAGATTACTCCATACTCTTTTTTTCATTGTCTCTCTTATATTTCTTTAATACTGAAGGAAATTCCGAAATAAACATTAAAAGTTTAAAATTCATATTACCATTACCATATATCCATTGAAGAGGATCAGTAAAAATATTTCCAGAGGGATTATCAATTATTCCACCATGTGCGAGAAGAATTCTTTTGACTTTGAGCTGAGACACCTTTTTCAAGGATATTTTCATCAACTTAGGAAGGGTTACTGGAAATGGGGGGAGAAATTTTTCCTTAACCTTGAGAACCAGATCTGCAGCATAGAGAAGGGATTCTTCTTCATTATAGAGAACAATATCATATAATGAATGTCCAGGAGTTGAGATAATTTTCCAGTCTGGAAATTCCGGCAGCAGGTCTCCATCACTTAGATTAAAATCAGCAGTGATATTTCTCTTAAAAAAGAGTCGCTTCTTTGGGAGCTTCAGCTTTATCTGCATAAACCATGCAAGACAGATATCAACCTTGTGCTGAATCCATCCCCCTATGCCACTGTACCAGAGATCGGTATCAAGTGGAGCTGCAATGGGAACATTATATTCTTTTCTCAAAGTAAAAACTGCACCACTATGATCAGGATGAGAATGTGTTGCCACAACCAGTTTCAAATCTTCTATTGAACGCTGGAGCTTTTTAACTATAAAGTCACTGACTAGCTGAGCATCAGCCCTGCATCCACCATCTAAGAGAAGAAGCCTATCTTTATATTCAGCGAGATAGATGCTCTGACCGATCTGTCCTGAGAGTTCATGTATTACAAAATTTTGGGACATGAATCACCTTCAACTACGTCATAGTTATTTTACATTTTTACTTTAAAATATTTAATTTTACTTGTATATTCCTTTTTACAAGAGGGATTTTTTTAGAGAGAAAACAACAATACAATTAAATGCTTATCATTAATATTATATTGCGACACATTGTTCTCTGGTTAGTGAAATACTTTTTATTATTTCAATAATATTATTACAATTTTCATCATTCACTTCATCTATTTTAAAACGAACAATGTTTCTTTCTTCACTTTCATGCTGCCACTCAAGACAGCACTTGCCCTGAGAATGAATAGTTTTCATATAATTTATCTTAAAATCAAAGCTGTCAATTTTTTCAAATATAATAGGTATATGAAACTCAGCTATGAAATGTTTTGGAGAGATATCAATAATGCTGCCAAAGAATCCAATATTATTTGTATGAATCATTTTTAAATAGATATCATTGTGCCTAGGACAAACATCATTGTTTCTTGTTGTAATATTTTTAATAACTTTTTTTCTTACAATACTATCATGAATATTCTTATCCATGATAATTCCTTCTATATTAAAAAGGGCTTTTTCTTTATATTCCTGGATAAAGGTTATGTTGCTGACAACTGAATTCCAGAAACCTTTATCAGTGTAGGTAATTTTATCCATAACAAGTTTCATTCTTATTGGATAACTCATGAGAAGATAATCTTTAAATGAAGAATTTAAGCTTGATAAAATAAAATCAACTTCATTGGAAACCGGTGCTTTGCCAAAGATATGTGAAATTGATACAAATAACTGTCGTGCAGTTTCTATAACCATCATTCCAGAAACATGATCAAGATTATGTTCAAAAAAATAATTATGACTCGGATTTACAAACATATTAGCATAAAAAATCTCTTCTTTATCTAATGAAGTCACCTTTTCAAAGATTTCAGAGAGATATCTTTTCTCAGAATCAGTTATTAGCATTGAATGCAAATCAAGGATGTTTGCTAATCGTAATTCATCTGAATCATCAATATCCTCAGAAAGAGTATAATTTTTATTATTAATATTTTTAGAATAGAATTTTTTTATGAAATTTTTATTTAGATCATTTTGAAGAGCTATTATAGAATCAAGAGTATCAATCTTAATTTGATATGGTAATGATGAAAGTAAGTAAATAAAGGTTTCATCTTCAAAAGTGCGTTGAGTAACTGGAAGGTAATATTTGGTTAAATAATTATATTCATCTTCAGTTATATCATTTGGAATTTCATTTTCAAAAATATCTGATGAGATAATTCTTGGCAAAGCCCTTCTAACATTATAAATGTGTACATTATCATCATTGCTCTTATGCACATATTTTTTATTAACAAGGTTGTAACCAGTAAGATCTGGCATATCATTTGAGTTACATAAAAAAGACTGATCAATATTCATTTGTTCCATATCACTTTACCTAATACTTATTATATTTTTATATCACCATGAAAAAAAATAAGGACTTTTAGTCAAGGGATTTTCACATTTTTATATGTTTTATTTGAATAGTAAACATTATCTACATCAAATCACTTAATATATCACTTAACGTTTTCGTTAAACTCTAATATTGAAAATTCCATATATATTATTTAACTATAAAAATTTTACCTTGACTTTGTTTTTGAATAAAACTAAATTTTGGTGATCTTTAAAAAGGGATAACTGATGAAGGCAATAAAGACAGTTGCAATTGATATTGATGGTGTTTTGTTATATGATACTTTTAGTCCAATAATTAATATATTAGTTAAAGGATTTGGGGGAGAATATACTTCTGAATTAGAAAAAAATGTTTTTTCTAAAACACAAAAAATAGCAGCAGAATATTTAATTAATTATCTAGAGCTTAACATATCCGTTACAGACATGATAGATCTATACTTTAAAGAAAGAGCTAATTATTTGATAACTCATCCAAATTCCCCAGTAGAAGGAATTGATAGGTTTTTAAATTTACTTAAATCTTTAGATTTAAACCTTATTTGCTATGGTGGTCTACCTGAAACACATTTCAAAGAAGAACTTAAAGATTACTTAGATTATTTTGAAAGATATATTTGTACAAATGAATTTCGACCAGGAATTAAAGAAATTACTTTAGACTATTGCAATCTTAATTTTAATGAAATTCTATTTATTGATGATGTAAACAGTGTTGCAGAAATTGCTAAGAAACTGAATGTACCATTTATTGGTATCCCATCTACAAATTTTCAAAAAAATGGTATGATTGAAACAGAGGTTGAAAATATTTTTTCATCTATTGAAGAAATCAATAGTGAGATTATTCATATAATAGATATAAAGGCATCTAGTTTTCAATTTTGGAAATGAATAAAGGTAAATAATGCTTAAAAATAAATTAACCGGAATTTTAATTGATTTTGATGGAGTAATTTCAAAAAATTCTGTTACAATTAACCTTGAATTTTTACACTACTTTATAAATAAGATATCCCCCATTCCCTTTGAAACAATAAAATCATATTTTAAAATAGCTAACTGTTTTTTGCAGCAACCAGCAGTTGATTTACTTTTTTCTTCACTTGGAATTAAGGATCATCAGGAATTATTTCTCTCAGAATTAAACTCTCTTAAAGAATTTAACAATAAAAAAATTAAAATTGAAGATGATTTTGATCATTTCATAAAATTCTGCCAGAAAAAAAATATCAGATACAAAATTTTTTCTCTAGCAGATAAAAGTAAATTTTCCAGTATCAGATCTCTCACTGATAATGACATATATCAATTAACGGGAAAATCAAAGGCAAATATTTCTACCTATTCATCTTTGCAAAGAGAACTTAAGATTGAAATAGCAGACTGGGCTATGATTGATGATAATCCCCTGGTATTAAGAGCTGGAAATCTTAGTGGATTAACAACACTTCTGATGAAAAACGATATGTATGGTATCAATGATCATAAAGATTATGAGGAATTTATTGATTTCAAGGTAAACTCCTTTAATGAAATTCAAGAAATTTTAAATAAATAATTTTCAATACGGGGGAGAAGATGGTTGATTTTACTGAATTAAATGGCTATTCAATAAAAGAAAAAATTCATGATAGTAGTAGATCCTTAGTCTTTCGAGGACAAAAGGATGACAATCATTTACCTGTCATAATAAAAATGTGCAATAATGATCGACCATCAACTGAAGAAATTGAAAGGATTGAATTTGAATATAATCTTATTGAAAACAACAAGATAGATGGATTGATTAATTTCTATGAACTTTCAAATGTTGGCCACAATAAAGCAATTATTATGGAAGATATTGGTGGAATATCACTTGAAAATTTTTTCACGATAAAAAAACCCAATTTAAAAGATACCTTAAAATATGCTATTGAAATTATTGAAATAATCAGTAGTATTCATAGACAGAATATTATACATAAGGATATCAATCCATCAAATATAATAATAAATCCAGAATCAAAAAAAATTAAACTCATAGATTTCAGCATTTCTGCAAAGATCAAGAGAGAGATTCAATCAGCTATTCACCCGGCAAAACTTGAAGGGACTTTAGCATATATTTCACCTGAACAAACAGGACGAATGAATAGGTCAATTGATTTCAGAACTGATTACTATTCTTTTGGTATAACTTTATATAGATTATTAACCGGAATATTACCATTCAAAATCTCAGATCCAATGGAATTACTTCACTCACATTTAGCAATTCTTCCAGTTGAACCAAATATGATAAATAAAAACATACCTCCAGTATTATCAACAATTATTATGAAGTTATTATCAAAATCTGCAGAAGATAGATATCAAAGTGCTTATGGTATAAAAATCGATCTTGAGAATTGTTTAACTCAACTTATGGAGAAAGGACATATTGATGATTTCATTATTTCACAATCTGATATCTCAGAGAACCTCAATATACCTGAAAAATTATATGGAAGAGATAATGAGAAAAAGATTCTCCTTGAAGAATTTGATAAAGTCATAAATGGCTCAAAAAGAATCATTTTTTTATCAGGCTCTTCTGGAATTGGAAAATCTTATTTAATAAATGAGATCCAAAAACCTCTTATTCAAAAAAAAGGAACCTTCATTTCTGGAAAATTTGATTCTTTCAAAAGAGATATCCCCTACAGTTCTTTCATCCAAGCATTCCAGAATTTCATCAATCAAATACTAACAGAGAGTGAAGATAAAATAAAAGAATGGAAAGAAAAAATCTTAAATGATATTGGCCAAAATGGTGACATTATAGTTAAGCTTATTCCTGAATTAGAATTAATTATTGGGAAACAGCAGCCCATGCCACAACTAAATGCAATAGAGATACAAAATTTAATTGCCTTTGTTTTTCAAAAACTTATTTCTTCTTTTGCCTCAGAAATTCACCCTCTTGTACTATTCTTAGACGACCTACAATGGGCTGATGGTGCCAGCATAAATCTCTTACAAAGCATAATTAAAAATAAAGATAAAATTCACCTTTTAATAATTTGTTCATATAGAAGTAATGAAATTGACTCTAACCCACCCCTTCTAGTTCTTTTTGATGAGATAGATAAAAAACAGATTCAGAATCAAATGATATCACTCAAACCTCTTGTAGAAGCTGATGTAAACTTGATGATCTCTGAATCGTTCTCTTCATCAAAAGAAAAATCTGACATTCTAGCTAAAATAATAATCAATAAAACAAGAGGAAATCCTTTCTTCATTAAAGAATTCATCAGTAATCTTTATCAAGAAAATTATATTCAATACAATAAGGGATGGAATTTTAATATAGAAAGCATTAATAATGCAAAATTTACAGATAATGTTGTAGAGTTCATGACTCAACGAATAATAAAGATACCTGTTGAGATTCAAGAAATTTTAAAAATCTGTGCATGCATGGTATCTGGAAACATTAACGTTCTATCATCAATCTTAAAAAAATCAAAGGATGAAATATATAATAAATTAGTTGAGGCTGCTAACGAAGGATTTATCATTATTTCAAATAATAATATTTCCTTTGCTCATGATCGAATCCAGGAAGCAGTTTATTCATCAATGGATAAATCAACTCAAACAAAATTTCATTATAAAATTGCTCAAATACTTTACAAAAATTATTCTGAAAAAGCAGCTGATGATAATCTTTTTTCTATTGTTCATCAATATAATTTATCAGATGATCTTATTAAAACTGAAGAAGAAATTCTACTAGCTCAATTAAATTTAAAAGCTGCAATAAAAGCTAAGGCTTCTGCTGCATTTAATGTTGCTTTTAATCTTAACCAGCAGGGATTGAAATTATTACAACATGATTCATGGTTACACCAATATGATCTGACTCTTTCTCTTAATACAGAAATGTGTGAAGCAAGTTATCTAACAGGTAATCATGATGAAGCAGATAAATATTTTAATATAGTAAATAATAATGCTAAATCAGCAATTGACAAGATACATGTTTATGAAATTAAAATAGCCAGCTTTACTTCACTAAATCATCCAAAAGAAGCTGTACAAATTGGTATAAATGCCCTCCGAATGCTTGATTTTTCTATGCCACTAAAAGCTTCTCCACCCTCAATTATTTTTGGTTTAATAAAAACAAAGTTTAATCTGATAAACAAAGAGATAAATGATCTAATAAACATAAAAGACTTAACAGATATTAGATTACAAGCTATTGCCAGAATTCTTGTCTCTATTTCTGAGTCCAGTTACATTGGAGATCCTGATTATTTGCCAATTATTGTTTTAAAACTCTTAAATTTATCCCTAAAACATGGTAACTCCAATTACGCATCAGTTGCATATTCATTTTATGGAATTTTATTATGTGGGGCTTTTGGTGACTATACGAAAGGAAATCAATTTGGAAAATTAGCTCTTGATACAGTACAAAAATATAATGCAATGGGACTCAAAAGCAGAGTATATTTTATTTTTGGTAACATGATAAATCATTGGAAAAAACATATGAAAACAGACATAGATTTTCTCCTGGAGTCATTTCAAAGTGGCTCCGAAACAGGGGATCACTCAGTTGCATCATATAGTTTAAATCATTTTATTTTTCATTCTTTTTTTATTGGAGAACCAATAAACAAAGTATTAGATAAATTAAATAGATATTATGATTCAATGCTTCGATTTCAACAACCGAGCTCTCATGAAGCCTATGAATTATGGTATCAGCTTTTAACTGATCTTAATACTACAACTGAAGACATTACATTAATTAAGGGGGAATATTTCAATGAAGAAATTACTCCAGATCAATGGTATGAATCAGGTAATTTTACTGCATATGGTTTTTATATAGTAGCGAAACAAATTGTTCTGTACCATCATAATAAATTTGAAGAAGCAATTTCTATATCTAAAAAAGGACTTTTAAATCTTGATGCCATCATGGGAATGATATTTGTGCCTGAATTTATATTTTATTTTTCTCTTTCCATGACAGCTCACTACCCATCAGCTGATTCAGCAACAAAGAAAAAATATTTAAAAGAACTAAAAACTAACTTAAAGAAAATGAAGAAATGGATGCTCCATGGGCCTGAAAACTATGAGCATAAGTACTTACTCATGAAAGCAGAATATGAAGTTATAAGAAACAATATCAAAGCAGCAGGAAATCTATATACAGATTCTGTTAATTGTGCTCTAAAAAATGGTTTTCTTCAGGATGAAGCACTAGCAAATGAATTAGCAGCTCAATATTACATGAATCTAGAAATGGAAAAATATGCATCTAATTTCATTACACAAGCATATAACAGTTATAAAAAATGGGGACTCAGATACAAAGAGATAGAATTAGAAAAAAAATATGGTTATAAATTTTTAAAATAGACAAAATCATATAAGTAAATAATTTTAAAATATGAATGATAAAAGAAACCATAAGCAAACTGATTCAATTGTAGAAGATATCAGTGGTATATCTTATAACATAGATTATATTTTTTATCACACGTTATCTCTTTTTGAACAATATCCAATTTTATCTAAAATGAAAAAGATTAATTGCATAAAAAAACTAAAGAAAAACTATGCTGCATTAAAAAAGCATAAAGATTCACATGCAAATATATGTACGAATAAATTTTTTTTATGTGAGGCAATTATATCAGAAACAAGTGATGAATTTGAAAATGCAATTAAGTTTTACGATAAATCAATTTTAGCTGCTAAAAAAAACAACTTATATAAAGAAAGTGGAATCGCAAATGAATTGGCTGCTTTATTATCAAAAAAAAATGGAAACCGTGAAATTACAACTCTATATGCAAATGAGGCCAAGGATGATTATATAAAATCAGGACTGCAACAACATGTAGATCATATTGATCTATTATTCCCAACACATATTAATAATCAAAATAAAAGTCATTCTGATATTTTCGCCCTTGAGACCAAAAGTTCAACTTTAGATACTCCACTTCAAGCTCTAGACCTTGCTTCTGTTTTAGAGGCATCACATATGATTTCTGGTGAAATTGAACTCGAAAAACTTCTTGGAAAACTTATGTTTACCATGATTGAAAACGCAGGGGCTGAAAGATTATTTCTTCTACTGGAAAAAGATGACGGTTTAATTATTGAATCAAGCTGTACTGCACATAAAAAAGATTTAAAACTAAACCTTTCAATTCCATCTGACTCTCCTGATATGCTCCCTGTTTCAATAATAAATTTTGTAAAAAGAACTACTGAACCAGTAATATTAAGCAATGCCATTGATGATGGCATGTTCACACAAGATTCATATATTCTCCAAAATAAAATTAAATCAGTTATGTGCATTCCCCTTATAAATCAAAATATTTTCAAAGGATTAGTTTATCTTGAAAACAGACTAACTACTGGAGCTTTTACATCTGACAGGATTGAGATTATTAAGCTCATCTCAACTCAGGCTACTATATCTCTGGAGAACTCTCTTCTTTTTGAAAAAGAAAAACAGATTGAGAAAGAATTACAACAGCAAAATGAAGAGATTCACAGTCAATATGAAGAAATGGAAGTAATGAATGAAGAGTTGGTAAGTACTCATTCTGAGCTTGTTAATTCAAATGAATCCCTAGCTATTTTTAAAAAATTTGCTGAAGCATCTGGCCAGGGCATGGGGATGACAGACATGAGGGGAGATATCACCTATGCTAATCCAGCTTTAAGTGAAATATTAGGTTATTCTAATCCTGATGAACTCTCAGGTATAGCTCTTGAACAATTTTATCCAAATGACTTAAGAAAGCTATTTACAGAAGATATTCTACCTATGGTTTTAGAAGGAAAAGAATGGGTTGGAGAACTTAATATTTCATCGAGACTTAATACGTTAACACCTGTAATAGAAGGATTTTTTACGATAAAAGATTATGACAATAAACCTCTTTTTGTCGCAACAATAATAACTGATATTACAGAACGAAAAAAACTCGAAGAACAACTCTTTCAATCTCAAAAAATGGATGCTGTGGGAAGATTAGCTGGAGGTATTGCTCATGATTTCAACAACCTCTTAACAGCTATCTCTGGTTATAGTGATCTAATAATAAGTGACATGACATCTGAAGATCCTCATTACAATGATATTAAAGAAATACTTAAGGCTGCAGATCGCTCTTCATCTCTGACAAAACAGTTATTAGCCTTTAGCAGAAAGCAGATGTTGCAACCAATTGATATTAATTTAAATAAAGTTGTACAAAATATTGAAAAAATGATTCATCGCCTCATTGGAGAGGATGTACAATTTTTCACTTTTTTAAAGGATGGTCTTGATACAGTAACTGCTGATAAAGGACAAATCGAACAGATTATAATGAATATTATCATTAATGCACGAGATGCAATGCCAACAGGTGGCAACATTACTTTAATGACGGGAAATATAACAATTGATGCAGAGACATCGAACACTATACCTGATTCTCGGCCTGGAAATTTCGTTTGTATTTCTATAGAAGACACAGGTATGGGAATCGAAGAAAGTCATGTTGATAAAATATTTGAACCCTTCTTCAGCACTAAAGGGCCTGACAAGGGAACTGGACTTGGTCTCTCAGTTGTATATGGTATAACAGCCCAACATAATGGATGGATAAATGTTAAGAGCCAATTAGGCTCTGGAACAACCTTTGATATTTATCTACCATCTCATTCTTCAGAACCTGAAGAAGTTATAATTGAAGTAAAAAAAACAATCATCAAAGGTCAGGGAGAGTGCATTCTTCTCATTGAAGATCAACAAGAGGTATTAAATTTTACAACAAAGGCCCTTACTAAGTATGGCTATATCGTAAAATCTGCAACAAATGGAAAAAGTGCTATCGAATTATTTAACAATGAAGATGGTAATTTCGATTTAATATTTAGTGATGTTGTTTTACCCGATATTAGTGGTACTCAGATAATTTCTTATATGAAAGAAAAAAAGCCAAATATTCCTGTTATCCTTAGTAGTGGATACACCGATCAAAAATCACAATGGGATATAATAAGAGAAAAGGGATATCGATTTTTAGAAAAACCATATGCTCTCAATACATTACTAAAAACAATACATGATGTTCTAAATGACTCAGATTAAAACTTTATTGTTTTTTACACTATAGTTCTACTGTTTTTTTTGATCATTTTTATTTTTTATCAAAAATTTCTCCTTTTAAATTCAATATTTTAAAAATAGTTTAAATTAACTTGACGATTATAAGCCTGATTTGAGAGGAATGATAATACTCAAAATAACAAATAAATTGGAAATTACTCATGAAAAAAAAATTATTCATAATTGTACCAGTAATAATATTATTTATGTTAACAGTAGTGAAATTTGATGCATTGAAAACCTTTGCTTCTATAAATAGCAATAAATCAACAATATCAAATGAAAAATACATATATCCTGATTTTTACAGGGGAATCTATTTAACAAACTATAGTTCCCGGAATCTGGCTAAAGTGAAATACTTTACCAGAATAGCAAAGGAATCTCACATCAATACCTTTGTAATGGATGTACAGGGTGGAAGATATAGAAAATATCCCATATCAAAAGAAATAATTTCGTATTGCAAAAAGAATGGAATACATCCAGTTGCACGTATTGTTGTTTTTCATGGTGGTCTCAATCATTATCCACCATCACGGGACATTATTGAGAGCAGACTAAATATTGCGCAAAGAGCCTGTATAGCAGGCTTCAAAGAGATTCAATTTGATTATATTCGCTTCTCTGATGAGGGCAAATATCAGAAAAGACTGAAACATCTGTCATATAAAGCTCGATATGCCTTTGTTGAAGGATTCATTAAAAAGGCCCGTAGAAGACTTAAAAAATATGATGTCAAGATCTCTGCAGATATTTTTGGACGGGTGCCCCATAATAGAAATGACCTTATTGGTCAGAGGATGGAGAGCCTTGATAAGGTTGTTGATATTATTCTTCCCATGGCCTACCCTTCACATTACTCAAAGCCAAAACATAGAAACAATCCATACTACACAGTTAAATGGACCTCTACAGCGGCTAACAGGAGAACACAAAAGGCCCAAATTGTCTCATGGATTCAAGCCTTTAAAATGAGAATTCCTCACAACTTAACCTATTCTAAATACGTAGAGGAACAGATAAGAGCGACTCATGATGCGGGCATCAAAGGATTCATTATGTGGAATGCACGTCAGGTTTATACAGTTCCACTTCTTGCATCTAGAAATTATTATCGAAATAAAGCTATTAAAAGATAAACATTCAATAAAGAAATAAAGAGGTTACCATGAGTGAAAATATAACAAAAAAATTATCCTTTTTAGATCGATATCTCACACTATGGATTTTTCTTGCAATGGCTATTGGAGTCTTCATAGGCTACCTCTTTCAGGGTCCAGTTGAATCTTTTAACAAAGCTTTTACCATTGGCAAACATACAAATCTTCTCATTGCTATTGGTTTAATTCTTATGATGTATCCCCCTTTAGCTAAAGTGAAATATGAACTAATGCCAAAGGTTTTTAAAGATAAAAAAATATTAGGTCTCTCATTAGTTCAGAACTGGATTGTTGGTCCAATATTAATGTTTTCTTTATCACTATTATTCTTTGGATTCATAGCACCATATATTTTTGGCCCCGGGCCCCAGTGGAACTACTATATGACGGGTCTGATTTTAGTTGGTATTGCCCGATGCATTGCAATGGTTCTGGTATGGAATCAACTTGCAGGAGGAAGCAGTGAATACGGCGCTGGCCTTGTGGCTCTCAATAGCATCTTTCAGATATTGACCTTTGGAATCTATGCATGGTTTTTTATTACTATTTTACCTCCTCTCTTTGGTCTAAAGGGCTCAGTTGTTAATGTCACCATTGGTGATATTTTCTCCAGTGTTATGATATATCTGGGAATCCCCTTTGCCTCTGGAATTCTCAGCCGCCTGGTTCTCATCCCCATTAAAGGAAATGAATGGTATGAGAATACATTTATTCCAAAGATTTCACCCATGACACTCATTGCTCTACTTTTTACAATTATCATCATGTTCAGCACCCAGGGCAAGCAGATCATCAATAGACCCTTAGATGTTTTGTGGATTGCTATTCCTCTTAGTATTTATTTTGTTTTTATGTTTCTGGTCAGTTTCTTCATGGCAATAAAACTTGATGCAGATTATGAACGAAGTACAAGTCTTGCCTTCACTGCCTCTGGAAATAATTTTGAATTAGCCATTGCTGTTGCTATTGCAGTTTTCGGAATAGCCTCACCAATCGCCTTTGCAACTGTCATTGGCCCCCTTGTTGAGGTTCCGGTTCTTATTGGACTGGTAAATGTTTCATTATTATTTAAGAGAAAATATTTTGTAAATAATTTAATCACCAAAGACTAATTATAATCGAAAAATGACATTTTCTACAGAGGAAAATTAATATGGCTAACATAGTTTATATTGCTCAGAGCCTAGATGGTTTTATTGCCCGGAAAGACGGCAACCTTGACTGGCTCATGGAGATTCCAAATCCCGAGGAGAGTGACTACGGCTTCAGCGATTTTATTAATAGAGTTGATGGAATAATAATGGGTAGAAATACCTTTGAAGCAGTGGTGAGCTTCAATGAGTGGCCATACACAAAGCCTGTCTTTGTTTTAAGCAATAGTCTTAAGAAGATTCCATCCTCCTTTAAAGATAAAGCGGAGATCATAAATGGATCATTAAAAGATATTCTTTCTAAGCTACATGAAAAGGGATTAAAGAATCTCTATATAGATGGAGGAAGAACAATTCAGAGTTTTCTCAAAGAGAACCTCATTGACGAGTTCATCATCACTACAATTCCAATTATTTTAGGTTCGGGGATTCCTTTATTTGCAGATATGGATATAGAGATTAAACTGAAGCATGTTGAGACTGAGGTGTTAAATAATTCACTTGTAAAAAACAGATATCTTAAAATTAAATAGCAATGCCAAAGATAAATTCTGAAAGTCCGGATTCTTTTATTAAAGACTCCGGACTTAATGTTTTTCATTCATCTTTTTTGAAATAATAACAATGAACCTTACTTCTTTCCACGGGTAAAAACAAATAGTCCTATTAAGAATATAATAGCCCCAAATCCTCCGGGAATAACTCTTGGACCATATCTACCCCAGAATGTATTTTCCTGAGCTTTTCTAGGATTCTTTTTTTCATAAATAATTTCAACTTTATCTCCTCTCTTCAGTTTGAAAAAATCTTTATTTCTATCAAACTGACTGAGAAACTGATAATATCTACCATTCTTCGCTTTAAACCGGATCATAGGAGACCGATAAAAAGCTTTTTTATTGATGCCGATCACTATTCCAGTTGTTACTACAGCATCATCAACAACACTGACTCCCAGGCCCTCCCAGGTCTTGCTGCTATAGGTTGCCATGCTTCCCACAACAATTCCCATCAGCATGACAAAAGTACCTGAAACTTTAAATGCAATCATAGTTAACCTCCTAAATTTAACTTAGCTCATTAAGATTTTAAACTATATTATATTTTTATCATAAGGTCAAACATCTGTTTTAATTATATTAAAAAAAATAATCCTTCAGGAAATAGTGAAGTTACAACCAATGATTATGCATTCTTAATCTCTCAGGAATCTTGAAGGTATCCATTCCTTTGTTTTCTATCCAATATCTGGTATTACCATATGAAAGATTAAGGAGTTCCTCTGTTCGAGAAAGATTGTTTGGGAGTTTCACATCCAAAATAACCGGCGGTATGATATGTATCTTAATCTTTTTGCGATAGATTTCAATATCACGAAGAAACTGCTGACCGATAAGTATACTTAATGAATACATCAGCATTTTTATTACACTGTCAGGTTCACTTTTTATTATGCGGGGATATCCTGCAGGAAAAATATATATTTCCTTTGCACCGTTTTCAACAGCTGCTGATATGGGTGTATTATTGGAGATTCCCCCATCCATCAAGACTCTTCCCTCAATGTTGAGGGGAGGATAAATTCCCGGTAATGCAGCACTTGCCAATATTGCATCAATGATATTACCCTTAGTATGAACAATCTGTTCTCCTGATAATATATCAGTGGACATAAGAAGACATGGAATAACAGCATCTGCAAATCTTTTATAATGAATATGCTCTTCAAGAAGTGACCGAAGTCCACTGGGTGACACAAGATGGTTTTTGCCGGAAAGAATCCGTGAAACACTTTTTAGAATTCCTGCAGGTGCAATATCTCTCTGATTCACTGAGAGCCAGATTTTCTCAAGCTCTGTAATTCCTTCAATGGTGGGATTGCCGCAGAGATATGCCGCGTTTATTGCGCCAACTGAAGTGCCGACACAAAATTCCGGAAATACTCCATATTCAAGGAGGGCCTTTAACATCCCCACCTGAACAGATCCCAGTCGACCGCCCCCTGAAAGCACAAAGGCTCGTTTGCCTTTTTTAATCTTTATTTTTTTTAGTTTCGATGCCATAACCCGTTCTTCTTCAATAGATAGCTACAACAACCACATAACACCGCAAGATATTAAAATCAACATGGAATTTCCCACTACATCATCATCCGCAGGAGATGCTCAAAGAATTAATGAAAGCACATAATTCTTACATTAACAATACCCTTTAAATTAATTTTTGTCAAGGGGCAAAAATCTATGTAGGCAATAATACATCATTTCATCTAAATATTTCATGAAGACTCAGTAATAAAATAAGGGAGAATAATTTTTATTGATTGCTGAGCTATTCTTTAAAATCTATCATATATTTCTAAAAAAAAATTATTATTTCTTGACCATAAAGAATATATTTTAAATTGGTTAGTATAAGGTATACATTATGAAATTTTTACAAAAATTATTCAATCTTGGAAATCAAAACTCTTCCGATATAATTATACAATCAGATGATATTTTAATTATTACAGAATCAACACAATACAACAATAGCAGCACAATAGAAGAAAAGCTTATTGAAGCTTGTTATAATGGTGATCTCAAACTGATTAAAAAGCTTCTAAAAAAAGGCCTTCCCCTTGAAGGCAAATATGGAGAAGATAAGGATACAGCTTTTCTCTGTGCAGTGAAACATAGCCGTGTAGAAATTGCGAATTATTGTGCAAAACAAGGTGCTGATTTCAATGCAAGGGAAAAAGGTTCTAAGAAAAATGCCTTAATGATGGCTGTAGAATGGTCTGATCCTGCGATGACCGAAATGGCTCTCACACATATAACTGACCTCAATGCCACTGACAGATCAGGCTACACTGCCCTCATGCATGCCGCCTACAATGGATATTATGAAGGAGTTAAGACTCTTTTGGATAAAGGAGCAGATCCATCTATTAAAAGCAGAGACTCTTATAACCAGACAGCCTTTGATCTAGCAAAAGACTATTCTAAAGGCAAAGGAAGTGGATCCTATAAAAAAATAATGGCACTTTTAGCTGAAAAAACAGGCAGAATCATTACCAACAAAAAAAACAATAGTGGTTCATTAAAAATCGGAGACTTTGTAATCTGGGATGACTATCTGTATAAAATCGATGAACTATCTAAAGATATAGCTATGCTCATTGATGTGGCTTCATCTAAAGATTCCTACGGTTATGATGACTGCTATGAGGCAAAAAAAGAGGATCTATCCCTTATTCCAATTAATACATTAAAAGAAAAATACAATAAAAGTAAAATTACCGTTACTGACTGGGACGAACTTAGTTTTAGAGTAAAACATCCCAATGGAAGAAATGTTCAGCTCAATATTGAAGATGGCGAATCATTTTACATTTCAATGATGATTAAAAACAGTGAAATGGGATTTTATCTTGAGTATGATCCTACCAGAGATGAAAAAGATATAAGTACTATTTCAGAAGAAGAACATGATCCCTGGAAAAAGGGAAAGATATATTCCATAACACCACGATTGTATTTAGAAGAGAGCACTAATGAATATGGCATACTAAAGGATTTTCTGAATTATATCGGAGAAACCGAAATTAATTCTCTAGATACATTCTTAAAGGATAAGCATTTCTATGCATTCACTCTTGAGGGAAACAGCACCTCCTCCGTTCAGATTTCAGGCAATGTGCAAATCTCAGGCAATGTAAAAATCTCTAGTGGCATTAATCCAGGTGACCCTTCAATATTAACTCTTAAGTCCAGTTCTCTTAATTCAAACCTTGACAAATTAGTAACTATCTTTGAAGAATCTGTTGAGTTTTTAAACAAGATTGGAGCTATGATAGAAAAATTCAACAAAACACAAAAAAAACAAACTGCAAAAGAAAACTTCGGAGAGACAAAATGTAATTATTGCAAGTCTATCATCCCATCTCACAGAATAAGTTGTCCTCATTGCGGGGCTTCTCGTTAAAAATATCTGTAGTGTTTCCTAAAACTGAAATTTCTTATTTAATAATTGTAAAGAACCATGTGTTTTCTATTATTTTGGACTTCTAACTTACAGTACCTTTTATTCTTTATAAAACAAACATAATAACAGGTGTTGTTTACACAAAGAGACTTTAACCTACTTTGGATATCTCAACACCCAGACTTTCTTCAATTTATCAAGATACTTTAAAGCCATTTCAGTGTTTCTTTTACCTACCTTCTTTTTCTTCAAGTCTCTTATTACAAATCTGACCATCTGATTGGTTTTATTTCCAACTAATCCTTTTTTTTCTAATTTTGAGAGACTCTTATTCAGCCTCTTCTCTGCTTCAGCTTTGAACTTTCTGTCAAATTCATCATTGGGATCAAGGTCTTTTGTAAAATCATTGATGTAATCCTGCTTTGATTTCCCTTGGATCCTATCGGTATTTTCAGCTGAGAGTATGGCATTGACACAAATAGCCAGCACAAGATTTGTATCAGCAAACTCCTCAATATCAGAAAAGCCGCTTTTCTTTATAGTTCCAATCATTCCTGAAACATCAAGGGGAACCAGAGACTGTATCTGCTCTAAAAGTTTAGACTGCTTTTTAAATAAAGCCTGTGAAAATTTGATGTAGGCCTTAACATGAGCATCTTTGAGGGAGACTGTCTTTGGTTTTTTTATACTGAAGCTATTTGTTTTATTACCTGACTTTGACATTCCCTGCAGGCCAGCGCCAGTGATATCATTTATTCTTTTATTAATAGCACTATAGAGATTTTTGGGCTTAGATTCTCCGCAGGCTAAAATCAGATAAAAAAGTATTATAACACAAAAAGATTTTCTCATAATTCTCTTCTCCTATGGTCTCAATATTAAACTAAATTTTTCCATATGGCAATTTATTTTTTCATTTAAATCAGTTGACTTCTCAAAAGTTTCACAGATAATTATATTATGAAATTATTTATGAACATTCCCCTTCCTGGTCGAGCTTTTGGCGGTCTTGCTATTTTAATTCTTATTTTGAGCCTTTCATTCTGCTCAGGAGAAAACATCTATTCAAAGGGCATAACCGTAAAAGGAAAGGTCATTGATATTTCAAAAAAAGGAATTTACCGTTCAGCAATTGTGAGGTTTACAACAAAGAATGGCAGGAGAGTAGTTTTCAAAAGCAAATTAGATACAAACGTTGATCTTTTTGATTATAAGATCGGGCAAAAAGTTGAGGTGATTTATGCTCCCAAAGACCCAAAGGGAACAGCTTCAATTAATACTTTTGCAGAAAGAACTGCCACGAAAATCATGTACTGATTTATTTTCTCCGGAAAAAGAACTGTCGATTTTTAATTCCACAGCAATCTACTTTGCATATAGAAAAATCAATAATCTAAAATCCATTTATCAGAAGAGCATTACCTTTTCCGGTTTGTCTGACTCTCACTTTGTTAGCTAGATATGAGACTTCTGCGTGGTCTCATATGCGAAGCTCACCTTTGTTCATGAGAAAACATAAGAAAGTATGGACAGCCCTATCTAACACTACCGTAAATATCTAACAGAAGTCTTTTGAAGTCTTCTATCTTTTTCCTTTTACCAAATAAGTCTTCATCATACCTTTTCCCTTTATTTCGATTTCACCCCGTGGCTCACAGATATAGGATTTTTTCACTATATTAAAGGTATTATCTGTTATTTGAATCTCACCAGGAATCCCATGTGACTCCATTCGTGCTGCGGTATTTACAGCATCACCCCATAAGTCATAAATAAATTTCTTTTTACCAATAACACCTGCAACAACCGCACCTGAATTGATTCCAATACGGATACTTAGTGTACTGTTATTTTCTATATTAAACAGTTTAATTGCCTCAAGCATCTCAAGTGCAAGGTCTATCATTGATTCAGCGTGATTTACTCTTTTCTCTGGTAGACCTGCAGCTACCATATATGCATCTCCAATAGTCTTTATCTTTTCAAGATTATATTTCATTGTCAGTTCATCAAAACTTGAAAATATATTATTTAACAGTTTCACTAGTTCATCAGGTTGAACTTTTTGTGAAAGATTTGTAAAACCCACAATGTCTGAAAAAAGTATTGTTGCCGCAGAAAACCCATCTGCAATGAGTTCTTCCTTAGCTTTCAGTCTTTCTGCAATGCTTTCTGGCAATATATTCAACAACAGGGATTCTGACTTTGATCTTTCATTTGACAAAGCATCTTCAGCATGACGAAATGAATTATAAATATAAAAACAGGGAACTCCAATATAAATTGGCATTGATAGCATAAATCCATGCCTGGCTGTTTTGATTGCTTCAGCAGGTATTGTTAATAATGGATCATGAGACTGCACATAAAATTCTAAAAAAACAAAAACCAATGTTAGGATAACAGCATGTCCATACATAATATAACGGTATTTAGCAGGATATAAAAAGAAATGAAGCAGAATAGCCATTGGTAATATATAGAGCATATTGATTACATTGCCGATATAAAGAATCAATAAGGCCATATGGACAAGACCCAATATACCGAAGTTTAAACATGCCAAGAGATAATATTTCTTATGATTAAAGACCAATGACAACATGTACGTACTATTCACTATAACTGTATGCCAGAATAATATTTTCAACTGAGGATAAAACTGTATGCTTAATGGTAAAAATCCACTTGTATTCATAAATGCTGTCATGATTATGATAATATTAACAAGACGTATATGTTTTACATCTGATGCAGTTGTAAATTCATCAACACCAATGTTGGTTATTTTATTCCATAAACTCTTCACAAAATGACCTTCCTCATATTTATCTATATTATAAACAGAAGCAAATGAAACAATACATTAAACAAAAGCAATGTGAAGGAATATATTATTGAACCAGATTTCAAAAAGTCAAGTGCTAATTCAAAAATTTTATTGTTAACTATTCAAAGTAAAACAGAATCATCTTTCCAATTAAAACACGAAGACTCAAAGTCCATCCAGAGAGACAGACCTAACAATATCAGCATAACACATATCATAATGACTTAGCATCCAAACATAAATTTGATATAAATAAATTTCAGATTGATAATTAAGACTGTTTAAAAAATATTGATAAATATTTGAGTAACAAGAGCAACAAATAAAATGATAATCCATAAGCATGTCTATGGAAACAAAAAAGAAGCTCTTAAAAAGGTCTCCAAAGGGCAGAATATCACCAATTACCTGATGACTGTATTCTGATTATGAGATCATTAATCCCGCAAGAAAAACACCATGGGCAAGAGACATTCCTACTGCATGTGTAACCCATGCTATGGATAAACATAACATAGCAATACTTATAATGAAAAGTTCCTTATTTCTGATTTTTGCTATATAAAACAAGACTTTAGGAACTATAAATTTAGTGCAAATAATTAGAAAAACAGTAATAGCAGTAATTTTTCCAATTACATACATTATTGACTTAAATGAATTCTCTGATGAATCAGAAAGCAGATGAATGACAGGAATCATCAATACAATAATCAAGTCCTGAAAAATTAAAAATAGCAAGAGCTATTCTTCCATGAGGATTAACAAGACTGCTTAAAGTTCAACCTCATTATGTGAACTAATAAGCTTTAAACCATGGGGGCAGGCAAATACTCCAGTTAGCAAAAAACCTATGATAGATGGTATCCTGATTTTTTGAAAGATGAAAACAACAGCAATTGACAAGGCAAAAATTATAATAATATCTAATAGTAATACCAGAAGGCCTGAGTTGGCAAGAAAGAAAAATGACAAGAAACTGGTTATTCTTTATATTCTTGCTTTTAATATGAAAATATGTTATATTAAAATTGTTGTAGGGATCTTCAAAATATATACATTTTAATTTGAGTTATGAATAAAAATAGTTTAACTTTAAATTTTCAGCAGATTTTAAATGAAGCATTATTGAAATTTCCCTATGGCATTGCCATTTGTGAAAATTTTCACATTGTAAAAAATAATTCAACCCTAGAACTTATGCTTTGCATAGAAGAGAATTCTGCTTTAAATCTACCAATTGATCACTTTGTAGATCCCAAGTATAATGATTTTTTAAAGCGAGTTTCTATAAATAATGATCCTAAAGAATTTCATATTGAACTTAGAAGACATGATAATACATACTTTTCTGCCTCCTTTATAATCTGGAACATTGGTGACTCACCATATCAAATCATTTTAATCAGTGATATATCAAAAAGTTTACAATATAGAGAAATATCAAAGTCAATATTTGAAAGCCTGACCATACCCTTTTATATAATGCAGAATTATAAATTAATTAAAGTGAGCGATGCCTTTTGCGAACTTTCAGGTTATTCAAGAGAAGAACTCCTTGATGATATCTTTGATATAAAAACATTAATACATAAAAAACATCAGCACAAAGTTCTTAAACAGTTGAAAGAAAAACTACGGGGAAGCGCCTCTGCCTTTGAACCACTAGAGTTTTTGGGAATTACAAAATCCCAGAAAGAATTATGGATACGGGCAACCTCTGATGTCCATTATATAAACAATTATTTAACAATTATCACCCATATTGAAAACATAGATTATGAAAAACGATCCTATGATGCCCTAGCTAAGAGTGAAAAAAGCTTAAAAACAATTCTAGACAATATTCCAGTAGTTATATTATTAACAAAAAACAACAACATTGTATATGTAAATGATGAAGCACTACGCATTTCCGGATATACCAAAAAACAAAGAGATTCTATTATTATTAACAGTAGTCTATTAAACTACCTTGATGAAGATTCACAGGTTAGTTTTATGCAGGCTTTAAAAGAGAATAACCGTATTTCGATAAACCTCAATATTATAGATGTACATGGAAAAGAAATCCCTGTTGAAGGAGTTGCTGCAAAAAAAATAAAATACATGGGTGATGATGTCACTATGTTTATTATGAGAGATCTGAGAGATCAAAACTATATTGAATTTCTAAAAACTCATGATCCCTCAACAAACCTGTTAAATATTGATGGTTTTTCATTTAAGATTAAAGATTTTTTAAGAAATAATATTAACCTCTCTTATATTCTAATGAATATAAAAATAAAGTCAAGAACCTCCCGTTCACTGCTTTTCTCCAATACAACAGATTACAAAAATATAAAAGAAGAGATAATGTGCATTCTGACTGATAAACTTCTTTTAAAATTACCTCTTAAAGGTAACATATTTGCCCGTGATCCGGGCTCTGTAGAGTTTTTTATTTTTGCTTCAAAAGTTAAAACTGAAGACGAAATTACAGATATAATCGATAGAGTGATGACAATTTTCCCCCAGGAGTTTCAGGATGAAGACATTGAAGCTGTTATAGGTGTAACCCAGTATCCTGGGAACAACTATTTTGAGGATACTCCCGTAAGCCTCATAATCAATGATTCAATTAAAGCAAGAAAGATTGCTGAAGAAGAAAAAAAGGTTGATTTCTGCATTTACAACAAAGAGGACAACCAGAATATTTTAAACAATATTCAAATAGACCGTGCCCTTAATCTTGAAACAAAAAATGACTTTAAGAATATGGAGATTTATTATCAGGCTCTTTATAACAGAGACCTTGAAATAGTCGGCGCAGAGCTTTTAACCAGATGGTTTCATCCTCAATTTAAGGCACTGTGTTCAAACACTGAACTGGTCTTTCAACGGGCTGAAAAAAATCATGACTTTGTTGAAGCATTCGGAAGATGGCATATATTACAATTGATTAATAATCTTTCAGAAGTAAGCAATTCAAAGAAGCATTCAACAAATTTATTTGCACAACAGATCAATGAAGGTTTTCTGCAATATGTTAAAGATAAAACCTTTGAGTTATCAGTTAATCCTGCTATAATCTCTTTTGAAATACTGGAATACAGCATCTTAAATGCCAAGCAGATTGAACTGCTCTATGAATTCAGACAGCATGGTTTTAAAATATTTATCGATGATTTTGGGGATGGTAATATAGGCATCAATCAAACCCTGGAAATGATGCACGTAGTAGATGGATTCAAAATATCAAAAGACACTCTTTCCATGGTGTGCACTGATTCACGGCGCCGAATTACCTACGAAGGTATTATTGGAATAACAAAAAAAACCGGCCTCACCTCAATATGTGAAGGCATTGAAACTGAAAATGATTTCAAACTGGCCAGGGACATGGGCTTTGATCAATTCCAGGGTTACTGGCTGGGATCAGAAGAAAAAAACAAACCTGTTCCTTTAAAGGAATTCATTAAGAAATTTAAATGAAATAGTATTTCAGGTAGATTTAATGAAAAATGTAAAACACCTTCCTTTGTTCCAATTTTTTTCTCAAAGATATCAAGCTGATGATGTTACAGAAGAAACATTCTATGATGAGAAGAATCTTGGCAAAAGAGACCACACTAATGAACGAGGCACTATTGCTATAAATAAAACTGATGTTTTCATTCCCTGATTATCAATAATATCTGCGGTTATAATTACACGTTCTCTAAATAACTCCGGAGCTGTCCAGATTAAGATATGTTTATTTACTGATTAATCAAATAGAGATTATGAGCAAATAAAATTGATGGATGGTGTAATGTATGATCTGTATCATTTCACGACAAATGGCTTGCATTTCATCTCTTTAAAACTCATTTCATTAAGATTTCCTGTTCTATATCTAATCAGTTGAGCAATTATCTCTGGCTGATCATTTTGTGGATAATGTGATGCACAGGGAATTTTGAAATATTGAGCAGGAGATTTTCGTTTTCTAAGATAGTTCTTCCACACAAAATCTGCGATTGCAGTTTTGGCGATAGGATCTTTCATACCCCAGATAAGTGTTACAGGAACATCACTCATTCCAAGGGTTTTGAGCCATGTGACCTCATGCTTTCTTCGTTCATTTAGATATTTTATCGTTTGATGAAATGTCCCTGTTCCATCCTGATATGCAAATATTGATGCCATATTACGCTGTTCTTTATCAGTCATTGGTGGATCATAGACAACCTGGAAACCCTTTGTAAATATTGAAGGAACAATAGAACCTGTTACTATGGGTCCCAATGGTGATAGCATAAGATACTGACCAATAGAAAGGTTAGCCAGAGGCAGGTATATGCCCCCATTTAATATTATATGATGAATTATTTTATATGATTTTTTCTCAGACTGATAGAGCTGCAACAGAGCAAATCCCACACTGTCACCCTTATCATGGGTTAAAAGAGAAAACTTTTTCATCTTCACAATATCTGTTAAAAGGTGATCTACAATCTTTGCATCTTCAAATATTGTATACTTAAATCCCTCTTTCGGCTTATCTGAAAATCCATAACCCGGTGTATCAAGAACTACTATAAAATATTCATTTTTCAGCAAATCAATTATTTCTTTAAAGTCATAACTGCTTGTGGGAAAGCCGTGAACCATGAGTATTGCCGGATTTTTTCTCGAACCAAAGGTTCGATAAAAAATCTGTAAAGGCTTGAAATCATGATTTTCTTTTAAAGTAGATTTCCATATAAAGTAAGATCCTCCTTCTCCAAAGGTCTTTGCCTCAAGAGGAGGATTTTTCATTGCCTTATAATAATCTTTGATGTTCTTTGAGCTATCAATAGGTTTTAAAACATAGAACAGCAGAAGTATAATTACTGGTGCAGCAATAAATCCTATGATAATCTTAAATTTCAGATTCATCTCTCATCCTCTTTAAAAATTTTACTTTTTATAAAATCTATTCCATAATTAATTCTCATCTGAATATCAAGAGTTACAAGATAGAGCGAAGGAATAAATACCAAAGTCAAAAGACTTGCAAATATTAATCCATAGGCCATAGCCATTACAGTTGGAACAAGAAACTGGGCATCTCCTCCAATGCCGTATACTGTTGGTAATAATGCTGCCACAGTTGTAAGGGTTGTTAAGATAACAGGTCTAAACCTTTGACCAGCACCACTGATTATCTGATTTATAAAATCATCCTTCATTTTTTCTTTATTCTCTTTTACCACCTTATTTATGAAATCAACCATAACAACACTGTCATTGACAACAACTCCAGAAAGGCCGATTATTCCAATGATTCCCATAAAAGAGAGAGGAATCCCATGAATAGTAAAGGCAAGAAGTGCTCCGATTAAACCCAATGGAATAGTTATCAGTACAATGAGGGGCTGAGAAAAAGATTTAAAGAGTAAAATCAAAATTATATAAATTAACATTATTGCCAGAAGAAATGCAGTTCCAAGACCACCGAGACTTTCACTTGTTTCCTTTGCTTCTCCGCCGTAAACAATATAAGTTCCTGGATTTTTTCGCAAAATCGGGGCAAACTTCTTTTGAACCTTTCGTGCTACCTGGCCAGAGGTAATTTTATTAACATCAAGTTGAGAGGTTACGGTAATGACCCTGTCACCATTATAATGATTAATCATTGACCTACCCTTTTGGGTCCTTATTTTTGTGAAATGCCCCAGCTTTAAAAGCTTACCCTGATTATTGGGAACAAGAAGGTTGAGTAGATACCTACGATTTCGTTTAAAAGAATCATCCACCTTTACCCTAAAATCAAGGCGCTGTGCAGTAGTCTGAATAGACGTTGCAACAACCCCCTCAAAGGCTGTTCTCACAGTCTGAGCAACAGTTGAAACCCTTATGCCCATTTGAGCCATTCTCTCATAATTAAATTCAAGTATGAGTTCTTCTTTACCTTCCTTGGCATCTGTATCAATGTCGGCAATTCCATCTATAGTTTTCAGATATGCCATAACATCTCTTTGAAGAGATACTGCCAATTTGTTATTATTGCTTATAATTTTAACATTAACGGGATCTCCTGTTGGAGGCCCCATAATTTTCTCTTCAAGAAGAATTCGATCAAAACCAAAGGAGGCAGCATTTTTAAATTTCTTTCTTAAAACAGAAACAATCTCTTTCGAAGAATGTTTCCTCTCTGTACCGGGAACGAGGTTAATGAGAACCTGTGACCAGTTTTCATGATTTCCTTTTGAGTCCATTGCTCGCACTGTATGATTACCAATTTTAGTTATAACAGAGAGACGATCCTTCGAATTAACGTTTTTCAGAACAATTTCTTCAATTTTAGCAGTAAGCTTACTAGTCTGGGCAAGAGATGTTCCTTGAGAAGCTTCCATGTTGATGAATATCTGATCTGAAGAATCATCATAGAAAAGAGTAAAACCACGAATTGTTTCACTAGAAAGAGCTATAGTGAGAAGAAATATAACAACAAAAGAACTGACAACGTAATATTTTTTATGAAGAAAGAATGATAAAATCTTTTCATACCATTCTTTAAGAGGCTTAAACCATGCCTTCTCTTTTTTATTAGTTTTACCAAATGCAAGATGGTTTGGCAAAATAATGGTGGCTTCAAAAAATGAAACAATGAGAGTTAGAGTAATAATAACGGGGAAAACAAAGATAAAGGCTCCCATCATCCCTTTAATTGAAAGCATGGGCACAAAGGCAAGAATTGTTGTAAGAATGGTAACGATGACTGGAGAAAGTACTGCATTAACCCCATTTACCACAGCATCAATGGGACTCATGCCCTTTTGTCGATTTTCATAAATTATTTCTGCAATAATGATACCGTGGTCTACCATCATGCCCAGTACTGTTATTATGGCACCTATCGTTAAAAGATTTAGGGTCATATCTGAAAGATACATTATTGAAAGAACAATAAAGAGACTGACTGGAATTCCAAGAGCAGTCCAGAATGATGTTTTAAAATCAAGAAATATAAAGAGGATGACTATAACGAGAAGAAAACCAATTACCGCATTTGAGACTACCACCCCAATGAGGGACGTAATATTGAGTGAGCTGTCTTTGAGAACGGTGATTTGAAACTTTTTTGAAAATTCATTTTCATGCTTTTTAAAAAAATCTTTTATTTCATTAGTTGAAGCTACAACACCTACATTCTCTTTTTTAACTAAAGCCAGGGTTACAGCCTTTTTCTTGTTTACACGAAAAAGGATTGTCTCCTTCTTATAACCATCAGTAACCTTAGATACATTTTTAATGCGAACACGCTTCTCTTCAAAATTTGAACGAATAATAACCTCTTTAACATCAACAGGATTTTTGAATTGACCTATGGTAACAATGGTCTGCTCTTTTTGAAGAGACTGCATGGTACCACCGGTTGTTCTAATATTTCGGGCCTGAATACTATTAACCACATCAGTGAGAGAAACGTAATAATTCTCCATGTCTTTGGGATTCACGTTAATCTTAATCTCTCTGTCTCGGTATCCATTCTTTCTCACCTCTCCCACAGAAGGTATCTTTAATATTCTTTTTTCTAGATAAAGTGCAAATTCATATAGTTCTTTATCAGTTACCGTTACACCTTTGACAGGAGAGATGCCAATTTCATAGATGCTCATCATCTTAGGATTGGGATTTATTATTTTAATATCTTCAACTTCATCAGGAATGTCTGATATATTCTCCCTGCGAATTGACCGGTATATCTCATCCTTTACTGCTCTTTTATCCTTAACATCATAATCAATATTGATATAGATTGAGGCACCATTTTCTATGGTGAGGGATGTATAGTCTTTAATACCTGCAATACCTGAAAGTTCTCGTTCAATGGGAACAACTGCATTGATCTCAACATCTCTGGGGCTTGCTCCAGGATAAATTACAGACACAATCATAGTGTCCATTGCTGTCTGAGGAAAGAGGTCTTTCTTTAAACCATTACTTGCAATGAAGCCAAAAACTATGGCCACGAAAACTATGAGATTAACTAGAAGTCTATTTTGAGCAAAAAAGGATAGGATTCTTGTCATTATAATACACCCTTGAACTTTATTATTGTTATTAATCTTTACTTAACATGAAATAATTTAAAGAGCTCATCATCAATGAAAAACTTTGTTACCAAACAATCTCTTTTATTTCAAGAAATCACCATATCAGCTAAACGCCATTACAGTTACATTATTCACCATAAATAAATTAAAACTATGATCTATTTTATTACAAAAAAGATATACTGTCTAGGTATTATCCCTGATAAATTTCACAACCTTTTGTGCAAGAAGCTCTCCCACATCCTCCTGAATGAAGTGATGTGCATTGTAGCGTTCATGTGCCTGCCCTTTTGCACCAGGCACATGTTTAATGAACTTATTTTGATTCTTTTTTGATCCCAGGTTTGTATCATGGTCACCTGCTAAAAAGAGAAAGGGCTTTTTGAATTTACCCAGGTTATTCCATGCATTGAGATTATGTTCTCCTATAGCTGCAGCCATTGAAGGCAATGTACGAATTGCTGCCTTATAGATTAAAGAAGGATATGGAGCATCATATGCTCTTAATTCTTCTTTAGTTAATGTATTAACTGTTGCAAATTCAACCACCCTGGCGGCAGAAATATCTGGAGCAGTTAAGGCATAGGTGACCCATTTCTGAAAAGAAATTATTCTAATTGATTTCTGAATAACCTGAGGCAGTTTGCTTCTAAAACTACTGTACACCAGGTTTCTCAAGCTGCTTTTCCATGGCGGCCGATTTTTCAAATCACAGTTTATTGCAACAGGATTCAGAACTCTTAGACGATTTTGTCCCTTTTTGAAAACAGGGAGAGTTCCATTGGCTGCCACAATACGGCTGAAAAGATGAGATTGGTCTCCTGCAATGCGCAGACCAATGATGCTTCCCCAGTCCTGACACACCAGGGTTATGTTTTTTAGATTCTTTGTTTTGATAAATTTCTTAATCCATGTAACATGATTTTCAAAGGTATGGATAGCCATTTTTACCGGCTTGTCTGACTTGCCAAGGCCAATAAGGTCAACTGCAATAACCCGGTGACCTGCCTGTGCCAGAGGAGGAATCATTTTTCGATAAAGATATGACCAGCTGGGCTGTCCATGAAGAAGAAGTATGACCTGACCATTTTTCGGCCCTTCATCAACATAGTGCATTCTCAATCCATTGATATTTATATAATTGGCCTTAAATGAATAGCCTGAAAGATTTTTAAAGCGATCTTCAGGTGTTCTTACAAATTTAATTCCCTCAGGGGTGGTATATACAGGAACAGACAAATCTTTTTTTGCACAGGGAATACTTTTCTGTGATTCCTTTAACACCCAGTTTGCCTTACCAGCAGGAGAATCCCCTTTAGTATTTTTAATAGTTATAAGCAATGCAATGACAATTATTGTATAAATAGATGCAAGTATTCCAGTAACTATAAGAGTCCATTTCAATATCATTTTAATAATACTTTTCTCCATTATATATACCCCTATATCCTATAATTTTGATATATTATACTATAAATCAGAACACTGCTCTACCAGATTATAAAAACATACTACAGATTACAAAATATGTTACTGTATTTCATTTATATTGGCAATTTTGCCTCAGGGATTGAAGGGACGCCAAAGGCGGTCTTTGGTGAAACCAAAGACCTGGCTCCGAAAAGACCGACCCTGGATTCCAGGGTGAGGTCCATTTCTTTTATAACTTATTTTAAATTGCTGGAATTACGATACTCAGTGGGAGTCAAGGAAGTCTGTTCTTTAAATGCCTTGTTGAATCCTGCAAGGGAGCGGTAACCCAGATCCATTGAAAGGCGAATTACCTGAAGCTCAGGCTCTTTAATTAGAATTTCTTTTGCTGCCTCAATGCGGTATTTATTGAGAAATTCATTAAAGTTTCTATAGCCCATTACGTGATTAATAGCAAGGCGAACCTTATATTCCTTTTCCTGAAGATGACTGGCAAGCATGGTCACTGTAAATCCTTCAGTCTTAAAAACTTCTTCATTATTAAAAGACTCTTCTATTCGTTGAGCCAGTTCTCTTTCTTTAGCAGTGATAATATATTCAGGAATTTCTGATTCTTTTAAATCATCATCTTTTCTCTTATAAAAAAATGTCTTTATGATGAGAATATAAATATTACTAATAAGGATTACTCCAAAAACAACAGTAATCCACTGGCCAATAATTTGCAGTTTTGGTCCTCTAAATATAATAAAAATGAGAATGTTGATAATCAGAGCTCCTCCACCATAAAAAATAGTCAGGTGCCGTTTATCCCTTGCGTCCTGATTTAACTCATCATAAATTTTCTGTGCAGCTGTGATAATCGCCAGAATAATAAGAACCAGGGTAAAAGCTGCTGGAAGGAAAATTCTCCAGATTAGCAATTCATTATCACTGAGATCTAAAAAAAAGCTTCTATTTGGATATGCCCATGCAATGGTTAAGATCACCTTGAATATTAGAACTGCCCAATGCCTATTTTCAGGTTTAAATTGAGGATACCGTGAGTTCAGGGCAAAAAGCCATAACCAGAAGGCTAATCCAATTTGTAAAATAAATATAGGCAGAAGTATTAATTTATTAACACTATGAAACCTCAAAACAGGCAGTATATAAAAAGCAGCAGCCCCCAGTCCAATCATAGTAACATAGAGCCTGTCCCACCTTTTTAACCTGAAATACATAAGACAGGTAAGGAGAATAATATGAGTGAAGACTATAAGTCTTATTGTTTCTAATAGAGAAAATTGTAACATACTACTACTTTATGCTATCATGAAAAATATACAATCAGATTTTTTTATAAACTGTTTTTTAAATATTAAGATGTCTTAAAATTGAAATTTGTACTATATATTACAAAATCTGTTGTACTATTCCATGATATGGTAGATGGGATAGGATAAAAATGATATACAATTAAACAGAAAATTATTGCTACTCCGTAAAAACTGCACTATACCTTAATGATCTTCGTTTGCTTCTGCTTTCAATATTTTTTTATTACTTCAATTTTTGATATGGTTCTTTTCAGAAATAAATCATGATTTTCTAAAAAAATGAAAAGAATAGATAATATTCAATTTATGTTCAAGCTACAAAAAATTAACTAAATAATGACTATACAATTTATTGAATCTATCATAGAATGTTCTCAAAAAGCAAAATGTAAAATATTTTAAATTATGAGATTACATGAAAACTTTAAAAACTTATTTAAACAAAATGATTCATATAGGTGTTGATATAACTGAAATTATTGGTGAGAGGCGCCAGATAGTATTATTAAATACTCTCAGTATATTCTTCTTCATAATAATACTAATTTTCTTTATTATATCAATTTATAGAAATTACACTACAACTAAAGAAATTTTTTCTACATCTATAATATTTTTTATTGCTATGATCTTTATTACTTTCATATTGTTTTTTAATTCTAAAAAATATTATTTATTTTCAAGAATATATACCTGTATAATTTCTACAACAGTGCTAACACTGTTAACATTTAATGTGGGCAGGGATTATTTTCACCATCTCTACTATTTACCACTAATTATTGTGATTTTTTTTATCTTTCCACATAAACAGCGCTTTTATATTTATGCATGGATTGGAATTATTTTTTTTCTAACATTGGGATTAGAAATTTGGTTTATTGACCATAAACCCATTGCAATAGTACCAGGGCATTTTAGTAATCAAATTCGGCTTGTGAATATTACTGGTCTTTTTCTTTTATTAACTGGCACAGGATATTATGCTTATTCTATAATACGCACATCCGAAGAAAAACTCAATGCAGAATATGAAAAATCAGAAAATCTTCTCCTTAATATCCTTCCAAAAGAAATTGCTGATGAATTAAAGATTAAAGGATCAATTGAACCGACTTACTTTGAGTCAGTATCAGTAATGTTTACCGATTTCAAGGGATTTACTAAAGTTGCAGAAGACATGAGTCCCAGAGAACTGGTTGCAGAACTAGATCACTGTTTTTCATATTTTGATTCTCTAATGGATCGCTTCAATATGGAGAAACTTAAGACTATTGGAGACAGCTTTATGTGTGCAGGAGGCATACCAAAAGCAAATAAGACTCATGCGATTGATGCAATAATGACTGCCATTGAAATTCTGTACTTTATGGATGATCTCAAGAAACAGAAAGTAAAACAAAATACTGTCTTTTGGGAACTTCGCATTGGAATTCACACAGGTCCCCTGGTTGCCGGTGTTATAGGTGATAAAAAATTTGCCTATGATGTCTGGTCTGACACAGTAAATACTGCCAGCAGATGCGAGTCTTCCGGAGCAGTAAACAAAATCAATATTACAGAAGCAACCTATAATCTGGTAAAGGAATTTTTTAATTGCGAACACCGGGGGTTCATTCCTGTGAAAAACAAAGAAGACTTAGAAATGTATTATGTCACAGGTATTAAAGATGAACTTTCCTTAAATGGAGATGGACGTACTCCTAACAATAAGTTTCTTGAGCATTATAATAACATCTGATTTTGACAGCCTGAAAAAACGGTTCTTTGCTGAAATTCCGATGAGAGCTATATTCATGCACTCGCTAGATATGAGGCTGCTTCACAGCCTTATATAGCGAAGCTCGACTCAGCTCGCAAGAGAGCACAACCAGGCTATGGGTTAGTTAGAAAACAAACTCATTGAACTTGCAATTCATTATAATCGCGCAAGTTTGAGATGATTTCAAAGTGTCCAAGTGGTAACTTGCTAGAATATAAAAATATTGGTGCCCTTCATTCTCAATATTTTTTAACTGAATTGTTGATAGGGTCTTAAATTGCATTTATTATTTTACATTTAAGGTTTTCATGTAACTTTATCTATGTACTAATTTATAAAAAAATTCTTTCCTTTTGTTGACAATTGTCTTTGTAGTTTATTTATAGCAAATTAAAGAAAATATTTTAAAAATTCAATATACTGGAGAGTATTCATGGAAAGCTACAAAGTATTGGAGATGAGTGACAATCTTCCTATAAGAACAGATAAATCAATTCATAGTGGTAAAGTGAGGTCTGTATATTGGCTTACAGCAGTTGACAGCAAGCGCCTCATTCAAGAGAAAAACTATAATGTACCTGAAGATACAGAGCTTGGTATTATGGTAATCAGTGATCGTATCTCTGCTTTTGAAATAGTGTGGAAAGGTGAGAATGGAATGAATGGTGTTCCTGGAAAAGGTGCATCTTTAAACGCAGTCTCAAACCACTGGTTTAAAATGTTCAGGAAAAAAGGTTTTGCAGATAATCATATACTGGATACTCCCCACCCTCTTGTTTGGATTGTTCAAAAAGCACGTCCTGTAATGGTTGAAGCAATAGCACGTAATTATATTACCGGTTCAATGTGGCGTGCTTATTCAAAAGGAGATCGTGTATTCTGTGGAATTAATGTAGCAGAAGGTCTTGAAAAAGACAGTAAACTTTCTGAACTTCTCATTACTCCTTCAACTAAAGGAATCCTTAAGGGTATTCCAGGAGTTCCGGAAATAGATGATGTCAATATTACCCGTTCAGATATTGAAAATAACTACCAGGCTTTTAACTTTAATAACTCTGGAGATATTGATATTTATGAAAAACTTCTTATTGATGGTTTCAGGCTCATAGAAGGAGAACTTGATAAAATCGGTCAGATTTTTGTTGATACAAAATTCGAGTTTGGTTATGTTAAGGATGTAGAGGGCAATGACAAGCTTATTTACATGGATGAGGTAGGAACACCTGATTCTTCACGCCTATGGGATGCAGAGCAATACAAAATTGGAAAAATTATAGAAAATTCAAAAGAAGGCTTCCGTAAGGCTCTTATGGAATATTTCCCGGATTCTGATATCCTCACAAATAAAGACAGAATGGATGAGCGTATTGAACTTGGTAAAAATCTTTTACCACAGGATATTCTCAAGACTGTATCAAAAACATACACAGATATTGCTAAAACAATAACTGGTGAAGATATTCCTGTATCAGATGATCCTGAAGGTGAAATAATCAATATCCTGGATAAAGAGTATGGTTTGATAGAAAAGTAAATACTTATTGAACCATGAATATTTTTAATTGCCTGGTATGCTGACTTTTCAGAAAGCCAGGCAATGCATTAAAAATAGAATTTCAAAACATTTTCTTTATTAAATCTTCAGAAGCTGAGGAAAAATAAAATGCTCCAATCAATGCAGAAAACGCACCAAGGATAAAATCAATCTAATTGATTTTATATGCTCCCCGAAATGTACGATACTCAAACTTTATTAAAGGATATTTTATTTGAATTTAGATTACTTTTTACAGATCAAATGTCATATATTTCCTAAAACAAGATTATTATATTCTTGACTATTCTCAAAGCTATACTTAATTTAAAATATCAGATTTATCAATGAGGTAATTATGGACAAAGCACTACTTGAAAAAGCAATGAAAATGCCTCCAAATGAGAGAGTTGCCTTTGCAGAATTAATACTTGAGAGCATAGATTATGAAGAGGAAGAAGTTCGTAATGCATGGCTCAATGAAGTTAAAGATCGAATGAAGGCAGTAAGAGAAGGCAAAGCAAAGTTAATTGATTTTGAGGCTCGATATAGTGAAGGTTGAAATTCTTGAACTGGCAGCTCAAGAATTTGATGATGCTATTGACTGGTACGAGATGCAATCCAAAGGTTTAGGTAAACGTTTTAAGAAAAATGTAATATATCAAATAGATAAAATAAAAGTAAATCCCACCTGGTTTCTTTATGAAGAAGCCCCAATATATAAAGCCTTTATTCCGAAATTTCCTTTTAAAATACTATATACTGTAGAAGAAAATAAGATCGTAATATGGGCCATTGCTCATCTTCACAGAAAGCCCTGGTATTGGCAATCAAGAATAAATAAGAAAGAATAAATATAAATTTAGAATGTTTCCATGATGAAGATAAAGAAAAACCTACCTTATTCAGGTAGGTTTTTTAAGCTCCCCCGGTTAGTCTGACGCTCGCTTCACTCGCTAGATATGAGGCTGCTTCACAGCCTCATATGGCGAAGCTCAACTCTGCTCGCATGAGAGCATAAAAAAAGGGACTACCCTTTTGGATAGTCCCTTTTTTTATGCTCCCCCGGTTAGACTCGAACTAACGACCCATTGGTTAACAGCCAATTGCTCTACCAACTGAGCTACAGGGGAATATATTACTGCTGAAAAAATTACATACTCAACAATGAATAACTAAATAAAATGATTGGCCATCTGTGTCAACAAAATTACATTATTTTTTTCAAAAAAGTTTTAAATAATAACTATATCTTTTTTAAACATTTCCTATCTAATTTCAAAAGACTCACTATCTTACATCTTTAAAATAATTGTGGCAAGTTTTCTATCAAGGGCCTTTTTAACAGGATAAAAGATAAACATTCCAAATATCAGGCCATATATAATAGGCATCATTATCTGACCAGACTTATAATAAATCATTTCCTTGCTTTCAAGCTTTACCATAGCGGCAACTATATTCATGAAAAACAGCACTACACCACTGCCAATGGACACCTTTACCAGCATTGAAAAGATATTAACCATTACAGCAATACTAACTCTAGCTGTGGAGACTCCCTTCATCAAAATAAGCTTAAGGCCATCAACAAAGGGAATGAGACCATTGCTGATGAAAAGTGTTGCTGAAATAAATAATATAAGAACCACTATATCTGGCATGAAAATTAAGGCGATTAAACTTCCCTTTGCAAAAATTATACAGAGAGTTATAAACATAAAGGGCATTATCATACCAGCCACCATAAAGATCCATGAAGAGGAATCCTCATCATCCTTTAGCCTTTCATAACCAAGAATCTCATTCTTAAATCTGGTAAAGAGAGGTAAAAAAAATAAAAAAGAAAAGAATAAACCATATGTTGCAGATATAATTGCTGTAGAAAGGCCTGGCCCAATGGCTGATTTGTCATCTATATTCATCATAACCAGAGCTGCTCCAACCAGAAAACCAACCAGGCCACCTGACAGCGTTGATTTAAATGCAAGGTCTTGGGAGTCTCTGAAGCGGTATAAATCTTCCTTTGAAATTTCTTCTTTTCTTTTTATGAGATAAGTAAAACTCTTTTCAAAGATAAATAGATTGCCCGTTAAGACCTGGGGAGACAATGCTGCCAACATAATCATAATAGAAGGAGGATCGAAATAGAGACCAGGACTCACCCTGTTCAATAAACAAAAGATAACAAATCCCAAGATTATTATAGCAGAACCAATAAAAAACATAAGACCTCCTTAACCTCTTCTTAATCTTTATTTAATCTGCCTCTGTTATGGAGAGATTATATTGACGAATTTCTTTTGTCAAATTATATATTCTCATAGGTTGCCATAATGCTCTTCCTGTTCCTGGATACATCTGATAAAACTACGAGCTTCAATGTATGAATCCTTGTGCACCTTTATTTCATTTCTAATTAGCAATAAGGCTATTACACCTCATGAATATTTCTCTATCAATAACCACCATGAGATAGTCAAAAACTATTTGACTTTTTAATCTATTTATATAACACAATAATATATATCGTTAACAAAACAAAGGGCTTCATAATATGAAAAAACTGACACTTGAGAATAACATTGAAATCTACGGCCTGGACATGCTCACTGCTCAATTTGTTTATAATGAAATTTATGAAGATAATGTTTACCTGAAAAATAATATCACAATAAAGAATGGAGACACCATATTTGACATAGGAGCAAACATAGGACTCTTTACAAAATTTGTCTGTGAAAACAATAATGATATAACTGCCTATACCTTTGAACCGGTTCCACAGATCTTTGAGGCTCTTGAAAAAAATCTAAGTGAATTGAAAGGAAATATAATAAACATAAACAAAGGTATTGGCAATGAAATAAAAGAAACCGAGATTCTCTTTTTTCCCCATGTGAGTGCTGATTCAGCCATTGTGCCCGTTGAATTCAATAGAAAGATCAAAATGTTTGTTAAGAGTTTTGATGAAACTATTGCTCAGATGGCCCCTGCTGCAAAGAAAATACCCAAGCCATTGAGGTCAATAGTTTTAAAACTTCATAGAAAATGGCTCTATCGCAGCAAAAGAGTGAAAATTCAACTTACAACAATATCTGACATCATAGATCAATATAATATTACAAAAATAGACCTCATGAAAATCGATGCAGAAAACTATGAATGGCAGGTATTACAGGGCATAAGGGATGATCACTGGAAAAAGATTAGACAGATTTCAATGGAGATTCATTCTCATATTAAGGATGGCGATGATATGCATAATCAAGTGAAGAGCCTTCTAGAAAACAATGGCTTTACGATTTATATTGATATGGATGATCCCATGACAAAGGTTGGCATCTATATGCTCTATGGAAAAAAATGAAAGTTCTCTCTAAAAATAACTTGTATCCTCCTTCATTATCAATAGAATAAAATAAAAAAACTCAACTCTTTGAAACAATTTTGCAGCCCTCAACGAGAGGGTACAATGAGATTATTTAAAGACATTAAACCATCACAAAGAAAATGGAGAAAATATGACTTTGGAGGCCCTGCCTTCAACCTGGTCATTATGATGGCTCTTCCTTTAATTGTATATTACCTTTACTTTGCAGTTCACTTTAACAATGGCATGCCCTTGCCAATTGAGAATATATCCTTTGGTCCCTTTAATAGTTTTTGCCAGAGCATTATGCCCTCATGGACAGCTGTAGCACTCTATTTATCTTGGTTTTCATTTCAGGCCCTCCTTCAGGCTCTTCTTCCGGGCAAAATATCTCAGGGAAAGGCTCTTAAGGATGGATCTCACCTGAGCTATAAACTCAATGGGCTTCTTTCATTTATCATTACTCTTGGTACAATTGCAATCCTCATATATTTTAATATCATTGATACAGCTATTATCTACAATAACCTTGGAGCCCTCATCTCTGTTGTAATGATATTCAGCCTTCTCATGAGCATCTTTCTCTATTTCTACGGCAAAAAAAGATCTCCAGACTCAGAGAGATCAGGAAATATAATTCATGATTTTTTTATGGGATCATCCCTTAACCCTCGAATCGGTTCTTTTGATTTGAAATTCTTTTGTGAGGCTCGTCCTGGACTCATTCTGTGGATTCTAATCAATGCTTCATATATGGGACTTCAATATAAACTCCATGGTACAGTAACCACAGCAATGATTCTGGTAAATATAATGCAGTTCTGGTACATTCTTGATTACTATCTTCATGAAGAGACAATCCTCACGACCATGGATATTGCCTATGAAAACTTTGGATTCATGCTCACCTTTGGTGATCTTGCCTGGGTTCCCTTTACCTATTCTCTCCAGGCATTATTTCTGGTTAACCACCTTCATCACATACCCCTCTGGGGTGCAGGTCTCATCCTACTTATAAATATAGGGGGATATTTTATCTTTCGACAGGTTAATCTTCAAAAACATAATTTCACCTTTGATGCGGAGAAACCAATCTGGGGCAAAAAGCCAGAATTTATTAAAACCCAAAGAGGCACAAGACTTCTGGCTTCAGGATTCTGGTCGTGGTCTCGGCACTTCAATTATGTTGGCGATATACTCATGGCAACTGCCTGGAGTCTCCCTACACTCTTCTTTACTCCGGTGACCTATTTTTATCCCATCTACTTTGCCGTGCTTTTGATTCATCGTGAGCGGAGAGACAATAAACACTGTGCCATAAAATACGGAGAGGATTGGGATCGGTACTGTGAAAAGGTGCCATCACGTATTATACCAAAAATTTATTGAGTAGAATGATGAAAGAATATGACAAAGAACTAGTGAGAAGACAATCAAAGTTAAAAGATTCTGATATCCTGGCCCAAGTGCCAGGACAGTACCATTAAGTTAAAGAAAACTATGATAGCATAAGAGTTGTGATGGTATTCTGATTAATGCCTGAGGATTGTCCGAGTTCCCCAAGGCAGTAATCGGAGTGCCATCACAGCTCAAAACTAAATCAAGTCTATAAGACTATATTAACCAAATGACAAATTAGAGCATAGATTAAAATAATTAAACATCCTCCATTGTAGGATAAAAAATATAAGCAAAAAAAAATTTAATAAGGAAGAATAAAACATGAACAACAACATCATACCATTAAGTGAACGAAAATATGACTGGTTCTTTATCATTATATTTTCTGTATTTGTTTTCACCTCTCTTGCTGCTGATCTGGTTAATGGAGTTTCAGCCCCATCAGCTGATCACTCATATTTTTGGGCACGAGCAGTGTACAACCTCTATGCAGTGGGCACTGATCCTCTTCTTATTGCAAATCCCAAGTACCTTCAGGTTATGACCTTTATATCAGCCTTTATCTTTGGTCCCTTTTATATTGTACTGGTCTATGCCTTTCTTAAGGGTAAAAACTGGATCAGGCCTTTTGCTCTCATCTATACAGGTATGATCATCGAAAGCATGATAGTTCTCCTCATAGTTGAATTTACCGGTGATACCTCTTTTATTACAAAGATGAGTACTGGCATTAAAACAGCAGAAGAGTTGGCTAAGAGCGGACTTACTCCTGATCTCATCGTTCAAAAACCGGTGAAATTTCTTCTCTTTAACCTGCCCTATAAGATTGTTCCCATTATCCTTGCAGTGAGAATGTGGAAGGATAAACCCTTCAGTCGAAAATAAGAGAAAAAGGCTGTAATGAGAACATTGGGCAGCCTTTTTTTTTCCATGCATTATTATTCATTTATGTTTTATTAGACTTAGATTTCATACCTCAAATAATGCTTGATCTTTAAATTTATATTCATACACTATATGAGTAATAAAAAATATAGAAGGTATGAAGATGAAAATTGGTTTTATCGGTCTGGGAAAGATGGGCGGCAATATGGTAGAAAGACTTCTGGCTGGAGGTCACAACATTATTGCCTATGATGTAAATAAACCTGCCATTGATGCAGCAGCGTCAAAGGGTGCTGAAATAGCCCGGGATTTTAATGATATTATTCATAAACTTGAATCACCCAAGGTTATTTGGAGCATGCTTCCTGCTGGAGAGATAACTGACTCCACTATTGATGAACTGTCATTGAATCTCCAGGAGGGGGATATTATTATTGATGGTGGAAATTCCTTTTACAAAGATTCAATAAAGAATTCTAAAAAACTAAAGAAAAAAAACATCCTATTTCTTGATGCAGGAACCAGTGGAGGGATCTGGGGATTAAAAGAAGGCTATTGCCTCATGGTTGGCGGTGAAGAAAAAGCCTTCAAGCATTGTGAAAAACTATTTTCAACCCTTGCTCCTGAAAATGGTTATGCTCACGTGGGACCATCGGGTTCTGGACACTACACCAAGATGATTCACAATGGCATTGAATATGCAATGCTTCAGGCCTATGGAGAGGGATTTGAAATTCTCAAGGCAAAAAAAGAATTTAATCTGGATCTTCATAAAATATCTAAACTCTGGAACAATGGCAGTGTGGTTCGCTCATGGCTTCTAGAACTCTCTGAATTAGCCTTTAAAGAGGATCCTGAGCTTTCATCAATAGAAGGATACGTAGAAGACTCAGGAGAAGGAAGATGGACTGTAGCAGAGGCAATGGAGAGCAATGTGCCTGCTCCGGTTATTACAATATCTCTTATTCAACGTTTTGCATCTCGACAAAAAGAGTCATTTAGCGCAAAGGTTATTGCAGCCCTGAGAAATCAGTTTGGAGGCCACGGTTTGAAAAAGAAATAATACCATAATTGAGGAAGTCAATATGCCAAAAGAGAATGAAGAAATCATATGCAGTAAATTAAAAAAAGGAGATGACAATGCTCCTCTGCAGAACTTCACCCTCATTATCTTTGGAGGGGCTGGAGATCTCAGCAGCCGCATGCTGATACCTACCCTTTTTCACCTCTTTAATGATGATCTTTTACCAGAGAAGTTCTCAGTTATAGGAGCAGGAAGACGTGACCTCAATGATGAAGGTTTTCAAAAACATTGTGTCACATCCATTGAAACATATTACAAGGATTTCTATGAGTCTGAAGTTCTCAATAAATTTTTACAACGTATTTTCTTCTTTCAAATTGATTCAAAAGACACTTCTCAGTATTCATTACTCAGTAACAAAATTAAAGAAAAGACTACTCCTGATGAAAATGGAAAAAAAAATATAATCTATTATCTCTCTGTTCCGCCATCTGCAACTTCCTCAATTGTTTCAAACCTGGGACCACAGCTATTAGATGATGATTCTTATAATACAAAAATAATAATTGAAAAACCCTTTGGAAGAGATACCAAAAGTGCAGAAGAGCTCACAACTATTTTACATGATTCATTTTCAGAAAACCAGATATACCGTATCGATCACTATCTGGGTAAAGAAACCGTACAAAACGTCATTTTCTTTCGCTTTGCCAATAGCATTTTGGAACCTCTGTGGAACAGAAACTACATAGACAATGTACAGATAACTGTTGCTGAAGACATAGGCATCGAACATAGAGGAAACTTCTATGAGCAATCAGGCATCATAAGAGATATTATTCAAAATCATATGATGCAGCTCATTGCGTTAATTGCTATGGAAGCCCCCGTTGGTTTTGATGCTGATTACATTCGGGATGAAAAGGTAAAGATTTATAATTCAATGAGAGAAATGAACAGATCAATGCTTCTACAAAATATTGTTTTGGGGCAATATGACAAAGGCATTGTTGATAAAAAGAAAATTCAACCCTATAGAGAAGAAAAGGATGTTTCACCTCAATCAACAGTGCCGACATTCTTTGGAGGAAAATTCTTTATTGATAATTGGCGGTGGTCAGGAGTTCCCTTTTACGTGAGAGCAGGTAAAAGATTGAAGAAAAGAATTACTGAAATATGCATTGAATTCAAACATCCTCCATTGCGATTATTTGGAGATACCTGCAGCCGCTATGACCCAAATCTTTTATTCATAACAATTCAACCAGAAAACAAAATTGCATTTAATATAGGAATTAAATATCCCAATAAAATCAATGAGATTCAGCCGGTTCAAATGAAGTTCAATTATGAAGATTTCTTTGGCCCAACTCATCATCCCCCCTATGAACGCCTTCTCATGGATTGCATTAAAGGAGACCTTTCTCTCTATGCAAGGGAGGATGGAATCAAATCAATGTGGCATATTGTTGACCCAATCATAAAATACTATGAAGAGAATAGACCTATTGATTTTCCCAATTATAAAGCTGGTTCCTGGGGGCCTGATGCTGCTGAGGACCTTCTAAAAAATGATGGCCGAAAGTGGCACACAACATAGGGGGATGCCAATGAGCACAAGTAGAATTGAAATAGTGGAGTCAATCAATGAATTCGCCACCCTATTAAAGGACATATGGATCTCTGCAGCGATACAATCTATTGAAAGCAATAATTTTTTTTCTGCTGCCCTCTCCGGAGGCAATACTCCTCAGGTGATATACAAATCTCTGGCTGAAATAATACCCATTGAAATATGGAACAAGACAAGACTCTTTCAGGTTGACGAGAGATATGTTTCACCAGAGCATAAAGACAGCAATAGAAAAATGATATCTGAAACTCTTATAAAATCCCTCCCTTCGACAAAAGCTGAGTTTCATAATATAGATACTGATCTTTCAATTGAAGAATCAGCAAAAAGCTATGAATCCCTTATAAAAAACAAAGTTACCTGCCACAACAAGATCCCCTCCCTTGATCTGGTGATACTTGGTCTAGGAACTGATGGTCATACGGCATCTCTTTTTCCTGAAAGCATTGTTTTAGATGAAAAAGAACGTCTTGTCTCACCTGTCTATACATCCTCCGAAATGCATGATCGCATTACCATGACCTATCCTCTTCTCAACAAGGCTCACAATATTATTTATTTTATCAGTGGCGCTGAAAAGGCAGATGTATTGCATAATCTTTTAGAAAAAACCTATTTTCACTATCCTGCTGCAGAAATTAGACCAGAAAATGGATCATTGACTTTTCTCTGTGACAGGGAGTCTGCATCGAAACTCTATCAATAAAACTGAGTTTCTTTTTCATTATCAAAGGACTTAAATCTATTTTTTTTAAAAAAAAGTATAAAATTCCTTGCATGATTCTGTCGATAATTTACATATGTCCACAGTAAAATTCCAATGAATTTTCTTGGGTCTGCTCTCCACCTTTAAAAAGCGAGAGCCTTGGAAAAGGGCTTAAACCAATTGGTTTAAGCCCTTTTCTTTTTTATAGCCAATATTCAAATACCTCTTTCATATACCTTGACAAAAATAAGTAATTCTGCTATGAGCTTACAAAAGGATTAATTATGAAAAAAATATTAACTGTTTTATCTCTAATCATTGTATTCTCCCCTGGCTGCAGCAATAAAACCACAAAGGGGCCCCTCATCATAAAGATGAATCATGGAAAGGATCTCATCCCCCAAAATACAACTCAGAATCAAAAAAATAGATATATTGGATATATGCTCTATGACCTTTCGGAAAAAAAGGTTATTGAGAGCTTTAATAGCAGAAAGACCTTTATTCCAGCTTCAACTCAAAAAGTAATTACAACCATTGGAGCATTGGATATTTTGGGCAAAAATTATAAATTCAAAACAATACTGGCAAAAACAGGATTTATAAGAGATGGTATTCTTCATGGAGACCTCATTATCAAGGGCTATGGAGACCCCCTCTTTTCAATGAATAATCTTATGATTTTTGTCACTGCCTTAAAAAAAGTGGGTATAAAAGAAATTGAAGGAAGCATTATCTATGATCAAAGTCATCTTCCTTTTATTCAACGACTTAACCCGGACATGGATAATGACCTGTCTTATAATACTAGTGTAAGTGCTCTATCACTTGATTTCAACTCAATCTGGGCTCACTGGCTTGTTCGAAGACGTAAAAATCAGTATTCCCTCACCCTTACACCTTCACATGAGGGTAATAGAAACGTCATTGATCACAAGAAAAGAAAAGATTATATAACCTATAGCTATAATAAAAGAAACGGTCGAGAAACCTGGTCACTCAATAAGGCAGTAAAAAAATATTATGGAAGCAAGCGTATACCGGTTAAAGACCCTGGACGTCATAGTGCCTTTATGCTTCAAAAACTATGCAATATTACTGGAATAAAAACCAGTAACAAAATTAAAGCAGGTGTCATGCCATCAAGTGCTCAAATAATATCAACCCACAAGAGTCCTTCAGTGTTATCAATGTCTGGCGCACTGATAACATACAGCAACAATATGATGGCTGAGCTCTTAGCACTATCTACAGCAAAAAAACTTACAGGCAAAAACCTTAATCAGAAGGATGCAATGTCTGCTATAGTAAATCATTACAAGAAGAAGATTCCTTCTATTTCATGGAAGGGTATAAATCTTATCAATGGCTCTGGCCTTACGAGCAAAACTCGCCTCACACCAGAACAGCTCACGGGTTTCCTCATCTATGCTGACAATCACTATTATGGCAGAAGATCATATCGTGATCTCTTAACACCAGGGGGTTGGGGATGGTCAATGAAAAAGAGACTCTATACTCCTGAGGTGGCATTTAAGGTATGGTCAAAGACAGGAACTATCAATTATTCTCTGGGCCTCAGTGGTTATCTCTTTGGAAAAAGTGGCAAGGAGTATGCCTTCACAATCTTTGTAACAGATTATAAAAAACGCTTTGATTTTGAAAAAGTACCACAGAATAGAGATCCTAAGGTTTTAAAGAAGGTCAACAAATGGATCAAAGTAACGAAAAAGAATATGGACACACTTGTAATGAAGTGGATTTCTACCTATTAATTTATACGTTCTTTTGATATATTTCATGAGAGGGAACAATTGAGAAAACTGATTGTTCTCTCTTTGAATGCTGAATCATTCCCCTGGCTACATTTTCACCCTTGATGCCCTTGTACTTTTTAAGAGGTCCAAAAAAGAGAAAGCTTAGTATTTTATAAAACACCGTACCAAGGACTTCTCCAAGACGAAACTCATCTCTCTCTCCAAGAAGCAATGATGGCTGATAAATTGTCATTGAGGAGTAATTCATTTCTTTCAGAGTATTTTGCACCTCTCCCTTGACCCTGTTGTAAAATATTTTTGATTCAGCATTTGATCCAAGGGCTGTTACAACATGTCCTTCTGTAGCTCCATTGTTTTGAGCCAATTGTGCTGATTTAATAACGTAGGTATAATCAACTTTTTTAAAATTGTCCTGAGAACCTGCCTTTTTTATTGTAGTGCCAAGAGCACAGAAAAAAACATCACAGCCAAAGGAATCATTTAATGTTTGAAGATTATCAAAATCAGCGATGTGGACAAAAAGTTTTGGTGATGAGAAATCAAGATTTCTTCTTGCAAGAACGTGAACCTCTGTAAAGAAATCATCATCCAGCAATCTCTTTACCAGATTTTTGCCAACAAGGCCTGTTGCCCCTGCAATCAATACTTTTTTCATAATTCATCACCTTCTATTATATATTTCAATTCATCTGCAATGAGACCGAAGAACTCTTGATCCATATATGAATAATGCCAGCCCAGATGGGCATTACAATTTCCACAGAATGCATAGATCCAGGGAATATTTTTAAACCACGTATATTCCAGGGTATATTGTCCCCAGGTTAAACATCCTGGTGCTCTCTTAAAGGTTCGAACGTGAAAAAATTTATGTGCAGGATTTGTAAAAAAGTGTTCCCATGAACCATCAATATAATAATTAAATGAGGGCATTGTTATGAAAAAATTACAGCTTCTGCAGATAAATTTTTCTTTTGAAGAATACTCTTCATCTTGAAAGTTTTCCTTAAAAAAAACTTCATCATGAACCTTTATCTCTGGTTCTTTACAGTGAATTGAATTATTTAATAGTATCATATCTCAAACTTCTCTATAAATAATATCCTCACAGAAGATATCTGCAATAACTATTTTTAAATTATTTTAATCCATAGAATACAAAGGCATCTTCACTGTAAAGGTTGTGCCAACATTTATCGTGCTCGCTACTTCAATTTTGCCCCTATGGCGATCAACAATACCATATATAACTGCAAGTCCCAGTCCTGTACCCCGCCCTGTTTCCTTGGTTGTAAAAAAAGGATCAAAAATCTTGTTCAGCGTTTCTTCATCAATGCCAATACCATTGTCACTAATTTCAATTATGATTTCATTATCAATAAACTTTGAGATTATAGATAAAACTCCATCATCGGGCATTGCATCTGCAGCATTTATAGCAAGATTGTTTATAACCGATCTCATCTGATTTTTATCCATTCCTGAATCTGGCATTGCAGCATCAAGATTCATTTTAATGGTTATGTTTTGAAAGTTAACATGCTTTCTCAAAATAGTCATTGTTTCTGAGATTATTTTATTTATGTTGAGAAGTTCTTTTTCAGATTTGGTTTCTCTGGCAAAATCTAAAAGACCTCGAACAATATCACGACATCTCTTTGTTTCATCTACAATTGTTGCAATATCATCTTTATATTCTGACTTTTCTAAATCTTCAAGGAGTAGACTGCTGAATGTTAATATTCCAGTTAAGGGGTTATTTATCTCGTGAGCTATACCTGAAGCCAGACGTCCGAGAGATGCAAGTTTCTCTGATTGAATGAGAGCTTTTTTTGCATTCATTAAGTCTTCATAGGAGTTCTTCAATTCAGAGGTTGTTGCCTTCAGAGTATCAATGGTATATGGAAGACACATCTCATTCTCCGCAAGACCACGGTGAATAGCAACTGCATGTTCTACACAGGTATTATATCCGCATGCACCGCAGTTTAGTTCATCTTCAACCTCATATTTACCCATCTTGATTAAGATAGGTTCAAGCTCTCTTCTATCGGGAGCAGACTGACGCTGATCATCAGCAACAAATTCCCTAGAAAAATCAATATCCTTAAATCGATTTACATCTTCTTCCCATTCTTTATGATCTAAATTACCATAGCGATATTGAGTATAATTACTGATGTATCCTCTTCTATTGAATTGAGTAAGCTTACTGGTCATGCCTGGCCCCATGATGCAACCATTACATGATAATACCTCTAAAAATTTGACGTTTTCAACCTCAGTTGAAAAATCCTTTATTGCCTGAATAAACTGCTTCGTTCCATCAGTGGCAATTATATTGGTATTCATAAGATTTTCTTCTATACCAGCTGATTGTAGAATCCCTCTTCCTATGGGATATAAAGCACCCTTACCAGGATGAGGAGGATCAAAATCTGAAGATTCCACTTCTGAAGGAGTAATATCAAACTTCTTAAATAAATTTCGCAGTTCTATAAAGGTGATAGCCTCTGTAATATCATCAGATCTATCTGATTCATCTTTCTTTGCCAGACAGGGACCGATAAATACAATATCAACATCACTGCCATAATACTCATGTATTACCTTTCCAGCAGCCACCATTGGAGATGATATGGGCATCAGATTCTCTTTTAATTGGGGATAATATTTTTCAACATAGGCAACCACTGCAGGACAGGTAGAACCTATATAATGACTATCTTTTTGCTCTACTACATCTTTATAATGCTGAGAAACCAGGTCAGCACCAAAGGCAACCTCAACAACGTGATCAAAGCCCAGGGTTCTGAGCATTCCTGCAACCTTTCTGTAGCTAATATCTGGAAACTCTGCCGGGAAAGTAGGTGCAATTGCAGCAGCAGTTTTCTTTTTAGATGCTAAGAGTTTTTCAACCTCTTCTGTTGAATTTCGTACTTTTTTAGCCTTCTGTGTACATACTCGAACACAGTTTCCACAGCCAATACAGCGATCAACTATAACTTCAGCCTGGCCTCCTTCAATACGAATTGCATGAGCAGGACATTCTCTTACACAGGAATAACACACCCTGCATTTTTCTTTAATAGTCTGAATTAATGGAATCTTATTTTCTTGTATCATATTTTTAATCCTAAAGACATGATAATTCTTCTATATTATTAATAAAGAAGATAATTATTTTATTATAAAAAAAATGTAATAATTACAAAAAGGTCTTCATAACTGATAAATGTATAAGATACTGCTCTATTATAAGGAGTAAATTAAACCTCTAATTGATAAAGAAGAACCTTAATTTTTAGATTATTGTAATTCATTTAATTAAAATAAAAATTAATTGCACAATAATCTATAAAATTTACTAATGTAATCAACAATTAAGTGGAGAAAAAGATGAAAATTACAGATGGTGTTTATGGATATTTATGGCAAAGTATGTTTGAAAATAACTGCAACTCCTATTATTTCGGAGAACCCTTTAATATCTTATTTGATCCAGGTCTAAAAAATCACGTAGATAATCTATTTATAAAAATGAAAGAGGATGGAATTGATCCTGCTTCAATAAAATATATTGTAAATACTCACTGTCATCCTGATCATTTTGAAGGAACATTAAAATTTCTAGATAAAGATATTCCAGTATGCATGCATAAAGATGAAATAGATTTTTATAATGAGCAGGGACCGATGTTTTTCAGTATGTTTAACATGGAGTTTCCAAATATTGATTTTAAACATCAATTGACTGAAGGGCCCTGGGAGATTGAAGGAGAAACTCTTGAGATTACCCATACCCCAGGTCACTCTCCCGGATCAATGTGCATTTTATGGAAAGAGAAAAAAACTCTTGTTTGTGGAGACCTGATATTTGACCAAAGCTTTGGACGAGTTGACTTTCCAGGTGGAGATCCCTCTGCTTTAATAAAAAGCATACATAAAATTTCTGAACTGGATATTGAGCATCTACTCCCTGGACATATGAACCATATTTCAGGAAAAGAACATGTAGAAGAAAACTTTAAACTGGTAAAGGCATACCTGAAAAATCTCTAATCAAAGAGAGTCAGCTGCTTGTCTCTTTTCGTTTCTTTTTCTAGAGAATTGGTCTTAGGAGAATCAAAGACTGTGCGACCACCCCATTTTTTTGAATGCTGTTTTTCATGTTGAATAACCCTTTCAAAATCTGCCATTGGCGCACTGTTCTTTTCATAACTGAGTACCTTCTGATGAAGATTTTTCAATGACCTTTGTTTATCACTATAGGTGATTTTTGATCTCTCAATAGTTTCTTTCATAAAATGTATTGTTTCATCATAAACAGTAATTGGAACAGGAAATGGATGTCCATCCTTTCCTCCATGGGCAAAGGAAAAACGTGCTGGATCTTTAAAACGGGATGGAGTCCCATGAATAACCTCACTCACAAGGGCTAATGATTGGAGAGTACGAGGACCCAGACCATCAATCAAAAGTAGATCTTCAAAATTTTGAACCTCAGTTTCATATGCCACAGCTAAAACTGCACCCAATCGTTTTAAATCAACATCTCTTGATGCAACTTCATGTTTTCTGGGCATGATAATTGATCGAGCCTCAGCAATAGACCTCTGAGGAGTTTCTTGTGAGAATGAAAGAATTCCTTTTCTAGTATTATCTGCTTTTTTATGAACCAGATTTAATATCTCTCCTCTGTTTTGTCCATATATAAGGGTATGAGGCTCTTCAACAAAAGATTTTATTTCAGGAGAGTGCCAGTGATAACGTCTCGCCATTGCAGATTTGTCATCCATTCCCTGCTGGACAACAGCCCATTTGCCACTCTTTGATAATATAAAAGAATGAAGATAAATCTGAAAACCATCCTGCATTGCAGTATTATCAATTTTAGCAGTTAATCTACTGTTTCGAACAAGATCTGCACCATCGAGGCCTGTTGAGTCACCAATGGCTAAAAGTTCATCAGGAGTTCTTCTGGAGTATCTACCTCGACCTCCGCAGATATAGAGACCTGTTTGTTTTGAGATGGGATTTAATGATTTTTTTAAAGCTGTTATTACTGAAGTGGTAATTCCAGATGAGTGCCAGTCCATACCTAATACAGCTCCTAGAGACTGAAACCAAAGTGGATCACTGAGGCGTTTTACTGCTTCATCAGAACCATAGTGTTCAATAATATTTTCAACTATTGCACCACCGAGTAGAGACATTCTCTCTGCGAGCCATTTAGGAACGGTGCCGTAATGTAATGGTAAATCTGCATGACCCGATCTATACATAACACAAGTGTAGTAAACATGCACGTAGCTGTCAATCTAAAAATTCAAAATTATCTGATAATCCTCATCCATATCATAGGTTAGTTCAACTTCATTGCCATCAGTTTTTATAAAAGGTGTGATACGAGCATGTTTAAAAATATGAAGCATACTGGCATTTTCATACAAGACATAGGCTACCAGCTTCTTTATCCCTCTATCTTTTGCTATATCAAACATATCATCAAGCATAGAGGACCCAATACCCATTCCATGAAACTCCTCATCTACTACAAAGGCTAACTCATAGACATTTTCTTTTTCATAATATGCATAACGTCCTTCAGCAATGATTCGCTCTACACCTCTATTAAAAATAACACCAACAATAGACATAACCTGAGTATAATCAATATTAACATAGGATTGCATTTTTTCATGGGGCATAGAACGTATGCGTGAAAAATATCGAAGATATTTTGATTCATCAGAAAATTCATAGAACAATCTTCTCATCATATCCTCATCTGATGCCTTTATTGGTCTAAAATTTACTTCAAAATCATTTTTAAATAATCGAACTGTTTCATATTTCGAAGGATATTTTAAAGCATTCTCTATGCGGTAAATCTGATCTTCATAGAGAATACCCTTTTCTCTTGCCTCTTTTATAAGATTTTCTCTGTGTTGAGGGTGAGCTATTTCAATAAGGGCCAGACATCTTTCTCTGATAGATTTTCCAAAAAGATTTGCAATTCCATATTCAGTAACAACGTATCGAGTTGTTCCAAGGGTTGACCTTATCAACTCCTGATTAACCAAAAGTGAAATTACGATATTACTTTCACCATTATAATCGATTGATTTCAATACAACAATAGATTTACCATCACGGGATTGTGTTGCAGCTAATGAAAAATTCAATTTACCATCAAAGGCAGCAACCTGTAGTTCCTTTCTTGAAATTTGAACTGCATCACCGGATATATCAATTTTTTTTACATTTAATATGCTAACAAGCTTTTGAATCGAAGGCATTGATTTTTGAAATTGTGACGAAAGAAGAGAACGAATTATTACATCTGGATTTTTATCAATAAAATCATAAACCTCTTGGGATCCAACACAGGAAGATGCAATTATTCCCTTTTGCATACCAAATATACCTCCCTTGGCTAAAGCTCCCTCTTGGGAAAGTTTTATAATCCAATCACTAATGACGTGTGCTCTGATTAAAAGATCTCTTCGCTTTACAAGAGAATCTCCAATTGCATTAAATATTCGTCCTGCTCCCATTGAAACAGTTGAACCATCTTCAACAAGGTCAGATACGTGCTTTCCAATTTTACGCATAATTGAATCATATGATGAAACCTCAAATGTCAATATTGGCTCATCACTCTCCAAAACATAATCAAAGGAATCAAGAGATATATTCGTACTTTTTCCAGTATTGGGCACATTGGGATTCATCTCTGCAATAGTTATTGTTGATTTTTCAATTACTAATGATGATATATCATTTACCGGGCCAAGATTTACCATTCCTTTACTGTCAGGCATGGTTGTTTGTATTATAGCAAAATCAATACCTATTGCACCTGAGACAAAGAGATATGGTAATTCAGCCATTGTAGTTGGCACAAAATCAACATTCCCCTTGTTAAAGGACCGGCTAATTGTTTCACCAACAGTAAATGTTTTAAGACGTCCCTTTGATTTAATCTGATCAGTCATAGAAAAAATATCAACCAGTGTAGCAATTTGAATAAATTCCAGATCAATGAGATTATAATGATCGCTCTCAAGAATTTCCCGAATAGTTTTTACAGGAGTGACAGAACCGCTGGAAAGATACAACCTGCTCCCCGGTTTAATCATATCAAAGAGTTTTTCAGTTGTAATCAATTTATTATTACTTTTATTCATTTAAAACCCCTGTTAAATGTATCGGTATAATACTTTAACCTCATAAAGAAAACATATTTAAAATAACGGAAAGACTTCTTTATATTAAAACATCAATATCCTTATGTTCTATGTATTTCCTTATATACTGCAATTCCAAGATTTTCTAGATAGTAGGGTTTTTTCAGGTAAGCCCCTGCACCAAGACGTAGTGCCTCTTTCACTCTATCAGTTTCAGAAAAACCACTGGCAATTATGGCTTTAATATGAGGCTTTATTTCTTTTAAAACCATAAAGGTTTCTAAACCATCAATTCCCGGATCCATAATCATATCAAGAATTACAAGTTTTGGATCTAATTGATCAATAATCTTTATAGCCTCTTCTCCTGATGCTGCAGTATGTACTATGTAACCAAGGCGCTCAAGCAAAGCCCTTGAAATTTTTCTCTGCTCTTCGATATCATCTACAACAAGAATTGACTCTCCATTGCCTGAAAAATCTTTTATATCAACAATCTCAACCTCATCAGAGGGAATATCTCTACATAATGGGAAATAAATTTCAATTACAGTACCTGTCTTATTTGAACTTGAAATATCTATATAACCGTTGTGATCTTGTACAGTGCCCCATACAATTGCCATGCCAAGACCTGTGCCGCTTCTCCCCATTATTTTTTTTGTATAAAAGGGTTCAAAAATATGAACAATATCTTCATCATCAATACCGCTTCCCTGATCCTTCACAGAGAGTACTATGTATTCTCCCGGTTCAACTGAATCATAGCCTGCAAGTTGAATATCAAGATACCTGCTGGCAACCTCAACATCAACTATACCTCCATCAGGTTGAGCCTCTGCAGCATTTAACACTAAATTTAATAGCATCTTTTTCAGATGTATTTGAGATCCCTTAATATTCAATTTTTGTTGAGGAAGTGTTTTTTTTATTTTTACATGAGAATGATTATTTGTTATATCAATATATTCAGGAGACTGAAAAAAATCATCTATAATTGAATTTATATCAATCACCATCATATTAGCAACACTTCTTCTGGCTAAGGATAATAAATCTTGAACAATAGCAGCTGCCTTTAATCCTGAATCTCTTATGGTTTCAATTGGCTCTTTGAGGTGGCTTGACTCATCGAGATCTAAGAGCAATAAATCTGGATAACTTACAATGCCGGAAAGAACATTATTTAGATCATGGGCTACTCCTCCAGCAAGTAAACCGAGAGCTTCCATCTTTTCTGATCGTTCAAGTTTTTGATGCATAAGTTCTCTTTCAACTTCAATTTTTTTTCTCTCAGTAATATCTCTAGTTACACCCATAATTCCAGATGGTTTTCCATCATCACCAATAATAAAGGAAGATGTAACCTCTGTCCAAAAGGTTGTTTTATCTTTTTTGTACATCTCCAATTCAATAACTGATTTGCTATTATAATCTCCTGATTTTTCACTCAACCGTATTTGTTCTCCAATTTCAGAAATTGCTTTTTGCAGGGATTGTGGCGTTAAGAAGTCATAAACGCTGAGAACATTTAATTCACTTTCATCCCATCCGTGAACCCTTGATGCTACAGGACTCAGATAGGTATAATTCATTTCCAGATCCATTGACCATATTACATCATTAATTTGTTTAGTCATATAACGGTACTTCTCTTCACTCTCTCGAAGGTACCGTTCAATCTTCTTTCTAACCTCAATCTCATAGTTCAAGCTATCTTTGGCTTTAACAAGTTCAAGTTGTTCTGTCTTCATTTTATCAACAAGTTTTGATTCTCTTTTTGTAATTGCTTCCAGTTGTCTAACTAAAACAGATGATGATATTGCAGTAACTATATTTAATAATAAGAAACTAACAAGAGCTAGAAGAGCCCTCAAAAATGTTTTAAAGTAAATAATATCATCATTATGTATTACAATGAATTGATAATATAAGATAAGTATTATAACATTTAAAGCAATTGTGACAAGAGCAGCTCTGCTACCAAGTAATAATGCAGCAAGGATAGATGATGTAAAAAGCCAAAAAGGTCCTCCACTAAAAATTCCTACAGAATAGACAATTCCTATTCCCATTAGAATAGATAAAAATATCAATCCAATAGTACGAATTACATATTGTATTGAATTAACAAAAAAAAGTATACATAGAACTATGTAAGCAACAAGAGTGACAATGACTAAAGGATAAAAACCAGATTTAAACTGCATATATAGTGAAGGCAAAACTAAAAAGGTTCCAATCAACAAGCAAATGCCTGTGAAAGACCGAAGAATAATCTCCCTCCAGAAATTAATTTCTGTGGACTCTAAATTTGGTATAATGAGTCTTTTAAAAAACAACTTAATATTCATAAAACCTTTTTAAAGAACCTCATTTCTTTTTATAACAAGAATTGTTACATCATCAGTAGTCTCATAGTTTTTAAGACTATCAAGAATGTTAATTTTAATTTCATCAGCCGACGATTTTCCACAATCATTGATTAAACTTTTTAGATATTCATCACCGTACATATCAGTCTCAGGATCACGGAAGTTTTTTACAGTTCCTGTAGCCCATGCTTCAGTAATGCCGTCAGTATATAAAACCATTACATCACCAGGGTGAAGTTCAAAGGATTTATCATCAACCATTCCTGAGATATCATCCATTAAACCAATCCACATTCCATCAGTTTCAATTAAGTCTACCATAGACTCTTTCTTTCTATAGATCATAATATCCTGATGAAGACCTGCATGAATAAATTTGCCCTCTTCTAAACATGCCAAAACATTGATGGTCATATACTTATCTTCATTGAGGCGTCTGATATTTTCAGTTACCGTTTTGTTTACTACAGATAACAATTCAGATGGTTGCAGACTATCAGATTGATTGAGAGCCAGATGTATACTAGTTTGTACCATCATCATAATAAGACCTGCAGGAACTCCGTGACCGGAAACATCACCTATTACCACCCAATCCTTACCACCTGCATTAATAACATCATAGTAATCCCCTCCAACCTCATCAGCCGGTGCCATATAAGCTGAAATCTCATATCCATCCATTTGAGGATTACCTGGCAAGAGTACGGTTTGAATCTTTTTTGCTAAAATCATCTCTCCCCAGAGAGCATCCTTGGTATTAGTCAATTCATCATTAATTGCAACAAGCTCTTCCATGGTTGCTTGAAGTTCTTCTGTTCGTTCTTCAACTTTGTGTTCAAGTGTTACATTGAGCTCCTCCATTTTCTTATGAACACGGTTAAATCGATTTGCCAATACTCCTGAGATTCCTATTACGAAGGCAAAAAAACCATATTGCGCTATGGATGTTGGATTACCATAGGTAAGAGTAACAATATCTACGATTGTAGTTATAAAGACAATTGACAAACCAATTATCAAATTACCTGGTATAGTATTAAAAATAGATTTTGTGAAAGCCCAAAAAATAGAAAGTAAAATGCTCTTGTTATCAGTAACGGTATATTGCATAAATCGCTTATTAATTTCCTTTACAATTGGAATAAGCAAATTATATATTATAACATATAATAAGATAAAAATAGTTGATAATTGCATAATTCTTAATGGAGTTTCTCTAATACCCATAAGATTTACAGCAACACAAATTAAGCTGATTCCAGATAATATCTTTGAGAATAAAGTCATTCTATTTCTTATCATAAAATCAGTAAGGCCCAGTATTGAGGGTACCAATAGAAAAAGACTAACCATCTCAATATGTTTCAAAATATATGTATCTGTGAAAACTTCAAAAACTATAGGTTCTCTCATGAGAAAGAAAAATGATGAAGAGATCGCAAGAATTCCATAGAATAAATTAAATTTTTCTACAGGTCTGATTAGAAATAAAAAAATATGATAGAGTCCGAAAAAAATATAGATACCTATAAACATAATAGAAAGGATATTAATTCTTTTATGAGTCATGCTTTTTATGGTATTAATATAGTAAGGTGCTTTCATGAAAAATCCGGTTCTGTCATCAAGGGGATCACCAACAATTCGAAATGCTAATATATTTTTTCCTTTTTTCAATACATTATATTTAATAGGAATAATTTCATTTCTCACTGCACGTTCAATGGTAAGTCTCCCTTCTCGTTGTGGATAAATCTCGCGAGCAAGAAGTTTGCCATTACAATAGACCTCCCAGTTACACCCAACTTGTGCAAGAAAAATCCCCAGAGGTCCCATTGTCAAATCTTTGTTATTAACTGTAAATGATGTCACAAAGGTGAAATTCATAGTTTTATGACGCTTTAAGTTAAAATAACTAAACCTTGGAACTCCCTTAAGGCCAAGAGTACGAACCTTCACGGATCGATTGCCCTTATTGCCCTTTATCATTAGCCATTTTATATTTTTTGCAGGTATAGAATTAATCCATTTTTTTTCAAAGCCCTCTCGAACATATAAAGATTCAGTTGTTAGATCTATGGGGATTTCGGCAAATATAGATGATGAAATGAGATATATTATTAGTATTAAAACTTTTTTCACAAAATCACCTATATTTAATTATTATTCATCGTTATATGACAAATTAAGATATATTACCATATAAATATAAATGTTCTATTACTTTTAATCATTTTTTAATTATTTTTTACATTTTCATTGACTGAAGAGCTTAATTTAATATAAATTACTTGACAATAGAAACTAATCCTACAAAACTAATAGGATATTAAATGAAAATTAATACTAAGATTAGATACGGCATTAGAACAATGATAGAGGTAGCACTTCATGATCAAAGTGAGGGCTTACTTCAAAAGGAAATAGCACAGAAACAAAATCTCTCTGACAAGTACCTGGATCATATTATTTCCAGTCTCAAAGAGGGAGATTTACTTAAGAACATTAAGGGAAAAAGAAGCGGATATATTTTAACCAGAGAAGCAGATAAGATTACCATGTTTGACATTATTCATGCATTTGAATCTGAGCTTCTCTCTCTTCAATGCTTTGATGATGAAGATGTATGTAAGAAGCAGGATGTTTGCGCTTCAAGAGAATTCTGGTACAATCTCAATGAACATATTGATCTTTATCTAAAGGATGTATCCCTTAAAACCATGATGGAAAGACAGTCTGAACTCGATGACAAAGAGATTATTGATTGTCCTGTTTAATTCAATGCACAGAAAACCATAATTTTGGTTTTTCTCATACAACTCAATTTCACAGGGTATTTACCCTGTTTTTTTTTGTTTTTTTTCTTGCACCATACTTCATTCTACAATTAACTAATCATTCTCATCAACTGAAAGAAAAATTCCCTTTCAGATATATTATTTCATAGTAAACAGGTAAAATATCATGTCTTCATTTAAAGAAAAGACAACTGTAGTAATTGCAGGAGCAGGACCATCAGGAACAATGGCTGCAATACAATTATTGAAGAGAGATATTAAAGATGTAATAATTGTTGATCGAGTAAAATTACCACGACAAAAACCCTGTGCTGGAGGCATTTCACCAGCTACGGTTAAGTTTTTAAAAAAGATAGACATGGAATCAATATTAAAAGATTGCTCATCAGCTGTAGACATGGGTACATTACGTTTTGTAGGTCCAGATGGCAGTGATAATATTTTTTCAAGCAACCTTAAGGCCCAGGTAATCAATAGAAAAGATTTTGATACTGTATTATTAAATCTGGCAATTGAAATGGGTGCCAAATTTATTTCCGGTTTTACATTGAGAGAATTGATTAAGAATAATGAGGGAGTTATTACAGGGATCAAAGATGGAGATAAAATAATTGAGAGTGCTGTCACCATTATTGCAACAGGTGGCCACAATAAAGATATGAGAAAAAATCATTTTCCTGACAAGAGACCATTAAAAAAAATGGCCTCTCGAATCGGCTGGTGGAAAGACTTTGACCTGATAGATGGTCATCTTGAAATGATTTTTGATAAAGAGCTTCTACCCCATTACGGATGGGTATTTCCTGAAAGCAATGGTATTGTGAATATAGGATTATGCATCTATGAAGAGAATCTTAATGGCAAAACAATAACTGAAGTCTTTAACAATTTCCTTGATAAATATTATGGAGATCGTCTAAAGAACGCACAGCTGGTTGGAAAAATATTGTCTTATCCTATAAATACTGATTCCTCGATAAAGGGAGTTGCTGCACCAGGACTTCTTCTCTGTGGTGAAGCTGGACGAATGTGCAATCCTGCAACAGCAGAGGGAATATCCTTTGCTCTGGAAAGCGGCTATCTTGCTGCTCAAACAATTAAAGACGCATTAAAAGAAGGTTCAATTGATCAAAAAAAATTGATGCAATATGAAAAGAAATGTAAAAAAGCATTTAATATGCGCTTAAGAGGATCTGCAGTTTTCAGCTACCTGGTTACCACAAGATTCTTTACAGCCCTTATATCATTGGGATCAAACCCCATAATAAAAAAGATTGTAAACAGAGTAATTCCTGCTTAATTTTTATATCAAACTCTGGTGCCAATCTCACAGATGCCTACACCTCTTTTTCCATCTAAGGTAAAAGAGGCAATTCCCTCATACATCTGATATGATTTCATCATAGTATAATCAACTACATCATTTACATTACAAATTATTGATTTTTTTTCATTACCAAGAGAAAAATTCAAAGTAAAACTTTTTCCTCTTGGGTCACCAGAAGGTACAACTCCAAAATCATCACTATCTGTTACAGCCATAACATCATCACCTTTTATATAATATCCTGAGTGTAGAAATGAAATAAATTCATAGCTAACAAGACTGATATTTAACGAAGAATCATCTTCAAACAAAACAGTAACCCATAGATGGCGAATCATTGCTTTCCAGTCACGAGTTCCAAAGGAGTGATCTCTTACGCTCATCAAATCAAAGGTTTCCTTTTTATTATCATATTCAATGAAGCCCTTCAATCTTCCTGCCTGTTCAGTGTGTACCTGACTCAAGTCTTTTAATTTTCTAAACCACTTAAGACTCCATTTTTCCTTTGCCAAGTATCGAGCTAAACTCAAGTGATCTGCATCTTTTTTAAAGTCAATGACCCTTGAAACTGCATCAAAGACTGCTTCAAAAGAGACATCTTTCTCTGTTCCTGAAACATCTGCTTTTCCCTGAAATACTATCTTCCACTTTTTTGTTGGTTCTAAACAAATATATTCCAGAGGTCCATAAGAGATACCTTCACCTCTTGATTCATTTTTAACTTTAAAAGAGACCCGACCTGATTCAGAGAAATTACAATCAAACCATAGCTCAGTATGACCACTTGAACGGAATCCCAGACGAGTAATAACAAATGATCCATTAAAATCATGGCCTGTAAAATAAAAGCTATCATTAAAATTTTCAGGATCAGTAGGTTTTTGTAAAGCATCCCACAATGTAACATCACTTTCTGTACTCTCAGCTCTATTAACAATTTTTCGAGCAATCCATTCTTTAATCACATCAGTCTCCTTATTCATTTATTACTATTTTCTTTTATATTCAAAGAAATAGGTAATACAGTTATATACGATGACAATAAATTTCTTATTATTATTTTCGATTATTAATTCTTTATTTTTTTCACAACCTTTGCACTGCTGATTCAGATTATGCTTTAAAAAACAACCCTTTGAATAAAAAAGAGGTGGCAAAAAATCATCTCCAGCAGAGATCATTTGCTCATGATCTATTGGATCATCTTCAATCCATGAAATCCCAAAGAGAAGATTTTCTCCTATAAAACTTTTATAAAACTCATAGGAATGCAATCCAGATATATAGCAGTAGATATCACAGAAATAAAAAACATTTTTCAATTCTTTAAATAAAGGCTTTATAGCCTCAAGATGAGAAATATTATTGATTCCCAAGAGATATTTTTTATTACTCTTAACTAACAAAGATCTCAATTTATTAAAAAAGTCTGAGTCATCAATAACTGGAGGCAAAGGCATCACGATGTAATCTTCTACAACAGAACATTTTTCAGGCTCATCTATATGATCTTCAGATATAAAGGGAATTAGTGATTCATTTTCCAACAGGGAATATTGAGGATTAAGAAGCTGTCTCTTCTTATTCCATTTGCTTTTATCAAAAGTATGATTTGAATGAAGATCTTTTTGTGTAAATTCATAATCACTGAAGTATTCTTTTTTAATATCATCAAGGTTATTTCTAATTTCTCTTTTTGCTTTTTTTAATATTGAAGATGGAATATATGGATATTGAAATAAACTTTCATTTGTTACAGAAAGACTATTCAGGGAATAATCTCCCGTTACACCAAAGGTTGTATTGATTATATCATCTATTTTAATCTTACTTTTACTCTCTTCAACGAAAAGAGGTATCTCAAGAGATTTCTCTCGATTAAAAAAATTCAAGGAACACTTAACTCCATCCCCATTAATAATGAGTTTCATATCATAGGGTAGTAAATACATCTTATATGAGTTTTCATTTAACTGTTTCACCTTGTTATCATGATATGAGATTAGATATACTTCAGCATTAAGATCTATCTTGTGATGGCAAATTATAGAGACTGTTGAATCTTTTTTTGAGGAGTTTATTTTTTTTCCATTTCTATCAAGAAGCCCCTTTACTGAAGTTGATATCATTTCATTTTCAGTTGAACTATAGAACTGAATACCATCTCGAAGAGATATATCATGGAGCAGTTTTATTTGAGGTCCCTGTTGGTTTACTTTATTAACTGAGCCTAGAAGAAGGCCTCTGTGTCCTGGAAAATCATTATAAATAAGATTTTCACCTGACTTTGAATATAAATATCCCCTTGTTTTTTTTCTTGCAAAGGAAACAGTAGACCTGTTTTTTAAATCACCATCAATTATTTTTTTATCTATAATTTTTCTATAAAAGCTCACAACTGATCTTACATATTCAGGAGATTTCATTCGTCCTTCAATTTTCAGGGAGGTTACTCCTGCATCTATTATTTCACCAATAGAATCAGATAGATCTAAATCACCGCAGGAAAAAAAGTGCCCCCTATTATTATCTGAAGAAAACCAGGTTCTACAGATTTGTCCACATTGTCCTCTATTACCTGATCTATTTAATAAAACTCCAGAAGCAAGACAGAGACCTGAGTAAGAATAACAAAGAGCTCCATGAATGAAGATCTCAAGTTCTATTGGAGGTACCTTCGCTCTGAAATGAGAAATCTCTTTTAAAGTAATTTCTCTTGGCAGAATTACTCGATTAACGGTAAGTTCATTGCAGAGATTTAGCCCTTCAGTATTATGAACAGCCATCTGTGTAGATCCATGTATCTCAACTGAAGGGTAAAGCTCTCTGATTAAAGGTATAATACTAAAATCCTGAATTATAAGTGCATCAACACTGAGGAGCCGCAATTCCTTTATGATATTGGCTAATTCACTGAGTTCATCATCCTTAATAATTGTATTGAGAGTGATATAAAGTCTTTTATTATTATCATTGCAATATCTTTTAAGACGTCTTAATTGATCAAAGGTAAAATTCACTGCAGAATTTCTTGCAGAGAAATTTTGCATTCCACAATACACTGCATCAGCCCCTGCTTCAAGGGCATATATAGCTGCATCAAATGATCCACCTGGTGCTAATAATTCTATTTTTTTCATTTAATAACCTTAACTCCTTCATATTTTTATTAAAAAAAAAGTCAAGAAGTAACATTTTCGAGATTATAGAGTGTTTCATATTTGACAAATCATATATTCTATTAAATAAATAAAATATATAAAAAAGAGCGAAGGGATCAAGACATGAATATAGCATTCATTGATGGAAATCACTCAAAGGATAATGCATTATTTTCTCAATACGTATCATCTCTAAATAAAAAGCTACTTGAAAACAATCATACAGTTTCTTATTTTCAACTCAATTCAATGAACATGAAGCCCTGCACTGGCTGCTGGCATTGCTGGTGGAAAACACCGGGTATCTGTTCGCAAAAAGATGACGTGGAGGAGATTCTCAAAAGCTATATAACCTCTGACCTTGTTATATTATCTAGTCCTCTTGTGATGGGTTTTCCCTCTGCACTTTTGAAAAACTTCATTGATAGGCTTATTCCCCTGTTTCATCCCTATATCGAAATCCATAATGATGAATGTCATCATCAGTGGCGCTATGATTCATATCCAATGATGGCATCACTCTTTCAGGAATTGCCGGGAAATCTCAAAGATGATTTCATCATTTCTTCTGATTACATGAAGCGAACAGCTGATCATTTCAGAGTACCCCTGTTGTTTTCTAAAAAAATAAATGATTCACAGCAGGAGGTTCTTGATGCAATTAACGCTATTTAATGGTTCACCCCATGGAAAAACAGGAAACACTGAAATTTTTATAAATGAATTATTAAAAGGATATAAGAACATCACTGATGACTCTACACAGGTTGAATATCTTGTCAAAAGAGGTCAACATGAAAAACATCTTAAATCCTTTGAAGAAAGTGATATAATAATAATTGCCTTCCCTCTCTACGTTCATTCAATGCCTTCAATAGTAAAAGAATTCATTGAACTCCTTGAGGGTAAAAATTATCCTGATAAAAAGATTGGATTTATTATTCAATCTGGTTTCCCTGAAGCACATCAATCCCGATTCTGTGAAAGATATATTGAGACTGTGCCATCACGAATTGGAGCTCAGTACCTTGGTACCTTGATCAGAGGAGATTCGGAAGGCTTAAAGGTTATGCCCCCCTTTATTACGAAAAAAACCTTTAAAGCTCTCAACACCTTTGGAGAGACCCTTGCTAAAGATCATATATTCGATAAGACCATTATCGATTATTTTGCACCCTGGGAAAAGATGACAAAAACAAGAAAGAAAATATTTACCTTTATGCAAAAAATCGGGTTGACCAATATGTACTGGAATTCAAATCTTAAAAAAAATAAGGCCTTTGACAAAAGATTTGATAAACCATATGCATGAGGTATAGATGAAAACTTCCTATGAAGCTAGAGAAAGTTCCATCCATGGGAAAGGCCTCTTTTCCATTGAAACTATTACGAAGGGATCAGTCATTGGACATTTCAGTGGTCGGAAAGTAAAAAATGATGGCACTCACGTTCTCTGGGTTCAAGAAGATGATGATTCATGGTATGCCCTAAAGGTAACCAATGAATTAAAATATCTCAATCATTCAAAGAAACCCAATGCAGAGATTGGAGACAATCTAGAATTAGTGGCCTTAAAAAAAATATTACCCAACAAAGAGATAACCATTCACTACGGCGATGACTGGAAATAAATCAAAAAAGTTCTTGCATCATATTAAATTTTAATAATTATCTATATTCTTAAAAGTAATGATAGATAAAAAAACATATTAACACCACTGAGAGTAATAATTCTCAGTTTTCTTCTTTTAATATCAATTGGAACCATACTCTTAATGATTCCCGGGGCTACAACTAAAAACATCAGTATTATAAACGCCCTATTTACTGCAACATCAGCAGTATGTGTCACTGGCCTCAATGTATTGAATGTTGCAAAAGATTTCACTCTTTTTGGAAAAATAAGAACAATACTCCATCTTCTAAAATGAAGATAGCTCCCGGTGCAGATGATATTGTCAGGGAAGATTCAATCTTAATAATCCTTGGAAATTATAAAGATATTGAAAAACTGCAAAACTCTAAGCCTAAAAGAAAAAAAAAAGATGCCTCAATCATAATGTCATAGCTTCATCATAAAGGACGTCTATATCGATGTCATCATTCTTTCCATGTATCATCATAAGGAGCTTCATTGCACAGAGAAATGTAGCTGCAACATCACAGCGACAATATTGTATCAACTCTTTACCTGCCTTTTCTATGCCACTGTTCCATTGATGAAATAGATTTACCGCTTCAAAGCCGTCAACGTCTCCAATGGTCTCAGGCCTGTGAACCCTGAGCTGCTTTTCAATATTTTTCAACCCCCCTCTATAACCCTGGTGATAGGCAATCCACCTCAAATCAACGTGGGGTACTTCTATTGGAGGGATATTGAAATAGTTTTGTAAATAGGGAGCATCAAAACTCACTCCATTAAATGAAACAAGGAGTTTTGAATCATTTAAAAAGTTAAGAAATTCATCAAGATTATCATTCCATGTAAAATGATAAAAAGTGCCATCTCTATATGCTGCAATAACCGTTGGAAAGCTGTCATACCATCCAAGATCGCTTATCTCTATATCAAAAAAGGTAGCATCATTAAAGTATTCACTGAGAATTCTCCAATGTTCCTTTGATGGAAACCTTTTCAATAAAAAAGAAATATCATCTTCCTTTAAAGCAAGAGAACTTTTTTTTAGATCCCTTATAAACTGTTGAGCTTTCTTTGGACCAAGGGGCAGTTGATCCTTGCGCTTCAAACAATCATCCCAACTGTTGAATCCCTCTTGCTTCAATTTACCTTCACCCACTGGGCCAATTCCTGTACAGTGTTGAAATACCTGATTAATCAATGAAGTCGCTCCCGTTTCCTTTGAAGAGTTCCTGCTGCTCTGCGAAGTTTTTTCTTTAATAAAATTGCATCCTTGTCTGGCATTTTTTTTTCTTCAGGCTTTGGAGCTATAATAGATGTAATAGTAATATTTGGCAGGCTGAAATTTCCCTTTAAGAGAAAAGTTATTAATGACCGGGTACATTGAATTGCTGCATCAGTAATGGTCAAAAGCTCTTCCATTTCTTCGGAGTTAACCCCTGGAGGTAAAGGAGGTACACAGGCAGGACAGCCGCTCATACATTCACATTCATCTATTATTGTTTCAGCCCTATGAAGGGCCTCTTCGATTCTTTGATAAATTCTTTCACTATAACCTACACCTCCCTCTACGGTATCATAGACGTAGAGAGAGCTCTGCCATTTTTTATCAACCTCATCAATAAGGGCAACATCAGTATCAATATCCTTAATATCAGCCATGCATAATGAGGGAGCGCTATGGCGTAAGATATAACTTAATCCATGAAGAGCTGCTCCTGAGAAACGTTTATCTTCTTCATTTATTGATGTTACCCAGGATTTTGGTGGAACAAGACAAAAGCCAGTGGTATCATATTCAAAGGCTGAAAGAGTTATTGGTCCATATCCTATATTTTCAAGACTTCTCTCTCTAATCTTCTTATAAATCTTAGGCTGTTTGTTTATATGAATTTCTCCGAAAGAAACATCACTACCATTAATGGTCTGAGATTCATCCTTATCTATCATCTCAACGGAACCCTGCCATACTGCTTCTGTATAATAATCAACCTCAACAGGTTCAACTCTACAGAGTTTTTTTTCCAGATCAAGTTCCATAGACATGAAGCGTTTGCCTAAATGCTGATATATGGCATCTTTATAAATGGTGCCCCTTGCTCCAATAGGGTCTATCTCTCCGATTACCTCTGTTCCACAAAAAATCTCTACATTGTAATCAGTCATTCCCCTGAGATTTACACCTCTGGAAGGATAGTCATGTAATGAATATCTATAGTATTCCTGATAGGGCTTGAGGGTTTTATTCTCCAGTAAAATCTCCCTTGATACATCATAGAGGTCTTGAGGAAATCTCCCTTCTTTCTGAGCAAGAGGAAATTCATGGGCAGCACAAGGAAGATGCTGCAAAAAAATATAGGGATTATCTGCACTGAGCCATGCCTCTTCTGCCGGGGTGTCTTCAATATATTCTGGATGATGCACAAGAAACTGATCAATAGCAGAATCCTTGGCTATATAGATGACCATTGCATCTCTATCACCTCTACCGACCCTGCCCCCCTGCTGCCAGAAACTTGCAACAGTACCAGGATGGCCCGAAAGAATGCAAAGCTGCAAATCACCAATATCAATACCAACCTCCAGAGCATTGGTGCTTATAATACATGTGATCCTCCCCTCAAAAAGATCTCTTTCCAGTTTTCTTCTTTCATTGGGCAACAACCCCCCTCTATAGGGCTGAATCTTTTTTCTTAAATCAGGTCTTCCATCAGTAACTGCCCTATAGAGCCTCTCCACCTCCTGTCTGCTTCGACAAAAACAGATTGTTCGAATTCCCTCCAGTAATGCTTTTCGAAGAATTGGAATAGATAATGATGCAGTTCCCTTGCGATATAGAGCATGTCCCTGACTCTCCTGAAGAGATGGATTTAGAAAATATAAATGACGGTTTGGTCGTGGAGAGGTATCATTGTCAATGAGAGTAAATGGCCGTTGAAAAAGAGCCTCAACGTGTTTTTGTGGATTTCCAATAGTTGCTGATGAACAGATAAAAACCGGAGATGAACCATGAAGTTCACAGATTCTTTGAAGACGCCTGAAAACATTTGCCACATGTGAACCAAAGGCACCTCGATACATATGAACCTCATCAACAACAATGTATTTAAGACGTGACAAGAAGGTTTTCCACTTTCTATTATGATTAGGAAGGATGCCACTGTGAAGCATATCAGGATTTGTTATTATAAAATCAGATGAAGTTATTATCTTTTGACGTTCATCCCGTGGGGTATCGCCGTCAAAGGTTCCAAGACACTGTGATTGACCTGCTGCCTGAAGTAGTTTACCAAAGGTTGACTCCTGATCTCTTGACAAAGCCTTTGTTGGATATAAAAGCAAAACACTGAAGGGATTCTTTTCTTCGATATATTCATGAAGCAAAGGAAGAAAAAATGAAAGTGTCTTTCCACTTGCGGTCCTTGAGACAAGGACTGTATCATTTCCCTGGATAATGCTGTCAAAGGCATCTCTCTGATGCTTATAAAGGCTTGAAATACCCTGATCAGTAAGAATTGCCTTTAGAGTGTCATTGAGTTCAGAAGGAAAGGGATCATACTGACCATCTTCAGCCTCAAGAATTTTATTATATCTGATATTTTCATGAAATTTTTCTTCAATATAGTTTTGAATCTTTTTCAATTTCCCATCCCCCACTTTTAAAACCATAAGGATGTTTACTACACGACTGTTGACACGTCAACAACTGTTTAGCTATTTCTAAAAAAAATAGCATTACAGTCCTCTGGGGGTTGACTTTATTTATGACAAGATGATAGATTTTTCATAACAAATAAATATACCATTAACGAGGTGTAACATGAGAAGTGTATTACTTATTAAATGTCCTGATAAAAAGGGTTTGGTTTATACTATAACTGGAATTTTATACAAAGAAAATCTAAACATTATTTCAAATCATGAATTTGTTGATTCTCAGAACAATATTTTTTTCATGAGAACTGAATTTGAAGGTGATGTTAATAGCGATAAAATTCACCTTGAGCTAAAGGATAAGATTCCTGATATACAAAGAATCTCTATAAAGTCCAAGGATCCAAAGAAAATTATTGTCTTTGCCTCAAAAGAACATCACTGCCTTGGAGATCTTCTGATAAAAAATGAATATAAAGATTTAGGAGCTTCTATTGAAGCCATCATTAGTAATCATGAGATTTTAAAACCTCTCGCAGAAAAATTTAATATTCCCTTTCATTACATATCACATGAAAACATTTCACGAGAATATCATGAAATTGAAATCAATAAAATTCTTCAACACTATGAATTCTCATATATTGTTTTAGCAAAATATATGAGAATTCTTTCCCCGGAATTTATTTCTTTCTTTGAAAATAGAATAATAAACATCCACCATTCATTTTTACCGGCATTTATTGGTTCTCGCCCCTACGAGCAGGCCTTTAACCGAGGTGTTAAAATTGTAGGAGCAACAGCTCATTTTGTAAATAATGATTTAGATGAGGGGCCTATAATTTCACAGAATGTTATAAATGTTGACCACACTCATACTGAGAAGGATATGAAGCAGGCAGGTCAGGAGATTGAAAAGATAACTCTTGTTCATGCTCTCAAACTTGTTCTAGAGGATCGAATTTTTATTCAGGGCAACAGAACAATAATATTTGATTAATTATCTTTAATGCACACATTATGTATTCTTTTTAAGAGATCAGCAGCATTTACAGGCTTCGTAATGAAATCCTGTACACCTGTACGATAACATTGTTCCTTAACATCATCCATAACGTGGGCCGTTAAAGCAATAATAGGTACAGCAGCATTTTTTTCACCAATAAGACCTGATCTGATTTTCTCAGTTGCCTCAAAACCATTCAAAACTGGCATTTCAATATCCATAAGAACACAATCATAGATATTTTCTATCATAAGGTTCAATGCTACTTCACCATTTGCAGCCAAAGTGACCTCATGACCTGCCTTTGTAAGAAGAACATAGAGGAGCTTTGCATTAATATCATTGTCTTCTGCAACGAGAATATTATATGACACTGTTGTTTCTATTTCTGATGCTCGATCCTCATCTTCAATGTCATCAAACATCACAGGAAATTGAAGAGTAAAGAAAAACCTGCTGCCTCTTTTCACCTGACTTTCAAAACTAAGGTTTCCCCCCATTTGGTGAACAAGTGCTTTACTAATATTGAGTCCAAGGCCTGATCCACCTTGCCTGGGAGAATTTCTGTCTTGAATACTGGTAAAGCTTTTAAAGATATTTTCTTTATTATCATCATCTATTCCAACGCCTGTATCCTTTACTGAAAAAACTAATGAAATATATGGATTTTTATTTTCTAAAAAAATATCACCAACAATTATTAAACTCAGAGTAATAGAGCCCCTTTGAGTATATTTAATGGCGTTTGACATGAGATTATAGAGAACCTGTCTGATTCGTGATTCATCCCCCATAACCTCTTTTGGAATATTTGGGGATATCTCTAAATCAAAGGTTAGATGTTTTTCACGGGTTTTATGCTCAAAGGCACGATAGGTTTTTTTTAAGAGTTTGATAGGATTAAACCTGTCATTATTAAATTCAATAATTCCTGACTCAATCTTTGAAAAATTTAATACATCACCCAATACTGTTTCGAGATAACTGGCAGATTCATGTAACATTTCAATATATTCACGGGCATCATCTAAATTATCACAGTCCAGTGCCAAATTTGACATTCCAATAATACCATTGATTGGAGTGCGAATCTCATGACTCATATGTGCAAGAAATTCACTTTTAGCTTTATTAGCCTCTTCTGATCTCTTTTTTTCCTGAGTTAAAAGCCAGGCATCCTGAGCAAGTTGCCTGTCAGAGTTACTTCTATTTAGTTCATAAAAGTAAGTAAAGATTATCATCAAAGAGTAGGTAATAAAGATCCTTAAAACTTCATTATTTGAATAATGATATGAAGATAAGAGATTCCCAGGATTCCAGTAGAAATAAATTCCAATCAATGAAAAAGCAGAAATCCATATAATTGCTTCATTTCTACCCAATAAAAAAAAGGTCACAATGGGATAAATATAAATCCAGTAAATATATGAGCCCTCAGGGCCTCCCACGTAGACAAAATATAAAAAGGCAGATCCAATAGTAAGAAGAATTATTCTAAAATGATTCTTTCCCCTCTTAGAGAACCTGAATGAAATGAGAAGTGCTGTTACGAGGATTGCAAGAAAGATATCGATGATGGCAAGAGTATAAGTCTTTGTAATAAAATGAAATATTGAAAAACCATATATTAGGGGAACACCTAATAAAAGGAGAAATATGAGCATATATTTCTTATAGCTTTCATGGGGACCAAGATCTTCTTTGTCACTAAAAGAAAATATATAATTCTTTAACTTTTCTATAACATTATACAATAACATAGCATTTTTTAATCTCTATGTTTATAGATTGTAGTATATGAAACTATTAAAATCAAGTTTTTTAATAGCATTTGTTCATTTTTTAGATTTATTCAAATCAACAATAATTGAAATTTGTTCACACAAAAAATCCCGATTCAATCGGGATAATATAAAAAACATCTCTCACTTAATTGTGATATGATATTAACTAATATGTTTTTGGTGAACAAAAGATACTCATAGAAACTTTGATCTATCCTTAGAGTAATAAAATCATAGTATTTAAAATGCCATGAAGATTTGCAATTCAAAAAGGTACTTTAGATTTTTCAACACTGATTCCACGGATTTTTGAAGGATTTACACTGAATATTGTATAAATTGAAAATGATATTGTGTTTTCCCAATAAAAATTAGCTCAACAATTTAATGAATATTATTTCCGTGTAAATCTGTGTTTCTTCGTTGATTATCCCTGTTAATGTTATTTGAATTTTATAATTTAAAAAAAACTTTTTTATAACTTATAATTAATCACCAAAGATTAATTAAATGGCTGCTGACTCAGCAAAGGAATGATACCACAATTTCATTGATTCTGTGAATTTATCAGTAATTCCCATATCAACAAAATAATCTTTTAATATTTTCAAATGAAGAATCTCATCTTCCTCTTCTGTATATTCTGCAGGATCAAGACCAAGGAGACTATAATACCATTGATCTACCATTTCAAAAAATTCAGCATCTTTATTTGAGAAAATCTCCCAGGCTGACATAACATCAAATTTTACCGTGTCCAATGCACCTATAAATTCTTCATCAGATACCTTAAGAAGAGTTGAAGCCATCTCTGTTTGAAAATAATCACCCCATGTTACAATATTGGGCTTAACTCCATATCGATTATATATGGCATTTACATCACTCTCACCAAGATACATCTTAGAAGCTATTGAATCAATAAATTCTTTAATAAAAATAAGATGCTCAACCCTCTCTTTAGAGATATAGCCGTCATTGATTAGAGGTACGATTGCTTCATTTATCATTTTATCCATAATTACCCTGCCATATATTTTGGTTACTCTATTAATCGGTAGTTTATAAAAATCAGAATAGTTTTTTTTGTGTTAGTTTAGTGGAATCTTTAAATATTAAAAAATTACTTAAATCGGTTCCGATACATTTTTTTTTACATGAAACTGACATTATACCCCTGTATTGTATAGAAAAAGTATTGACTTCATAGGATGGAACCTTTTTTTAAACATGCAATATGCAACAATTAAAAATCAAAGGGGGATATTTTGATTAAAAAACTATTAACTATAATTATACTATTATCTTCAGTGTCACTTATGGCTGAGGATTTTATTAACTGGCGAGGGCCGGAAAATCTTGACTCATTGCAATTTCACATTCAGGAGTCCTTTTATTTCTCAGATATAAATAGTGACACCTATGACTGGAGCAATAAAACATATAATTCTTTAAGTTCAGATAGAAAACCCTATTATGATCTCACATCCTATACCATAATCGGATTTGGCATAATCAAGGAACTTGAATTCTTTATGATTCTTCCTCTTGTTCACAAAGAGCATACAGATGGTGGATTAGACACAGACCCCATTACTGCTCTGGGAGATTTCACTCTCTTTATAAGAGGCTATATATTAAAAGGATCATTTAAGCTCAATGCAAGCATCTGGGTAAACTTTCCAACAGGATCAGTAGACAGCGGGAGCACTAGTTCTTTTTTACAGACAACCAATAGGACATATGATGTGGGTCTTGGCCTCATTGCAGCCTATGACTTTGGTAATGGCCTTTCTCTTGATGCAACCTTTGCCTACGTCTTTAATACCAACTATTCTTATAGAATTTTAATTACTGACTATACTGTAGATAATGGAGACAACATCATTTATAGCCTCACAGCAAACTATAAATTTTTGAGTAAGTTCAGAATTGGCCTCATGTTCTCAGGAAAGTATACCTCACAGCTCAAACTGCAGACCAATAGCGGAACCTTTGACTCTCAGGCAGAGACAGAGATTCATAGATTTTATATTACTCCAATTCTTGGCTTTTCACCCAGTGAAAACTTGACATTGAATCTAAAATTTTTATTTGTCATACCTCCCCTATGCTATGGAGGTACAAATACAAACCTTAGCTATGCTGGAATAAACCAGGGTCTTGAGATTGTAAGAATCGGCCTTGATGTAATCTATAAATTTAAAATTTAGATAATTTACTTTTATAAAAAACTCCATCCATAAAGAACAATGAATAATAAAAAAGCAGCCCGGACAAATCCATGGCTGCTTTTTTTATTTTTTATCTTTCGACTTCAGACTTTAAACTTTCTACTTTCGACTATACCCTATCTTTGAGTAAATTGCCCCTGTAATCCAAAGGGATCCTTAACTTCCTGCTTCTTCTTAAACATCATCTTATGCTTTCCTCTGTTGTTGAGGTATTTGTTGAGTTCAAGATTAATCTTTATCGGAACATTGACTCCTTTCTTTGTTAAAATCTGTCTCAAGAGAGCCTCGGATTTCCCTGCAAAGGCAACTGAATCACCGAGTACTCTGGTAGCTTCAGTTGGATTATGAAAGCCAGTTGAGTTTTCAGCACTGATAAAGTTGAGTCGAATAAATGCCTGCATATAAAGCTCTTTAGCTTTTTTATAGAGGACAGTATTCTTTTCAGCTTGAGACTTTTGCTTTTTATGAAGCATCTCAAAGAGTTTAGCACAGGTTGCCACTGAATAACCTGCTCGAATCTGAAGAGACACAACTCTGTCTTGAATAGCAGTAACCTGTTTCTTTAACCAGCCGGCTGACTCGGTGTGACACTGAGCACAGGCCCTTAGGTCAGTTTTTAAAGGACTGGTCACATCATGATCTGAAATCTTATAAGAACCAGATCGCTTATAAGGCATGTGACAATCAGCACAGGAAAGGCCAGCATTAAAGTGAACACTGTTTCGTGTGAAAACCTCAAATTCCGGGTGACGTATGTATGGCATATTAAAACCAGTTGTCTTTTGTTTCCACTCTATGCGCTTATAGTTGGTAAAGAGATCCTTTGCAATTACTTCTATAGGAATATTACCCCATTTTCCACCAGTCCATGGAGGCATAACATCTCCGGCTACCTTTTTGTTCTTAGTTCTTGGAACGTAATAGGTCATGTGACATTGAGCACAGGCCATGGTTCTTTTTTCCTGACGAGTTAATGATTTTTTGCCAATCATTTTAAGACCTCGGGTAATATGAGCCTTGTTGGTTGTCAAAGACATATCTGATGGCTTATGACAGTCAATACAGGCAGGGCCAAGATTACGCTGACCTTTGGGCAGCATATTTATTGCTGCCTTAAACTTTGCCTTTAAATATTTCATACCATATTTTTCTGTGTAGGTCTTATGATATGGTGTTTTACAGGCCAGACAAACACCACCAGGACCAGTTCTCGATGGATCAATCTCAACCTGGTCGATTATAGCATAATAATGTCCCCGGGGTTCATTATAGGCTATTCCAAAGCCCCATCCATTATAGAGAAGAGCAGCAAAGGGATATGCACTGAGTTTATCATAAACTATCTTGTCCTTATCCCATCCCTTTCTATATTTACTCTTATTGCTTGGCTTCGGATCCTTGGTTTTAAGCCAGGATTCATAGTGAAGAGGAAAAGCCTTAGACCATTTTTGAGGATCAAAAGTATTATCAGGTATTGATCCTATCTTAAATGGCTCTGGCTTTGAACCGCAACTGATAAATGCGGCAATTAGTACAATTAAAATTACATTAAATAATCCTTTCATGTGCAACTCCCTTAAGTTGTAAAATTACTCCTATTGTTTTGCAAAAACAGGAAAAGTATGTTTAACACGGCGATGACATGACCAGCATGTCCGCCCCTCAGTATTCATTACCATTGTCATTCCTTCATGACATTTGAGGCAATTTTTTTTAACAACAGACTTCCCATGATCGGAAATCTTAATATTGTCACTATAAAGTCCACTGTAGAAATAGATGACGTCCTTCATTCCATCAATTCCCTTCCACACCAGATGATTAACAGGATTATTATTTGGAAGATGGCAATCTACACATTTAATCTCTCTGTGAAGACCAGTCATAAACCAGCTTTCATACTGTTTTTCCATAACATGACATGTATTACCGCAGAATTGAGGAGAGGAGGTTCTTTCAATGAGAGCTACAGGACCCCAAAGGATGAATACTGTGAGAAGAATGACACCGGATCCAATAATGACCAGTTTTTTTACTCTACTCATAATAACTCCAGTTTTTAATATCTAAAACACTTTTCTCTTTTATAAAACTTTAAAGCAGAACGAATAAGCTATTTATTTATTGAGCTTAACATTATTTATTTAGCATAACTTAAGATAGGCTGCATTGACTAAAGTCAACTAAGCTAGTTTTTTAATAGGATTATATAAAAAAAAATATACTCTTTTTTTATATAAAAGAAATATTCCAATTGCATTTTTTGAACTATACTATTTAATATATAATATATATTTAAGGAGGAAACCTTTAAAATTCTTGCAACAAAACTTGATTATATATAACTCATAAAGCTTAAGGTAATCCATAGTTTTTTATTATAACGGTCTATCTAAAAAAAATAAGAGGTGAAGGGAATGAAAACTACAGTTTTAATAATGACATCTCTCATAACATTGTCATTTTTTCTCTCATGTGATGCAAGTTTTCAAAAAAGAATCACAAATACTGAACAAACTATTAAAGATGCAGAGAAAATTAATGCAAAGAAGTATGCCAGACAAGATCTCCAGGATGCTGGAAATGCTCTGAAGGAAGCAAAAGATGCAATTGCAAAGGGCAACAAGAAAGAGGCAACCAAAAAAACACTTATTGCCGAAAACAAGGCTCAGAAAGCCTACCATAATACCATAAAGAATTATGTTGCATCTGAAAAAAAGCTCACCAAAGATAGCATAGATGATGCCGAAAGAAAAGGGGCACATGTTCTGGCACCGGATGAATACAATAAAGCAAAGAAGCTTTCAGATAAAATTGAAAAAGACAGCAAAAGACTCAGAGAGCTTGAATTAAAACTGAAAAAGTTAAAGAAAAAATAGGGAGACAATAATAATGAAAAGAAACTTTATATTAATACTATTTTCTCTTTTGCTAATAGCTGCACCATCCTTTTCTAAAGAGAAACCCAATCAAGAAGATCTAACCAAAAAAGAGATTGAAAAACTTTTAAAGCGAATAAAGGCAAATAGAAAAAAAGCAACTGATCTCATAGATGAAGCAAAGGCTATTGCGGTAAACCTTAAAGACACAGCTAAGATAAGACTTGTTTTAGTTCGCAAAACAATTGAAAGAGAACAAAAACTTGGTAAGACTCATAAGGAAAAAATTGACGAAGCAATTAAAATTGAGTCAGAGGCAAAGGGATTATATCCAAAGAAAGAATACAGAAAGGTTATTGAACTTGCTAACAAAGCATTACGCCTAATCAGCACCAGTCCTGTTATTGTTCTCAACATTTCTCCTCCTATTTTTTCTCCTGATAATGACGGTAAAAGAGATATTATATCATTTCACATGAAATCCTTTGCAAAAGATCCAAAAAAGGTTAAGGGATGGAAACTGGTTATTAAAAAACGTTTTAAGGATAAAAAGAAAAAATCCATAGAAGTAATGACCTTTGAAGGTAATGGCATGCCAAAGATTGATAAAACTATTCGATGGGATGGCAAGAAGAATGGTTCTCTCGTTGTTGACAGTTTTAACAACTATTTGGCTGAAATGACCATAACAGATAACAGCAGCACCGGTACTTCCAGTGATATTCCCTTTATGACTGATATATTTATTGAAAAAATTCCCTATGGCATGCGGGTCAATGTTTCTGCAATACAGTTTGATTTCAACAGTTATGCCATTAAGGATATCTACAGCGATCTCTTAAAACGAATCAAGAGTTTTATTTTAGAATATCCTCAGTACAAATACATAGTCATTGAGGGACATACTGATTTTGGTAATTTTCAGATATGCTCAAAGCTTTCAAAGGACAGAGCGGATTCTGTAAAGAGATATCTGGTTAAACTGGGAATGCACCCCTCTTATATTGTCACAAAGGGTCTTGGATACAGTTCACCCTTTACAATGTTTTGGAATAAAAGAACAATGAATCGTCGGGTTACTTTTATTTTATTAAAAAATAAAGAAGAGCTACAGAAGTATAATGATCATATTTCTAAGATAGATTTCAAGAAGAAACCTAAGTTTATTTATTAATTCGTCCGCTCCGCTTGTTCCAAAGGGTTTTATGCAACACCCCTTGGAACCCCAGCACCAGGGTTTCGACCCTGGAGTCGAAGCTAGTATTTATAGATTTTTTTTTGTATGACTAGATATTTTTTTGAGTACTATTGCTTTCAAGATAATCTATTTGGCATGTATGTTTTCTTTTTTAGAATGTAGTAATCTAGCACGGGGCGTGAAGCCCCTGTTTTTTGTGTTTCGAGGAATACTTTGTATTTTATTTTCTAATGCTATTTTTGTTTGATGGGACAACTATTATTCCCAGTCTCCCATTGGGCCAAAGAGGGCCCTTAAGGGCTCTTGTTTTTTTGAATATATTGTCTTATTTTATTATAATCCCATTTATAGATATATAAAGGAAGATTGTAATAACCACATTTTTCTATAGTAGAATAATGGGGTCCTTTTCTTAGTGAATGAAATAATATATCATCCTTATCAAGAACACCAATTTTACCAGTATCTTTATAGAATATTGCCACATGCTTTTTGAAATAGATTATATCTCCCTTTTTTAAACCACTTTTTTTTATAGAAACTACCCTGCCACCCTGACTTTTATAAAGTCCACTTTTGTCCGGGTACAGAGGACCATGTGCTATACTCTTGAAATATTTTATTACCCTGTAGGGATGTGTGTATGGAATACTATAGCCGGATCTCCGCATTCCATATATTACAAAGGACACACAGTCTGATCCGATACGTTTATCTGTTTGATGATATTTTCCTGTATTGAGGGGCAGCCAAATAAAGGGGGTTCTTAGAAGCTCATGGAGAAAACCTATATAAGATGAATCTGAACGATATACCACCTGAATGATTTTATATTTTTTCATAAGGTGAAGTGCTTTATAAGATGCAATGTGAGATTTCAAAGTATGTTGTGAGAAATAATATGTTCCATAGCCATGTTCTTTGACATATTTTGCGATATTAAAACTTTTTTCAGAACTTATTTTTTTAGTTTTATAAGAAATCATATCAAGTTCAACAAAGTTTCTGCTTCTTTTCATAAAGTTGGAATATGTTTTTAAAACCGGCTTTACTTCATACCAGCTCCCTGAAGCAGAGTTTTTAATTAAGCTTATATCTTTATTGGTTAGATAATATACTGCTTCTTTATTTACATGTTGGGCTGATAAAAAAAAGAAGCATAATGAAATATATTTAATACCCCGGAGTACTTTCAATAAAAAATATTTCACTGATACTGGTGTCCTTAAATTTTGTTCCAGGATATACATCTAAAATGGTAAACCTGATCTTACGAACATCACTCACATTACTTCCTCTATAAGACAATTGAAGATATGCAAAAAGATTTGTTTTTTTTGAGACTTGAGGATATGCTATATTATCAAATGTCATAATTATGGTATGTGATTCAGATGCTGTAATCTCAACCTTTAATTTTTTAATCTTTGCATTCATGTTATAAAGGGACCTATTTTTTGCATAACCATTTGCAATTGCAATTGTATAAAAAGTAATGGGCTTTTTAAAGTAAACCTCAAGCCATTGACCTTTCCCCAGACCTTTAGCACCTTCAACCCATGATGTGTTAAGGTTGCCATCAAAGGCTTTTTTTCCATTATACTTATCTTTATAATTTCTGTCTTCTGATTTCAAAAAAGATGAGGTTTTTATCGCTGAAGGCTTTATCTTTATTATTTTTTTCTTAAAATCTCTTGTTGTTAAATATGAATCAAGACTATAGGTGATTTCTAACTGATTATTCATTTGATGATTATAACTAATTGATCTGAACCCATTTCTGACTTTTCTAATGCCTCTTAGACCAGTCACATAGAGTTTTTCTGCTTTAGATTTTATCATGGTGGTATCTATGCTAACTGTTAATTTTTTTGCTCTTCCATTTCCCCATCCTGATGCTGGTGAAAAATCATAGTAGAAAAACCTGTCTGAATAGTAGACCTTTGGAGATTTACTTGTACTTGAATCACTATAAACTGTAGAAGAGGTATATGATACTGAGATATAATTTCTTCCTTTTTTTAATAATATATTTCCACTGTACCATGCCCTTGCCATCATTCCACTCATTCCCATGGTACCATTTTTTGTATCTCTTTTACTTATTTTTTCAGCATATTTCCTTGAAACCTTTTTTATTGTTTTGGTTGTTTTAATGTTTCTGCCATTGACAACCAGCTTAAAGTTTGTTATATCTTTATCATCACCATTACCTCTTGAAGCAAAATCTATTGGGAAGCCGTAATGAACTTTTCGAGATCTTCCTCGGTTATCAATGTTATAAAAGACCTTTACAGATACTTTATTTTCAATAATCTTTATATAAAGATTTTCCTGTAAAAGCTGTGTCTGAGATATTTTCTTTAAAGATATATCTCCAACCTTCAAGGTGCTTCGTTCATTAATTGGACCACCATTGGTGAAGATTCCAGTAGGGATCATCATCATAACTATTATTGCAAAAATTGTATTTTTCATAACAACTCCTTGTGTTCTTTTTTTGTTCAAAATTGTCGCTCCCCTCAGGTCAAAGGGGCAACGATGCTCCATTGAAACCAATCGTCAGGTCTCCTAACCCTGGAGCCGGAAGGTAGTATTTATAAATTGGATGTGAAGACAATAGTTCATTGCGCAATATAATTCAAGAAGAATTATTTTATTTGATTAACCTGTTTTTTTGGTTATAATCTAGTATGGGTTATTAAAATCCTGGTGTTGGGAGCCTTATAATTTTATCTTTATTCTTTATTAAGTATAACTAATTTGTGAAAACCTATACATTACCATAGAAAATCATATTTTAACAATATAAACCTAGCATTTTCTCTACTTATAATTAAATTTGTATTGTAATTTATTCATAATAAAAAATTTTAAGCAAAATAAAGGAGTGCTGATTTTTTCATTATGAATAAAAAAATAATCGTAGGAATATCATTTTTTATTTTTGGATTTATTTCTCCATATGCAGTTGTTTTAGCCAATCACTTAAATGATACATTCATTATACCGATGATTCTTTTGGCATTATTTATTATTATAACAATTTTTGCTTATAAAGTATATGAAATAAAATGGTTTAAAAGATCATTTTATAATTCTAAATATGGTTTTCAAATTATCTGGCCTTCATGGGTTGGAATGATACTGGGAGCTATGTCATGTGCTTTACTAGGTTTCTTTTAATAATTATACGCTCCCTTATGACTCAGGGGGTTTATGCCAACCCCCTTTAGAATCCACCGAAGAATGAAAGATAAAAAATGAAAAAAACCAAAAGATTACTTAGTCCTCGCAAAGCGAAAGCCTACGTAGTTGAGCTCATTAAACGGAAATTTGTAATTCCAGTAACCAACCTGCATATTGCTGGTAGAATTGCTCCAGCTGCCGCCCCGTATCACGCGGACATTGTAGCCATAGTCCACAGTAAGAGTAAAACACCACTCCCAAACATTACCACTCATGTCGTACAAGACTAGACCATTTCCGGCCGCAGGTTTTTGTCCAACAGGCTGTGTCTTTTTTGGATCACCTGTATTGTCTCCGTACCAGGCAAACAAATCAAAATTCACAGAATCGGTACCACCGCTGGCATAAGCAGCAGGTGTCCAGAAATAACCTTCAGTTAAATCAGCATGACCGCCATTTGTATCTTGTGATACATAGTCTGTTCTACCGTCTGCATCTGTACCAACATAGCGGGCAGAATATTCCCACTCCTTACTCGTGGGCAATCGGTATCCTGTGCGGATAAGATTGTCTGATTCTGATTTCACGACGTCTTCGACATTATTTCCACTGTATGCATCATCAATAGAGGTTCTCAGTACATCTCCATCTGTGGTACCGTAAGTTCCATTAGCTACATACACAACCTCAGACCCGGTCATCTCTGAAAGGGCATTGCACCAGATAATGGCGTCACGCCAGCTTACCATGGTTACTGGATGCTGGTCAGTTATGGCGGCATCACCATTTATGTTTCCCATTTGGCCCGGGTTTTGAAATGCATATACATTTGTTCCTCGATCCCCATGTACTGCCCAGTCATAGACAGCTTTCCACAGTGCCCAGGTAACCTGGGTCTGACCCATGAAAAACTTATGGTTTATTGTTTCTGTCTCATTGTCAACAGGAGTCCCAATACTCGGCGAAAAAGGAAATGTGATGCTCGTCTGATCATTTGCGTAACTCATCTTAAAATCAACACCGCCGGTACTTACATCTACCTGATCACCTCGAGTATCGGCTGAATCAAAAGTGACCGGTGTTGTCTCGTCACCACCGTAATCACTACAACCAGTAAAAAACATTAATGTAATTAATAGAAAAACAAAAATATGTGCAATTTTTTTAGCTGTATTCATAAAAATCTCCTTCAATACTTTGCTAATAGGTTTTTTCAATAAAAAATGTAATAATTAAAGCAATGTATGTCAATAGATCCCAAGAGAATTAATCCAGACCTTTTTGTCTTACACGAAAACAAAATATTGTATATTTTATTCCGATGCAGAAGTTTTTTGTGGATGGGTAATAACGAATTGATATTATTTCTTTTTAAAAACTATGATTGGTAAAGCTTATAATGCAAAATACATCCTTTATTTTGCTTAAATTCAGTTTTAAGGTGAATTACCTTCATATAACGTGGAACATTTAAGCTCTACACACCTCCCGCTCCTATGAAGAAACAAGTCAACACCTTTAATGTTTAGATATTATATTTTCAATCTTTACAAAAGCACAAGTACAATCACTCTGCTATTAGATCTTATTATCAAAACAATACATCACGTTATCTGCTAGACAATTGAAACACTCTTCTCCCCCAATTCAACGTTAAGTGCACCACTCTTTTTTAATTTTTCTGGATAAGCTGAAGTCCTGTCAGCCACTATGGGGGAAATATAATTAAAGGATTATTTTTATTTTAGTAATTTTCTCAGAATAAAGACCTGTTGAAAAGATTGTGACTTAAATTTAATGTACAAAAAAACACAAAAGGTTCAAGACAAATTGGTCTGGATATTTTTAAATTAAGTTATGGTCACTTATGTCCTCACCGATTAAATTACAATTAATTTAATGGTATGGAGATGACATGAAAAAATTTATTACAACACTCTCTTTGATGTCCTGTTTGTTATTTATTACATGTGACGAGTTTGGCATTCTCATCAATGAACAAAAATCCAATGTCAATGTTCCAATTCAAAATGGAACACCAACAACAATTTCAATCAATGATGTTACAATAAATTCAGAATCGAGCACCACTGCAACATTTAGCGTAACACTGTCTCAGATAAGCGAACAAACAATTACTGTTGATTATAACACTGCAGATGTTTCAGCTACAGGAGGTAGCGACTACACAGGTATAGGTACAACTACCCTAACCTTTAACCCAGGAGAGTCAATTAAGACAATTAATGTAACAATAATTGATGATGCAGCATATGAAAGTGATGAAACTTTTAATATAACTTTGTCAGTGCCTGTAAATGCAACAATCCTTGATGGAACAGGTATTGGAACCATTATTGACAATGATGCAACAGCAACAGATTTAGCTTTTACAAATGCTGTTACCATTGGACAACAGGTAACTGTTACAGCAGGTAGCACAGAATTTAATATGATCTATGCAAATAACTCAACAAGTATAACCTTTCCAGTAAGCACTTCTGATTCTATTACACCAACTTTGACCAATAAGTTCTTTATGGCAGAAACAGAGACAACAAATGCACTCTTTGCAGAGGTATATCAGTGGGCAAAAGATAATGATAAATTTAGCACAGATGTCAGTGATCATGATGGTCTTGATGGAACTACAGCAAAACATGGAACTCAAGAGCTAATCGATCTTGATGATCCAGATTGTCGAATTACTTATGATGGAACATTCTCAGCAGAAACAGGCTATGAAAACCATCCGGTGACACATGTAACCTGGTATGGAGCAATAATGTTTACAAACTGGCTCACTGAGATGAGAGATGGTAATACTGATAATGTAGCCTATACATTGATAGATGAGGTATGGGACAGCAATGATACAGAATATAATCCAGATAAAACTGGTTATCGCCTGCCACATACTTATGAGTGGGAGTATTCAGCAAGATACAGGGGAACAGATACTACTAATACTGTAACGGGTGTTGTAACCTGTGTGTTATCCGGTGAAACAATTGTTACTGATTTTGATGCTATGACAATTAAATGGACAAAGGGAGACTCAGCAAGTGGAGCAACTTTAAATACAGATAATGAAAGTGAAAATCAAAAATTTGCTGTTTATGCTGGTTTATTAACACCACCAACTGATGACGCAGAGGTAAAGAGTCTTGGTATAAACAGTAAAAACTTACTCGGTTTATATGACATGAGTGGCAATGTTGGGGAGTGGTTAACTAATACTACTTCGAATCCTCTGACTCGTAGCGGTAATTGGGACGCAGCAGATCCCTGGGCTTCTCATATCATCAAAATTGGTACTAGTAATAGCAAACCTGCGGACTACTCCTCCCCTAGCTTAGGCTTTCGCATTTGCAGGACTCAGTAACCTTTTGTTTTTTTTAGGTCTGCCATTTTAACCGTATAAACCTTCAGTAATTAACGATAATTTTACTGGAGGTTTTTTATATTTATAGGTTTTAATGCATCGTACCTACTGTAAAATCCAGTGGTGAAAAAACACAAATGGGTCATATAACCAGGCAACCCTTCTCCTATATCACAATATAACCCGATATTTAATTTATTCCCCTTATTATATAAGGGGGATTTTTTTCTCAGTGAATTATAAAATTCACTGAGAAAAAAAAACAAACTGTTTTAATATTTTTAAATTATTTCTATTTTATATTAAAAAATAAAAAAGATGAAATAAAAGAATTTAATTTTAGTCCCATGAAACAACTTCAACAATACAACATTTAAATAGTCAATAGCTATTATTTGTATAAGACAAAATGGTCGTGATTAATTCACTTTTAGCCTATTGAAATACATTACATTTATTGTTATGTTAGTGCTGAAAAAGAAGGTAACTTTTTTTTAAATATTCTAAATTTTTATATTATAAATAAAAATGGTAAATGATAAATGATAATAATTAACAAAATAAAAACTATAAGTCTATTTAGAAGTTTTACTTCATTCTTAATTATATTTATTATAATTATTACTATTAATGGATGTTCTGGACTTGGAAGCTGGGATCAAATTCGAAATCAAATTCAAAATTCACAAACCTCAGTACCAACAATTTCAATTAATGATGTAATAACAAACCCGGAATCTAATACCATTTCGACCTTCACTGTAACACTGTCTCAGACAAGTGAAGAGACAATAACTGTTGATTATAACACTGCAGATGTTTCTGCTACAAATGGTAACGACTACACAGGTATAGGTACAACTACCCTAACCTTTAATCCAGGAGAGTTAACAAAAACAATTGATGTAACAATACTTGATGATGCAGTATTTGAAAGTGGCAGCATATTCAATGTTAATTTATCAAATCCTCTTAATGCAACAATCCTTGATGGAACAGGTGTTGGAACCATTATTGACGATGAAACTATACCAACAGTTTCAATCAATGATGTTACAACAAATCCTGAATCAAACACTACTGCAAGCTTTACAGTAACCCTTTCACATGCCAGCGAAGAAATAATAACAGTAAATTACAATACTGCAAATGGCACAGCTACTGCAGGGAATGACTATTCAAGTATAAGCTCTACAACATTGACCTTTAGTCCAGGTGAGTTAACAAAAACAATTGATGTAGCCATACTTGATGATACAGTATTTGAAAGTAATGAAAATTATAGTGTAAATCTATCAAGTCCAAATAATGTAATAATTTCAGATGGTACCGCAATAGGAACCATTGTTGACAATGATACAGCACCAAATATCTCCATTGATGATGTTACAATAAATCCAGAATCGGGCACCACTGCAACATTTACCGTAACACTGTCTCAGATATGCGAACAAACAATAACAGTAAATTACAATACCACAAATGGCACAGCTACTGCAGGGAGTGACTATTCAAGTATAAGCTCAACAACATTGACCTTTAACCCAGGTGAGTTAACTAAGACAATTGATGTAGCCATACTTGATGATGCAGTATATGAAGGTAATGAGACTTTTAATATAACTTTATCAGTACCTGTAAATGTCACTATTTTGGATGGAACAGGAATTGGAACCATTATTGACAATGAAACTATACCTACAATTTCAATCAATGATGTTACAACAAATCCTGAATCAAACACTACTGCAAGCTTTATAGTAAACCTTTCACACCCTAGTCAACAAACAATAACAGTAAATTACAATACCGCAAACGGCACAGCTACTGCAGGGAGTGACTATTCAAGTATAAGCTCAACAACATTGACTTTTAACCCAGGAGAGTTAACGAAGACAATTGATGTAACAATACTTGATGATGCAGTATATGAAGGTAATGAAACATTTAATATAACTTTGTCAGTACCTGTAAATGCTACTATTTTGGATGAAACAGGTATTGGAACCATTATTGACAATGAAACTATGCCGACAATTTCAATCAATGATGTTACAACAAATCCTGAATCAAACACCACTGCAACATTTACAGTAACCCTTTCACACACTAGTGAACAAATAATAACAGTAAATTACAATACCGCAAATGGCACAGCTACTGCAGGGAGTGACTATTCAGGTATAAGCTCAACTACATTGATCTTTAATCCAGGAGAGCTAACGAAGTGGATTAGTGTAACCATACTTGATGATGCAGTATATGAAGGTGATGAAACTTTTAATGTAACTTTATCAGTACCTGTAAATGTCACTATTTTAGATGGAACAGGTATTGGAACCATTATTGACAATGAAGCTATACCTACAATTTCAATCAATGATGTTACTATAAATCCAGAATCAAACCCAACAGCAAGCTTTACTGTAACTCTTTCAAATGCCAGCGATGAAATAATAACAGTAAATTATAATACCGCAAATGGCACAGCAACTGCAGGGAGTGACTATTCAAGTATAAGCTCAACAACATTGACCTTTAATCCAGGAGAATTAACTAAGACAATTGATGTAACAATACTTGATGATGCTATTGATGAAGGTGATGAAACTTTCAATGTAATTTTATCAGCACCAGTCAATGCCACTATTTTGGAAGGAAGTGGAACAGGAACCATTGTTGACAATGATTTAGCACCAAATATCTCCATTAATGATGTCACCATAAATCCAGAATCAAACACCACTGCAACATTTACCGTAACACTGTCTCAGGTTAGTGAAAAGATAATAACTGTTAATTATAACACTGCTGATGTTTCAGCTACAAATGGTAGTGACTATACAGCTATAGGTACAACTACCTTAACCTTTAACCCAGGAGAGTTAACAAAAACAATTAATGTTACAATACTTGATGATGTCATTGATGAAAGTGATGAAACTTTTAATATATCTTTATCAATGCCTGTCAATACCACTATTTTAGATGGAATAGGAACAGGTACAATTGTTGATAATGACGCAGATGCAGCTTTTGCAAATGCTGATACCATTGGACAACAGATACCTGTTACAGTAGGAAGCGTAGAATTTAAGATGATCTATGTAAATGACTCAACAAGTATAAACTTTCCAGTAGGAACAACTGATTTTTTTGTACCAACTTTGACCAGAAAGTTCTTTATGGCAGAAACAGAAACAACAAATGCACTCTTTGTAGAGGTATATCAGTGGGCAAAAGATGCAGGTAAATTTAATACAATAGATGTCAACACTCATAATGGTCTTGATAATACTACAGCAAAACATGGAACTCAACAGCTTATCGATCTTGATGATCCAGATTGTCAAATTACTTATGATGGAACATTCTCAGTAGAACCAGGTTATGAAAACCATCCAGTGACACATGTAACCTGGTATGGAGCAACAATGTTTGTAAACTGGCTCACTGAGATGCGAGATGGTAATACTGATAATGTAGTCCATACAAATATAAATGAGACCTGGGTGAAAAATGATACAATAGATTATCCAGATAGAACTGGTTATCGATTGCCAACCAAATACGAGTGGGAGTATACAGCAAGATACAGGGGAACAGATACTACTAATACTGTAACGGGTATTGTAGATGGTACAGATTTTGATGCTATGACAATTAAATGGACAAAGGGAAACTCAGCAAGCGGAGCAACTTCAGATAAAAGTGATGTGACTGCAAATCGTGCAGTCGCTGTTTATGGTAATTCAGATCCAGTACCAACCGATGACGTTGAGGTAAAGAGTCTTGGCATAGACAGTAAAAACTTTCTCGGTTTATATGACATGAGTGGTAATGTAGGGGAGAGGTTGGCTAATGCAGGTGCGGATCCTCCTATTGGTGGCGGTGATTGGTCCCAAGTAGCGGATTACTTGCCAATTGGTTGGTCGCCGAGCAAACCCGCAGACTACTCGTCTGGTACCATAGGCTTTCGTATTTGCAGGACTCAATAACCTTATCTTTGTTGAGGGTGTCAGATTTAATGTGTTCATAGTTTTTTATACATATTAAATTGGCACCCTGTTTTTAAAATGAATTGCTCATTGGTTGATGGTAACTCCCCTCATTTCTCATCGACATAGTCCATTTTTTTTCAAAATTATCGAAGGATTATAATTAAGTTCTTCTTGAATCATTGCAGATAAACCATTTATTTGTTTTCTCATGTAAGTTGGATAGGGGTTTATCAAGATATTTACTTCTTTCTTTACTTACTAATACTTGATGAAAACTTAATATTATTGAAAACTTTTATCTACAACATTTAAATAGTCAATAGCTATTATTTGTATAAGACAAAATGGTCGTGATTAATTCACTTTTAGCCTATTGAAATACATTACATTTATTGTTATGTTAGTGCTGAAAAAGAAGGTAACTTTTTTTTTAAATATTCTAAATTTTTATATTATAAATAAAAATGGTAAATGATAAATGATAATAATTAACAAAATAAAAACTATAAGTCCATTTAGAAGTTTCACTTCATTCTTAATTATATTTATCATAATCATTACTATCAATGGATGTTCTGGACTTGGAAGCTGGGATCAAATTCGAAATCAAATTCAAAATCAAAATTCACAAACCTCAGTACCTACAATTTCAATTAATGATGTAATAACAAACCCGGAATCTAATACCATTTCGACCTTCACTGTAACACTGTCTCAGACAAGTGAAAATACAATAACTGTTGATTATAGCACTGCAGATGTTTCTGCTACAGATGGTAACGACTACACAGGTATAGGTACAACTACCCTAACCTTTAATCCAGGAGAGTTAACAAAAACAATTGATGTAACAATACTTGATGATGCAGTATTTGAAAGTAGCAGCATATTCAATGTTATTTTATCAAATCCTCTTAATGCAACAATCCTTGATGGAACAGGCGTAGGAACCATTATTGACGATGAAACTATACCAACAGTTTCAATCAATGATGTTACAACAAATCCTGAATCAAACACTACTGCAAGCTTTACAGTAACCCTTTCACATTCCAGCGAAGAAATAATAACAGTAAATTACAATACTGCAAATGGCACAGCTACTGCAGGGAATGACTATTCAAGTATAAGCTCTACAACATTGACCTTTAGTCCAGGTGAGTTAACAAAAACAATTGA